>Ga0326728_10001244_pt1 | contig 91326 bp, 79 predicted proteins | sample MB3enrmetagenome_FD_207602 | JGI IMG/M metagenome (GOLD analysis project Ga0326728, IMG submission 207602) | Lab enriched peat soil microbial communities from McLean, Ithaca, NY, United States - MB31MN | ecosystem: Environmental > Terrestrial > Soil > Wetlands > Peat | place: USA: New York... | reverse complement strand
TCTCCAATCGCGGCCAGCAACGTTGCCTGGTGCGCTCCCACTCCAATGGGACCGTCCTCGATTTCATTGATTAGTTGTACACGCTTTCGGTGCCGTTCTTCAACACATTCGCCCGCCAGAAAAGTTTCCACGATTTGCTTCGCCGTCTCGAAATCGGTTTGCCCCGAGCCGAGGGTGAGCACGTTGGCGTCGTTGTGCTCCCGCGAATTCTTCGCGAGGGCGACACTGTAACACGCTGCGGCGCGCGCGCCACGGACTTTGTTGGCGGCCATGGCCGAACCGATGCCGGCGCCATCCACCATGATGCCGCGGTCGCAGGAGCCACTGGCCACCAGCCGCGCGACGGTATAAGCCATGCGCGGGTAATCGACCGCGTCCTTGCTGTGCGTGCCACAATCCTGCACGAAATACCCGCGACTTTGCAAGTAACTGAGAAGCTGGTTCTTCAGATCGAGCCCGCCATGATCCGAACCGACAGCGATTTTGATATTCTTACCCATCTGGCTGTCAACTTTTTTTTCATATTCGCCGGACAAAAGCAAGAGATGATTTTTATGGAGATCGAACCGGGGGCATTTGGGGAGCCTGGAAATCTGGGCATGTGAAGCACGATCGTGTGCGGAGAGGACATGAAAGTGTTATCGATAACTATTCTATTCTTACCGCAGGTTTGGTAAAGAAAATCTCCGGCAGGTGGCTGAGTTTGCGGTGCGAGACAGCCACAACCGACGGTGAGATGAACGCCCCATGATGGTCTCTCGCGTCTGTGATGTGCTTCGACACGGCTGTCCGATACGTGTGCCTGCACGCGGAAGCCCGGCGACTGTGCGCGTTGGGCCGTCAACGAAGCTATCGCGAGGCCATGCGCCGCGTCCGCAAGCGCCGCAAAGCCCCCATCGAGTAGCGCTTTTCCTGCATTGCACGCGGGAGTTGCGAGTACTACAATCAATCCAATCCGCAACGGTGGAAACCGTTCTCGAATAGCGGTGTTTACATATCTTGAACGAGAAGACCAGAGGAGGTCTCAAAAGAATACAGCATATGAAAACGACAGAACTATCAAATAGGAAAGCCACAGTGGTTTTTGCGGTTGTTTGTATCACCCTCGCGGGGGCGTTCTGGAACGCGACCAGCGCGTTCGGCAGCGATGCCACGCCCACAGCAAATCTGTCACCCGCGTTGCAGGAGGTTGTGAAACTCGCCCAGGCGCACCTGGGGGATGATGTCATTCTGGCGTACATCAAGAATTCGGGGGCGTCGTACACGTTGAGCGCTGACGACATCCTGTATCTCAAAGGGCAGGGGGTCTCCCAAAATGTCATCTCGGTGTTGCTCCAAAAAGGATCGGCCGGCACTTCAGCGGCGCCCGCCAGTGTCGATTCGGCCCCGCCTCCGCCGCCGCCCCAGCCCGAGGCGCCCGCGCCCAGCGCCCCGACGACCGTAGCTTCGACACCGGCTCCTCCGCCGTCTTCGGCCGTGCCACCGGCTGTGGGCAGTTCCGCGCCGCCGACCGCACCCGCTCCCGAGCCTGCGGTGAGTTTTGATTATTTTCAGGAGCAACTTTCGCCCTACGGCACGTGGGTCAACATACCGGGTTATGGCCAGTGCTGGCAACCGTACGGGATGCCGTATGGCTGGCGTCCGTACTATGACAACGGATACTGGGTGTACACGGACGCCGGTTTATACTGGCAGTCGGGTTACGCTTGGGGCGCCATTCCGTTTCATTATGGCCGCTGGGCATATGTGGGAGGCTACGGCTGGGTCTGGGCGCCGGCGTACGAATACGGGCCCGCGTGGGTGTTCTGGCGTCACAGCGGGGATTATGTGGGTTGGGCGCCACTGCCATACGGCGCCGTGTTTGTGGACGGAGGTTGGGGATGGCATGGCCATCGATACGCGGCCGACTTCGATTTTGGTTTCGGCGGGTCGTTCTTCATCTTCGTCGGCTACGGACATTTGTGGGAGCACGATTACCACCACTACACCTTGCGCGGCGACGAGTTTCAGCATGTGTTTCGGGCGAGTGCGATCAACGGGTTTCATAATGACCACGGTCGATTCATCCATGAAGGGCTGGATCGCGAGCATCTGGAACATTTGACAGGTCGGCCGGTTACCGTGGTGCGACATGAAGAAGTCCGGAGTCGTGAGCGCGAAGCGCTACGGACTGACCGTCAGCGAGTCACGCATGGCGAACCTCGGGGCGAGCCGCGACGGGAAGAGCCCACTGGACACGACCGCGATCACGACAAGCAGGGGCCGTAGGCCCGCTGTCACGGGGGAGCGGGTGCAGGAGAAGCAGTGTGTAGCACCGCTCCCGGTACCGGTCGAGGTCGCATAGAAGCGCGGTGATTGTTAGAGACGGCACCTCCGTTTCGTGATATTCTGCCTGTGTACCGCTGGAACCACATGGAAGAGCGGAAGAATTGAGATATTATGTATCAACAACGACTCGGCGCGCGGGCGGAATATCGGGAGCAGGAAAGCCAGCGGGTTAAAGACTCCGCGACCCTTGCCACCCGGTTCGGGCAACTAAAATCCCTGACGGTGGACCTGACGTACTACGATCCCGCCCGTGCCGGCAAGGGCAGTGAACTCAAGTACCAGGTCAATCTCAACGGCGCCAAGTCGGTGTTCCGATTCAATTGCCCGAACGCGGAGTGCGTTCGTGGGGATTTCGATCTGTCGAAGGAATTGGCCGAGGCGATCGCGGCACGCCAGACCGGCGTGAGCGGCGAGAAGACCTGCGAAGGCTGGCGCAGCAAGACCACCATTGAGACCGTCCACTGCCACAACGTGCTGCGCTACAAGCTCACGCTGAAGTATTGAGAATGGCCGTTGACGGTGTGGACTGCTAGCTCAGGCGATAGACGATGCGGGCTTTGCTGAGGTCGTAGGGCGTCATTTCCAATTTTACCCGGTCACCCACGGATAGGCGAATGAAGCGTTTGCGCATTTTGCCGGAAATATGCGCGAGAACCTCGTGCTTGTTAATCAACTCAACGCGGAACATCGTGCCGGGCAGGACCTTGGTCACCGTGCCTTCTATATCCACCAATTGCTCCATGATCGTTTCCTTTCGATTTTATGCCTGTCACAGTTTCCACGTAAAGCGTGGTGAACTTCGGGTGTCAAAGGACAGGCTTTGACTCCGGCTGCGAGAATCCCCCTGCTTCGGAAGCCCTTTACTATGACAGGTTTCGCCGACAATACAAGTAGCGATTGCCTGAGGGCAGGATTGGGGTCAAGCGTGGCATTCACACCAAATCCAATGTGAATCGGCCCCGCGAAGCGGTCGTGACGGAAGTGGCGCGCCCAGCAGGAGTTGAACCTGCAGCCTTTGGTTCCGTAGAACCAACCGCGTCTTCTTCAACTCGTGTCGTAACCCACCTCAGTTCAAGCAGTTGCAGATGATTGTGCCTGCAAATTCGGTCTTCCGAAACTGCGCTAGGGTGTACCTAGATGCGCCTAAATGTCGATTTTCACGGCGATTCCACGGCGATTGGAAATCGCTCCCGACAACCCTCGATTGCGTCCACCACGGGGCCTTCCTCGGCACGGTCTTCGCCCACAAGATTTGGGCTCAGATTGGCACGAATTGTCGCAGGTTGGCACGGATGCGGAGCGGCAGGAGTTCATCGATCGCTCAGGCTAAATCACTTTGTCGACTTCGGCGCGTGAAGCAGCGTCAAGGGCAATGAGGGAAGGTATCTCGAAGCGGTTGCCCAGTGGGTCACGGAGAACGACGTGATCGTCGGTGACCCAGACAACGTCGCGATTCGGATTCCTGACGACGAAGTGGCGCGGGCCATGATTCGTCTCAACCTGCCAGTACCGCGTTCCGACGTGAGCGTGGGTGCGCAACACGCGGACGATCCGCGGCATCAAGTAGCGGCGGCCGAGTTCGTCTTCTGCGATCTTGCGGGAAGTGGAGTCCAGCGCGTCCAAATTGAGCAACATCAGGACTTCCTTCTTCTTGTCGTCGAGCAGGGAGACCTCCTTCCCCTGACCGCTGACCGGCCTGGCCCAGACCAGTTTTACCGGTCGGGCATCGGCCTCGCTGCCCGTCAGCAGAAAGATCTGATCCAATTTGCGGAATAGCTTGATGGTTCCCGTGGGCTCGACGCTCATCTTATTCGCTCCATACCTGCGCTTCGGTACGCATCCGGTTAATCTCCATCTGCGTGCGAACGAGCTTGGCGTAATTGCCATCACGTGCCAGCAACTCGTCATGCGTGCCCTGCTCGATAATCCGACCTTCATCGATGACGGCGAGGCGGTTGGCGTTTCGCAAGGTGGCCAGGCGATGCGCAATGGCAATGGTAGTACGCCCGCGGATGAGGTTGCTAATGGCCTGCTGGATGGCCTTTTCAGTCTCGCTGTCCACCGACGAGGTCGCCTCATCAAGGATCAGGATGGGCGGGTCGTGCAAAATGGCGCGAGCGATGGCCAGGCGCTGTTTTTCGCCGCCAGACAGCATCGTGCCTTTCTCGCCAATCACGGTGTCATATCCATCTTCCTTATCGAGAATGAAATCATGGGCGTTCGCGGCGCGGGCGGCGCGGACAACGTCCTGGAAACTCGCATCTGGCCAGCCGTAGCGGATGTTTTCCAAGATACTGACATTGAACAGGAACGGATCCTGCGGAACAATGCCGATCTGCTTGCGCATTTGCGCCAGTTTGATTTTGCGAATCGGATGACCGTCGATTGTGATCTGCCCGGAATCCACGTCGTAAAACCGACAGATGAGATTGATGACGGTACTCTTGCCTGCGCCCGATTTGCCAACCAATCCGATCATTTCCCCCGCCGCCACGTCGAACGAGATCCCCTTGATCACCTCCTTGCCACGGTCGTAGCTAAAGCGCACTTCTTGGAAGCTGATGGCGCCGCGGATGTTGGGGACCGAAATCGCGTCAGGTGCATCGTACACCTCCGGGGTCGAGTCGAGCACGGAGAAGATGCGTTCCGCGCCCGAGAAGGCGTGGGTCATCCAGTTCATTACCGCCGTGAACCACTGCAGCGGTCCGTAGAAGAGCCAGATGTACCCCACAAACGCCAGCAGATCGCCCAGCGTGAATGTCGGGTCGCCACGGCTGATGCGCCGCGCCGCGAAGAACCACACGGCCGTCACGCCCACCGTCATGATCCAGAACATCGTCTCGGAGAAGCCGATGAACGTCCGTTCGATGTTGAAGCGCGTGCCGGTCAGCGCCTCGTTCGTTACGTCAAACCTCTGGCTGCGGCTCTCCTCCTGCGCGAACGCCTTGACAACTTTGATTCCGAAAATGGTCTCATTGACGATGGAGTGGAGTGCCCCGATGCGGACGCCATGCTTGTGAAACAGCGGAATCAGCCGCCGCCAGAACCAGCCGCCGCCACCCACCAGAAACGGCACGGGCAAGAACACCAACAGCGCCAGCTTCGCGTCCAAGGATATCAGAATGCAGGCGATGGCGATGAACGATATGGAATTCACCAGGAAATATGGCAGACCATCGATCAGGAAGTGTTGCAACTCGCCCGTGTCCGTCATCACGCGGCCAACGAGCTCACCGGCTTCCCGCCGCTGATAGTAACTCATCTGCAGCCGTTGCAGCGCTGTATGGAGTTGCGACCGCAAATCCGCCACAAGCCGTGCGCCGAGCCATGATGTCAGGCTGCCGCTGACCAGCCGTGCCACCAGCAGCAGGATGCCGCAGCCCAGCATGGCCCCGATCCAGAGGCTCAAGTGGGAGTAATTATGGCCCTTGATCACATCGTCCACGATCATTTTGGTGATATAAGGCGGCCCCATTTGTGACCCCACAGTCACGATCGTTGCCATCATCAAGCCGATCGCTTTGCCGTGGTACGGTTTCAGCAAGCCGAGCAGTCGTTTGAAAGTCCGGAAGCGCTGCACGCACAAGGAGCAGTTCGCTCCGCGCTCGGGCAACGGGGCGTGGCACTTCGGGCAGTAAGCCGGTTCGACTTCCTCGGGCGGCACGGGCTGGCGTCCATCCAGCAGGTCGTTGACGACGCGGCACAGCCCCGCGAATTGCGGCACGTACGCCTTGCTGTAATAGATGAGATGGCGATCTCCCTCCGACGTCTCCGCCACCAGCCGGGCACTACCGAAGAGTTCGTCCACTTTGATTTTCTTGATGCGCGTGAGTTCTAGCGTCAAGGCGAGCTTGTCTCCGTCAAAGACGGCGATTCGGGCGTCGGTAATCACAATGTGGCACGGGCCGAACCGCCGATCGAGCGTCAAGTCGCTGGCCTGAGCGAAGAGGATTCTCTCGTCCCGCTGAAGATGCGCGGACACGAGAGAGAGAATGTCCTTCGGCAGTTTACCGTCACGTCCCATGTGGGCTCTCCAGCAAGACACCAGCGAATTGTAGCCGGATTCTTCGACCACGACCACCGATATTTGGCGCGGTCAGCCTCGGCGTCGGGGGCTTCTGCGCTTGTATTCTGACCATTTGGTAAGCACACTGGGCCAGCCGCAGCAACGACCGGTCTTTCATGGTTCCCACCCCCCAGGAACACCATCAATCATTTCACGAGGATTTCAACAGAGCAACGTGTTCTTACATTGTATAGGGCTTAAGTTCCGCGTAAAGACGCATCAACAAGCGACCGCTCAATAGTCCTCTCAATCTCCAAAGGAAATATCCAGTGTGCGCGCGGTCGTCACGCCGTGACCGTCCACAGGAACCAGTTTGAGCTTCGCCGTCGCTTGCTGGAGCGGAACGTAGTTGATCTGTGGTGGGTTGATGGCAACCATCACGCCGATTTGGCCTTGTGCCAGTGCGTGCACAGCGGCTGCGCCGAAGGTCAATCCGAGTATACCGGTCAAGAGATGTCGGCTGACCGCCGCGCCACAGATGGCCGAGGATCATGGCGCGCGTTTCCTTGCCCGTCAGTTCCTGCAACTGGCCAGCCACGATCTCGCCGATACCGCCGAGCCGCTCGACGTGACCGCTCGTCGCAGTTGCTTTCAATGTCAGGCCGCCACCGACCGGCTTCGCGCCCTCGGCCGCGATAACGATGGAATGACCCGCTCGGCGATTGCCTGATGGCGTGGTTGTCGGCGCGCCCATTGCCGGACCGAATTTTCGCCGGTAATCTCTCCACCTACCGCCACCATGTCCGCAAACTCCGTGACCAGCTCGGCTTCGACTGGGTGCAAAATGGTCTGCGACACACGGCGGCGACCTACTGTTACGGGCTGACCAGCGACATTATCAAGACGGCAGCTTTGCTTGGGGATCACGACATCCGGACGCTCGACATGCACTACAGGGGTCTGACATCTCGGCAAGAAGCGGACAGGTTCTACGCGATGCGCCCGGCTGATTCTGACGGTAATTCGACGGCGATTGGAAAAGGGTACCTTCGTAAGTGGCGCGCCCAGCAGGAGTTGAACCTGCAACCTTTGGTTCCGTAGACCAACGCTCTATCCAATTGAGCTATGGGCGCAACTTGCTAATTTACAGCCACTTACAAATCATATGCCAGCGTCTAAATACTGTGCTTGCAATCTTTAAGATGTTTCCAACATGGAAGCCACCCTCAAGAACCAAGTCTTGAAGAAAACCAACATCCCCTGCCTGTACCGCTCCTCTGATTCGGGCATCTTCTACGGCATTTTCACTCGCAAAGGCGATCAGGTTGAGAAATCACTCGAAACCACTGACAAAGAACTGTCGCGCCGACGCCTTGAAGCTTTACGCTAAAAGGTCGCCCGGCTCAACACCAAAGTAGGCCACGCCACCCTCTCCATCTACTTCGCCAGACGCCAGCCCGACACGCTCGCGAGCGCCATGCAGCCGTCGAGCCGTCTGCCGCGCTAGGCCGCGACCCCCGCGCCACAAACCGCCCAAGCGTCATCGGCGTTACCCCACACGCGTTCTGGCCGTTTCGGCGCCCAAACAACCGCGAAACCGACCCAACCAGACATCAAACCCCGCCTGATCCGCGTCCATTCGAGTGCATTCGTGGTGGTGAATGCTTCGTGCCCTTCGTGTACTTCGTGGCGAACATCCATCACAACCGCCCCAGTCGCTTCCGCCGCCGAACTCGACGCCCTCCTGCCCTCCATTCTCGACAAAAGCCTTCAAAGGCGAACTGTAATCGCGTCTTCAGTGCTGCTCGCACTGATTTTCGGAAAGGATGTCGTCATAGTCGTTGAACCGTCAGACCGCCATCGACCATGATGACGGCGCCAGTCGAGTACGGCATGTCGCCGCGGGCAAGGGCGGCGACGACCTTGCCCACGTCTTCCGGTGTGCCCCAGCGCCTCTGGATGGCGAGACCCTCGGCGAGGAGTTTGTCGTACCTGGCCGTGACGGTGGAAGTCATGTCGGTTTTTATGATACCGGGGCGCACGTCATAAACGGGAATCTCAAACTCACCGAGCCGGGCGGCCCAGAGCTGGGTTGCCATCGCGACGCCGGCTTTGGAGATGCAGTAATCGCCGCGGTTCACGGACGCCACGGTCGCGGAGATCGACGAGATGGTAATGATGCAGCCGCCGAAGTTCGCGTCGGCCCGCTTCTGTTCGACCATCCATTTCGCGACGGCTTGCGTGAGAAAATACGGTCCTTGCAGATTGGTGCGTATCACCTGCTCGAAACTTTCTTCGGTCGCGTCCAGAATATCGTGGCGTTCTTTCGGTGCGATACCGGCATTGTTGACAAGCACGTCCAGGCGACCAAAGCGCTGCCGGATGGCGTCGAGCAACCGCGCGCGCGCGCCGGCATCACTCACATCGCATTGACAGTAGAGGAAGTCCTTGTGTTCGCAAGTCGCGCGCATGCCACAAGCGGCGATTTCAAAACCCTCCTGTTGCAGCGCCCGCGCGATTCCGAGGCCAATGCCGCGCGTGCCGCCAGTGACGAGAGCGATACGTTTCATGTCAGGCCTTCAATTCGGGAATCGAAACCCACGCCCGTTTCTCCCATGACTCGATTCCTTTCTCGGCGAGTTGAACGCCCTTGGCCCCTTCGAGCAGCGTCCAGCGGAACGGTTCATTCTTGGCGACGTGCCGAAGAAACATTTCCCACTGGATCTTGAACGCGTTGTCATAGTGCTGGTGAGGTGGAACTGGCTGCCAGCCGTCGCAGAAATTGATCGGGCTGTCGACGTCGGGATTCCACGTCGGGCGCGGCGTCGCGCCGTAGGATTGCACCCAGCACTGGCGCAGGCCGGCCACGGCGCTTCCCTTCGTGCCATCCACTTGCAGCGTCAACAGATCGTCGCGTCGCACACGGACGCACCAGGAAGAATTGAAGTGCGCGATCACGCCGCCTTCGAGTTCGAACGTCGAGTACGCAGAATCGTCGGCGGTGCACTTGTAAGGGGTGCCACGCTCATCCCAACGCTTTGGGATGTGCGTCGCACCCAGGCAGGAGACGGCTTTGACTTCGCCGAAGAGATTGTCGAGGACGTAGCGGAAGTGACAAAGCATGTCGATAATGATCCCGCCTCCGTCTTCCTGGCGATAGTTCCATGACGGACGTTGCGGAGCAACGGTGTCGCCTTCAAACACCCAGTAGCCGAATTCTCCGCGCACCGAGAGGATCTGGCCGAAGAATCCACTGTCACGAAGCATCTTCAACTTGAGTATGCCGGGCAGCCAGAGTTTGTCCTGTACGACGCCATTCTTGACTCCCGCGGCTTTGGCGAGTTTGTACAAATCGTAGGCGTCCTCGGTCGTGACGGCGGTCGGTTTCTCGCAATAGATGTGTTTGCCCGCCTCGATCGCGGCCTTGACGGCGTCGGCGCGGCGGTCAGTGGTTTGCGAGTCGAAGTAAATGACATTGTGTTTGTCCGCGAGCGCCTCGTCGAGATCGACGGTCCATCGTTTCACGCCGGACGTGGCGGCGAGCGATTCCAGTTTGGCGGCGTTGCGGCCAACGAGGATGGGATCGGGCAGGATCGTCTCGTCGTCGCTGATTTTCACGCCACCCTGTTTGATGATGGCGACGATCGAGCGCAGGAGATGCTGGTTCCTCCCCATGCGGCCCGTCACGCCGTTCATGACGATGCCGAGTTTGTGAATCCTGGCTGTTTCCATCGTTTCCTTTATGCCTTGGGTTCTTCGGTGCATTGCGGATGCGCGCCCGCCGGCAGCGGCGGCGCTTCGACGCCGGCTTTCGGGAGCGTGCCGTCCAATTCCTGTCGCCAGTGCGCCACGTCTCCTGCCGGCCCGTAACAGTAGATCATGCGCAGCGTAGTGGCGCCGGTGTTGGTGAGTTGGTGATAAACGCCCGGCGGAATGAAAACCGTCTGTCCGGTGGTGACGGTGCGTCGTTCCTCGCCGAGGCACATCTCACCCGTCCCTTCGACGACAAAATAGATTTCCTCCTGTTCCTGATTGTGCCACGGTACTTGCCCGCCTTTGGGGTCGAGTGTGACGTTGCCGATGCAGAAGTTCTTCGCTTGAATCGGAGACGCGCCGCCGACGAGGTTTTGGGTGCGTCGCCGCGCGGGATACCGGCGGCCTTCGATCTTGTTGAGGTCGGCAATGATCATGTCACTTCCCCCAGAATGTCAGATAGGGTTGCTTGCGGGCGGTGCGCTGCACGTAGAGCCCAACCTCGCGGGCGTGGTAATCACCCCACAGGCTGGACTCGCCACATGGCACCTTGCGCCCAGGTGGAATGTAGTCCCACCCATTCGGACGATGGTAAACGCTATGAAGGATCAGACCTTGATGCTTCGCATCCGTGCACAGATACGGCTCGTCGAACAACGTATTCAGAATGGTCAACCCGGCCTGCCAGTAGGCCTTGCCGCTTTTGCCGAGATAATGGCCGAGCCGCAGCAGTCCTTGCGCGGCAATCGCCGCCGCCGAACTATCGACGGGCTCAAACTCGTTGAACGGCTCGGCAGGGCGATCAAGATAGTCGCCGAGCTTGGGCAGCAATGGCGCGCCCGTGTCCCAATACGGGATGCCGTCGGTCGGCGTGTTCTCGATGTAGAAATCGCACGTGGCTTTCGCAGCTTTCAACATCCACCTCTCGTGCTTCTTCTCGCCGATCGCTGCCAGGAACTCCAACTGCTCGGCAAAACCACACATGGCCCACGCCAGCCCGCGCGTCCATGTGGTGAAGGGCGAGAAGCCTTGCTGCGAATTCGGGCACCGGAACTTGCCGTCGTTGATGTTGAAAATCGCTTCCTGCGTGACGCGTCCACGCACATCGTATGCGTCGCGGCCCTCGCGGTAATAGACCGACCAGATGGCGGTAGCGCGAGCGTGCTCGATGAGACGCTCAAGCAACGAGACTTCGCGGTCGTTCTCTTCCATCAACACGTGACCAAGTTGGTGAGCGAACGCCAACGCGCGCAACGAACGAACCGTGTCCACAAACAGCGAGTGTGGACCATTAAACGAGTAGATGAACCCCCCGCCGTGGATCTCCGTCCAACGTCGCGCCTGCACGGCGCCGGAGCATTTCAGCGCCAACTCGTAGAAGTTGCGCTCCCATGTGTTCTCCGCGATACGACCTTCGTTCATCAGCCGCAGCAGATTGCCATAAGTGCTGATGTTGTTGAAACCGTGATCGTGGACCCCAACGTGGGTGACGTGCGGTGCCATAACGGCCACCGTCTTGCGTCGCCCGAGTTCAAGGAATTGGCGATCCTCCGTGGCATCAAACTGCAACAACGCTGAGCCATACTGGAACCCCTGGGTCCATTCCGTCCAGCCGCGCGTCGTGTACCGGCCGTTCCAGGTGAATACCGGAGAGCCCTTCGTCGCGTCGTCGGTCCGTTCGATGGAGCGAATCTTCGCCGCCGAGACCGACCAAAGTCGCTCGATCTTCCTGGTGAGATCTTCGGGCTTCAGCTTGTGATCGATCTTCAACATTCTTAAAACCTCTTTCCCTTGCGCAGGTGGATGACGACGACCTCGCAGTTCTCCAGCGCTTCGTAGGTGTGATGGAGGATCGCGTCGAATTGAATGGCTTCGCCGCTGGTGAGTTCGTGCTTTTCGTCCGGCAGCGTGAACCGCACCCTGCCGGACAGCACCCAGCAGACTTCGTAGTCATCACGGTGAATTTCCGGGCGCGACACTCTTGCTCCCTTCGGAGCAGCACCAAACAGGCAACGGACATTCGAGTAAGCGATTTCGCGAAAGACGAATCCACCCGCCACATGCTTGACCGAGTTGGCTCGCTGCGACGTGCGCGACTCGGCCAGCGCGATCAATTCATTGGTTGTCAAGCCGAAGACCCGGCTGAGCTTGAAGAGTGTCTCGAGCTCCGCCCGGGTCTGGTTGCGCTCCAGTTTCGAAATGACGGCCGCGGAAATCCCGGAACGAGCCGACACATCGCCAATGGTCAGGTCGTCTCGCTTCCGCAATTGGCGGAGGAAGGAAAAATCATACATCGCTCCCTCTGCGTTAGAACGGTGCCGAGACATGGTTTTCGCTTACGCTACCTTGGGGCCATTTTTATACTCTCTGAGAAAAGGGGTCAAGGACGAATTCCTTGGATCGCATCTTCCAGAAGCGTGTCGTGCCTGTCGCTGTCATCGACAAGGCGGAATACGCTGAGGCGCTAGGCGTGGCCAAGGCGACAAGCGCAACCTCGTCCAAAACACCTTGTACAGAGAGCACACAACAGCGTTGCCATGCCGGTGCTCTTGGTCAACGATGTGCTATTATTCACACACGATGACACGCAGGAAGTCAAACGATGGTGCTCTGCATCAACGGACGGCGTCGAGTCCCACCCCGTACGTCAGCTTCGCGAATCAACCGTGGCTTTTGGCGTCGGTGTTGGCGGTTGTCACATTTCTGACTTACTTTCCGGCACTGCGGGGCGGCTTTGTCTTTGACGACAATGCCCTGATCATCAACAATCGGCTGATTCACGCCAGCAACGGGCTCTATCGGCTCTGGTTTACAACGGAAGCGCCAGATTACTATCCGCTGACGGAGAGCCTGTGGTGGCTGGAGTGGCGGGCGTGGGGCGGAAATGCCACGGGGTATCATGGGGTCAACGTCTTGTTGCACGCCGCCAACGCCGTGCTGGTGTGGATGGTCCTGCAACGGCTGAAGGTCCGCGGGGCGTGGCTGGCGGGATTGGTGTTTGCGATCCATCCGGTCAACGTCGCCACGGTGGCGTGGATCAGCGAACAAAAGAACACGCTGTCGATGTTGTTCTGCCTGATGGCGATTCTTCTGTATTTGCGATTTGACGAAGACGGCGGCTGGCGGTGGTATGGCGCGTCGCTGGCGGCGTTTCTGCTGGCGCTGTTCAGTAAGACCGCGGTGGTCATGCTGCCTGTGGTGTTACTGGGGTGCATGTGGTGGTTGCGCGGCTGGCTGCGGCGGCAAGACATCCTCCGCTGCGTACCGTTCTTCGCCCTTTCACTGGTCATGGGATTAGTGACGATCTGGTTTGAGTACAATCGGGACTTGCGAGGACACACGACCCGAACGGATGGCTTTCTTTCTCACTTGGCAATTGCTGGTCGGGCGCCTTGGTTTTACCTGTACAAGGCCTTTCTGCCGTTCAACCTAAGCGTGATTTATCCGAAGTGGGACATCGACCCTTCAGTTTGGATTTCCTACCTGCCGGGAATGGCTTTGGTGGGATGTCTGACGCTCTTCTGGTGGAGGCGCGGGACTTGGGGACACCCGCTGTTATTCGGACTGGGGTATTTTGTCGCGATGCTCTTCCCGGTGTTGGGCTTCTTTGACCAAGGGTTTTACAGTTATTCGTTGGTAGCCGATCACTGGCAGTACTACGCCATCGTCGGCCCGATCGCCTTGGTGGTCGCGGCGGCGGCGGCGATCGGCCGTCGAGTAGATCAGCCGGGCCGGTCTGTGGGAGCAGTGGCGGGCGTGGCATTGCTGCTGATGCTGGGAATGGCCACGCGGATACGGGCCGGTGTTTACGCAACAGCGGAGACCCTCTGGCGGGATACTCTAAGCAAGAATCCAAACGCTTGGATGGCCCACAACAACCTGGGGCTCGTCTTGCAGGGGTCCGGCAAGGTGTCGGAAGCCATCGCACACTACGAGCAGGCGCTGCGGATCGAGCCGGATGACGCCGAGGCGCACAACAATCTGGGGCTTGTCTTACAGGGGTCCGGCAAGGTGTCGGAAGCCATCGCACACTACAAGCAGGCCTTGCGGATCAACCCCGATTTCGCCGATGCGCACAACGACCTCGGGACCGCTTTGGCGCAAACGGGCAAGATCAAGGAAGCCATCGAGCACTACGAGCAGACCTTGCGAATCGACCCCGATTACGCCGAGGCCCACAACAATCTGGGGTTCGTCTTGCAGGGTCTCGGCAAGGTGTCGGAGGCCGTCGCACACTACAAGCAGGCCTTGCGGATCAACCCCGATTTCGCCGAGGCGCACTACAACTTGGGAGTCGCTCTGGTGCAACTGGGCAGGCTTCAGGAGGCGATGGGACATTGGGAGCAAGCGCTCCGGGTCAACCCCGACTACGCCGAGGCGCACTACAACTTGGGGGTCGCTCTGGTGCAACTGGGCCGGATACCGGAAGCGACAGAGCATTTGCAGCAGGCGCTGCGGATCAAGCCCGATTTCGCCCCGGCCCAGGACGCGCTCGCGCGATTGCAAGCTCGCCAATAATTCCGAGGCAAGGCTGTTCTATGTTTTCTTACCGGTGACATGTTATTGTCGGCCCGTGACAAGACGGAAGCCCATTGCTGATGCCTCGCAGCAACCGACGGCGGTGTCGTCCCCTGAACCGAAAACGTGCGTCGCGTGCCACGCCTGGCTCCTGACTTTGGCTTTGGTGATCGTCACGTTCGCGACTTACGTTCCGGCGCTGCGCGGCGGATTCGTCTGGGGCGATGACGAACTCATCGTTCAGAATCGCCTGATACGGATGTCCGACGGTTTGCATCGATTTTGGTTCACGACCCGGCCCCCGGACTACTGGCCGTTGACCTCCACGACCTGGTGGCTGGAGTGGCGGCTCTGGGGGAAGAATCCGGTGGGATACCACGTGGTCAACGTGATCTTGCATGCGCTCAGTGCGGTGTTGTGGTGGCGTATCCTGGCGAGGTTGAAGATCCCGGGAGCGTGGTTGGCGGCGGCAGTATTTGCGGTGCATCCGGTGAATGTGGAATCGGTGGCGTGGATCGCCGAGCGCAAGAACACGCTGGCCATGTTTTTTTTCGCGCTGACGTGTTTGTCGTATGTGAACTTCGACCTGGAAGGACGGAGTGGCTGGTACTGGGCGGCGGTCGGGACGTTTGTGCTGGCGTTGTTGAGCAAGACAGCGGTGGCGACGCTGCCGGTGGTGCTGCTGGGCTTCGCGTGGTGGCGGCATGGGAAGATCGAGCGGCAGGATGTGCTGCGCAGCCTGCCGTTCTTTGCCGTGGCGGGGATTCTGAGTTTCGTAACGGTGTGGTTCCAATCTCATCGGGCCATCGGCGGCGATATCGTCAGGCAGGACGGCTTCTGGTCACGACTGGCGGTGGCGGGCTGGGCGGTATGGTTCTATCTGTACAAGGCCGTGGTCCCCTTGCATCTGTGCTTTGTCTATCCGCGATGGCAGGTCGACCCGTGGGATCTGGTGTCCTACGTGCCCGGGCTACTCGTGGTTGTGGGGTTGCTCGTCTGCTGGCGCTATCGGCAACAGTGGGGGAAGCCCTTCCTTTTGGCGTTGGGCTACTACCTCGCGATGTTGGTCCCGGCCTTGGGGTTCGTGAACATCTACTTTATGCGATACTCGCTGGTGGCCGATCACTGGCAGTATTATTCGATCATCGGGCTGATCGCCTTGGTGGTCAGCGCCGGTACCACGATGGCCCAACGAGGCGGCGCACACGGTCGAAATGTGGGAGCGTCCACCGGTGCCGCGGCCCTCGTGTTGCTGGCCGTGACGACGTGGAAGCAACAGCGCATTTACGCGGATTTGGAAACGCTGTGGCGTGATACGCTGACAAAGAATCCCCAGTGTTGGATGGCACACAACAATCTGGGGACCGTCCTCTGGCAGGAGGGCAAGGCCAAGGAAGCCATCGAACACTACGAGCAGGCCCTGCGTCTCAACGCCGATTACGCCGAGGCGCACAACAACCTCGGGGACGCCTTGATGGGTTCGGGCAGGATGTCGGAAGCCACCGAACAGTTCGAGCAAGCGCTACGGATCAAGCCGCATTACGCCGAACCGCATTACAATCTGGGTCTCGTGTTGCAGGGTCTTGGCAAGGTGTCGGAAGCCATCGCACAGTACGAGCAAGCCCTGCGGATCAAGTCCGATTTCGCCAAGGCTCACTACAGCCTCGGGACCGCTTTGATGCAAACCGGCAAGATCAACGAAGCCATCGCACAGTACGAGCAGGCCCTGCGTCTCGACCCCGATTCCGCCGAGGCGCACTACAGCCTGGGGGTCGCTTTGGTTCAACTGGGCCGGCCACAGGAGGCGATGGGACATTGGGAACAAGCGCTCCGGGTCAACCCCGATTACGCCGAGGCGCACTACAACCTGGGGGTCGCTCTGGTGCAACTGGGCCGGATACCGGAAGCGATAGAACATTTGCAGCAGGCGCTGCGGACCAAGCCCGATTTCGCCCCGGCCCAGGACGCCCTCTCGCGACTGCAAGCTCGCCAGTAGGCCGAGTCCGACGGAGCCGAAGCGCAGCGAAACCGGGTCCGACGAGAGGCGCCGTGTATGTGGCGGCGGCGCCAACAAGACCATGTCGTACTGAGGACACAAACGCGCCGAAGATTTGCCGACGGTGCAACGGCAGCCTTCGACAGTTCAAAGCGCAAGGTTTGCGAGCCGTCCCAAGCGGGGAGCCATTTTGAGACGGCGCAAGTGGGGAACTTCTGCGGAGGGCGTGGCCTGGCGAGGCCCACATTTCCAGTGGGGGTGGATTGCACCGAATTATCTCATCGTGCCCCCGTTTTCTTGCTACGATTGCTGGCTGAGGAGTTGAAGGGGAAGATGTTTGGGAAGCCGACCTGTGACATTACTCATGCTCAGCGACGATAAGCCGGTCAAACCATGAGGGACCGATCTGTCACGCCTCGACCTAATGACGGACGGCATTTCACGAAGCCGCACGCGAGGTTTGTCTATTGGTTCGTTGCCCTGACGGTGTTTCTCGCTGTCTGTTTCCTGCACTTCTGGAAACTGGGCAAGGCCCCCCGAGGATTCTATGTGGATGAAGCATCCGTCGCGTACAACGCCTACTGCGTCGCGAAGACCGGCGCGGACGAATACGGGGTCAAGTACCCCCTGTTCTTTCGCTGCCTCGATAACTACCAGGACCCGGTTCTGATCTATTGCCTGGTTCCGCTGGTAAAGGTCTTCGGTCTCAATAGCGCTGTCGTGCGGCTTCCCAGTGCCATCTTCCATATCCTGGCGGCATTGGCATTCGCTTTCCTCGTGCAGGAATACTGTCGGAACAAATGGCTGGCGTTATGGGGAGGTGCGCTGTTTGCGCTCACGCCCTGGGTCTTTCCCGCGAGCCGATTGGTCTTCTCGGATACCGCCATGCTCCTGGGCATGGTCTTGGGCTGGTGGCTACTGCTGATGGCTCTACGGAAAGGGTCGTACGGCCTTGCCGCGGGAGCCGGCATCGCGTGGGCATTCGCTATGTATGCCCGCGCCCTGGGTCGTCCGATGAGCGTGTTACTGCTCCTGTGCATCGGCCTGGCCTTCCATCGACTGCTTCTGGCTCGGTGGAAGATCGGGTTGTTCTTCTTGCTGAGTTATGCTGCCGCGCTTCTCCCAATGATGGTCAGCGCGCTTCGTTTTCCACAATCGCTGACCACGCGATTCGAGCGGGTCAGCGTTCTCCAGGGTAATCCCTCGGTCAACGCAATGATGCACAGCGTGATACCCCGGTACCTCGAATACTTCAGTCCACGATTTCTGATCTTCACGGGCGACCCTGAACTGCGACACCATACGGGCCTCGGAGGCGAACTGTTCTGGTTCACCATCCCGCTGATACTCACCGGGATGTATCACATGGTCCGGCATTTCCGAACACAACCGTACTACCGCGTTCTCGCGCTGAGCCTGCTGGTCTACCCCGCGGTCGCGGCGTTGACAAATGAGAGGATGCACAGCGGTCGAACGATCAGCGGTGTGATCTCCTGGCTGCTGGTGGCAATGGTGGGCGCGCGCGTATGGTGGCACTTTCGGCGCGGCGGCCGAACGCTCCTGATCGTAATTTGCGCGGCCGGCGTCGTCGAAGGCGCCGCCTACTTTGCCGATTATTTCGGGCCTTATCAAACGCGATGCCAGACGGCGTTTGGTACAGCCTTCACGGACTCACTGAGGTATTGCTTCGAGCGAATTCACAGCAATGAAACCCTCTATGTCTCCGGTTCCGTCGGCACGGTTTGCAGCGAATCGCTGGACACGGATTTCAAGCCCTTCGCGTACGCCTGCCTTCTCTTCTACGGGAAAATCGATCCCTCAACCTACCAACATGTTGGCTTCTCCAACACGGTGGTGCGGCCGTATTTGGAGCAAATCGATCAACCCGGCCTCTTGCTGCGGTGCAACTACACGCGCACCAACACGGTCACTTCGGAAAGCACGCAAATCGCCGCCATTCCCAACCCTGAGTCGATTCCGGACGCTGCGAAGCTCTTGGTAGCATTCCAGGACGGCACACTTGTGTTTCAGGTGTGGAAGGTCGGAACTATACCGCAGGGTGGCATGACGCACAACAATCCCGGGGTTGCCGTGAAGCATGTGGGCACCTTCGGGTATCCGCATTCCGCCCGGACGCACTACAACTTGGGGGTCACCTTGGAGCGAATCAACGGCCGCATACAGGAGGCGATTGAGCAGTATGAGGAAGCGCTGCGGCTCAACCCTGATTACGCCGAGGCGCACTACAATCTGGGAAATATCTTCTTCAAAGAGGGCAAGGTCAGCGATGCCATCGGCCATTATGAACAGGCACTGCGGACCAACCCCGATTACGCCATGGCACACAACAACCTCGGGATCGCTTTGGCGCAAACGGGTAAGATCGAGGAAGCCATCGCACACTACGAGCAGGCGGTACGGATCAAGCCCGATTACGCCGAGGCGCACTGCAATCTGGGGATCGCCCTGGCGCAAGCCGGTAAGGTCGAGGACGCTATCCCACACTTCGAGCAGGCGCTGCGGATCAAGCCCGATTACGCCAAGGCGCATGATAACCTGGGGGTGGCCCTGGCCCGACTGGACAGGCTGCAGGAAGCCGTCGGACATTGGGAGCAGGCGCTACGGATCAAGCCCGATTACGCCGAGGCGCACTACAATCTGGGGATCGCCCTTGAGAAAGCGGGTAGAGTGACGGAGGCAATACAGCACTACGAGCAGGCGCTGAAGATCAACCCCGATTTCATCCCAGCGCAGAACGCGCTCGCGCGACTGCAAACTCGCCAGTGAGCGGCAACTCAAGTCCAGACAACAGGGAAACCATTACGCTGTGAGCGGGCACCGGAAACCCAGCCAGCTCTTGCCGAAGCACAGGAACTTCTTCGCTCTTTGTCTCGGTGAACCTTTGGATGGACAATTTCATTTTGTGAAAAGATCAATTTCACGCAGATTCTCCGTAACGGCACGTCGGGCCTCGATCTAACTCGCTGATGATCAAGCTGCATCTTTTTGACCAAGGAAAATCTTGCGTAAATGTTACGCATTGCAAATCAAACGGTTATGACATTTTCGGCTTCTAACTCAAACAAACTCCCATTCCTGCTATGGGTTTTCTCAAAATAGTTCTTGCATTCTTTCGGGAAATTTATAATTATGAACACTGTTGTAGGCCGAAGCGAGACGGGCTAGGGACATGGAAGATCAGGGTAGAAATGACGGGCGAGAAACTTTCCGCTACTAAAACCCAGAGCGATGGCGGGACATTCCCCGAGGTTGTTCCCTTCGTTTCGGACACAGCAACGCAATGAAAATGAATGCGACGGAGAACAGGGAGAAATCTAATATGAAAACATGCCTAGCCATTACAATGAGTCTGGCCTTCGCAACCGCCGTGGTTCGCGGCCAGAACTTGCCCAGCTACGTAAGTGTCATAGACGGTGAATCTCCGTACTATTATAATCAATTGGGCACCGGTCTGGCGCCTTCGATTGGTACCGGGACGTTCGTCGCCGACGGCACGACCGGCTTCGGCAACGATTACTTTGGCAACGCAAATGACGCATCCTATTTTACGACCGGCACCTCCGGGCTTGTTCTTGCTGGTTCCGCGGGACTGAATGTCATTAATGAAAGCGCTAACGGTGACATCGGTTCGATGTCCATGCTCATTCAAGCGCCAAACACCACGCAAACCGGCTCGCGGTACTTCTTTGACAACGGCGATACGAGCCCGAATGAGTTTGAGCTGAAAGACTCCGGTGGCACGCTGAACATGCAAGTAGGAAACGTGGCGATCGCACCCACGACGAACGGTAACGCCGGCGCCAATTGGGCTCTGAGCTCCGGTACGTGGTATTATTTTGCGGCGACGTGGAACTTTAGCGGAGCAAATAGCAGCACGTATGGAATCAATTATTATCTAGGGCCGGCAGGGCAACCGACCAGTTCACTTCTATCGGGCTTTACTCAGCGAGGCGGGTCGGGCAACATATCCTCCGGCGCAGGACTGGGCGGTGGCGGCGCAGTTACCGTCAGCGGCAACCTCTCTCAAGCTACTGATGGTTTTGAGGATAACAATATTGCCGGGTTCACTGAAGCGCTGGCCACTTTTAGTAACCAGTTGAGCGTCGCTCAGATTGACGCCCAATATGACGCGCTGATCATTCCCGAGCCGTCAACCTTGGTCCTTTGCAGCTTCGGCCTTGCGGGGCTTTGGGCGGTGGCGAGTCGCCGTCGGGCTTTCAAGAGATAGTCCGTCTCCGACAGTACTACGACGCGGTGAAGTCGCATGGGGCGGCGACTGTGATGACGGCTTACGTCTCTGCCGTGGCATGGCGAGTGTTGTTTGGATTGAAATCGTTGGCCGCGTCCAATCCCAAGGCATCCCGCATCCTCTTGATCCCTCCACTCACGCTGATTCACGGGTCCCGACGGCCAGATCATAAAGTTCCTCCGTGGCAGTCTCGCCGCACATACTGACACGGGCCGATGCCCGCGGTACGCGTCAACGACGCCCCCGCTTTCCCCCGGCACGTAACAAACGGGAATGCGTTTGACATGTTTAATACTTATCAACACAATGCGCGAACAATAATGTCCTGTATGATTGGATCTGTCTGTATCCGAGGCTGGCGACCGTGGGGCTTGGCGATCAGCGGAATGTTGGCCGCCTGTGTTACGTTGGTGGCCCAACAATCTGTAGATGTTGCCGCCCATGTTCCCCCGCAGCCGCCGCGCACCATGGTAATCGAAAGCCGTCAGAAAGAATTCTGCGCCTATTGCACCACAGGCGCGGGCGCGGAACCGTTCGCGAGAATCAAGGCGGACTTTGACAGGGATTACCTCTCGTTTCCATTCCCCGACGAACCAGTAACGTACGGCGATCCCGATCCCAAAGAACGCGATTCCGACAAGGCCGACAAGTGGCGTGACGTTCAAGATGTATGCGGTCGCGTCTCCGGCGTCGCCGAGGCGGCCACACTGATCGGGATTGTCACCGGCCAGGAAAAGTATCTCGCCAAAGCCAAGGAGTTCCTGCTCAAATCCTGCGCCTGGCACTTCGCGCCGGACTGGGAGAGCGGTCCGGTCGTGGGCGCCACCGACATTTATTACAACGACGAGGCGAATTTTCGCCTCTGGCGCAAGCTGCCACTGGTGTACGACCAGCTTCGCGCAAAGCTGACGACGGAGGAGAGGAAGATCGTCCTCACAAGTTTCAAGGAGCGCGGCGATCGTACGGTGGCGTGGATCAAGAAAGCGAACGTCGAGAGAATTCAACGCAACTCGCTCGATGTGAGCGCCGAAAGTCATCCGGTGCGGTTCATGTCCATGGTCGGGAACAGTGCGCTCGCGCTATGGGATGATCTCCCGGAAACGCATGAGTGGTGGCGGTTTGCCTACGTGTTTTACCGCGATCAATTCAGTCCGTGGGGCGGCGATGATGGCGGTTGGGCCGAGGGCAACGCCTATTGGCGCGGCACGTTCGAGCACGCGGCGTTTCAGGACACACTGCTGGCCATCGGAGACCCACTCGCGTATTCGTCGCCGTTCTGGAAAAACTCGCCCTACTTCGCGGTGTACAACGTGCAACCCTATTTGCACACGATCTTCGGCGACACCTCCAACGCCGGCCGTTTCAATCTTGATCCGACCGTCGCCGACTACATGGAGCACGTCGCGCGCGTGGAACAAAACGGTTATTTCCGGGCGTATGCCGAACTGTGCACCGACAAACGCCCCCGTCCCATAGACAAGGGTCTCGCAGGCTTGGACCGCACATACCCAACTGCCTGTGAGTTTCTTGTGCGCGACTTCATCGCGAGCACCAAACCGCCCCCCCCCGCAAAATCCCTGGGCGAATTGCCGCCATATCGTTTCTTTCGCGATGTCGGGTGGGTGTCCCTGCATAGCGCCCTCGGCCGCCCGACAGACGACATTCAAGTCACGTTCAAGTCGTCACCGTACGGCTCGTTCAGCCATAGTCACGCGGACCAGAATGCTTTCATCTTGAACGCCTACGGCGAAGGCCTGGCTATAAACTCGGCGTATCGCGAATACCATCGCTCGCCATTCCACAAACAATGGACCTGGCAGACGAAGTCCAAGAATGACGTGTTGATTGACGGGCTCGGGCAGAAGCCGCAGGACAAACGGGCCACGGGAAAAATCACCCGATTTGAAACGTCGCCACGCTATGTTTGGACGACCGGCGACGCCACGGTCGCCTATCAAATGGACCAGGTAGAACCCGGCAAAACTCAGCGTGTGACGCGCGATCTTGTCTTTATTGATCAACGCTATATTGTGTTGCGTGATCGTGTGGTGCTCGCTACGCCGGGAAAACTCTCGTGGCTTTTGCACGCGGAAAAGAATCTCTCCTGGAACGGCACGAACAACACGGCGTTCATCCGAGGCGACAAGGCCACGCTGACGACGCAACTTGTCGCGCCGGGCGTCACGTGGCACGGAAGTATCACGGACAAATTCCCCGTTCCGGTGGATCCCAAATACGTCAGTGGCGAGGTGGGCCGCAGTTATGTGACGGGCAAGTGGTCAAACCAGAGCCACCTCACCCTGGCGAGCGCCGAGTCCGCCACAGGGTTCGCGGTTTATGCGGTGCTCTGGCCGGAGCGTGAGTCATCCAAGCCAGGTGCACTTCGAGCGACGCTCGATGGCGACGCGCTTCGGGTTGGTCGTCCGGATGGAAAAACCGACCGCATCACGCTGACGGACACTTCGCTGGAGCTAAAATGATCATCTTGAATCCGTCCACCGTTCTGCGCCAACTGATGTTGTTCACCAGTCTGCTGTCTGCGCTCGTCTGGCGCGCCTCTGCCGCCGAGCCGCTGCCGCCATTCCTGCTCGGCCTCAAAACATTGAACGCGTCGGCTGTTTCCGACAACGCCCGCGAAGCCCTCAAACTTCCCATCGCCACGGTGGTCGACAAGGAATCTCCCTCTCCCACCGGTGACCCGCACGACTTCGTCAGCTATGGCCGTTACTGGTGGCCCGACCCCGCCAGTTCGAACGGTTTGCCGTTCATTCGACGGGACGGCTACCCAAATCGCAAGCAGATGGCCCTCGGTGACTGGGACCGCCTGGATCGCATGAACAGGACGGTCGAAACGCTCGCCCAAGCCTGGCACCTCGAACACCGCGAGGATTGCGCCCGCCGCGCGGGTGAGTGGACTCGTGCGTGGTTCGTCACGCCGGCTACACGCGTCAAGCCGTCCTTCGAGTATGCCCAGATCCGCCTCGGCCGCGATGGCAACCACGGCTCCAACTCCGGCCTGATTGATACGCGCGGCTTTGTTCACTTGATTGATGCATTACGGTTGCTCCACGGCTCGCCCGCTTTTACAAACGATGACGAGGCGCAGGTCCACCAGTGGTTCTCCGACTACCTGCACTGGCTCACGACCAGCAAGAACGGCAACTTGGAGCATGAAGCCCCGAACAACCACGGCACGTGGTTCCTCAGCCAACTCATCGCCATTTCCCGCTACCTGGATCGCGAGGACGACGCACGCCAGTTTGCCCGCGAGGATTTCGCGCGTATTGCCAGTCAGTTCGCGCCCGATGGCAGCCAACCGTTGGAGTTCGTCCGCGAAGATGGCCTGTATTACTGCTCCTTCAATCTCGAAGCCCAGTTCTGCGTCGCCACACTTGCGGCTCCGCTCGGCGTCGACCTCTGGCATTATACGGCCACCAACGGCGCCAGCTTGTATCAGGGACTCGAATTCCTCCGGCCTTACAACATCACTCCCGAAACCTGGCCGCATAGCCAGTTGAAGAAACTCGAGCCCGGCTTCTTGAAACCGCTCCTCGATCAGGCCGCGCAAATCTGGCCCGACTCGAAGGTCAAGCCGTCAAAAACCGGTTCATCGGAGTCGTCAACCAGCGCGGCTGCGGCAACTCCCACCACACTTCCGGGAGCGGAGACGTATGTCTATCGGGACGGCCAGCCGGAGCCGATGCGACTGCACGTTTTCAAACCGAAAAACTGGAAGATGGAAGACCATCGCCCGGCGTTAATCTTCTTTTTCGGCGGCGGCTGGACGAGAGGCACACCGGAACACTCCGCCGGCTATGCAAAATGGGCGGCCACGCTCGGCATGGTCGGCATCGCGGCCGACTATCGCACGAAGGAGCGGTTCGGCACGACGCCGCTGGAATCCGTGGCGGATGGGCGCGCCGCGGTGCACTGGATTGAAGACCACGCGGACAAATTGGGAATCGATCCCAAAGAAATTGTGGTCGGCGGCTCTTCGGCCGGCGGTCACGTCGCGTTGTGGACAGCGATTGAGCACACGCCGCCCGGTTCAGCCACCAACGAGGTGCCGCGTCTCAAACCAGTCGCGCTGATTCTGGTCAGCCCCGTTTCCGACACCTCGTCGGCCATCGGTTATACGCCCAAACGCTTTGGTGACAAGGCCGAGGCGCTTTCGCCCATCCATCAACTCGACGCGAAGATGCCGCCGGTGTTGCTCTTTCATGGCGATGCCGACACGACCGTGACCAATGCCCAATCCATTGCGCTTCGTGGCAGGCTCGTCGCGACCAGCAACGTTTGCGAACTCGTTACCGTACCCGGCGGCAATCACGGTTTCCAAAGCCAGCTTCCCGAATGGAAGGACAAAGCGCGCGCCATCATGAAGGACTTCCTGACGAAACAGGGAGTGTTGCCGGTCATGGCCAGGTAATTCATGGATCGCAGGATCACCGATCGCCTGCTACGACGCGCCCGCTGACGTTCCTCACTTGATCCACAGCAACGGCTGGGTGATGGCAATGTTGCGGCGGACTTCGGCGTTGGTTGGATCGGGTGGGAGATGGCGCCACAGATCGAGATACGGCTGCTGACCCAGCGCGAGGCCCGCAAACAGCAGACTGGATTGCCGTGCCGGCCAGCCGTCCCAAGCCATCACGTCCGGTTTGAGCGGCCATTTCGATTTGTCCGCCAGATACGGATAGAGATACGCCATTGCCCGGCGAATGCCGCGACCGTCGGCCAGCTCAAATGTCCACAAGTCGTCACGATCGCTGGAAAGCACCTGGCAGAGTGTGGCCATGTTATCGAGTTGAAAGATCGAGTAACCGTATGGTTTGGTGCGCTTGAGCTCGGCGGGGAAGCTCCCGTCCACCGCCATCTGATTCGGAACAAACACTTCTTTGAACTGGCGACGACACTCGGCGAGCTGCCCCTCGTCGCCGGTGAACTTCGCGAATACCGCGACCTGCAGCCAGAATGCTACGGCGTGGTTGTTTTTCGCAGTGGCTTCGTCGTGACCGTTTTTGCTCGTCATCATCCACTCGGTGTAGTCGCGAAACCATTGCTTCATGCCCGCGAGAGTTTCTGGCGGGAACGCGCCTGATTTCTGCATCGCGTCAATCGCTGGCGGAACTTCGATGAGATGCAACGTGTCAATGATGCCGGTGCCGCGTCCGGGCGAAACTCCGGGTATCGCTTGCGCGTATTTCAAGTGCGGATTCATCCGCGTCTGCGGATCGAGAAAGAACACGCGCAGTAACTCGACCGCTTTGGTCGCGTAACGATCGTCGCCGGTGACCTTGTAGGCCGCCGCGAGCGCGGCCACCGCGTCGCGCAGATTGCGGATGGCCATCCGATGTTGCGAAAAGTTGTCGGGATTCGATTCGCCGTCGCGCTGGATGTAGGGCAACCCGTCGGGTTTTGTCGGGTCGGGCCACCAGTAATCACCGTTGGAATAAAAATCATTCGGCCCACCCTCACTCAATTTTGCGCGGTACTTCGTGATGGTCAGCGGCTCCATTGCGAGCGCGGCGCTGGCCGCTTTCAGTATGCGCTCACGGTCGATCGCCGCCACGTCCACTCCGAGTTTGGGGCTGGGATACAGCAGTTGCAGCCGTTGCCGGGAGACGTCGGGAAACGCGGCCAGGATTGTTTCATACTTCGGCTCGTTGTACACCAGCGCCGCCTGGCGCAACAACGGGGCAAAGTCGGCCCGGTTAAAATCTTTGATTTGCTGGTAGGGCCACGGTTTCGACGAATCAACCACGTATGGCAACAGAAAATCCAGCGCTTTGGCCAGTCCCCGGCCGTCCGCGAGTTGGTAATGCCAGAGGTCCACACCCACGTGTTCGCCCAACGTGGCCAGCATGAACAGGGCTTCCAGGTTGAAACGTGAGTAGCCAAAGGCAGCCGTCCGCGCCAACTCCAACGGCTGTCGGCCATCCGGCTCGATTTGGACCGCGATGCGCTTCTGCCCGGCCGCTTCGGCGATTTGTCGCGCCAAATCTGTCCGACCGATGATCAGCGCGACGCGCATGACCTGGGCGTCGTACCACGTACCATGGTTGTTTTTGGTGCTTGCTTCATGCAGCCCGTTCTTGCTCGTCAGCAGCCAATCCAAATAGGTTTTCAACCAGGCCTTCAAGGCGTCGTTGTCCTTCTGCGTCCAGGCAGAAGAACCGGCCAGCAATCCCGCGGCGTCCGCGGCTTTCGCGATGTTCCGGCCTTCAATGATCCCGGCTCCACGTCCGGTGTTCACCCCGGGCACGCCTTGCGCGAAATTCAAGTTGGGGTTCATCCGTGTCGCCGGGTCCAGGAACCAGGTCCGCAGGCAACGCGCCGCGTGTTCGGCGTAGGCCTCCTTGCCGGTAAAACAGTAGGCCAGCGCCAGCGTCTCGACGGTTCTCACCATCAATCGGTTGTGGCCACTGTCGAAAGCGTCCTCCCGGCTCTCGGGATTGACCCTGCCGTCATGCCGGATGTATGGCAGACCGGTCGCGCGGGCCGGATCGGGCCACCAATAGACCGCGAGGCTCAGATAATCATGCTTGTCGCCACTGGGTGGCGTCTTGGTCTTCTCCATCACCGAGGGCGGCGACGTCTGCAACGCCTTATCCGCCTGTTCCATCAGCTTTCGTAGCGCTGGCTGCAACGATGGGTCGCCGCCAGCCAATCGGGCTTTTGCTTCCGCCAGCGCGCCCGGCCTGACACCAAAGTAACGCGGCGTTGGCTGTTCAGCCCGCGCCGTCCGCCAAGTCGTAAGGACCAAAAAGATAAGTACGAAGCGCCGTTTCATTCGGCCTTCTTCAGAGTAACGAACACAGGCTCGATCCCGTCGCTCGACACGCTGGCCACGGCCTGTGAGCCGGCAAGTTTGACGCTGATCTGCGCCCGGCCGTTGTACAGTTGCACCACGCGGGAACCGATGGATGTACCAAGATCATCGAGCAACCGACCGTCGCCGGCGAGGCCGAAGCGGACGACGTTTGTCGCGTCAAGACACGACACGCCGTTCTTGTCGAACACGGACGCCTCGACGGCGACGACATCGTTGCTGCGCGAGATTTCCTTGAGCGCGAACCTGGCTGGCTTGTCCCAAACCGCAGTCTGATAGCCAAGCGAAATGTTGTCGCTAACTTCCACTCCGTCGCGGTGGCCGATGGCCCGCAGTGTGTTCGTTCCCTCGTTGAATTTGACCGACCAGCGCAAACCGGCCGCGGGAAAATCCGCAGAGTTTCGTTGCTTCACGCCGGCCGACACACCGTTGACGAACAATTCCACGTCGCGGCAATTGGAAAACACTTTCACCAGTTTTTCCTCGCCGGCTTTGCCCCAACGGACTGGCCAGGAGTGACCGTAAATATGGATCATCGGCTTGTCGGCCCAGTAACTCTGGAAAACGTAGTAGCCTTCCTTCGGTGTCCCGTCCCGCTCGACGAGGCCTTTTTGATTCACTTTTGGAACGGGATTCTCCGGGCGCAGCGGTGTGGCAAAGTCTTTGAAAATCCATTGCGCGCTGCCGGTCAGGTTCGTCATCTGCTCCTGTTCCTTGAGATGCCAGTCGAAGAGATTGACGATGTAACTCTCCGACCAGTCGCCATCTCGTGACGCGCGCGCCTTGCCGCCGGTCGGCTTGTACGCTTTGCCGGTTTCCGCGGTGCCCTCGCCGGTGACAACTTGTTGCAGAAATTTCTCCGGATCTTCCGAATGACGACGCGCGTGGCTGTCGCCGCCCCACTCGGCGTGGAAGAATCGTGGCACGCTGGCAATCCATTTCTCCGTCGCGGCGCGATATTCGGTGTACCGGCCCGAATACCAGCCCGCCCAGATGCTCGGAGAATACACGTCCACGATGTCCTTGCAGAAATCGCAACGGCGGATGCACGTCTTGCGCGACGGGTCGAGCTGATGCGCGCGCGTGTTCAACTCCGTCATGAAAGCGCGGATGGCATTGGTGTTGAACGTGTCGAAATCACCGGGCCAATCGTTCTCGTTGCCCAAGCCCCACAGAATCACCGACGGATGGTTGTAATGCTGGTCAATCATGTGTTGCAGCATGTCGCGGCACTGGTGTTGGTACCGCTCGCCGCCGAGGCCGCCGCGGCACCAGGGGATTTCCTCCCACACGAGCAGCCCGAGTTGATCGCATGACTCCAATACGAGCGGCGATTGCTGGTAATGACCGAGTCGGACGAAATTCGCGCCCATGTCCTTGATTTGTTGGAACGTCTTGCGGACGACCTCATCCGGCACGGCTGCGGCCACACCCGCGTGGTCTTGGTGATATTGCGTGCCGCGCAACAACAATCGGTCACCGTTTAATTTGAACGGCCCGTGCTCGACCCACTCAAAGGAACGCACTCCGAACTTTTCCGTCACCGGCTGCTCGCCCTGCGGCATTTTTAGTGTGACAGCACAACTATAGAGAACCGGTGATTTGGGCGACCACAATTGCGGCTTGGCGATTTCAATCGCAGCAATTTCCTTCTCACCCGACCATGGGGAGAGTTTGTTTGTCGCGGTCTGGAGCATGTTGCCTTGCGGGTCGCGGACTTCGATCACGAGTTCGACTTCGCCGTTGGTTGCCGCTGGATTGTAAAGTCGCGCGCGAACCCTAATGGAAGCCTTGCCATCCGCTGCGAGTTTCGGCTCGACGTGGACGCGCTCCAATGAAATCGACGGGACATATTCGAGATAAACATGCCGGTACAGGCCGCCATAGCGATTGAAATCGCTCTGGTCTGACGGGATCATCTCCGCGTTGCGGGAATTATCACAAAGCACCGCCACGGGCGTGTTGCTGCCGAAAAATGAATTCGTAGCGGTGCGAGTGGCCGCGTCCGTAATGTCCACGGTCCATTCGTCGTAGCCGCCGACATGTTCGGCGACTTTTTCCAGTCCGACATAGACCAGCGACTTTTGTCCCGCGCCGTCGAAGTGCAGCAAAGTCCGACCATTTGGAAATGGATTCTCGAGCTTGAGACGCGTGCGATACCAGCCCGGCCCTTGATAATAGGGCACATCGGGATCAACGGAGTCGCGGGCGTTGAAACAGTGCGGCAGCGTGACGGGCTGCCAGCTGACATTGTCGGCGGCCCTGTCACCGCGCCAGATTTCCCACGTGCTACCGAGCGAGCCTTGATGAAACTCCCAACCGTTATCAAGCCGCTGGCGTGACTGCGCGGAGGCCAGGCTGGCAACGGCCAATAAAATTCCAGCGACTAGAATTCGGATTGTGGATGAAAGTAAGATTGGTTTCATGAATGGGTTCCTGGTTGGTTTGTGACAAAAACATCCAAAGATGGCAGGCAATACGCCAGTGCGACGCTGAAGAAAATCTCCGGCAAGGCACCGGGTACGGCCCGCATGAAACCCGGACGCGCCTGAATGGCTGGAGATTCAGGCCGCATACACTCCTCCGTTGATGTCGAGCGTCGCGCCGGTAATGAAGCCGTCGAATTCCGAGGCAAGATAAACCACGGCACGCGCGACGTCTTCCGGAGAGCCGGCACGGCCCAGTGGGATGCCCTCAATGGTCTTCTTCGCACTGTCCTCGGTGGTGTGTGTGTTGTGAAACCTCGTGCCGAGAATAAAACCGGGCGCAACGCAGTTCACACGAATGCCCTTGGGCGCGAGTTCGTTGGCCAGCGCGCGCGTCCACGTGAGCACCGCGCCCTTGGCCGTGGAGTATACGAGTGAGCCGGGATGACCGCCTTTACGCCCGGCGAGCGAGGAAAGATTCACAATGCTGGCTTGTCCGGCCCGTTCCAGCCACGGCACGGCGGCGCGCGTGACCCACAGCATCGAAGTGACGTTCACATTGATGACCCGCTCCCAAAACACGGTGTCCACTTCCTGAATCGAGCGGCGTTCGATGAGATCCCCCGCGTTGTTTACCAGCACGTCGAGTCCGCCGAGAAACTTCACGGCGCTGTCCACAAGCGCGGCGGCTTCGGTTTCCTTCGTCAAATCGGCGCGAAACATTTCGGCGCGGCGACCTCGTTGTTCAGCCAGCGACTTCAGTTCGCGTGCGCCGGTCTCGCTGGAGAAATAGTGAATGGCCACGTCCGCGCCCGCGGCGAGGAGATATTCCACGATGCTGTAACCAAGTCCCTGGCCGCCGCCGGTGACGAGCGCACGTTTTTCGTTGAGGTTTCCCACAATATCTATCGTGATGGTGTTTTCCGCGTAACGTCAGGGGAGCATTTTACCCGAAGACGTTTGTAATTCCAGTAGAGCAAGCCGCCGACGCCGAGCATTGTGCCGGCGCAAGCAAACATCCCGAGCCGGCCGAGCGGCGAGTTCGGGATGAGTACCAGCAAGGAAATGAATGCGCCGTAAACCAGACTCAAAATTCCGAGAGTACGGTATTGCTGAGCATCGTTGCCGTCGCCTTCCTCCTTCTGGAAGTCAACGGGTGTTTGCATCTGCGTGAAGAATTCTCCAACTCGCTCCTTTTCCTGCGCCGAGCGCGTATTGGCGAAAAGGCACGCTACCAGGAACCATGCCGAGCAGATGACGGTGTCCAGCAATACACCGAGAAGCAGCACCCAATCGTCCGCTTCGCGCGTGCTCAACGGCCGGCCATTCCAGCCCATAAAACCTTGTAGCCAGGTGACAGTCAGGAATGTCTTTCCCGCATAGGAGGTCGCAAAACCGACCAACACCGTTGTCCAACCGGCCCACGCTGGCGCGCGCTTGATCAACGTGCCCCAGATCAGTGGGATGCAATACGGCACGGCAATCAGGCCGCCGAACTGAAGCATCAAATTGAACAGACCGATTTTGCCGGTGCTGAACATCAGCGCGGCCGAGATGACGAGGATGCCCAGCAGGAACGTGACGATTTTGCTGACGAGCAACATTTCCCTTTCGTGGGCATGCGGGCGGATGATGACCTGGTAGAAGTTTTTCGCAAAGAATCCGGCGTTCTTGTTCAAACCGACGTCCATGTTCGACATCGTCGCGCCGAAGATGCCGCTGATGAGCAGGCCGAGCATGCCGACGGGCATATTGTCGAGACCCGCGACGACAAACGCACCTTCCGCGGGATTCTTCAGGTTTGGGAAAACCGTGTGTAAATCGGGATGAACAATGCGTGCCACCATCGGCGGGATAAACCAGAACGTCGGTCCGATGATGAACAGAATCGAAGCGAGCAGGGCGGCTTTCCTGGCTTGATGGCCATCCTTGGCGTTCAAGTAACGCGACGCCTCGAGCATATTATTCGTGGAGATGAACTGTTTGACGATGATGGCGATGATCCACAGATAGAGAATTTCCGCGCGCGCGCCTTCCGTCCAATGCAAGTAATGGTGTGGCAGTTTCTCCAGAAAACTGCTCCAGCCGCCGACTTGCGCGATGGCCAGAAACGCCGTGACCAACGTGATGGGCATCAGCACGAGCGTCTGGATAAAATCCCCGGCGGCAACCGCCCATGATCCGCCAATGACCGCCATGATCAACACCACCGAACCCGTGACGATAACCGTCCTGTATAGGTCCATGTTGAACGCCGCCGAAATGAAAACTGACAAACCGCTCAGCCAGATACCGGCGTACAGCACGCCGACGGGCAGTTGCACCCACGTAAAGAACTGCTCGCTTCCGTTGCCGAATCGTGCTCTCACAGCCTGAATGGACGTGATCACGCGCATCTGCCGGAAACGCGGCGCAAAAAAAACGAAGTTGCAGAAAAACCCCAGCGCATTGGCAAAATACAGCACCATGATGACCGGCCCATCCAAATACGCCTTGCCGGCCGCGCCGGTGAACGTCCATGCGCTAAACTGCGCGACGAACGCGGAGCAACCCGCCATCCACCAGAGCATCTTGCCACCCCCGCGAAAATAATCGCTCGTGTTGCCAATGAACTTGCGGCACACCCAACCGATCATCGCCATGAACACAAAATAAAACCCGATGACCAGATAATCGTATTTGGAGAGCATGAAATTCAGGAGTGAGGGGAGGATGAGCGAACCACAGGCAATTTGGCGAGGAGAATTTCCCATTCCCCCGCTGGTTGTGTCCAGTTCCACGATCGCACTGCGCCCGGCAGGAGCAACGTTTGACCGGCCCGCACCGGCTGTCGTTGGCCATCGCACAGCAAATTCGCTTCGCCTTTCACGACGATGAGCAAGATCAGTTCGCCGCCCAGCCAACGAGCGTCGCCGTGACCGCTTAACCGGTGCAACCGAAAGTATTCATGGTATGCCGGCCCGATCAATTGCTGTTCGCAATAACCGCTGGTGCGAACCAGCTCTTGCAGCGATTGTTGCAATGCGCGTCTGACTTCCGCGACGGAGTAAGCCCGGTAGTCAAACACTTCCAGACAGGTCTCCAAGTCGAGTCCCATAAAGCACGCTTCGGGTGGGAGCGTGAAACCGTCACTGGTCGTTTCGCAGCGGACCACCCAGTCGGTCGGCTCCATCAACTCCATCATGAAAATGCCCGCACCGATGGCGTGCGGCGTTCCGGCGGGAACCACGTAGCAATCACCCGGCTGAACGCGAATTTTCTCAAAACACGCGAGCATTTCGTCCAGCCGCTGTTCCCGAATCATGCGCGCCCACGCTTCCCGGGAGGGTGGATGTTGGAAACCGAGATAGACATCCGCTTCTCCGCGCGTGCCGAGAATATACCAACACTCGGTTTTGCCAGCGGGGGAATTGAGATGCCGCCGGGCGAACCCGGCATCCGGATGCGCTTGGAATTGAAGGCGGACCGAGGAATCAAGTAGTTTCCACAAGACTCCCAGAGCCAGTGGATCCGGGCGGCTGGCTTGATCCGGTCCAAACCAGAATTTCGGCCTCTGTTTCAGCGCTTCGATGAGCAGACCGCCATTGGCGCCCGAAATCCGGCTCAATCCCTCCGTCACGCCCCGAGAATTCTTACCGTTGCGGGCGAGGACGGTCGAGGCCAGCCAGTCCTCGGGAAAATGGTCATCCCGGGTGTCGGTTTGGCCTCGAAAGGCTCGCAGAACACGGCCCCCCCGGTAACTTCTCCACACGGGATTGAGGCCAAGTGACAGGGCTGGTAGCGGATCGCAGCTCATGACCAATTGATAATTATCAAAAATATTGTTGACTGCAAGGGGAAAATCACTTTAAATGAGTGGGTAAGGGATATAAGAGCTTCGATACGGTACAGGATAATTTCATGAAGCAATACCTCGCCCATTCACAATGTGGTTCCGCCGGCCGAAAGGCACAGGCATTTACGCTCATCGAATTGCTGGTGGTCATCGCCATCATTGGGATCCTGGCGGCGATGCTCTTGCCCGCCCTAAACAGGGCTCGCGAGAAGGGGCGCGCGGCGGTCTGTGTGTCCAACCTGCGCCAGATCATGGTCGCCATCCGGCTGTACGCTGACGACCACAACAGTCAGATGCCGCCGGCATCCTACGGAAGCGGCGCACAGAATTGGCCAAAGATCCTGGGGTCGTACTTGCCACAGAAGGGGCCTGTCGTCACAGATTCCGCGGGAGCGAACATCGCAGCCGCCAATCCGGTCTTCGTCTGTCCCAGTGCTGGCAGCGCCGGCTATCCCGGATATCAGAACCAGCAACTCAATGAAACATATGCGTGCACGGGGGCGATGTTGGGGCCGAACATTGGTCAGGCAGTTCCCACTACCAGCTTGACCGCTACGCAACCGCGCCAGGATATTGCCCTTACAACCAACCCCTCGGATACGCCGGTGATTGTCGAGGGCAAACTGGATCCTACCAACCCCGGCAGTCCGGACTGCCGATCCAACTATCCCTGGGATGCCTACGCACAGCCAGACCTCAAGATGGGGAGTCCCAATTCCTGTGTGAACCTCGATTTTCGGCACAGCAGTTCCATAATGAACATGGGGTACTATGATGGCAGCGTGCGGGCGGTGACGTTCTCGCAGGCGCAGCAACAGATTTCCGAGTGTCTTTGGGACGGAGAAGGGTTCTCCAAGTGTACATTGGCCGATGGCAAAGAGGGTCAGGAGTAAGATCCGAGTGGCCCACTTCGTGACAGATCTCAGGCCGGCACGGCAGTCGCCGACATGTGTTCGGCCTTCAGCCCACCAACGGTAGTACCTTCGAACTCAGACCGAGGAGATCGCCTTCAATTTCGGCGCCAGTTCCACCACATCATGGCCGACGGGGAAACGGTTGGTGGCGGCGGGGTCTGGACCATGTGGCAAAAGAGGAAGAGCGCAGCCGGAGGTTATTCACCGAGTCGTGAATGCGGCTTGGGTGTTGCTGTTTGGTTGCCGGTTAGTCCTCGCAGCTGCACGCCTCCCAGTCGTGTTCATGGCACCAGCACGCGGACCCGGTAGTACCGCGACGGTGTGTTGGTCGCGCCGCCAGCATCGACCATGTTGGTCACGATGCCGGTTCCGGTCCCGCCACTGAGGATGTTCGTCTGGCCGGTGCTCGTGAAGTCATTCGAGTAGCCGCCACTGGCCGTGCCCGCCGTGAATTCCAGCACGTTGGTGCGCGACGCGATGCCCGGCGACCAGGTGCTGTCGCCATTGGCCCCCAGATAAATTACGTTCATGTCCGTGGTGTTCGTGGTGGCGATGCTGATGACGTGCAGGTACGCCGCCCCGTTGGTGGGGTTGAAGCCCGTCAGGAATTTGTTGGTGTTGCTCATGCCGTCGCCCGTGTAGGAGGCGCTCCCACCACATAACGCGCAGTTGGCGACGCCGTAGGCCTGCTGCCACCATACGAACGGGTCGTAAACGCTGACCATGTTCGCCACCGTGTTGGTACTGGACCCACCCGCGCCGCTGACGATCAGGGTCACGTTGTACAGGCCGTCCGTGTAGATGTGCGTCGGGTTGGTCGCGTTGACAAAGTTGGTTGTGGCGCCATCTCCAAAACTCCAGAACCGATTGCTAATCGGGCCGGTGGAACTGTCCGTGAATGTCACGGTCAACGGCGCGGCCCCGTTGGTCGGACTACCACTGAAAATGGCTATCGGCGCAGCGTTAAGAATGCTATTGATCCACGAAATGCGCGCCGAAACCCGGGTGCTCAAGAATGAAAATGGAGCGATCACAGGACCTGAATCGTTGGTGGAGGCAGCTAGCGTCCAGCAGCCCGTCGCGCAGTCTTCGAGGTACAAACCCCGAAAATCCACCACGGCGGCGTTGAACCCTGAACCGCTCCCGTTGGTGTTGACGGGGGTATAGCCAACCGCACAATGAATTCCGGCCAGCTTCCACGTTCCCGTTGACCCGCCGTCCTGGATAAACATCGCCCCGCCGGAATCGTTGAGCGACAGGTCGCATTCGTTGCTATTCCCATTGTCTTCGAATGTGGCGCCCAAATATTGCGCATTTGGGTAAGTGCAGCATGGCGTGGCGACGAGGCCCGTGTACACACCCGAAATGCTGTTCTCCCCCCAGCGCTGGACATTATCGGAGGCGCCCCACATCCAACCATTGGTTAGGGTTGATGTTACTCTCTCGACCAAGACCGTGCTGCCCCGCTGTGTCCCGCGGCCGATTACCAGGCAGGTGCTACCGACTTCGTTCGAGTTCGTGTAGAGCGGCGCATAAGAGGGAAACGTCTGCCCCACCTGCCAGATCCGCAGGTCGGAATCCGGATCATCAAAGTTCGCCACCGTCGTATAGGAAACCCCGTTGAAAATAATCGGGTCTCCCACGTTACCGTTGATGTGGTGTGCCGTCAGAAAAAACGTCGGCGCAATGGGGGTGCCCAGCCAGATGTACCATTGTCCTTCGTATTGCCAGCCGCTGTTGGTCAACGAGCCGGTCGGGGCATTCGTGTTATACGTGGGGTCGCCCGTGCCTTCCAGAATGACCGCACGCACGCAGCCACCCGACCCGTTTTCCCTTTGTACCCTTCATGCCAAACCGCCGTCATCCTATCCATAACGACGGCTGGAAACAAGCCCAATTCTACTGTGATTCCCCGCGCCGGTAAGCACAGACCATGGATCCATTCCACACACGACCGTGGCAACGCTTGTCACCTACCGCCGATCTGCTACACTGCGCCCGATGAATCGAGGTGGCACGCCATGAAGGTTCGCACGTTGGGGGTCATTCCCGCGCGGTTCGGGGCGCAACGGTTTCCGGGGAAGCCGCTGGCGATGATCGCGGGCAGGTCTCTCGTGCAACGCGTCTACGAGCAGGCGGCCAAAGCCGAACGGCTCGACAAGGTCGTCGTCGCCACCGAAGATACCCGCATCCTCGAAGCCGTCGAGGCCTTTGGCGGCGATGCCATGCTCACCTCGCCCGATTGCGCCACCGGCACGGACCGCGTCGCCGAGGTCGCCCGCGCGTACGATTGCGACCTCGTGCTGAACATCCAGGGCGACGAGCCGTTGATGCGTCCGGAGATGATCGATCAACTCATCACCGGGATGCAGGCCGACCCGAGATGCGTCATGGGCACCCTGGCGCGTAAACTCGAATCCGCCGCCAATCTCGATAATCCCAACGTTGTGAAAGTCGCCCTCGCGCAAAACGGCGCGGCGTTGTATTTTACCCGCAGTCGCGTGCCGTTCGTGCGCGATGCGAAGACCAGCGACGCGCTGGAGTGGCTGAAGTTGGCGAACTTCTACAAGCACCTCGGGATCTATGCGTTTCGGCGCGAGTTCCTGTTGAAGTTCGTGCAACTGCCCCAGAGCGAACTCGAGAAAACCGAGAAGCTGGAACAGTTGCGCGCCCTGGAAAATGGGGTCTCGATCAAAGTCTGGATCACGCCCCACGATTCCATCGGCGTGGATCGGCCCGAGGACGTCGAGTTGGTCGAGGAGATTTTGAAGAGTCAGGCATGAAATACATCTTTGTCACCGGCGGCGTTATCAGTTCGCTCGGCAAAGGCCTCTCGGCGGCCTCGCTCGGCACACTGCTGGAAAACCGCGGCCTCAAGGTCACCCTCGCCAAATTCGACCCGTACCTGAACGTCGACCCCGGGACCATGAACCCCTTCCAGCACGGCGAGGTGTATGTGACCGACGACGGCGCGGAAACCGATCTCGATCTCGGACATTACGAGCGGTTTACGCACGCCAAACTCTCCCGCCTCAACAACCTCACCAGCGGCCAGGTGTACGCGCGCATCATCGAAAAGGAGCGCCGCGGCGATTACCTCGGGAAAACCGTCCAGGTCATTCCCCACGTAACCAACGAGATCAAGGACCGTATTCGCGAGGTCGGCAAGAAGAGCGGCGCGGACGTCGTCATCATCGAAATCGGCGGCACGATTGGCGACATCGAGGGACTCCCGTTCCTCGAAGGGATCCGTCAATTCGCCCTCGAAGCCGGCCCGCAGAATTCCCTGTTCATCCACGTCACGCTCGTGCCGTTCATCCGCGTGGCGGGCGAGATCAAGACGAAACCGACCCAGCAAAGCGTCGCCAAGCTCCGCGAAATCGGGATCGTGCCGCAGATCCTGATTTGCCGCAGCGAACGGACCCTCGGCAAGGAAGTCCGCCAGAAAATTTCCCTGTTCTGCAACGTTCCCGTCGAATGCGTGATCGAGGAACTCGATGTCGCCCACTCCATCTATGAGGTCCCCCTGGACCTGCGCGCCGAGAATGTGGACGGACTCGTCTGCCGCCACCTCGGCCTCGACGCGCCCGCCAAGCCGATGACGGAATGGGAACACATGCTCCAGCGCATGATCAATCCGTCGCGCAAGGTGCCCATCGCCGTGGTCGGCAAGTACATCCAGCTCATCGACGCGTACAAGAGCATGTACGAGGCGCTCAAACATGCGGGCGCTGCCAACGATTGCGCTGTCGACATTCTCCGGGTCGATGCCGAACACATCGAAAAGGACGGCGCGGAGAAACACCTGAAGGGCGCGGCCGGGATCCTCGTGCCCGGCGGCTTTGGCAATCGCGGCATCGAAGGCAAGATTCTTGCCGCGCAGTACGCGCGGGAAAACAAGATCCCCTACCTCGGCCTGTGTCTCGGCATGCAAATCGCCGTCATTGAATTCGCCCGCAATGTCTGCGGGTTGAAGGACGCCAATTCCACCGAATTCGATCCGAAGTCACCCCATCCCATCATCTGTCTGCTGGAAGAACAGAAAGGTATCGAGGCCAAGGGCGGGACCATGCGGCTTGGGGCTCAACTGTGTGAGTTGGTCGCAGGAACGAAATCGCGCGATCTGTATGGGACACAAGAGATCTCCGAGCGCCACCGCCATCGCTATGAGTTCAATAACACCTACCGTGATCAGTTGATGAAGGCGGGTATGATCGTCGCCGGCCGATACAAGAAACTCGACCTCGTCGAACTCGTCGAACTGCGCGACCACCCGTGGTTCATCGCCTGCCAGTTCCATCCCGAATTCCTTTCCAAGCCCAACAAACCCCACCCCCTCTTCCGCGGCTTCATCGAAGCGGCGTTGAAAGAAAAGCGAGCATGAATACCGTCCGCGTCGGCAACCACATTTTCGGAGGCAATCGCGCTTCCCTGTTTATCATCGCCGGGCCATGCGTGATCGAAAATGAAACAATGGCCCTGCAGACGGCCGAAACACTCTCCCAAATCTGCGATGACCTCGATCTCCCGCTCATCTTCAAGGCCAGCTACGACAAGGCCAATCGCACCGCGCGCGATAGCTTTCGCGGGCCGGGCCTGAAGCGCGGGCTTGCCGTCCTGGCAAAGGTCAAGCGCCTGTTCGGTCTGCCCATCCTCACGGACGTCCATGAAATCCCGCACTGCAAACCGGCAGCGGAAGTCGCCGACGTGCTGCAAATCCCTGCGTTCCTCTGCCGCCAGACAGACTTGGTTCAGGCCGCCGCGCGCACGAAGCGCTGCGTCAACGTAAAGAAGGGCCAATTCCTCGCGCCGTGGGACATGCGCAACGTCATCGACAAGATCACGGCGGTCGGTGGACATAGCATTATCTTGACCGAGCGCGGCTCGTCGTTCGGATACAACAACCTCGTCGCCGATATGCGTTCCCTCCCGATCATGCGGGAGTTCGGTTGGCCCGTCGTGTTCGACGCCACGCATAGCGTCCAAATGCCCGGCGGTGGACAGGGTGGCAAATTCACCGGCGGGGATCGTCGCATGGCGGTTGTTCTGGCACGTGCCGCCGTCGCCGCCGGCTGTGACGGCGTCTTTCTGGAAACCCACCCGAATCCCGACCACGCCCTCAGTGATGCCGCCAACCAGTTGCCGTTGCGCGAAGTCAAGACGCTGCTGCAAACGCTACGCGACATTCATGCGATCGTGAACCGGGCCTGATCGGTCATGCTCGCTTGAAACCGACAGCGATTTAGGCTAATAACCGAATCATGAAGAAGCTGCTTTGGGGAAGCACCGCCACTCTGATCGTATTGGTCGCCATCCTGTTCTTGGCGCGCAACGTTATCGCCCGCAAATCCGTCGAGTACGGCGCCAAGAGAATCACCGGGTTCCCGTTGACCGTCGGCGCGGTCGATTTGCAGCTTTTTTCCAGCAAAGTGGATGTGCATGACCTCAAGCTGATGAATCCGCCGGAGTTTCAGGAAAAAATGTTCGTGGACATGCCGGAGCTCTATGTCGATTACCGACTCCTCTCGATGTTCAGCGGCGCGCCGCATGTCAACGATATGCTCATCAACATCAAGCAACTCGTCATCGTCAAAAACAACAAGGGTGAGTCGAACGCCCAAAAACTCAAGGGCGTCGTGTCGTCTGGCGGCGGCTCCAGCAAGTCCAGTAAGTACGCCATTGACAAGCTGCGCGTCCACATTGGCACGGTCACCATCAAGGATTTCAGCCGCGCCAAGCCATACGAGCACAGCACCCCCCTGAATATCGACGTCACGTACCCTAATATCACCGATTCCACGGACATCTCGCGACTCGTTCTTCTTACGGTCATGAGTCAGGTACACATCCCCGATATTGGCATCAATGCGAATGACTTGAAGAAGAACCTCACGAATGTGACCAATCAGGCGGGTCAGGCTCTTCAGGGCGCAACCGACGCCTTCGGCGGCTTGCTGGACAACCTCCAAAAGGGTTCGTCGCCAAACAAGAACAAGTGATGATGCCTGTGTCGCCACCCCCCCGGACGAGCTGGCTTAGAACCCCTCTACCTGCCTAACCGCTTCGTACAACACGATAGCAACGGCTATGTCCAAGACACAAACGAGTCGGTGTGTTGCGCCATATGGCCAGAGTGCCTTAACCGGGCCAAGTACCATCGCGGGACTTGATCTGCCACATGGTATGGAAAAGCACAACCGCGACCGCCGTGGCCAGGTTGAGACTCCGCGCCTGTGGATGAAACATCGGGATTGTAATTGTCGTCTCGGGATTCGTATCCAATAGCGCCTTCGGCAAACCCGCCGTCTCGCGCCCGAAAACCAGATAATCACCCCACTGGTAGCGCGGCTGCGTGTACGGCCGCTTCGATTTCGTAGTGACGTAGTAGAATCTCGCATCCGTCGACGCTCTGCTCCGTAACGCATCCAGCGAGTCCCAATACTTCCACGTCACATGCTCCCAATAATCCATGCCTGCCCGCTTCAGCGTCTTGTCGTCGAGACGAAAGCCGAGTGGCCCGACCAGATGCAGGGTTGCCTGCGTCGCCGCGCACAGCCGCGCCACGTTTCCCGTGTTTGGCGGTATCTCCGGTTCTACGAGGACGACATTCATCTCAGTAAAACACCCGCCAGAGAAACAGGCCATGCGCCGGCGCGGTCTCCACCAAGGCACTGCGCTTCTTCGCCTTCATCAATTTCTCCAGTTGTTCGACCGTCATCCGGCCCTCGCCGACCTTCACCAAGGCGCCGACCATCGAGCGCACCATCTTGTAAAGAAACCCATCGGCCACAACTGCAATCGTCAACAGATTCCCGCGCCTGACTACTGACAATCCCGACACCGTCCGCACGGTCGTTTCCACCGGCCGCATGGGGTTGGCCGACAACGCCGCGAAATCGTGACGCCCCTTCAGTAGCCGCGCCGCCCGGCGCATCGCCCCGACATTCAACGGCCTCGGGTGGTGCCACGCGCCGGCGCGCAAAAACGGATCGGCAACCGCCCCGCCGTCGATCTGGTAACGGTATTCCTTTCCCCTTGCCGAGAAGCGGGCATGAAATCGCGCGTCCACCTCCTGCACCCGGTGGACACGAATGTCCACGGGAAGATTGGCGTTCAACGCCCGCAGCAGCGTCGCCGTCGTCAGTGCCGTGCGGAAGGAGCAGTTGGCGACCTGCGCCTTCGCGTGGACCCCCGCGTCCGTGCGGCCCGAACCATGGATGCGCACCGCGCCGCCCGCCATCTTCGCCAACGCGCCTTCGACAAGCTCCTGGACCGTGCTCCCGCTCGGTTGCAACTGCCAACCCGCGTAATTCGTCCCGTCATACGCGATGGTCAGTTTGAAATGCCTACGCTTCGGCTGGAGGCGGGTTCGTGGCATCGAGGTAACTCTGCAACATGATTTGCGCGGCCAGTTTGTCGATCTTCTGCTTGCGTTCGCTGCGCCGCACGTTTCCTTCCAACAACGCGCGCGCGGCCTGCACGCTCGTCAGTCGCTCGTCCCATTGCGCCACGGGAATCGTCGCCACGCGCCGCAATTCCGCAATGAACACCAGCGTCCGCTCCGTCTGCTCGCTCGGCGTTCCGTCCAGTCGCAACGGAATACCTACCACGATCTTGCCGATCTTGCGTTCGGCGCAGAGACGCACCAATTCAAGGCTGACCCTCGCGGCCGCACCGCCATCAATGTAATCCAGTGGCTGCGCGATCGTGCCGCTCTCATCGCTGAGCGCCAGCCCGATGCGCTTGTGACCATAATCGACACCGAGGATCCGCATGCCGTCACAACAGTCGCTTGTATTTCTTCTCCGCCGCGAGCTTCTTGACGATCTCGCGCACCCTTTGCGCGTCATTCTTATGGCACACCAGCGTCGCATCCGTCGTGTGCACGATCACCAAATCCCGCACACCAACCGCCGCGATGAGGTGCTTGTTGTTGCCCACGATAATGCATCCCGACGCGTCGAGGCCGACGAATTCACCGCGCGCGACGTTCCCGCTGCCGTCCTTCTCGTAGTGTCGGCCAATCGCCGGCCAATCACCCACGTCGTCCCAGTCAAAATCGCCGTTGGCCACCACGACATTGTTCGCCTTCTCCATGATGGCGTAGTCGACCGAAATCTTTTCCATTTTCGGATATTCACGGGCCAGGATACGCGCGAAGGTTTTCGTCCCCGCCTTGGCCTGAATGCGCAAACACGCCCCCCACAACATCGGCTGATAGTTGCGATACGCCTCCGCCACCGCGCGGAACGACCAGACGAACATCCCGGCGTTCCACCGATAATCGCCGCTGGCGAGAAATTCCTCCGCGGTCTTGCGGTCCGGTTTTTCGACAAACCGCCGCGCCTTCCAGAATTTCGTCACGCATCTGGCCGGAAACTCCTCACCCATCTGGATGTATCCATATCCCGTGTGTGGTGACGTTGGCTTGATCCCGATGGTCAGCAGAACTTCCTGCGCAGCCGCAAGTTTTAATGCATCGCTGACAACACGCCGATAATTCTCCATTTTAGAGATGTAGGAATCCGCCGGCAGTACCGTCATCACCGCTTCGGGGTCCTGTGCGCCGATGATCGCCGCCGCCAACCCGATGCACGGCGCGGTGTTCCGCCCGACCGGCTCGCCAATCACGTGCTTGACGCGTGGAAGCTGCTGGCGCACCAACGACGCCTGCTCGTGATTGGTCACCACGACAATCCGCACGTCGCCCACCAACGGACGCACCCGCTCGACTGTCTGCTGGATCATCGTCTTGTCGCCGACAATCGGAAGCAATTGCTTGGGTTGTTTTCGCCGACTCTTCGGCCAGAAACGCTCGCCGTACCCACCGGCCATGATGATCGCCCAGTTCATGTTACCTCGCCCCCTTCGCACCGCGAACCATCGCGCCAACAAACCGCGCGACCTTTGATGCCATCTGGCGGTTCTTACCGTGCTTCGCAATCTGGTTCACAATCGCACTGCCCACCACCACCGCGTCCGCCGCTCGCCCAGCTGTTCGTGCCTGCGATGGATTCGAGATTCCAAACCCGATCGCAATGGGCAATTTCGAATGTCTGCGAATGGTGGCGACGTGCCCTGTCACCGCCGGCGCCATCGATTTCTGCATGCCAGTCACACCCTCACGCGACACGTAGTAGATGAACCCGCTGGCGTGTCGGGCGATTTTATGGATGCGCTCGGCTGGTGTGGTCGGGGCGACGAGATAAATCGGATGCAGCCCCGCTCGCTTCATGAACGTCTCGAATACGTCCGCCTCCTCGGGTGGCAGGTCCAACGCCAGCACGCCGTCCACACCCGCCGCTGCCGCATCGCTCACGAACTTCTTCAGTCCGTAGTGGTGCAGAACGTTATAGTACACGTAGAAAACGATCGGGATTTGAAGACCGCCGCGCCGCAAGGATGCCACCGTCTTCAACACCCCGCGCAGCGTCGTCCCGGCGCGCAAGGCCCGTTCCGAGGCCAATTGATTCACGACACCATCGGCGAGCGGATCACTGAACGGCACGCCCAATTCCAGCACGTCCACGCCCACGCGCTCGAATGCGCAGGCCAGTTGCGCCGTTGCGTGCAAATTCGGATCACCCGCGCAGATGTACGCGACAAAACCCTTTTGCCCGGTGGCGCGCAACGCCTGAAATCTCGCATCGATTCGGTTCATGGTGACAAAACGCGGGCCACTTTCAGACCCGCCGATTGCGCAGGTAGATAAACCGCAGACCTTCCAGGGTCAACAACGGATTTACGTGCTCAATCTCAGGAATCTTCCTCGCCATCAGGTCGCCATAGCCACCAGTCGCCGCGACGACCGCCCCCTTCATTCCCCGCTCGCGCTTCAGGGCATGGAGGATCTCTTTCACCAGTCCGCGGTACCCAATCACCGCCCCCACCCGCATCGCGTCGACTGTGCTCTTGCCGATAACAGATTTCGGTTCGGCGAGCGTGATCCGCGGCAGCAACGCGGTGCGTTGGTATAGATATTCCGTAACTGCTGCCAGGCCGGGCGCAATCACACCACCCACGTATTCGCTGCGTGCGTTAACGATGTCAAACGTCACCGCCGTCCCGAAATCAACTACGATCGCGGGCGCTCCATGCAGTTCGGTAACGGCGACGGCGTTGGCAAGGCGGTCCGCCCCGATTTGTTTCTTGCGCGGATAGCGGACGCCGACCCCAAGATCGATGTCCGCGCTCACTACCAGCGGTCGCATCGGCAGCATGCGCCGCACCCGTTTCGTCATCGCCGGTACGACGGATGACAGTACCACCCCAGAAAAAACGGCTCGCGAGAATGGGATCTTCCGCACTGATGCCGTCGGCACCTTGATGACATGCAGGATACGCCGGGAATTCGCCAGAGCGAAACTAGTGTTCGTGTTGTTGATGTTGACCAACAAAAATGGACGCTCGCTGTTCATGGGCGTTCCACCATCAAATCGCCGCCGAGGATTCGTTCCATTTGTCCGCTGTCGCATCGTACGAGCAGCGCGCCATCGCTGTCCAGCGCCTGCGTGAAACCTTCGATCCGGCGCTGGCCCATGGTCACCACAATTTGCCGACCCAGCGTCGTGCACAGCTTCGCCCATTCGTCCGCGACCGCTTCAAAATTTGTCAGGGCCAACTGATAGCATTCGTCCAACGTCGCCAGCACTCGTGCCGCCAGCGCGACGCGATCCTGGGCACTTCCCGTCTCCAGCTTGACCGACGTGGCAATCCGGGCCAAATCGTTTGGAAAATCATCCAGCTCACAATTCACGTCGATGCCAACGCCGAGTATCCCCATCAGGATTTCGTGGGCCTCCACTCGCAACTCCGTCAGAATCCCGGCCACTTTCTTGTCATCGATGATCACGTCATTCGGCCATTTGATGCGCGCATCCAAATGGCCCACCTCTCGAATCGCCCGCGCCACAGCCACACTCGCCGCCACGGTGATGCGGCTGGCCGCCGACGGCGGCAGGGTCGGCCGCAGCAACACCGAAAACCAAAGCCCCTTTCCACGCGGCGACGCCCACACGCGCCCGCGTCGGCCTCGTCCCCGCGTTTGCGATTCCGCGAACACCACCAATCCTTCGCGCGCACCCGATTTCGCAAGATGCTCGACCACATCGTTCGTCGAGGCCGTCTCTTCAAACACCAATACCTCCGAACCGATCACTCTCGTCTTCAACTGCGCTTTGATGTCATCCGCCGTCAGGCGATCGGGACTACCGAGCAAGCGATAACCGAAATGCGGATGTGACTCGATCGTGTACCCCAGCTTTTCCAGATCTGCGATTTCCGTCGTTACCGCTGTCGTCGGCAGTTTCAATTGCCGACCCAGATCATCGGCCCGCACAAACTGCCCCGCCGCCTGATAAAACGCCTCCAGAATCGCCGTGCCTGTGTTCATTCGCTCATCTCGAGGGAAAAATCCACCGCTCGCGCCGAATGCGTGAGAGCCCCGACGGAGATGTAATCGACGCCGGTTTCGGCGATGGCGCGGACGGTCCGGAGCGTAACGCCGCCGCTGGCTTCGGTCCTGGCGCGACCGGCCACGAGGGCCACGGCTTCGCGTAATTCGTCCGGCGTCATGTTGTCGAGCAGGATCTGATTGGCACCGGCAGCCAGCGCTTCTTCGACCTGCTCCAGGGTGTCGGCCTCTACGATGATGGGGACGGTCGAATGATTCTTGCGCGCCGCAGCGACGGCATCACCAAGGGCTTTTGGACCGAGCCGGGCGAGAATGACACGGTGATTGTCCTTGATCATGACGGCGTCGAAAAGACCCAGACGATGATTGGTGCCGCCACCGACCGCTACCGCATATTTCTCCAGCACACGCAACGTCGGCGTGGTCTTGCGCGTGTCCAGAATCCTGGCCTTTGTGCCCTCAATCTCGTCGACGAATTGCCGTGTCAGCGTCGCGATCCCCGAAAGTCGCTGTAGGAAATTCAACGCCGTGCGCTCGCCGGTCAGGATTCCCCGAGCCGGGCCATTAAGAACGCACACTCGCGTTCCCTGCTCCACAGAGTCACCTTCCCCGACCAGCAAGTTGACGATAACCGCCCGGTCGACTTGCGCAAGTACCTCTACCACCAACGGCAGACCCGCCACGACACACGGCTCCTTGGCGACGATAGACGCTTCCGCGCTCTGGTCGGCGGGGATTGCGGCGTCGGTCGTGATGTCGCCCGCGCCGACGTCCTCGGCAAGCGCCGCGCGCACGATGTTCTGGATGAATTCTCGTGGGAGAGCAATCATCGGGTCTTCGCTGGCCGGGACTTTCTTACCACATTGACCTTCAACTTGCGGTCGTATTTCACCTGCCGCTTCACGGAGGGCGCTTCCTGTCGGTCCGACCTGCCTTCCTTCTTCAACTCGGCAATCTGGTCGCGCAGGATGGCGGCCTTTTCAAACTGGAGGTTCTCGGCGGCTTCGATCATCTCCTTTTCCAATTCACGGAGCAACTCAGCGGTACGGTATCCCCCGGGCGCTTCGCGGACAACCGACGCCTCGACCTCGCGGGCCTTCGTCAATTCGGCAAGGCTCAGTTGCAATTCGCGTTTCACGCTCTTCGGTGTGATGTTGTGCTCCTGATTGTACGCGAGCTGTTTGCCGCGGCGATAGTCCGTCGTCGAGATAAATTTCTTGATCGAATCGGTCATCACGTCGGCGTAGAGGATCACTTCCGCGTTGATGTGACGGGCGGCCCGTCCCGCGGTCTGAATGAGCGACGTGGCGCTGCGCAGGAAACCTTCCTTGTCGGCGTCGAGGATGGCCACGAGCGACACTTCGGGAAGGTCGAGGCCCTCGCGCAGCAGATTGATCCCGACCAAGACATCAAAATCGGCGGCCCGCAGGCCACGCAGTACCTCGACACGCTCAATGGCGTCGATTTCGCTGTGCAGGTATTTCACGCGAATGCCGACTTCGCGCAAATAGTCCGCCAGATCCTCGGCGGTGCGTTTGGTCAGTGTGGTCACAAGGGTGCGTTCGTGTTTCTCGGCGCGGGCGCGGCTTTGCTCGATCAAATCGTCGATTTGGCCTTTGAGTGGCTTCACGGTCACCGGCGGGTCAACGAGGCCGGTCGGACGGATAATCTGCTCGGCGACCACCGCGCTGCGCTGCAGTTCATAGGGCCCCGGTGTGGCGGACATATAAATGCACTGCCCAATCAAGCTGTCGAATTCCGCCGCGTTCAAGGGGCGATTGTCCAGCGCTGACGGCAGGCGGAATCCGTGCTCGACCAGCGTGGTCTTGCGCGAGCGGTCACCGGCGTACATCCCGCCGATCTGCGGCACCGTGACGTGCGATTCGTCGATGAGCAGCAAGTAATCCTTCGGAAAGAAATCCATGAGCGTGAATGGTCGTTCCCCTGCCGCGCGCGCGCTGAGGTGTCGCGAGTAATTCTCGATGCCTCCGCAAAAGCCCATCTCCTTGAGCATTTCGAGGTCGTACATGGTGCGCGAGTGGATCCGCTGGGCCTCGACGAGTTTGTTTTGCGACTCGAACCACGCGACGCGGTCTTTCATCTCGGCCTTGATCGCGTCGAGTGCCCGGGCGATTTTCGAATATGGCATGACCCAATGCTTGGCCGGATAGATGGAGAACGTGTTGACCGACTCAATCCTGTGCCCCGTGAGCGGATCAAAGCGCGTGATCTGCTCGACGCGGTCGCCAAAAAACTCGATGCGCACTGCATCCTCACTGTAGCTTGGGCACACCTCCACCGTGTCGCCACGGACGCGAAAGTTGCCGCGGGTAAATTCGACATCGTTGCGGTTGTATTGCATGTCCACGAGCTTGCGCAGGAGATCGTCGCGCGACATTTCGTTGCCGACCGTCATCAGCGCCATCATTTCAAAGTAGTCTTCGGGCGAACCCAAACCATAGATGCACGACACGCTGGCGACGACCACCACGTCGCGCCGCGACAACAACGAACTCGTGGCCGAGAGCCGCAGCTTCTCAATCTGCTCGTTGATGCTCGCGTCCTTCTCGATATAGGTGTCGGTTTGCGGGATGTAGGCTTCGGGCTGGTAGTAATCGTAGTAGCTGACGAAATACTCGACCGCGTTGCGTGGGAAGAATTGCTTGAACTCGCTGAACAGTTGGGCGGCGAGCGTCTTGTTGTGCGAGATCACGAGTGTTGGCCGGTCCAACTGCTGGATGACGTTGGCCATCGTGAACGTCTTGCCGCTGCCCGTGACGCCAAGGAGCGTCTGATAGCGATTGCCCGCCCGCAGCGATTCGGTCAACGCCGTGATCGCCTGTGGCTGGTCCCCCAGCGGCTTGTATTTGCTGACAAGTTCGAAGGGCATCAACAACCAACTTAGCACATTCGAAAGCCCGCCTGCCACACGATATGTCGCGCTTGACCCAACCGCCGGTTCCTGAGCATTATGAACTATTGAGACTGGTTGGGGCGAAACGTGGACGAGCAAACCTACATTACCTTCTCCTGCCCGAAGTGCGGCAATTCCGTGGAGTATTTGGAAGACTACGCCGGCAGTGCGCAACCGTGCCCATTCTGTGGCGAGGACGTCATCGTCCCCCGTAGCGGCAACCAGGCAAGTTCCGCACTACCGCTCCCGATCGAAACTCCTCGATTGGTTTTGCGCAAGCTTCAACTGGAGGATTTGCCGGACGTGCTCGAAATTCTTTCCGACCCGGAGACATTTCAGTACGAGGAACGACCTCCGATGGAAGAAACCGAGGTCAAGCCCTGGCTGGAACGCGTTGTGAAAGAGAAACTGTCGGATACCTCGGGCGCGTTAACTCTTGGAGTCGTACTTCGCGACGGTCAAAAGCTAATCGGTCTGCTGTGGGTGAAGTACGCGGACTCGAATCGTCAGCAGGCGTCTCTTGGAATCCAGCTGAACAACGGCTTCAAGCGTCAAGGACTCGGCTTCGAAGCCTTTCAAGCGACGCTTTCGTTCTGCCTGCAAGACATCGGCCTGCATCGGGTGACCGCCACCTGCGACAGTCGGAATGAGGCTGCCGTGCGCCTGTTCACAAAGCTTCGCATGCGAAACGAGGCGGAGTGTCTGCGCGATCGCTTCATCGATGGCGAATGGGCGGACTCGTTATGGTTCGCAATGACCGAGGACGAACTTCCCCAAGGACCGTAAATCGCTCACAGCCAAGCCCACTACATCGTCTCGCCGAGCCAGTCGACGGTTTCGGTGATGACGCGGGATTCCCAGATGTGCCCGTTGAACGTGTGGTCGGCGCCGGGAATAATGACTTTTTTGACCACGCGCTTGTGTGTTTGCAACGCGTGTTCGTACAGGTCGGTATGATGAGCGGGGACCGTCTGGTCTTTCCCTCCGTGAATCAGCAGAACGGGGCACTGGCATTTCACCACCTCGCGCAGCGGTCTCATGTCCGCGAATTGGCGGATGAACGCAACGCCCACCAGATTGCCGTCGTGATCCGTGATGCCGGTCTCTGCCAGCGAGGACACGGCGTCGGGTGTGGACAACTCGTCCAGAATCCCCTCGCCCTCGGCCACCGGTGCCAGGAGCACCAGGGATTTGATGCGCTGTTTCTCACGGGCGACGACATGCGCCGCGACCGCGCCGCCCATGCTCATGCCGATGAGAGCGAGGTGCCGCGAGTTGACACGCTTGTGTCGCGCCAGAAACCGAATCGCTTCAAGGGAGTCGATCGTTTCCGAGCGGATCGTCATATCTTCAAAATCGCCGCCGCTGTCGCCCGATCCGCGGAAATCGAACCGCAAACTGGCGATGCCATGCTGCGCGAGAGCCCGTGAAATCTTCACAAACATCCGATGGGGTTCGACCCTGGTGCCGGTAAACCCGTGGAGCAGCAATGCCGCCGGAAAACGGCCGTGTCCCTCGGGCACGTGCAGCATGCCGACGACCTGCTGACCCTTGGACTCGAAGACGATCGGGGTTTCCATGCGCCGCGCATAGTAAAAGCCGCCAAAGTCATTGTCAACGCGGCGCTCCGCCGTTACAGTCGACGAACATGTCCATTCAGTGCGACTATCACATGCACACGCCGTTGTGCAAACACGCCATAGGCCCGATGGAAGCTTACGTCGAGCGCGGGAGAGAACTCGGCCTGCGCGAGATCGGGTTCGCCGACCACAATCCCCTCCCCGGCGGCCGCAGCACCAACGTGCGCATGAGCGAGGCGGAAATCGACTATTACGTCGAACGCGTGACCGAACTGCAATTCCGGTACCGGGGCAAGATCGACGTGATGCTCGGGCTGGAAATGGATTACGTCGAGGGGCTCGAGGACTACCTGGAACAACAACTGGCCAAGTATCCCTGGGACTACGTGATCGGGTCGGTCCACTTCCTCGACAACGAATGCCGCGAGAGTTCCTGGCCGCGCCATTACGACGGAGACGCGCGCAAACTCTACGCCCGCTATTTCGATTTGATGCGGCGGATGGTCCGGAGCGGCCTGTGCGACATTGTCGCCCACTTTGACGTAACCAAGCGCTCGGGTTGCCTGCCCGGCGACCGCGAGGCCGCGGACATCACGCGCACGTTGGAGGAAATCAAGGCCGCGGACGTCAGCATGGAGATCAATACGTCGGGCTATCGACATTCCGAACTTCCCGAACCGCAGCCGTATCCGGCGCTGCCCATCGCCGAGCAAGCACTGGCGCTCGGCATCCCGTTGACCGTCAACTCCGACGCGCACGCGCCCGATCAGGTCGGATTGAAGTTTGCCGAGGTCGAAGCGTTCCTGAAACGGAAAGGCTGCCGTCAATTGGCAAAATTCGACCGCCGGACGCGGGCTATGTACGATTTATAGAGCGCGACGAGTGCTGCCCTACGAGGAAATCGCAGCGCGGTGTTTCTCCGTGGAGCCACCCGCCCGCCATGAAAGGATGATGTACAACCCCACGCCGACACAGATCGAGCTGTCGGCGACGTTGAACGCCGGCCAGTGATATTGCCCGATGGAAAAGTAGAGAAAGTCGATCACGGAGCCCACGCGAATGCGGTCGACCAGGTTGCCGATGATCCCCCCCGCAATCAGCCCGAGGGCCAGGCGCGGGCCCGCGCGATCCAACAAGAAGGAGTGACGGAACCACCAGAGCACGAGCACCGTCACCAGCGAGACTGCTGTCAGCAGCAGATTATAATGTTGAAAGATACCCCACGCGGCACCGGTATTGCGCCAGTTGACCAGACTGAAGAAGCCCGTGATGACGACATGCGTCTCCTCCGGGCGGATGAAGCGCACCACGAGCCGCTTGCTAAACTGATCGAGCGCGACAATTGCGACGGCGATAAGTGCGACCCATTGCATCGGGCGCCTCGCGTCCTACTCTTCGCCCTCCTCCGCCTCGCCGCCTTCCTCCTCCGCCGACTCGGTGAACATCGGCCCTTGCACAACGGGCCGGCGGGGATCCTTTTCGACCGTGGACTGGCAGTTTACGCACAGCCGCGCGAACGGCACAGCCTCCAGCCGCGCCTTCATAATGGGCTTCTCGCAATTGCCGCAGATCCCGTACGTGCTGTGTTCGAGCCGCTTGAGAGCTTCCTCAATCTCATACAGCGCCTCTTGCTCGTTCGAGACCAGGCTCAACGCAAATTCGCGGTCGAAATTGTCCGTGCCCGCGTCGGCCATGTGCAGGCTGTACCCGCTCAATTCACCGGACGCATCGCGATTCGATCGCTTCAGGTTATCGCTGGCCAAAAAACTGACGCCGTCGATCAGATGATCGCGCAAATCGAGCAGCAATTTCTTGAACTTGGTCGCATCTTCCCTGGACAGCTTCAATGTTTTTGGCGGACGGTTCAACTCCGCTTCCGCGCGGGCCGCTTCGGCTTCCACACTATTCGCTTCGGCCCGCGGTGCCTTCGGTTTGGCTACCGCCACGACCTTGGATTTTTGACCTGTTTTGGCTGTCCCCATTCTTCCCTTCCCTGAACTGACTTTTGGTTTACCCGTCCCGGTTTTCCTGGACTGCTTCTTCATAAATTTTTCCCATCCTGCTGCAATTTTCACGCCAACGCTTTGATCACGGCGGCGCAGCGCCCGCACAACCCCGGATGCGCCGCGTCCGCCCCGACATCCTCCGTCCATCGCCAGCAACGCACGCACTTACTTCCCGTCGCCTGGCTGACCTTCACACGCAACTCGCCGCCCGTTGGCCGGCCCACGCGCACCTGCGACACAATCAACACGGCCTCCAGCGCCGGCCCGAGCGTTGCCAATAAATCGCCGATTTCCTCGTTCTGCGGCTCAATCTCCACCTGGGCTTCCAGTGATTTGCCAATCGTCTTGCTCTGCCGCGCCTTCTCCAATTCCAAATCAACAGCCGCCCGCACCGCGCGCACCTTTCTCCAACGCTGCTCCAATTCTTCATCCCGCAAACTCGCGTCCGCCTTCGGGAACCCAGCCAGGTGCACCGACTCCGTCTCCCGCCCCGGCAGAAAGGCCCACACTTCGTCCGCCGTGAACGGCATGACCGGCGCGATCAACTTCGCCAGCGTCGCCACCACCTCGAAAATCGCGGTCTGCGCCGACCGCCGCTCCGCCGAATTGGGCGCAAGCGTATACAACGGGTCTTTCATTACGTCAACGTAAAAGGACGAGATTTCGGTTGTGCAAAACGCGTTGATCACATGATAGACGACGTGGAAGTCGTACTGCTCATACGCATCCTGTACGTTGTTCACCAATCCCTGCAAACAAGACAGCAGCCAGCGGTCGATTTCCGCGAGTTTCCCGTGCGGCACCGCGTGCTTTGCCGGATCGAAATCATGGATGTTTGCCAGCAGGATGCGCAACGTGTTGCGCACCTTGCGATACGTCTCCGAGACGCGCTCGAAAATCTCGTCCGATAACGGCACATCCACCTGGTAATCCTCCGAGGCGACCCACAACCGCAACACGTCCGCCCCGTACCGTTTCACGTACACCTCGGAGTTGGCCGGCTTGCCCGCCGATTTGGAAACCTTCTGCTTCTTGCCCGTTTCTTCCACCTGCACCACCAAAAACCCGTGCGTTACCACCGTCTTGAACGGTATGCGCTTCTCCGTCGCCATCGCCGTCAGCACGGCCGATTGGAACCACCCGCGATGTTGATCGCTGCCCTCCAAATACATGTCCGCGGGATAGGCCAGTTCGGGGCGCTTCCTCAATACCGCCCGATGACTCAGCCCCGACTCGAACCAGACGTCCACGATGTCCGCGCTCTTTTTCAATTTCGCCGAGCCGCACGACGGGCATGTCACGTCGCCAAACAACTCCGCCACGCTCCGCTCAAACCAGATATCCACGCCTTCCTTCAAAACTTTCTCGCGAAACCGCATGATCAGCCCGCGATCGAGCACCGACTTGCCGCAGTCGCTGCATTCCAGGAACGGCAATGGCACGCCCCACGCGCGCTGCCGCGAGATGACCCAGTCCGGCCGCTGCGCGATGGTGCTCGAAAACCGCGTTTCGCCCCATTGCGGCACCCATTTGACCTGGCGCACCGCGTCGAGCGCGCTTTGCCGCAAACTCCGATGGTCCAGCGCGATGAACCACTGCTCGACCGCGCGGAAAATCACCGGGTTATGACACCGCCAGCAGTGTGGATACGAATGGCTGACCTCGGCAGAACCGGCCAGCGCACCGGTCGACCGCAAATGCTCGACAATCGGTTTGTTGGCCTTGAATACAAATTGTCCCGCAAACAGCCCGGCTTCCTTGGTGAACACTCCCCCGTCATCCACCGGCGCGAGCGTGTCCAGCTTGTATTTCTGGCCGATTTCGTAGTCCTCCGCGCCGTGTCCGGGCGCGGTATGCACCAAACCCGTGCCCTGTTCCAAGGTCACGTACGGCGAGAAGATAATCGGCGAATCGCGCTCCATAAATGGATGGCATGTGACCAATCCCTCAAGTTCGCTGCCTGAAAGCTTCTGTTCAACGGTCAGTTCCACACCGCACGCCTGGCCGACACGCTCGACAAGTCCTTCCGCGAGAATCCACGTCTCGCCCGTCGAGGTCTTCGCCCGGACATACGCGAGATCGGGCTTTACCGCAATCGCGAGGTTCGCCGGCAATGTCCACGGCGTGGTCGTCCAGATGACCGCAAACTCTTTCTCGCGGCCGTTCACGGGGAATTTCACATACACGCTCGGCGAAACGTGGTCGGCGTATTCCACCTCCGCTTCCGCGAGGGCCGTGCGGCACGTCGGGCACCAATGGACCGGCTTCTTGCCGCGATACACGAACCCGTCGCCCACCATGTCCGCCATCGCGCCGATGACCTCCGCCTCGTACGCCGGGCTCATCGTGAGGTACGGGTGGTCCCAATCGCCAAGCACACCGAGCCGCTTGAATTGCTCGCGCTGTATGTCGATGTATTTCTCGGCGTCCGCGCGACAACGTTGGCGCAGTTCCGACTGGGAAAGTTTCTCCGCCTCTTTGCCGAGTTCCTTCCGGACCTTGTATTCGATCGGCTGACCGTGGCAATCCCAGCCCGGCACGTAGGGCGCACGAAACCCGCGCATGGTCTTGTACTTGATCACCATGTCCTTGAGCGTCTTGTTGAGGACGTGTCCGATATGCGCGTCGCCGTTGGCAAACGGCGGGCCGTCATGCAGGACAAACAGCGGCGCGTCACGACGGGCGGCCATGATCCGCTCGTACAGCTTGTCCTTCTCCCAGCGCGCCAGCATTTCCGGCTCCCGCTGCGGCAGATTGGCCTTCATCGGGAAGTCCGTCTCCGGAAGGTTCAACGTATCTTTATAATTCGCTTGGGTTTCTGTCATGTCCGCCCCGCCAAGAGCGCGCAAAAGTATCACTTACCATCGGGTGTGTCAACGGCAGCCCGCCCGGTGTAGCCACGGCGCTCTGTCGCCGTGCCGGGCTGCCCGGTGTAGCCACGGCGCTCTGTCGCCGTGCCAAGCCCCTCCATTCGATTAACAATCGCCCTGCTGGTACTCTCCGGCCGTGAGCCGATTCACAATCGTTGCGACCCTTCTTGCGGCCGTCCTGCTGAGCGCCGGGTGTTCCACGTACTCCGATTCTACCGCAGCGCCACAGGGAACGCAGCAGGGGGTTGGTCCTCCGGCCGTTCACTACGACGGCTTTCACCCGTGACCATCAGTCACGCGCCGCCGTCAGAGACAATCTTCTAGCCCACGCTCCCGGCAACGGACCCGCTACGACAACCGAACTCGAACCGAAGACGGCCTTTCTTCCGTCGCTCCGCCCCCCGCATTTCACGTGTGCCAAGCAACTGCGCTCAACGACGACACGCCCGACCTTCGCGTCCCTCTCGCCCCCACTCCTTCACCGCAAGAAAAGCTCAGCGACGCGGCGAAGCCCTGTTTGCTGGAGCAGTGTTAAGCGTTTTTCCGTATAATCCATTCGGAAAGTCCCGATGCCACCGCTAGCCGCGCTATATCAGAAACAAACAAGAGCGTGACCTTTTTGGGGACTTTCCATTTGTCTATGTCGCCCTGAGGTGTGTGCACAACAAAAAACATCTCGTCATACTGATCTAACCCCTCGAATGTTTCGCAATAATTTTCAAATGTCTCCTTGCATGCCTGTGATTTAACTTGAACAAACGCACGCTTTCCAGAGACAGGTAACAGTAAATCCAAATCAATGGATTTCTCCGCTCCCCCGACTTTCGAGATTCGCTGCCAGCCGGAATGCGTAAAGATCAAATCGCATAGAAGCTCGAAATCTTTCCAGCCAAGCGAGCGAATCAACTTCGAAAGCGACTCTTCCAAGGACCCCAAGCATTTTTGCGCATACTGCACTGCCGGTGAAATCTCCCCGTTAATCTTTCTAATCAAATATTCTCTTTCATGTACTTTGCAAATTGTGCCCTGAAATCTCTGCATCATCGTGAGCTTTCCGCTCAGATTCTCAACCAACAATTCTTCTCCCGCAACATTCTGGTTGCTCCATCTACCAATCACGCGCCGCCCTCGAGTACCGTCGTCTAATTCCTCCACTTCTGGACGGGCGAAACACCAGAATAAACGGCGTTTGTGAAAGGTGACCCAAAGCGTATTCTGGTCTTTTGTGTAGAAATCTTTAATTTCATTCGTGATTTCAGTTGCTTTCCCTTTTGCCTTTTTTTCGGTCCGATAATAATGATCATGCAAAACACGCCAATTCTCGCTGAGGCAATCTCTGTGATGCGGATTCACAAATCCGAGGCGCAAGCACGGCTTGCTTCCCTCTATGCACTTGTCCTCCCAGCCACCTTTTTCGCCGAGCTTAATATAACGGACAGACTTCGGTCTTATTTTTTGCATTTTGTCTTTCATTGCTAACTAACCTGCGCGCCCACGTAACAACACCCTCTTATTTTAGTCAGATCGAGCGGTTTCACCTTCAACAATTCGGGCAATTTTTCTCTGGACTTTTCTCCGCCATCAATCATTCAGTGGAAACTCCAATTGACCCCTCCTTGCTGGAAATGCCGTCGAGAATCCACGCTCAAATTGCGGCTTGTACCGCACGGATTTTCCAATGCCCGTCACTTGCCAGGGGTGCGCGCACAAGGAGGGAACGCCCCACCCCCACCTAGAATTGTGGGCCGCGATAACCGCCTTGTCCACGCCTGGCCCACCGTACGCGCCTCCACACAGATGCTCGCGAAAAGCGCGTCCCTGATGGTCTTGCCAATCAATTGGCAGATGGCGGCGTGATGTTCTCGTCGCTGTGCCGGAACGTATAGTTGCCGTCGTATTTGGCGGTTTGCGTGTACTTACCGGAGGCGGTACTGGCGGTGACGTCGAGGTGTAGATACGCCTCGACCTTGTCAGCCGTGATTTTGCGGATGATGAGGTAACCGCTGAATGTCCCGCCCTTCGATGTCGGTCCGAATCGTGTCGCGGTAAAATCAGGCGTGACGCTGTCCGACGGGATCGCCAGGCGCTGGTTGAGACGATACTCGTGCACCTGCAGGATGAGCGTCTGATCTTCTTCGTTGTCAGGTCCGTTCATGACGGTGTCCACATGCCGTCCGAGCTGCAACACCAGCGGGCCGACCTGCCCTTCCAGCGAGCCGGCCCCCACCGGCGGCGTGGGACGACTGAATGTCCCAAACGCCGGACCCACGTGGCTGTAGCTGCACGCGCCAGCCAGCATCATCAGGACGATGGTGATCACTCGTTTCATGATGTCTTTCCTCTCTACAAGATACTCTGAAACCTAATTTGCAAAGCTGTAGCCACGGCGCTCTGTCGCCGTGCCCGAATGCGCCCCGGCAGAGCGGGGCGGCTACAACCGCCCTGCTTACGGCGAGTCCACCGTCTTCTTATACGTCAGGATGCCATCGGCAATGGCCCTGGCCAGCGTGTCGCGGTAGTCACTGCGCAGAATGCGCCGTTCTTCCGTCGGGCTTGATAGAAAACCGCCTTCGATAAGAATCGCCGGACAGTCGGCGTAGCGCAGCACATAGAACCGCGAGCGCCGCACCCCGCGATCCAACGCACCCGTGGCCTGCAAGGCGGACTTCTGGATGCAATGTGCCAGCCACACATTTTGGCCGTCGAAACGATTGTTGGTTACCGCGCTGCGGTCGCCACCGCCGGCATCGCGGTCGTCGCCGCTCCCGCTGAAGTTCGCGGTCGAATTCACCCCGGCCGGCGCCGTGCAATACGTTTCGATCCCCTCGGCCGACCCTCCCGAATTGAAATGGATGCTCACGTACAAGTCCGCCCCCTTCGCGTGGGCAAATTCGACGCGGTCTTCCAACGGGACCGTTTCATCCGTCGTGCGTGTCAGCAACACCCGCAGACCGCTTCCGGCCAGGTCGCGATTGACCCGTTTGGCCACGTCGATCGTCATCTCCTTTTCCAAACTGTACCGCCCGCGCGTACCCCGGTCGTTGCCGCCATGGCCCGGGTCGATGACCACGGTGCGAATTGACGTTCCCGCTTTCCGCAATCGTCCGGGCCGCAGCACCGGATCCAGCGTCTTGAGAATGTCTCCTTCGGAAATCCAGAGCCGCCCTCGCTCCCCCAGAATCGGCACCGACAACCAATGGGTCACGCCGTTGACCAGTATGTCGCGGCGCTCCCCTTCCACCTCCAAGTGCCCGAAGCTGGTCTTGAATTCGGCCCGATTCGCCAGCTCGCGGTCGTCGCGACCCAGCCCGTAGTAGTTGGCAACCTCGTTCACCGGGACGTAGTACGTGTTGCCAAAGCGGTAGGCCCTGAGCGTGCCCGGCTCGCCCCGATCCGATCGGGGTTGCGCGAATGCGTTGCCCGTGAGAGCGAGCATCACAACACCGATGATGACCGACAGAGATCGTGTCAACCGACGCAAAACCATTTCTCCTTGTTTCGCCGCGCAACGTCGCACGAAACGACATCGGATTTCAAGGGAAATGAAAGCAAGACGGCGTTTGGAGGGACGCGCTCTGTCGCGTCCGCTGCGGTGCATGAGACGCGTGGTAGTCAGTGCGTGGCACAGTCGTGCCGTAAATCAAATTTGTCTCTCGCCCTCATAAATCCATCTCATAAAACTCCTTGGAAGCCCAACAGAGACAAGGTGCAGGCTAACACACAGCCGCCAATTGCGCCAACAAATGGGGCGACGATAAACGTCAATATAAGGAAATTATCAAAGGGATCACTTCCTTTGCCTTGGAACATTCTCTCACGTGGAAAAACGCGGCAGGTAGCCCCATCATCCAAACCATGCCGATAAACCTCAATACCCCAATGAACAGGCTCTCGTGGTCGGGAAACGAGAAACACGAGAAGCAAAATAGCCACCAGACGGAGTTGAGTGTGAAGAGCATCCAGACATTCGGCTCTTTCCAGACACTCTTGGGACTGCAAATCGTTCTCGGAAGATACCCGACGTCAACCTCGATTTGGTATCGAACCAACAGGCGATACAATGGACGCTTGAGGTTTTCCAACGCGTGCCGAATGCGTTCTTCCCGGTCACGTTGTTGCTCCTCGGCATCCATGAGTTGTGGGAGCATGACAAGATGGGTCCTTATGCGCAGTTTCCTATCCTCCTTGAAGATAACCCTCCAACAACAACCCCAGGCACCACACAAACACGGGCGACCACAAGCCAGACGGCGGGCACCAGGAACAATCTCGGTTTCATAGCAGCCTCCTGATTGTGGTCTTGCTCACAACACGAGTATACGGCGGCTCGGGGATTTGGTAAGTAAAAGATGTGTAAAAATCTGACTGTTCATGTCGCCGCCATTGCACCGCCACTGCTGCCGTGAACGCCTTGACTGCCGCCTTTGCCTAACGCATAATCGACGAGAGGTTGGGTGACGCCGAAAATGAAAACGATCAGAACGCCTGAAAGAATCATCGTTTTAGCCAGTAAACATAGGCTTTTTCTTTAATGCGGGATATTGCAATAGTCGATTGTCAAAGCGTGGCAGCCTCGATGAGCCAGTTCAACTTATGAACATCCACGAATATCAGGCCAAAGAAATTTTCCGCCGGTTCGGTGTCCCCGTCGCCGATGGCGGCGTCGCGTTCACCCCCGAGGAAGCCGAGTCGATTGCCCGCTCGCTGAAGACCGACGTCATCGCGGTCAAGTCACAGATTCACGCGGGCGGTCGCGGCAAGGCCGGCGGCATCAAGCTGGTCAAGACACCCGAAGCGGCGGCGAAAGCGACCCGCGAACTGATCGGCAAGGTATTGGTCACACACCAGACCGGCCCGCACGGCAAAGAAGTGCGCAAGGTATTGGTCGAAGCCGGCAGCACCCCAAAACGCGAGCTGTACCTGAGCATTTTGATCGACCGTTCGCTGGCCCGTCCGTCATTTCTGGCCAGCACCGAGGGCGGAGTGGACATCGAAGCCGTCGCGGCGAAGACCCCGGAGAAGATCCTCAAGGAACCCGTAGACCCGGCCATCGGTGCACAACCGTATCAGGCCCGCAAGATTGCCTACGCACTCGGTCTTGGCGGCCCGCATCTGCAGGCGACGGTGAATCTGATCCTCAACGTCTATCGGGCGTTCATCGAGACCGACGCGTCGCTCATCGAGATCAACCCGCTGATCATCGACCAGCGCGACCGGGTCTTCGCGCTCGATGCCAAGATGAATTTCGACGACAATGCCCTGTACCGCCACAAGGACATCCAGGCCATGCGCGACCTCAACGAGGAAGACCCGCGCGAGGTCGAGGCCAGCAAGTTCGGCCTCAATTACATCGGTCTCGACGGCACCATTGCCTGCATGGTCAATGGCGCGGGCCTGGCCATGGCCACGATGGACATCATCAAGTTCTACGGCGGCTCGCCCGCCAACTTCCTCGACGTCGGCGGCGGCGCGAGCACCGAGCAGGTCACCGAGGCGTTCAAGATCCTGTGCGCCGACAGGAACGTCCGTGGCATTCTCGTCAACATCTTCGGCGGCATCATGAAATGCGACGTGATTGCCAACGGCATTCTCACCGCCGTCAAGCAGGTGAACGTCCGCGTGCCGCTCGTCGTGCGTCTCGAAGGCACCAATGTCGAACTGGGCAAGAAGATCCTCAAGGAAAGCGGCCTGGCCATCATCCCCGCCGATTCGATGGCCGACGCCGCGCAAAAAATCGTCCAAGCCGCGAAGTAACCAACATGAAACTCTACTTGTATTACGAAAACGTGGACCGCCCGCTGGTGGTCGAGATACCGGACAACGAAATCGATGGGTTCTTGCAGGAGTATGAGGAAGCGCTGCACGACACCTCCGTCGAGACGTTCCAGTGGAAGAACTCCGGTTTCCGCATCGGCGGTTTGATGGCGGTTGTCCATGAGAAGCACGCCCCGGTGCGTCCATGAGCATTCTGGTCGACGCCCATACGCGCCTGATCGTCCAGGGCATTACCGGCTCCGCCGGGAAATTCCATGCCGAGCAATGCCTCAAATACGGGACGAAACTCGTCGGCGGCGTCACCCCGGGCCGCGGCGGTGAAGTCGTGGAACTCGATTCGCAGGAAATTCCCGTGTTCAATACCGTCGGCGAAGCGGTGCGCGAGACCGCTGCCAATGTCTCCTGCATCTTCGTGCCCGCGGCGTTCGCCGCGGATGCGATTCTCGAAGCGGCGGATGCCGGCATTGAATTGATTATCGCCATCACGGAAGGCATTCCCGTCGTCGACATGGTGCGTGTGAAACGCGCGCTGCAAGGGAGCAGCATCAAGCTCATCGGCCCGAATTGTCCCGGCGTAATCACGCCCGGCGCGTGCAAGATCGGGATCATGCCCGGCTACATCCACAAACCCGGGCCCGTCGGGGTCATCTCCCGCAGCGGCACGCTCACGTACGAGGCCGTGTGGCAACTCAGCTCGCGCGGCATCGGGCAATCCACCTGCATCGGCATCGGCGGCGACCCGGTCAAGGGACTCGATTTCATCGATCTGCTGGAAATGTTCGAGACCGACCCGCAAACCGAGGCCGTCATCGTCATCGGTGAGATTGGCGGAAACGCGGAAGAAGAGGCGGCGCGCTGGATCAAAGATAACTTCACCAAGCCCGTCGCCGCATTCATCGCGGGCGCGACGGCGCCGAAAGGCCGCCGCATGGGTCACGCCGGCGCCATCATCAGCGGCGGCAGCGGTTCCGCCGCTGACAAAATCAAGGCCCTCGAATCCTGCGACATCGCCGTTGCCAAGACGCCCGCCGAAATGGGCGAGACAATCGTTGGTTTGATGAAGTAATCTGTCATCCGTGGTAACAGGATAGGCGAAGCGAAAGGTTGCTGGAGTCCGGGCTCTTCGCTAAAATTACGGTCGTGAATTGGCAGAACTCAGCCGATCAGTTCCTGTTTGCGCACGATCTCTACGTTCTGATCACTCTCGTCGTGTCTGCGTGGTTGCTTTCGGATATGAATTACATACACCGCTGGAAGCAACAGAAAGTCCGTTTGGAACTGGACGGCAAATGGGATGATCTCGAAACCCATTTTCAACGACGACTTAAAACCCGACGCTTGTTCGCCCGTTTGTTTCAACGATTTGCGGTGCCGGGCAATCTCGAAGCGAGTTACGCGCTGTATCTGCACAATCGTGGCAGATCCGAGGCCGCCTTGGAAACCGCCGAGCGAGCCATCGTGCTCGCACAACACCAACCATCGTTCCTGAAATCCACCTTCGGACGCCCCGCCAGGAAGACACTTCAAAGTGCCATGCACACGCGTGTGTTGGTTCTGAATGGCCTCGGACGGTACGAGGAAGCGCGCGCCACATCGGCTGAAATGCGCGCTTTGCCCGGCGGCAAGACACACGCAACGGCGTGTCTCACCGAACTCCACGCCGGGCATCTCGACGAAGCACTGATCCTTGCATGCGAAACGCTGTCACACGACCCGAAGGATGGCACCGCAAGACTCGTGGCCAGCAGTGTTTTCTGCTACAGGCGCGAATTCGCCGAGGCCATCAACATCCTTATCTATGAACCGAAAGATTTTACGGAACATTACTCGCGAAAAGACCTTGCGCTTGCACTTCGGAACCGCGAATCGGCCACGTTTATCGCGCTGAAGCGCAAGCATTCAGCCACCATTCACCAACCCATCTGGCTGCTCTCCGCAGCTCGCGTCTACATCGACCAAGGAGATCTCGATGAGGCGATACAAGCCCTCGACATGACAGAGCCACTTCTCGGAGCCAATCCGGTCATCCGTTGCGCCTACCATCGGTACCGGGCACTTTGCGCAGCCACGAAAGGCGACATCCAACAAACGGAACAGCATCTTGCCGAAGCCCGTTCCATCACACAGAGCCTCCCCAAACGCGATACGCAATGGGAGACCAGTGTCGCCGCAGGCCGTTGCTATCTGACGCTACGGCTGACGGACAAGGCCACGCTGGAACTCCAGGAGGCCCAACGTCACGCGTTGCACCCGATAGAGAAGCATGTCACCAATTACTGGCTGGCGCGCACCGCGGACGCGGCCAAACGCCGGAGCGAAGCGAGACGTCACTACCAAGATGTGGTTGCCGACAATATCCCCACCCGGATGCGCGACGAGTCGTTCGCCGCTCTTGACCGGCTGAAATGAAAAGTCATGTCTGGGGTCGCGCCGAAATCCACTCGACGGTTGTTGGCAGTTTGAAGTAACGTTAAACGTTGCACATGCCAGACGAGAAACATCATCCAGTTGCCAAACGCGACGATTCCGCGCCGCGCCGCGCGATTCCACATGAGGAACTGATGGGGCTGCCGGTCGTGCGGTATCGCGGACCGATCCGCCCCCTGGCCACGGACGAGGATTTGCATCGCGCGGTGCAGGAAATCCGCTCCGAGCGCGTGGTCGGGTTCGACACGGAATCGCGTCCGTCGTTTCGCAAGGGCAAGTCGCACGCGCCCAGCCTGGTGCAGATCGCCACGAGCCACTCCGTGCACCTCTTTCAACTCGCGCGGCTCGATTGCTCGCGGGCGCTCGCTGACGTGCTCGGGAATGCGACGATCATCAAGGCCGGGGTCGCATTGGCGCGCGATCTGACGGAACTACAGAAGCTCTTCCCGTTCACATCCGCCAATGTGGTGGATCTGGGGGACATCGCCAAGCGCCGTGGGATGGAACAGACCGGCCTGCGGAATCTGGCAGGGTTATTCCTCGGCGGGCGCATCACCAAGGGCCCGCAAACGTCGAACTGGGCGCGCCTCAATCTCTCCCCGAACCAACTCTGCTACGCAGCGACCGACGCGTGGGCCTGCCGTGAATTGTACCTGCGCTTCGAGAGCCTCGGGCTGCTCTCGCATGACGCGCGACCGTCTACTTGACGAACCCCTGTGATTTGAGCCAGAAGAGACAATCCTGCGTCCACGGATGACCGCCCGCCAGTCCCATGCCATGCTTTCCGTGTTGGTAGATGTGCAGGTCAAACGGCACGCCCGCTTTTCGCAACGCCGCGGCAAACAGCAGGCTGTTCTCGACCGGCACCGTGGTATCCTCGTACGTGGCCCAGATAAAGCACGGCGGAGTCTCGGGTGTCACCTGCAACTCGTTCGAGAGTAACCTCACCAATTCAGTAGATGGATTGTCGCCCAGCAAGTTTTTCTTCGAGCCACCATGTGTCTCAATTCCCATCGTGATGACGGCATAGCACAGCACGCCCAGATCCGGCCGGCAGCTTTCCCGTTCAATGGGATCGGTCGCGTCCGCCTTGCCCGCGTCGAAGTGTGTCAGCAACGTCGCCGCCAAATGCCCGCCCGCCGATGACCCCATGATCCCCACCCGCTTCGGATCAATCCCCCACCCTTTCGCTCGTGACCGGGTCAATCGCACCGCGCGAGCTGCGTCTTCCAACATCCGCGGATGACGATACCCGTGAGTGCCGAGACGATACTTCAGTACGAAACCGCTCACGCCGTGCTCGTTCAACCAGAGTGCGTAATCTTTTCCTTCGTGATCGGCCAGATGGCCGTAACCGCCCCCCGGGCAAATCACCATGGCCGCGCCCGTGGCGATTTTCGGATCGGCCAGATACGGGGTCAGTGTCGGTACATCCCAGTCATTTGTGCCGAGAGATCCCGGTGCGCCTTCGGGCCAGAGCACGACTGGCTTCTGGGCATTAGCGCGCGAATTCACGGCGACGGCCAGAAACACGCTGCAGACCGTACCCACAGGAAACCTGCCACGCATGACGACTTTCCTTTCATCAACGGCCTTTCATACCAGAATACTGCCGCGGTCGCAATCGTACGATGCAATCGAGGACTCCGGCATCCGTGAAACCAGACGCCTCGTCCGTGCATCGAAGGTCATGGAGGAACCATGAAATCCAAGAATATCCATGCACCTGACCTGACACAACGTCCACCGCGCAGCCCGCGCACTCGACTGGGCGGCTACGCCATTCTGCCGCGCTGCCTCGACAAGGGCCGCGCCACAATCGCCGGCCAGCACGGCGAGTACCATTTCGCCTGTCCACTCGACCAGAGGTTTTTCGAATTCGTGGGCATCAAGGCCGACGACCTCAAAAAGCAATTGGCTCTCGGCAAAGGCGATGGCGAGATCCTGGAATGGGTCGCCGCCCACTCCCGAAACAAGCGCGAGCCGTGGGAAATCGCCCAGTGGACCGCGCTCCAAGAGCAACGCGGCCCGGCCGATCTGGAATCGCGAGAGTACTTCAACGGGATGTTGGCCAAGCTCAGCAAGGAGCGCGAAGACATTCTGTCGTGGTTCGACGTGCTCGACCTCGACGACCACGTGAGTTTTGGCGGGAAAGCCTGACCGCGGAAGCACCCGTCAAACACCACAAAAGACACGGGCGCCCCGTGCGCGTTGCGCGAGGCGCCCGATATCCCAGAACGCGAACGTTCTAACTTCCCTTGTCTGTCGGTTCGCCGGCCTTGGTCCAGCCAGAGATGCCTGCGGGAAGATGTTTGATGTTGGTATATCCAAGCTTCTGGGCGGCTTCGACGGCGGCCTTGTACGCCACGCACTTCGGCCCGCCGCAATACGCCACCACGAGCGCCGATTTATCGGCCGGCAGGACGCTCGCCAGTTTGTCCGCGCTCGCCTTGAAGTCGATGGCGCCAGGGATATGGCCGTCCTTCCACGACTTGGTGCCGTTGGCGTCCAGCAGCGTGACTTTCTTCGCGTCAATCGCTGCCTTCAGATCCGGTATGGTGATGTCCTGTATCTCGCCGGCGTAAACGATGCCCGCGAGAAGAAGTGTTGCGGCCACTGTGAACAGTTTCTTCATTGTAACCCGTTGGTTGAAGGTTGTTTGTTTCTCTGCCCCGCCACGGGGCATTCTGCGACCCGCTTCCTCCGCGCGGACGGGTTCTCCGCCGACACGCGCGATTCAGAAGCTAGGACACCTCTTATCACATCCACGCCGTCAAATCAAGTTGGTTGCGCGTGAAACACGATCCACCCGCGACCGTCGGATGAAACCTCTGACCTCAACTCTCGCCGCCCTGCTGTGCCTTCTTCTTTTCGTGCCACGCCCGCATCGCCAGCGCGAGATTCTCGCGATGTTCGGCCGAAAACGACCGCCGTCGCTTCGCCGATACCGGCGGGGATGCGACGCTTGCCGCAGCCTGACGCGTCTGTCCGAGTTCCCTCAAGCTGCTCGTCCACAAGTGGTCCTTCCACGCCCGGTAATGACGGTCCTGCCACTCGGTGACCGCCTGCTCCCACCCAATATCCCGCCCGTTTTTCTCGCTCTCAATCCACTTGTACGTCTCGATCTCCTCCTGTTGCGACCACAGAATCTCAAACAGCGACGGCTCCAAGCCGCGCGCGCGGATCGTGCGCTTCCAGCTCGCGAAATGCTTCTGCTTCCATTCCTCGCTGGCCCGCTTCCATCCGATGTCACGACCCGCCTTCTCGCTCTCGATCCACCGATACTTTTCAATCTCCTCTCGCTGGGATCGAATCAACTCATCAGCGAGGAGGTTGTTGTTTTCTAGTAAACTCTTCATCTCACGCCCCCCTCCTTTGAAGGGCCAAGATTCACCTTCCTATTTAGCACAAATCAAACCGAACCGCACGAGTAGAGATTTGCGTGCTTCTGTAGCGCCTTGTCGCCAAACACGTTACGAGGAAGTGACTTTGTAACAATCCGCCCCACAAACTCAGTCCGGAATGTTCTCCCGTGCCCAACATGCCCAAACATCAACAGCCCTGGTAACCAGACCCGACTGCGTCCGTTCTGGCTCGTTGAAGCCGCCGTCGCCTCCTCCAATTTGGCTTCGTTTTTGGCTTTCCCATTGGCAGATTTCCACGCCGGCCTGCGCGAAATTGGGTTCGTTTGGTAATTTTCCCTCACTACCCATCTCCCTCGCCTGCCCGTCCCCACTGTAGCCATGGCTGCCGCCGCGCTTGCTAAGCGCGGTCCGCCTTTCCGCATTGTAGGGCGACCGGCCCGGTCGCCGTCCTCGGGTGTTGTCGTTCGGCCCCTCTTCCCCTTATTTCAAACAACATAATAATATTATCGCCATACCGATATCACAACACGATAGCCACGTCAACGCATAATATCGACCCTCGCCTTTCCGCATTGTAGGGCGACCGGCCCGGTCGCCGTCGTTGTAGCGTGCGCCGTCTCCAGCGCATCCGCACCGATCCCCCCGAATTGTAGGGCGACCGGCCCGGTCGCCGTCGTGCTGTAGCCACGGCGCTCCGTCGCCATGCACCTCGCCACTTGGGGGGAGCCGAGTCGGACGAGACGCCGCTGGCAGTGCTGAGGCGGCAAAGGATTCAGGTGAGGGGTCCGCCCTCCGCCCCCGTTTCCGCTGTAGCCACGGCGCTCCGTCGCCGTGCACCTCGCCCCTTGGGGGAGAGGATTCAGGTGAGGGGTGGTCTCGGCCTGGCTGCCGTCTCCCTGTCCGCCATCTTGTCCGCCATCGTGTCCGCCGAAGCTTTACCCGCCTCTGGCGGGCTTGGCGAAGGCGGAAGCTCCACCGACGGCGGATGCCGACCCGACGCAAATGGTGCCCCCCTGCTGAGGGCGCGGCCTGTCGAGGACCATAAAGCACCGAGCTGAGAGACGAATGGTGAGGCTATCCTGGACAACCGATGGTATGGCGTAGTGCATGAACGTGGTTCCCATTCTGGTAGATGATGCCCTTGGGGGGTGGGACGAGTGCTAAATTCTTGAAATCCGTGTGGAGCCGTTGGTCGCATGAGCAAAGTGTGCGAGCACGGGTTAGGCGAGCAAGTGCTATGACGTGTGGATCATCGGATAGGCAGTGCGCTTTAACACGTTCCGATTCTTGATCGACTTCTGAAGCGCGACACTGGATGGCCTTCCCGCTACGTGCCCATTCGCGGATTCGTTTCGAGGCAGAGGCCACTCGATTCAATTCCGTCGTATTCTTCGTCCCGCCGAAGACCATTTTGCCGTCTTTCTGGACGATCCAATCGATCAAAGGCTTAAAGTCAGGGTTCGTAGGCTTGGCGAAAACGCCTGCGGCTACGTTGGCATCGATAATTACGCACATGCGTCAGCGCTCGAAAAAGCGGGCGTCTTCTTTTAGAAAGAAGCTTCTGTAACCCTTGGGAGCACCCTGAATATTTCCAGTGTCGTCGACGGTGATCGGATGGACTTTAACCCACCGGCGCTTGCGCTCGAAATATAGTATTGTCACGTCTTGAGGACGAATACTGGTTTTCCGGTCCCGTATGTCGATACAGACTCGATCAATCAAGAAGTCGCTGTGTGTTTCGACTAGGAATTGCTGTTTTTGTTTGGCGGCGATTTCAGCGAGGAATGTGCCTAATTCGGCCTGCGCGCGGGGATGCAGGTGGACTTCCGGCTGCTGCAATAGAAAGAATTGCCTCTCTTCTGAGACAAGGACCTCCACTAGAATGGGAAGGACTTGGCTAATTCCATAGCCGACATCAATCAGATTGTCAGGAGGACCGGAGACTTTGAATTTTAACTGGAAGGGGTTACTGATTTGTGATCCCAAACGCTTGACGGCTACGTCCACAAAAAGGCCGGTAGCCTCCCCGAAGCGGGTGAGAGCTGTTTTTATTTGCTTCCATCTTTCGGGAGTGTTTAGGGCCATCTGTGCCATGACCATCGGGATATGGTTTCCTTCGGGTCGAGGGACGTCGGTCTCGGGGTCGTAAGTCCTCTCTGGCTTCATGCGGATAGGCGCGCTCGCAAAGCATCGGGGATTATGAAAAGCGGCAGTGTGCGTTACGAGTTTCCGGAGTTTCGGAATCGCGTCGGGAGGTATACCGCTTGGGTTGCCGTCCTTGTCCCGGAGAGACTCCACGTGAGAAAGTAAGAAGAACAATAGTGAAAAACCAGGTAGTGCTCCAAAGGGAGAAGGGAATTTGGCCACTGCTGAGAGTTTCCGGTCGCCAGTTTCGATTTGTAGGTTGAGGGAGTCGGTGTCAGAAGCTGGAGCAACGGTGATCTTCTCATCAGCGCACTGTATGAAGATTTCAGTGACCATGGGCTGGCCTACGTGTTGCGAGTACGTGACAACCAGACTAAATGTGGAAGACGTAAGGGGGTCGCTACCATTCGTAGATGGCTCTTTGTCTTCATAGCCGATTTTAAATGTTTTTGCCCTTCCACCTCTTCCGCCAGCGTTACTCGCGATCTGATCGTATGCACCAAGACTGAAAGGCGGGTCGTTGAAGTCGATTTGTGGGCCAAATCTTGAAAAGCTGGTGGCTAATCTAGCCGCTGCTAGGAAGGTGGATTTTCCGGTGCTATTCTCACCTACCAGAAATGTGAGCGGGGTGAGTGGAACTCTTTGGAAAGTTCGGAAGCATCTGAAATTCTCTAAAATTAGAGCATCCATTGAAGACGAAAGGGTAACACTCTTAGTGGAGAGGACAAGACTTTTGTAGGGCCTGTGAATCAGTGCCTGAGGCGCAGTCACTCGTCACGGGCGAAATGCGGCGGGCGTAGCGAAGGCCAGCGTGTGCAGCCCAAGACGATCCTCTTGCGTACTCGCGTCGCACATCGTCCCGGCGACCGAACCCGCCCGATTCGCCAACCGTTCACCGCACGGAGCCATTTTGAGAAGACACAACCGGGGGCGAAGCAATGGACCGGATGCCTCACACGGTCGAAACGGATTTGACTTCGGCACCGTTCGCGATTTAGAACTTTCCAAATGAATACGAATTGTCCGCTGGCGGAGGCGGTTGGTCTTGGACAAAACCTGGCGGTTGAGTCGAGGTGACACACATGATGCCCGCGAAAAAAGGGTTGGTCGATTTGGAACGTGGGCGCAGCGTCATCGAAGCGATGCGGCTCAAAATAAAGAACGGGGACTGGGACGGTCGCGCGACGATCCGCGCAACGGCGCGGTTGGTTGACGAGGCCCGCATCGAGGGCCGGGTCGGTAAGTTCCACTTTACAGCGGATGAACCGCCCGAACGCGGCGGGAAAGATGCCGCGCCCAGTCCGCTCCAGTTTTTTGTCATCGGCGCCGCATTCTGCATGGTCTCGCAGGTCGCGCAGTTCAGCCCCGAGTTCGATGTCGTTTTAGATGAAGTGAAAATTGACCTGCGCGCGGAGTTCGACTCCTCGGACAAATATGGGTTTCCTGGCGCGGGAACGGCCTTCCAGAAAGCAACCGTGAAGTTGTCCATTGCCAGCCCATCGCCCATCGACCGGGTTCGGGCGTTGATCAAGCACGCTGAAAAAGGGTGCCACGCGGTACAGTCGTTGCGCAACCCGGTTCCTGTTTCCTATGATTTCGACCTCAACGGCGAAACACTGAAACTGGAGCAAGGCCAACTCGCATGAAAACCGGGTTAACCATGGACGGCAGATCGAACGGGAGAAGCTTGCCCCTTGGTGTCACGGGGGCCAGTAGAATGACCGAGGCATAATGAACACTGATCCACGTCCACGAATTTCGCGCTCACGGGCCCTTCCAGCCGTCGCATTCATCCTCACCCTGCTCGCGTTGACCGCTTCCTGTTCCACAACAACACCGAAATCCAAATCCAGTCCAATGCCGAAGGCGGAGAGGGAGGAAATTCGTTCCCGAGTGACCACCATCGCCGTCTTTCCCGTTACCGTTCCCTCGACTGTAACCGACCCCGACCCGGTCATCGCCGAGTACGAAACCCTCATCGAAGAGAAATTGCGCGACTGCGGACTTCAAGTCATCAACCCGGAGCAGTTTTCCGATCTGCTGAAGCAAAAGCAGCAGGAAGTCGGCGGCTGGTATGACCCGGTCACGGGCCAACGCGATGAGGCGAAGTTCAATGCCTATCTCACCGGCGTCTGCGACGCGTTGACGAATCAGTTCAAGGCCGACGCGTTCCTCTTCCCCCATATCGTCACCCGCATGGTCCATTACGGCGGCGGCTCGTGGGCCGGTGTCACGGCCCAATGGGATGGCGCCTCGGAAAAGCTCATCAAAGGCGGCGACCAGGTGTTGGAGGGTTTCATGGGCACCATCCACCAGGGCACCATCCGCGCGTTCTCGCTACGCATCGACCTTCAGGACGGAAGCCGTTCCAATCTGTTTTCCACCCTCGGGGGCATTCAGTTGGAGGACCGACTGTCCGGCCCCGGGCTCGGCTCGACGTTTAGCGCGCAGCCCCGATCCGCATTATTCTCTGATCCCAAACGCAACCACGGGGCCGTGGACCTCGCACTAAGTCCCCTATGTGACTGAACCGCTCCGTCAGAAATACGGAGCAGGTTGGCCCGAGTCTGCACTTCGGCGGCGCGGCACCCCTGGGGACCTAAACCCGCGCGGTTCGGCAATCGTCCACCGCGTGCAGCCCAGGACGATCCATCCGCACAGTCGCGTTGCGCGTCGTCTCGGCAACCGCACCCGCCAGATCCGCAAACCGTCCACCGCGGCGAGCAGGTTACCGTCTCGGTTACCATCACGAGTGGTTTTGACGCCCTTTTTTCTCGCAATCTGCGATACGTGCATTGTAAGATAAGCCCTGAAGCTCAGATTTTTCCCTGGGTGTGAGTTCGACGCATGGGCACATGAAAAAAGCGGTCAAAGCTGCCTCTCTCTCGGTCGGCTTGGTGGGCTGCCTTTTCCTTGGCAATCCTCTCGGCGCACGTGCGGACACAATCTACGTCGCGAACGAAATCGACAACACAATCGAGGAGATACCGTCCGGTGGCACCGGATCGATTCTCGCCACGAACGGCCTAGATACTCCGCAGGGCCTGGCTTTCGATCGCTCGGGCAACTTGTATGTGGCGAATCTGGGCGACCTCGATGGGGCGCTTTACACCAACAGCTCGATTGGAAAATTCACTTCCAGTGGGGTCGGCTCCGTTTTCACCACGAACGATCTGAATGGACCATTGGGGCTTGCTTTTGACAGTGCGGGCAACCTGTATGCGGCGAATTATAGCGTCAACGTGATCGTAAAGTTTACGCCAAGCGGGGTCGGATCGGTGTTTGCCAGTAGCGGCGTAAGCGCTCCGGCAGGGTTGGCGTTCGATCGCGCCGGCAATCTGTATGTTGCGAATCTCAACAACAGCACGATTGAGAAATTTGGGACGAACGGGGTCGGCTCGGTCTTCGCCAGCACGGGCGTAGATGGCCCGGCGGGCCTGGCGTTTGACAAGTCCGGCAACCTGTATGTGGCAAACCGTGGGAACAACACGATTGAGGAATTTGGAACGAACGGGGTCGGTTCGGTTTTCGCCAGCACGGGCGTAGATGGCCCGGTGGGCCTGGCGTTTGACAGCGCTGGTAACTTGTACGTGGCGAACTTTGGGAACAATACGATTGAGGAATTTGGGACGAATGGCGTCGGCTCATTGCTTCCTACACGGTGGTTGGACGGTCCAACGTTTATTGCCATACAGGTCCCCGAACCCTCGACCTGGGCGATGGTGGCGCTGGGATGCGGCATAACCCTTGGCAGTCGTCGGTTGCGTCGCCGCTTGTCGTAATTCGCCTCGGGAGTTCATACCGCCAGCTTCGCCAATCGTCCTATGCCGGGGGAGGCGTAGATCCGCAAACACTGGTCGCGCGTGGCAAACTGGGATAAACTCCCGGCCTGTTGAAACTGCGTCGGTTCATCCCGGTGTTGATCATCGCTGCGGGCGTTTGGGCGTATCATAACAGCTTTCAGGGGCCGTTCATTTTTGACGACGTGCCTTCCATCGTCACGAATCCGCACATCCGTCGGTTGTGGCCACTCGCCGAAGCCATGGTTGTTTCGCCGAATCTCCCCGTGCAGGGACGCCCGGTCGAGTGTTTGACCCTGGCCCTGAACTACGCGGTCGACGGATTGAATGTCTGGGGCTACCACGCGTTCAACGTAATGCTGCACGTGGTGTCCACGTTGGTGCTGTTTGGGCTCCTGCGGAGAACGTTTGCGGGCGGGAAACTTCGCGACCGATTCGGCAATGCGGCCACCGGTCTGGCGGCGGCAATCGCCCTCATCTGGGAGGTGCATCCTCTTCAAACGGAAAGCGTCACCTACATCGTCCAACGCTCGGAATTGCTGATGGGCTTGTTTCTATTGCTGACGTTGTATTGTACGCTTCGCGGTTCGCTCTCGGCGCGGGCGTGCGCGTGGTATCTGGCCGCTGTCGTCTCGTGCGCATTGGGTATGGGAAGTAAGGAGGTGATGGTCAGTGCTCCGGTAATCGTATTACTGTATGATCGTGTGTTTTTGGCGTCGTCGTTTCACGAACTGTGGCAGCGGCGCGCGGGCTTGTATGTTGGTTTGGCTACAACCTGGCTCATCCTGGTGGTATTGGTGGCGCGGACGATCCATCCCAACACGGGTTTTGGGATTAGAGGCCTGACGCCATGGGTCTATCTGAAGACAGAAGCTGGCGTGATCGTTTACTATCTGCGCCTTTGCTTCTGGCCCCACCCGCTGGTGATCGATTATGCCGACTGGCCGATTACCTTGTCGCTGAAAGATGGCCTTGCATCAGGTGTTGCTGTACTGGGCCTGCTGGGTGCCACAGTGTGGGCATTTCGTCGCCAACCGGCGGTGGGTTTTTTGGGTGCATGGTTTTTTCTCATTTTGGGACCGACGTCGAGCTTTCTGCCGAGCGCCGGTGAAGTGGCCGCCGAGCGGCGAATGTACCTGCCGTTGGCAGCGGTGGTCACGATGGTCGTGGTCGGTGCGTATGGGCTCGGGAAACACCGGCTGGCCGCGTGGCCGAGGTTGGGGCGGTTGGTTGCGTGGGGAATGGTCGGCGCGGTAGCGCTGTGGCTGGCTGTGCTGACGATCCAGCGCAATTTTGACTACGGTTCAGCTGTGCGGATCTGGGAGGACACGGTGGCCAAGCGTCCTGGCAACCCCCGCGCGCACTACAATCTGGGAGTCGCCTTGGGGCCAGTGGAGAGGATTGACGAGGCCGTTGAACAGTATGACCAGGCGCTGCGGATCAACCCGGATTACACCGAGGCGCACTACAATCTGGGGGTTGCCTTGGGGCAACTGGGCAAGATTGACGAGGCCATTGAACAGTATAAACAGGCGCTGCGGATCAACCCGGATTACGCCGAGGCGCACGACAACCTGGGGACCGCCCTGAGACAACTGGGCAAAATTGACGAGGCCATTGAACAGTATAAACAGGCGCTGCGGATCATGCCCGACTTCGCCATGGCGCACTACAACCTCGGGAATGCCTTGAGGCAAGCCGGCAAGATCGACGATGCCATCGCCCACTACCAGCAGGCCCTGCGGATCGAACCCGATTTCGCCGACGCGCACAACAATCTGGGGACCGCGTTGGGGCGAGTGGGCAGGATACCGGAAGCGATCGGGCATTTGCAGCAGGCACTACGGATCAGGCCCGATTTGGCCGAAACACACTACAACCTGGGGATTGCCCTGGGACAGGTGGGCAGGATACCGGAGGCGATAGATCAGTTACAGCAGGCGCTACGGATCAACCCCAATTACATCCAAGCGCAGAACGCCCTCGCACGTCTGCAAGCTCGCTAGGCGCGAGCCTGCCGACTCCGGCTTCGTGCGGAACGACCCGCCGGCGGCAACGGAAACTCAGGGCACCGACAGCCGCTCAGGAGATGCGCCAGGGGATGTTCGATGTTTACTCATGGATGTCCATCATCATAGTCGTAGTCCTGGTCGTCCTGGTGAGCCTGATCGGACTGATTCTTATTCTCCTGGCGAGGCGATTCATTGCGAACAGCACTGGTGTCCCGTGAGAAAAAGCATCCCGTAACCAACACAGAAACTGCGCCCAACAAGACCGCCAATCGCTGGGCTGACCATTTTGGATGGTGGTTCATGCAGGGAAGATACGGCCGACAGTGGCCGGATGCTATGGGGTGTTGACCCTATCTGAGTAGCTCAACCCACCAGCTTCGCAAACCGTTCAAAGCGGGAAGCCAATTTCCCACCGATTACGAGAGGGCTAAATCAATTCCCAATGGAAACCCACCGGTGCGTCTTGGCCGACTTCTCGACGGCCTCGAGCACGATCTGATTGGCCAGTCCGTCTTCGAACGTCGGCTGCACGGAGCGTTTGTCCGCCACCGCGTTGATAAAGTCCGCAATCGTGTGCACGAACGTGTGTTCGTACCCAATGATGTGCCCCGGCGGCCACCAGTTGCCCAGGTACGGATGCACTCCCCCACCCTGCGTGACCAGTATATCGCGGAATCCGCGTCGGTCCGCCGGATCGGCATCACTGTAATACTTCAATCGGTTCATGTCTTCAAAATCAAACACCAACGAGCCTTTGCTGCCGTTGATCTCGATCTGGATGCCGTTCTTGCGGCCGAGGGCAAACCGCGTGGCCTCCAGATTCGCGAGCGCTCCGCTCTCGAACCGGCCAATGAACATCACGGCATCATCGACGGTGACCTTGCCTTTCTTGCTCGGCTCGCCGGGCAGCGGACGCTCGTTGACGAACGTTTCCATCAGACCGCACACCTCGATGAATTCACCAATCAGATACCGGGCCAGATCAATGATGTGCGCGTTGATGTCACCGTGTGCGCCCGATCCCGCGATGTTACCCTGCAGCCGCCACACGAGCGGGAAATTCGGGTCCACAATCCAATCCTGCGCATACCGCGCCCGGTAATGATAAATCGTTCCCAGGTCGCCCGCGTCGATCATTCGGTTCGCCTGCACAATCGCCGGGATGCGCCGGTAGTTGTGACATATCATGTTGACAACCCCGGCCTTGTTCACCGCCTCGACCATCCGCCTCGCCTGTTTCACATCCATCGCCAGCGGCTTCTCGCAGAGGATCGCCTTGCCCGCCTTGGCGGCCGCAATCGCAATCTCCGCGTGCGTGTCGTTGGGCGTGTTGATATCGACAATGTCGATGGTCGGGTCTTCGACCACCTCGTGCCAATCCGTCACGAACTGGTTCCAGCCCCAGCGCGCACAGGCATTCATGACGCCGGCCTTCTCGCGGCCACAAATCACTTTCAGGACGGGCTTGGCTTTCAGGTCGAAGAATTTGTCCGCCTTCAGCCACGCGTTGGTGTGGGCGCGGCCCATGAATTTGTAGCCGATCATTCCGACATTCAGGGTTTTTGGCATGACTCGTCTCCCTCTCGCAAAAAAGGTTGAGATTTGGCGGGAAACATTATACTCATTGGCTTGCCCCGTTTGTCACGAGAAAAGAGAGGAAAACGCCGATGACCAAGCCGCACGTTAAGTTGTTTATCCCTGGCCCTGTGGAGGTTAGCGAGGACACGTTCCAGGCGATGAGCCAGCCCATGATCGGGCACCGTGGAACGGGCTTCCAGGACCTTTACGCCGCCATTCAGCCGAAATTGCAGGGCATTCTCTATACGAAGAATCCCGTCTTCATTTCCACATCGTCAGCTTGGGGCGTCATGGAAGCCGCCGTCCGCAATCTCGTCGGCAAGAAAGTGCTCAACTGCTGCTGCGGCGCGTTCTCCGACAAGTGGTTCGATGTGAGCAAACGGTGCGGCAAGGAAGCCGAGGCCCTCAAGGTCGAATGGGGTCAACCGATCCTGCCCGAGATGATCGACGCCAAGCTGAAGACCGGCCAATTCGATGCGCTCACGCTCATTCACAACGAGACGTCCACCGGTTTGATGAACCCGCTCGCCGACATCGCGAAGGTCATGCGCAATTACCCCGACGTGATGTTCATCGTCGACAGCGTCAGTTCCATGACCGCCGTGAAGATCGAGACGGACGCACTGGGCATTGACGTATTACTCGCGGGCACGCAGAAGGCCTGGGCGATGCCGCCGGGCCTCGCCGTATTTGCCGTGAGCGACCGCGCCTTGAAGAAGGCCGGGACAATTCCCAATCGCGGTTACTATTTCGACTTCCTCGAGTTCAAGGCGAACCATGACAAGAACATGACGCCGTCGACCCCGAGCATTACGCACATCTACGGATTGAAGTTCAAACTCGACCAGTTCGAGAAGGAAGGCATCGAGAACCGCTATGCACGCCACGCGAAGATGGCGCAGAAGACACACGAGTGGGCCAGGTCTCGCGGGTTCGAACTCTTCCCGAAAGCCGGTTACGAATCCCTCACGCTCACCTGCGTGAAAAACAACAAGAACGTCGACGTGGCCAAGTTGCAAAAGGCGCTCAAGGACAAGTACAAGGTCCTCATCGATGGCGGGTACGGCCAGATCAAGGGCAAGACGTTCCGCCTCGCCCACATGGGCGACGAGACTCTCGACACCGTGTCCCAACTGCACGTCATGCTCGATGATTGCCTGAAGTCGTTGTGACCATTACGAAAAACGCCGTGCTCGACGCCGTCGCATCGCTGATGCGGCGGCGTTTCAACGTGGACGCCGAACGCAACAAGGCGTTCGCCTGGGGCGATACGACGATCACCGCCGACCTCTATCTTCCCAACCCGCTCCATTGCATCGTGCAATTCGACGACGCCACCCATTGCACACGGGAACGCGCCAAGTCCTTCGCGAATTATCCGTCCGACACCCCGCTCAATTTCGATGTGCGCCGTTATCACGTCGACCAAACGTCCGGCGATGCCGCTATCGCCCAAGCCGACATGCTCGCCGACCTTCTTCCGTCCAAACACGGCCTCAACCCCACCGTCCGCATCCGTTTCGATGAAATTGACGAGCTAAGCGGTCCGCTGCCCGACCGCATCGAGTCCCTGCTCTCCAGGCGCTTCGCCTTCCACGCCGGCACCTCCTTCCACATCATGCTCGACAACGCCGGCGCCAAGCCACATCGCACACACGGCAGTTAGGCAACCGGACTCAACTTGGCTTCCAACGGAAGCGTCGGCGCAGCCATTCCACCAGCTGTTTGTCCAGTGACGGCATGATGATTTCCAGCGGTGTGCGACCGTCGCGCACGGCGATCCAGAGCACCCAGGCGAGGAACAAGAACCCCGCCAGAAAGTTTTGCCATGAGTAAAATTCCCATGCGCGCGGATTCTCCACGTACCAGTTTGAGAACGGCCATAGGTAATAGATCCCCCAATCCGGGCCCGAGCCGTAGTAATCCATCACGAGGTGAAGATGGAACAATCCCAGATAGACAAAGAATGCTTTCCATCGTCGTCCCGAGAAAAGCATGAGCCCAGCCGAGAGAAGCAATCCGAATGGAAGATTGTGGCAGAGCTTGTGGTGATATTCCCAATAGAATTCCGGACCCGCCAGAATCCCCAGTCCATCCAAGTCCGCCCAACTCGCCGCCAGCATGCAGCAGAACCGTTCACGCGGAGTCAGCTTCGCATAGTTCCCCAAGCACCAGCCCGACATGACGTGCGTTTGGATATGCATGGAATCAGTCGCAAGAGTTGTAGTGGGAAAATCACGGTTCGCCAAGCGGGAACGTCGTGGCTTGACACTTTTCGCCAAATACCACACATTTGTGTGGTATGCCGGCGCGACACCAACGAATCCTTCATGTTGACGGCGATTCGTTCTTCGCCTCGTGCGAGATCGCGCTGGACCCGAAGTTGAAAAAATTGCCCGTCTTCGTCGGCGGCGGACGACGCGGCGACGGGATCGTGATCGCCGCCAACTACCTCGCGAAAGCCTGCGGCATCATCACCGGCATGGCGTGTTTCGAGGCCAAACACAAATGTCCCGACGGCGTGCTCGTGCGTCCGCACTACGACGAATACCGCCGCCTCTCGCTGGAAATTTTCCGCCGCGTGCGCCACTACACTCCCCTGCTCGTGCCCACCTCCATCGATGAAGGGTTCCTCGATTTTACCGATTCGCCCGCCGTGTTCCGTTGCCGTACCCCGGCGGAATTGATCATTCGTATGCGGCGCGAGTTGACCAATGAAGTCGGCGTGCCGGTCTCAATGGGCCTCGGTTCCTCGCGCTGGCTGGCAAAGCTGGCGACTGAACATTGCAAGCCCGACAATTTCTGCGAAGTCCCGGAAGACGAGGACAAGGAACGCGAGTTCCTGAAAAACATCCCCGTCCAGAAGCTGGCCGGGATCGCCAAGCGCCGTGCGTTATCGCTGCGCGCGCTCGGCGTTTGGACCTTCGGCGACATCACCCACCTGCCACTCGGTTTGCTCGAGAAACGCTACGGAGTCCTCGGGCTCGAACTCTGGCTGCTGGCCACCGGCCAATTCCGCGAACGCCTGTCACTGGCCAACAAACCGCGCACCTGCATCGGCAGCGCCACCACCCTCCCCTACGACGAACCCGACTACGAAACCGCCCTGTTGTTCCTGCTCGACCAGACCGAGCGTACCATTACGACGTTCTTTCGCGAGAACCTCAAGGCCCGCGAGATGGGCTTGTACGTCCGCTTCAAAAACATGGAAGGCAATGGCGCCAGCATCAAGTTTCCCGCCGCGCAGTTCGAGCCGCGCCTCATCAATCCGTACGTGGAACAATTGTTCCGCGAGCTCGTCGCCCATCAGGAACAACCCATCCGCCAGGTCTGCATCAATTTCTGGAACATGCAGCCGCTGGAACTCGAACCCGACATGTTCAACAACGACGTGGAATACAAGCGCCGCGAGTTGCATCATGCGCTGGAAACCATCGAGGCGCGTTACGGCAAACGCAGCGTCAAAACCGGCACGCGGCTCTTGCTTGAAAAGGACGCAGCATATCTCGTCACCAATAAAGCCAAATGCCCGTTCATCCCGCAACGCGAGATGGAAATCAAAATGGACAACATCCCCGAGCCGATGCTCGATCTGGTTTACGAGGACGAATGGCAGCCACTGGAACAAACGTCGCCCGCCGCGCCGCTCCCCTTGCCCCGCACCTGGGGCCGCTCCACCAGCCGCACCGGGAAGTTTTTGTAGCCGCAGACTTTAGCCTGCGCCGCCTTCCACATACGCACCCTAAAGGGTGCGGCTACAATATCCCCTTCGTGCTGGGCGGGCCGTCGACACGAGGGTCGCGCTGACAGGCGAGATCGAGCGCTTTCGCCAGCGCTTTGAAGATGGCTTCGACGACGTGATGCGGTTCGTCCCCGCGCAATACATCGACGTGCAGATTGCACCGCGCTTCGTTGGCGAACCCTTGCAAGAATTCCTTCACCAAACCGACACGAAACTCCTTCTTCCGACCAAGCGATACGTTGGCAATGCGGTTCCAGTTCTTCGCCTCGAATACGAGGAACGGCCGATTGCTGAAATCCAAGGCGATACGCGCCTGGGCCAGTGTCTCGTCCATCGGCACCAACGCCCAGCCGTAGCGTCGAATCCCGCGTTTGTCGCCCAGTGCCTTTATGAACGCCTGCCCGAGCGCAATGCCGATGTCTTCGATTGTGTGATGCGCGTCCACGTCGAGATCGCCCTTGGCCTTGACGGTCAAATCACACAACGAATGTTTCGCCAGCAGCGTCAGCATGTGGTCAAAGAAGGGCACGCCCGTCGACACGTTCGCCTTGCCGCTCCCATCAATCGTCAGGGCCAGCGAAATCTTCGTCTCTGCCGTATCGCGTTGAACCTTAGCGCTTCGTTTCTTCACAAATCTGACCTTTCCCAAGGTCACCCTGAGCTTGTCGAAGGGTCTCTTTACAAACCACCACGACGCTTCGCTTCACTCAGAATGATCGCCGTTTCGTTTAGAAACTTGTCCATTTCTTCGTCCGTCCCAATCGTCACCCGCGCGAAATCACGGATGCGCTCGGCATCCCACCATCTCACGAGAACATTCCGCGCCCGCAATCCATCAAACCACTGTTTCGCCGTCACCGGCGCGGTCGGGCGCGCGAACACAAAATTCGTTTGTGAAGGATAAACGAAGAAGCCCAGCTTGGCGAGTGCCGAGGTTGTTCGTCCCCGTGTGGCGCAAATCTTCTTCACGTTTCCCTGGAAATAGTCCCACTCCTCCAGCGTGGCTTCCGCCCCGAGCTGACTCAGACGGCTCACGTTGTAGCTGTCTTTCACCTTGGTAAGCGCAACGATCAACTCGCGCGAGCCGGTGGCCCAGCCGACGCGCATCCCGGCAAACGAAAACGCCTTCGAAAAAGTTCGCGCGACAATCACGTTGTCGTATTCCCTCGTAAAATCGAGGCAGTCCTCGGCGGCGAAGTCGACATACGCCTCGTCAATCACGACCACGCCTTCGGTTTCCTCGATGACCCGCTGCAATTCGACACGCTGCAGCCAAACGCCGCTCGGCGCATTCGGTTGCGTAATGAATACCAGTTTCACGCCGCCGAGTTTCGCCAGCAACGGCGGGTGCGCGGTGATCTGAAAGTTCTCGTCCAGCGGCAATTCCACCGGCGTCGCGCCCTGGATGTTCGCCAGCACGGGATACAGGGAATAGCTTGGCCAGAAGTACGCCAACTTCTCGCATTCCCCGCAGAACGCACGGACGCAGAGATTCAAGATGTCGTCGCACCCGTTTCCGATGACAATCTCATTCGGATCGAAGCCGTGAATCTTGCCCAGCTTCGTCCGCAAGCCAGAAGACGTCGGATCGGGATACAGCCGCAGCTTTCCGTCGATGGCCCCGCGCAGTGCCTCCAGCATCTTCGGCGACGGCGGATACGGGTTCTCGTTGGTATTGAGCTTGATGAGACCCGCGACCTTCGGCTGTTCACCGGGCACGTATCCACTCATCCGCTCAACTTGACGGCGGACCAGGCTCATGAGAACCGAATCCGCGCTGACGCCACGTGCGCATCAAGATTCTCTGCCCTGCCGAAAGCCTCAACGTACGTCAGTGAGTTTTGCAAGGCCCTTCGGGAAAGCCTTACCACGCTCGTGCGTCGCATAAACTGGTCGACGGTCAGTCCCGCGAACATCGCCCCCGCGCCACCCGTTGGTAACTCGTGGCTGGGACCGGCCAGATAATCACCAACCACAGTTGGAGACCAAGGGCCCATGAATATCGCTCCAGCCGTGTTAATGCGCGACACCACCTTTGACGCCTTGGCTGTCATGATCTCCAAGTGCTCTGGCGCAAATTGGTTCGTAACGTCTACCGCCTGATCCAAGTCTTTCACTAGCACACAGACGCCGAATTTATTAACTGATCGCTGCGCCAGACCACGCCGAAGCAAGCCGAACTTCTGGCTTGTCAACCTCGCGTCAATCTCTTGCTGTGTCTTCTCGAAGACTCGTTCGGAGGTGGTTACCAGCCAAACGCGCTCCTCGCCCGTTCCATGCTCGGCCTGCGCAATCATGTCCGCGGCAATGAAGCTTGGCTTCGCTGTGTCGTCTGCAAGCACCATCAATTCACTAGGTCCCGCCAGCAAATCCACCCCGACCTGCCCAAACAGTAGTCGCTTGGCGGTAGTGACATAGGCGTTGCCCGGCCCAAATACTTTCTGCACCCTACGAATCGTCTGCGTTCCAAGAGCCATTGCTGCAATTGCGTGAGCACCGCCCACGCGGTAAATCTCCGTTGCGCCTGCCTTCCGTAAGGCGTAAAGAAGGTTCGGGTTGAGCATCCCCCTCAAACTCTTGTGTGGTGGCGTACAAACCACAATCTCTGGACAACCCGCAGCCTTCGCTAGTCCAACCGTCATTAATACTGACGACACCAAAGGCGCGGTTCCGCCGGGGATATATATGCCAACGCGATTGAGGGGATCGTACTTCTCGCCGACTGTCCCGCCTTGGGCGTTGCGAATTCGCCAGTCCTTGGGCATTCCACGTCGTGCGAATGCAGTGATATTCTCCAACGATGCTTCTATCGCTTGGCGCAAGACCGTGGGCACTACGGGCAACGGCGAAGCGACCTCCATGGGTACGCTCTTGGTTCGTACGCCGTCGAACTGCTTAGTGTACCCCAATATTGCGTCGTCACCTCGATGACGAACTTCGGTAATGATTTCACGCACCCGCTCCTCGATTTGCGGATCGAAAAGGCTCGACGCGGCGCATGCCTCGGCGACAGCGCGCCCGAAATCTGGCTGATCATAACGCAGGGTTTTCATGCAAATTGAGACAGCATCGTACTAAACCCTGCGATAAAAGCAAACCGTCAAACCAAATGTGGCTCTTCCGCTAAATGCTTTCACCGCCGACTTGCTGAGCCATTGAAGATCGTTGTATAAACAAGAGCGGAGAAGATGAGGGCGAGCCGACAAGATTATCGTGCAGAGTCCTTCGTGCGCATCGCTCGGGGCACGATTAGAGTTTCACAAGAGGCACCATGAAAGAAATGTTTATCGGGCTGCTAGGCATTCTCTTCGGCGTGGCAATCAATGAGTTTGTGCGTCGCTGGATTCGCATTGAAAGTTACGCTGGCCCAGTATTTGAGAAGCGCCTGACCATCTACGAAGGACTCCACGCACGCATCCGCGAAGGTTCCAATGTCGCTCGAGAGATTCTTGAAAACCAAGACTTAGACAAAACGCAACGACATGAGTTGATTTCGGTTGCCATACTCGACATCGCCTCCTACTGCGACGAGAACGAGCTCTACATCAACGAGGATCTAGCGCTGCATTGCACTGCACTCTTCATGGGAGTGGAGGAGATACCCGACCTCCCGGAAGGTCCTCAGAGAGAGGAAAAAATCGAAGAGCATAGAGAAGAGCTTCTCGCCGCGATGCGGATGATCAGGAAGGAAGCTGGCATCGCAGACCTCGATAAGCTCTTTCGCTCAATCACGAAGCCAAAGCACTCGAGCGCAGTCATTGAGTATTATCACGAGGTTTTGAAACAAAAGGGCAAGCGAGGAAAATGGGAGGATCGCTAAAGCCGACAGGAATGCGGGTAGTCCCTGCGACGCTATTCCCATTCAATGGTGCTGGGAGGTTTGCTGGAGATGTCCAAGCAGACACGGTTGACGCCTTTGACTTCGTTGATGATGCGCGTGGAGAGCTGCGCGAGGAGATCATAGGGCAGCCGCGACCAATCGGCGGTCATGCCATCGACGCTCTCCACGGCGCGGATGGCGATGACGTTGTCGTAGGTGCGTTCATCGCCCATCACGCCCACGGTCTTCACGGGTAACAGCACCGCAAAGGTCTGCCAAATCTTGTAATAGAGGTCGGCCTTTTTCATCTCGTCGATGACCACCCAATCGGCCTCGCGAAGAATGCGGAGGCGTTGCGGTGTCACGGAGCCCAAAATGCGCACGGCCAGACCCGGTCCGGGGAATGGCTGACGCCAGACCACTTCGCGTGGCAGGCCGAGTTGCGCACCGACTTCGCGAACTTCATCTTTGAACAGCGCACGAAGCGGTTCGAGCAACTCGAATTTCATATTCTTCGGCAAGCCGCCGACGTTATGGTGCGATTTGATCATGGCGGCGGGGTTGCCCGCGATGGAAACACTCTCGATCACGTCGGGATACGTCGTCCCCTGTGCCAGGAAACGCGGCGCGCCGGCCTTCTTCGTTGCCCGTTGGAACACCTCGACAAACGTGCGGCCGATGATCTTGCGTTTCCGTTCCGGGTCGGCCACGCCGCGCAGCTTGCGCAGGAACACGCGAGTGGCATCCTCATAATGCAATTTAATGTGCAGGTTCCGGCCAAACACCTCTCGCACGCCGTCCGCTTCGGATTTGCGAAGCAGGCCGTTGTTGACGAACACGCAGGTGAGTCGATCGCCGATGGCCTTGTGAATGAGCGCCGCCGCAACACTGGAATCCACCCCGCCCGACAGGCCGAGAAGCACGCGGTCCTTGCCCACCATCGTGCGAATCTCTTCCACCGCGTGGTCAATGAACGATTTCATCGTCCAGTTCCGGCCACAACCGCAGACGCCGCGGACAAAGTTCGAAATGATCTGCTGGCCGTTCGGCGTGTGATAAACCTCGGGATGGAATTGCAGGCCAAAGAGGGTGCGCCTCGGGTGGGCGATCGCCGCGTACGGCGAATTCTGGCTGTGCGCGACGGAAACGAAGCCTTCGGGCAGTTTCGTCAGCTTGTCACCATGGCTCATCCACACCCGTTGGCGGGAATCCATCTTCGCGAACAACGGGGAATCTCCCGTGATCTCAACTTCCGCGTGGCCGTATTCGCATTTCTCACCCTTCTCGACCCGACCACCAAGCTGCTGCGCCATCAATTGCATTCCGTAGCAAATGCCGAGCGCCGGAATGCCCAGGTTCCAGATCGCCGGGTCGCCATGCGGCGCGCCTTTCCCATACACGCTGGCCGGTCCGCCGCTCAGAATCAGGCCGCGAGGCCTGAGCGCCGCGAGTTTTGCCGCCGAGGTGTCGAACCGCAGGATTTGCGAGAAGACCCGGCACTCGCGAATCCGCCGCGCAATCACCTGCGTGTATTGCGACCCAAAATCGAGAATGACGATTTGCTCGGTCACTTGCTGCCCATGCCGACGCCCTGAACGGTCTGGAAGACCTTGCCTTCGGTCCTGATGGCCGGGGCAATGATGATTTCGGTCTCCTGAAACTCACGGATGCTGCGCGCTCCCACGTTGCCCATGCAGGTCGCCAGCGCGCCGACCAGGTTCTGCGAGCCATCGTCGAGGTCGGCTGGCCCGAAGAGGATTTGCTTGAGCGTGCCTGTCACGCCGACGCGGATGCGCGTCCCGCGCGGCAGGTTGGCATGAGGCGTGGCCATTCCCCAATGGAACCCCTTGCCAGGCGCTTCCTTGGCGCGGGCGAATGCGCTGCCGATCATGACCGCGTCCGCGCCACAGGCGAACGCCTTGCAGATGTCGCCGCCCTTGCTCATGCCGCCATCGGTGATGATCGGCACGTATTTTCCGTTGTGTTTGAAATGGTAATCCCGCGCCGCGGCGCAATCGACCGTCGCCGTGACCTGCGGCACGCCCAGCCCGAGCACGCCACGCGTCGTACAGGCCGCCCCCGGGCCAACGCCCACGAGCAGACCCGCAGGCCCGCACTGCATCAGCTCCAACGTCACATCGTAGGTCACGCAATTGCCGATGATGACGGGAATTCGCATCGCCTGGCAGAACGCGGCGAGGTCCAGCGTCTTGTACTCACTGGAAATATGGCGCGCCGTGGACACCGTCGATTGAACCACAAAAATGTCGGCACCGGCTTCCTGGGCAATCGCGCCGAAACGCTCCGCGCGTTGCGGAATCGAACTGACCGCGCACAGGACGCCGGCGTCCTTGATTTCTTTGATACGGGCAACCACGAGATCTTCCTGGATGGGCTCGGTGTAGATCCGCTGAAGGAGGTGGGTCGCTTCTTCCCTGCTCGTGTTGACGATCTTGTCGAGGACTTCCTCGGGGCTCTTGTAGCGTGTCTGCACGCCTTCGAGATTGAGCACGGCGACGCCACCGAGCTTGCCCATCGCGATGGCGAAACCTACGTCAACAACGCCATCCATCGCGCTCGCCAGGATTGGCACGGTGATTTTGTGCGGGCCGAGCCGAAAGCTCGTGTCCACTTCGTTGGGGTTGACGGTGACCGAACCCGGCACCAACGCGATTTCGTCGAATCCATAGGTGACGCGGGCCTTACGATTTCTTCCAATCCACATGCCCATGGTGGAAAACCTCCATGCTGTTCAGACGGCAACTACCTTGTCTTTCGGTTTTTGGCGGGCGTAACTGCTGGCCCCGATGAAACTCGAGACCGCCCCCTCGCGCCCTCATTCATACAGACTGGCGGGAACCAAGACAATCCTCAAGTGAGTATGAAACTGTGAAAAAAGACTGGCCGGAGCCGAGGCACTTCAATGCTGTGGCGCCACGCTCTCGTTATTGGTCACCGACGGCGGTTGAGTCGCCCAGAGAAACCGCAAGACGCCCCAGGTCAGCGGGGGCGTGCCGTTGACGTGCTCCGCCTCGAAGCGAAAGTGCCGTGCGATGTCCAGGGCTTGAGCGTCCACACCATCATTTCCGCTTGATCGATCCCTGGATGGATCCAGCAGCGCATAGAGAACCAACCCGTCCGGGTCTACCCCCACGTGAATCTGGGTGGGCGTAAGCGCTGCGGGGCTATTGATTGTGGGCAGGGATGGCGCAGACACGACACTTCGATTCTCCAACGCCCCGAGGACGCGGTAGACGGATTCGTTAATCGAGAGGGGCGCCTCAGGCAATTCGTTGTCGTTCGACTCCTCGGAAAGCGCCGGGGTCTTCTCGGCTGCTGCAAGCACCGCCGCATCGACCGGCACTGGCTGCAGTAGCGGTGCTGGTACACCAGGAGCCGTCACACCAAGAAACGCCGGCCGTTGGTTCCAACCCAAATCGCGCTGACTGGCCTCGATCTTTCGCGCCCACAGGTGCTTGGAAAAGCCGTGGGCACTGGGCAACGACATCAGGCTCGGGTCAAACACGTCGGCGACTACGTACGCAGGGTCGTGCGCCAACAATGGGGCCTGCCGGGGCGTCGGCATGAAATTGACACGAGGAACCTCCCGAGGAGTCGCGGTCAGTGACACGCCAGAAACCCGGAAGAAAAGAAACATCGATCCAAACGCCACGATGGACCCGGCCAGAATCCACAGCATCAGTTGCCCCTGCGCGAAGGACAGCTTGGGGACACGCCTCATGGCCACTCAGTTCGCCGGGCTTGCCGCAGGCCCGTCCGGTCGCGCGGCCTGGTTGATCGTCGTAATCCCTGCCCGAAACGCCGCGCTTTGGATCTCCGCCACCTTCCCATAGGAGACTTGCTTATCGGTCTTGATGATCAACTCGTGCACGCGGATCCGCTGGACGGCCTCGCGCAACGTCTGCTCCAGCTTCTCGATGGGAACGGGTTGATCGTTGAAAAACAGCAGATCGTCTCGGGCGACAGTGACGACCAGCGTCTGAAAGCTGCGGATGACCGGTATCCCCCCCGACGGGGGGGGATCCACCCTGATGCCCGATTGCATGACGAGTTGCGAGTTGAGGACAAAAAACAACAGGAGCAAAAACACCACGTTCACCACTGGCGCGGGATCAACCATCCCCTTGGACATCTGGCAGTGCGTTTTGAACGTCATCGCATCTCCACCACCTTCGCCGACTGTTCGCCGCCTTCTTCCTTGTGGGCCAGGTACTGGACCGTCTCGTTGGAGGCTTTCTCCATGTCGAGCACCAGGTTCTGTACACGACTGACAAGATAGTTGTACGCAATGTAACTGGGAATCGCCACGACCAGCCCGCCGGCGGTCGTCAGCAACGCCTGCCAAACGCCACCGGCGAGCTGTCCCGCGGTGGTCGTCGCCGTGATCTCAATGACCATGAACACCCGAATCATCCCCCACACCGTGCCGAGGAAGCCGATCAACGGCGCGACCTGGGCAATCGTCACGAGGATGGGGAGGTTGTGCTCCAGGCGCGTTACTTCGGTGCGCGCGGTGTCTTGAACGGCCTCGCGAATCTCATCGCGTGATCGATCGTGGTTGAGCACCGCCGCCATGACCACCTGGGCCACCGGGCCGGCCGTGTCCCGACAGGTGTCGATGGCCTCCTTGACATTGCCGCGCTTCAGGGAGTTCAGAATCCCTTTTACGAAGTCGTCGGTATGAATTTGAGCGCGGTGGTAATGGAACAGCCGTTCGAAGAATATCGCAATCGCCAGAATGGCGCTGATGAGGATGAACCACATCAACGGACCGCCTTTTGCCATGATCGTCAACATATCCAGTCCTTTGCTTACCTCAGAAACGCTTCCTGTTCAACGATAAACCGAGCAAGTTGCGTGCTCAGAACAGGATCAAATGCTCGACGCGCAGCTTGCGAACCATTTCATCGATCTCCGGTTTCTTATCGGGACACAGGTCCGCGAGTTTTTGGTAGAGAATGATGGCGTCGCGCCATTGTTGCCGCTGTTCCTTGATGCCACCGGCGGCCAGGCCCGCCTTGAGCATCCAGAAGCGCTCCGGCGGCGCATTCGGATCCGGCACCGCCGCTTGCTCATACACCGCCTTGCTGTACCACTCGAACGCATCTTCCAGTTTCGTCGCCTTTTCAAAAGTCTTGCCGATCTTGTAGTACAACTGGTTGCGTAGCGCCGGGTCGCCCTCCCGCGCCGCGTCCAACGCCCGGCGATAGCTCGGGATGGCTTCGTCAAACCGGCCCAGTGTGAAGAGCGTGTCCCCTTTGCGTCCATACGCCTCGGACAGGAGGTAGCAATCGGGAAAATCCTTGGTCAACGCGTCGAAGACAATGAGTGCGTCGCCAAACTTGTTGAGGTCGCACAGCGCGTCGCCTTCTCCGAACCGGGCGTCGCAGCGCCACCCGGAATCGGGAAAATTTTTCATCAGCGCCTCGTACAATTCAATGGCGGTCTTGTAATCCTGGCGCAGATAGGCGGCGCGTCCGGCCATGTACTGAGCGGTATCCGCCTCCTTACTGGTGGCGTAGTTCTTGACGAGGAATTGGAATTGCTCCTGCGCCTTGATGTAGTCCTTTTGCTTCATGTAGTGGTTTGCCACCCAAAACTGGACGTCCGGCGCGAGCACGGATTCAGGATATTTCTTTAGAAAATCATTAAAATCCACGAGCGTTTTCTCCGGCTGCCCCTTCTGCGCGTAACACCAGCCGCGATTGTAATACGCGCGCTGGCCCAGCTCGGTATCGGGCGCCGTGGCGATCAGTTTCTCGAATTCGACCGCTGCGTCGTCATATTTGCCCTCGTGTTGGAACGATTCCCCGATGGCCAGACCGGCCTTTGCGGCCCATTCACTCTGGGGATAGTTTGTCACCACCACTCCGAATGCGGCCCGGGCCTCCGATTCCTTGCCGAGGCCGCCGTCGATCACCCCGATGCTAAACTGCGATTCGGCGGCATGTGCACTGTTGGGGAATTGTTGCGCCAGCGACTCGAACACATGGACAGCCGCCTCAGCGTTATGCGTATGCTGGTACGACTGGCCGAGTTGGAACATGGCGCGATCGAGGAGCTTGGTTTCGGGATACGTGCTGATCAGCCGCTGGTAATCCGTAATCGCATCGGTGTACTGGCCGAGGGCGAATTCGGCATCGCCGGTCTTGAACAGCGCCTCGGCGGCGATGGCCGGATCCTTTGCCACCGCGGCGGCTTGACGCAAATACGGAAGCGCGTCAGCCATCTTGTCCAGCTTCCACGCACACCAACCCGCATTGAGATTGGCTTTGGCCACCAGCGCGCTCTGGGGATATTTGTCGATCAGGTTGGCATATTCCGGCAAGGCGTTGGTGAAGTCGTTGCTGGAGAACAGCAAGTCGCCAATCGTCATCTGAATTTCGTCGGCCAGCGGGTCGTTTGGCGTGGATTGCAGGTAGGCCTTCAATTTCGCCACGCCATCGGCCAACTGTCCCGCCCGGACGTAGGACTCGCCCAGCTTGAGCATCGCCTCACGCTTCAAGCCACGATCCTGCGCCAGCGCCAGCGCCTGAGCGAAGGCCTGGGCAGCGTCGTTGAATTTCTGCCGACCCCAATACACCCAGCCTTCACCGCGCCAGGCCTTGGCGGCCAGTTCGCCAGTCACGGGTTTGTTGGGGCTGGACTTGTAGGAATCGATGACCGCCCCGTAGCGCTTCAGTGCTTCATCCGCATGGTTCCGTTGCGAGAGCGATTCGCCCAGCCAGATGTCGGCGCGAAACGCGGCGCGTGTATTCGGATACTTGTTGACGACGCTGGCGAGTACGGTTTCCGCCTTGTCAAACTGCTGAAGCGCCAGATGGACCTGACCGCGGAGGAGTTCCCCTTCCTGCGCCAGGTCTGCCTTGGGGCCGAGCTTGTCGAACTCATCCAGCGCCTGCATCGCCGGGTTGAAATGGCCGAGCTTGAACCGGGCGAAGGCGAGACCGTAGAACGCCTGGGGTCGATAGGCGCTGTGC
>Ga0326728_10001242_pt1 | contig 91369 bp, 76 predicted proteins | sample MB3enrmetagenome_FD_207602 | JGI IMG/M metagenome (GOLD analysis project Ga0326728, IMG submission 207602) | Lab enriched peat soil microbial communities from McLean, Ithaca, NY, United States - MB31MN | ecosystem: Environmental > Terrestrial > Soil > Wetlands > Peat | place: USA: New York... | reverse complement strand
TCAAATTTGGGGATAGGAAATGTCTACCTGCGTTGAGAAAGTCGCTCATAAGTCATTCTGACGCAAATCAGTTTTTGCAGATTTCGGAAAAAAGAGTTTTTCAACAGCCACGCCTGATTACAACAAGTACGATTAGCACAGCCGTACAATTCGCCCCCATCCTGAGGAGGCGGGCCGGTGATCGTGCTATTGGTTAGGAACAATGAAGTCGATGTTCTTGCGCTTCTCATCGGTTGCCAGAGTAATAGTCATAGCGGCGGAACGGGTCGTCACACTAGGGTAGTACAGCGATGCGGGTGGAATATCGCAAGCTCCCCCACAGCCTCCATACTTCCATGGAGGCGCACCGGGCAGATTGATTCCGACCACATACTTCCCCGCATCCAACGAATCAAAACTAAATTGTCCGTGCTCATCGGTTGTAAGTGTCGTATACCAAGAATTGTCTTCGGCAGCGATCAGGATCGGCACTTGACCTGCTGGTGATCCATCGGAATACCGCACGTGTCCACCAAGCAGTGCGTGCGGAGACCTACTTAAAGTGAGGTCCCAGCATGCTCCCCGACTCACATCAATCTCGCTGTCGTCCACACGGAACGATCCGATGGGGTCCGCAGTCAGTTTGTACTTTCCCGGAGGAATCGGCTGAAATTCATAACGCCCGTCGCCATCCGTTACCGCCGCAAACGTCGCATTGTCTGATGCTCGTCGCGCTACGATCCGAGCGTTGGGCGCGGACTTTTCTTCGGAGTCGGACGAGCGGCGTATGAGGCTACCGCGGAGAATGGCGCGATCTCCTATAGCTTTGAGGCGGAGGAGAGTCTCGATTTGCTCCTCAGCATTCGCGACAGGACGACTGTCATTCCCGTAATAGTCGAGAACAATCGGTTTACCTTTTTCCTTCCGCAAGAAGAAAAGCCAACGGTCACCCACCGCCATCTGCGGCAGGCACAGTGCTTGGGATGTGACTACAGTCAGCGGAGTAGGAGGTACTCCCTGAAAAACCTCTTCTGGGATGATGTGAATATTGTTTTCGTCTTTCTCAGTTGGATTAATCGCGGAAATGGAGCCGACAAAAACGTATGTGTACCAGTCAGATCGGGCACCGCAATCTTTGAGATCACTCGTCAGTCCAGTGTGCATGCACATGATCGTCTTGTCCCCCACCTTCTTGATCTCTGTGATCACACCACGGGCAGTTCCAATGCAGGACAGAAGAACGATTGCGACCGAAAAAGCACGCTGACGGTGCATAACCGAAAGGTAGCATTCAGACCATCTCCTTTCAAGCCCCGTCCTGTACCGCCCAATCGTTGTTGGCGTAACATCGCCATCTCACTCATCTACGGCCTTGACCGAAGGCAAGCACCTCTCAAACCAGTAGCCGATCCTCTGAGTGCTAAGTTTCCGCCGCCGCAATGGGTCTTGATCCAGGTATTGGCATGCTTCACATGGATACACCAAACAGAGATTCCCTCGCTTGCGACCTGATGGAAGGTGAGATTCGTCACAAATCAGTGTGAGCTATATCTCTCTCTTAACTTGACACTGGTAAGAAGCTTATATACGGTTGCGCAGACGGTTGGTTCGAGGGGGCCAACCGAAAACCATTTGGAGGTGGGCAAATGGCTCGCCGCGGCTTTCCTGCGCCCTTCGCTCTGCATCAAATCGTCACCCCGACTCTTACGCTCTGCGGCGTTGTCGCATGCATTTTTGGGATAACGCTGCTCTGCCCCTTGGCTCTGGGACAGAGAGCGGCCGACGGTCGGGGCACTGCTCCGCGCCCGTTGATCACACAACCGGTAGATGAGTCACAGCGCACGACGCTGAGCGGAAATACCTACCCGCTGGCGCGGCCCGAGTTCGACGTGGGCACGGCCCCAGCAAGTTTGCCTATGGAGCGAATGTTGCTGGTGCTTAAGCGCAGTCCGGAGAAGGAATCCGCACTCCGCACACTGCTCGACGATCAGCAGGACAAGGGGTCGCCCAACTACCACCGGTGGCTTACACCCGACCAAGTGGGTACACAGTTTGGCCCAACCGACGCCGACATGCAGACGATCACGACGTGGCTGCAATCGCACGGATTTCAGGTTGCCAGCCCCTCCAAGGGCCGCACCGTGATTGAGTTCTCCGGGTCGGCCGGCCAGGTGCAGGAAGCGTTTCACACCACGATTCGCGAATACATCGTGAAGGGCGAACAGCGCTGGGCAAACGACCGCGATCCCTCGATCCCGACAGCGCTCACGCCGGCCGTGGCGGGAATTGATTCACTGCACAACTTTCCCAGACAGGCAGCGCAGCGCTTTGTTGGCACATACTCCGAAAAAACGAAGTCGCTCACCGCGCCGGCACCGAATTACACGATTTCGTGCAGCGGCGGGACCTGTTACGCCGTGGCTCCTTACGATTTTGCCACGATCTACGATGTGCTGCCGTTGTGGAACGCGACTCCATCCATCAACGGTACCGGGGAGACCATTGCCATCGTTGGCCGCACCAATATTAACCCGGCAGATCCGCCCACTTTCTGGGCGCTGTTTGGACTCACGGTTCCCGCCGACAAGCTGAACATCATCCTCAACGGCCCCGATCCCGGAATTAACGGCGACGAAGCCGAGGCCGACATTGACATTCAGTGGTCAGGGGCGGTTGCGCCGCAGGCAACGATTGATTTTGTAACCTCGGAGTCGACTGAGACCACAGATGGAATTGATCTCTCCGCCGTCTACATTGTCGACAATAATCTGGCGCCGGTGATGAGCGAAAGTTACGGCGAATGTGAGCTGGGGCTGGGCACGGCCGGAAATCAGTTCTATTACACTCTCTGGGAACAGGCTGCGGCGCAGGGCATCAGTGTCTTTGTCTCCTCGGGCGACAACGGTTCTGCGGCCTGCGACAATCCAGCCACGCCAGCACAATATGGACTGAACGTCAACGGAATTGCTTCGACGCCGTTCAATGCCGCCATCGGTGGAACAGATTTCAACCAGTACAATAGCCAACCCACTTACTGGAATCCGAACAATGGCGCAAACGAGGAATCCGCCAAGGGCTACATTCCCGAGGTCGCATGGAATAATTCGTGCGTCAACCCGTGGGCGCTGACGTCCGGGCTAGGCAGCACCGCGGAGCAAGTCTGCAACAACGCGGACCTGAACCCATTTTACCTGAACTCTACCGGAGGCAGTGGCGGCCCGAGCAACTGTGCGGTCAACACACAAGGTGTGGTTGGCTCATGTACGCAAAAATATCCCAAACCCTCCTGGCAGAAGGGAGCGGGCGTGCCGAACGACAGCAGCCGCGATCTGCCCGACGTTTCCCTGTTTGCCAGCAACGGCGTTTTGACCGGCAGTTTCTACGTAATCTGTCAGTCGGATCAAACTGGAGGAGTTTGCAATCTCAACGCCTTAGCAGGCTACGGAGGCACCTCGGTCGCTTCTCCCGCTTTTGCCGGAATTATGTCGTTGGTGAACCAGGAAATGGGTGTGCCTCAGGGCGTTCCTGGCTTCGCGTTGTACCAACTGGCAAGCAAACAGACGAATGCATTTCATGATGTTCCTACCGGCTCCACGATTGCGATGCCGTGCGTCACGGCGAGTCCGAACTGCACCACAAACACGCCTGGGGATGCTTACGGAGTGCTTTCGGGCTACAGCACCGGCACGGGATACGATCTAGCTACTGGCCTGGGCTCGGTGGACACCGCCAATCTGGCTAACAACTGGAGCAAAGCCACCTTCTCTGCGACGAACACGGAACTGACCCTGAACAACAACAACCCCATAAACATTACGCATGGAACGGCGGTTCCGGTAGCGATTGATGTAGGTCCGACCGCTGCCACCGGGGCCGATTCCTTAGTGGTCAGCAATTCCACCGGCACGACGACCGGTCAGGGCATTGACAGCTTCCCACTGACCAACGGCGTGACCGGGGCAGGCGCCACCACCAGCAAACTCCCCGGAGGTACCGACTACTATGTGATGGCGCACTACAGCGGGGATGGCACATACGGGGGCAGCTACTCCACTCCTGTCGAGGTCACGGTGACGCCGGAAAATAGCCAGCCCGACATCTTCCTGGTGACCTTCAATTCGAGTGGACAAGTTGTCAACGGCAATACGACCACGGCGCCGTACGGATCTCCGTACCTGTTGCGCGTCAATGTGGACAATGCGGCTGGAAAGCTGTGCGCACCAGTGGCAACGTCGGGCGCGACGGCATGTCCCACCGGCACCGTAACCATCACCGACAATGGCAGCCCGCTCGACGCGGGAACTTACACGCTGAACAGCTATGGGTACTTTGAAGACCAGACGGTGCAGCTGCCTGGCGGAACGAACTCGATAACGACGGCGTATGGGGGAGATAACAGCTTTAATGCAAGTACTATCACTACTGCGCTGAGCATTACGCCGGGGCCGACCACAACCCAATATACGAATGCGGGTACGGTCTTTGCGGGACAACCTGCAAATCTAAGTACTCTAGTGCAGACCCAGAGTTCGGGCGCGGCTCCGACGGGCACCGTTACGTTTTCTGTTAACGGCACGCCACTGACGGGAACGCCCAGCCAGATTGGTTACCCGGGATCGGCCACAACGTCCGCAATGCTATCCGCTACCCTTAGCAACGTGATTTTTAACACGGTGGGGACGGTGACCATTGTTGCCTCGTACAGCGGCGACAGCAACTACGAACCATCGAGTTCTTCGACTAATGTGATTGTGATGGGCGAGGCGACAAACACGCTTGCGGCCCTCCCCTTGAATCCACAACCTGGCGCCAGCGTGACGTTGACAGCGCTTATAGACACTTCAGTTAAGACTCCTCTACCCAATGGTGTCGTGAGTTTCATGAATATGACTGACTTAGAGAGCGTCGGACAGATCCAGGGAAATGTAACCTATACTCAGACCCACGATGCAAATGGCAATGCAGAGTTGCAGGCAACCTTGAGTTTCAACCCACCGACCTACACGACCTCGGTGCAAGCAGATTACAGTGGGGATTTCTACTTCACCGCGCCGCAATCTAATACTGTCACGGTTGTAGTTTCTGGAAACGATTTCGGGATGTACATCAACGAGCCTTCGGTCTCTGCTTCTGCACCAGGCCAGGATGCGTGGGAGGGCATCCGCATTTACGGACAATCCAATTACAACGGTACCATCAACTTCACCCCATCGTCTTGCAGTGGCTTGCCACCTGAAAGCAGTTGCAGTTTCAGTCCGGCTTCAATAACGGGGAACGGACAGACCACGATCGAAATCCAGACCACTGCGCCACAGGGGCAGGCGCGACGCGCAATGTCAAAATCGTCGAACTGGATAGCGATGGGCCCACTCGTCGTGGGCGCCCTATTCCTGTTTATAGCTCCTTCAAGGCGACGGCGCGCATCTGCAGTGATGGGGCTTATAGCGCTTGGACTTCTAATGATGCTGCCTAGTTGCGGAGGTGGAAACGGTGGAGGCGGAGGTGGAGGCGGTAACTCAGGTACGCCAGTTGGTACCTATAGCGTGAGCGTCACTGCAACCAGTGGTTCGCTCTCGCACAGCACTTCCTTTACTCTAGTTGTGCAGTAACGGGAGCAGCGTTTCACCCGGGTGCCGCTCGACATGAGTGGCACTCAACAATGGTCCGCGATTCTCGATAGCTTCCAACTACAGACTGTCTCGTGTGCCTGCTGTAGAGATTGGCTCGCATCCCCTCTCGTCACCATGAACCTTGTCAACCGGGAGGGGGAGACAATCTTTCCCGAAGTCTACTACCCCGTCAATGAAAGGCCGAGAGTTGTCGACAAGTCAAAAGGACAGAAAGGATAGCTGGCGTAATAAATCCCGATTTCACTCATCGACCTGCAAAAGGGCGAAACAAAGGCGCAAGCTTGTGCTAACCCCTGTTTACAGAAGTTATCCTGCAACCACTTCCGCGTGATGCAAAAGAGAAGCCGCCCAGACATCGGGCGACTCATCGTAGACGCCGGGACCACAGCAGACAAACGGCCCTGCGAGGCTTATTGCACGACCTGATCCAAAACCGGAGATGTGCTCTTGTTGTTGGCGGCATCCCCCGTATATTGTGCCGTGATCGCGTGGGTACCCACCGCCAAGTTGGAGGTAGTAAAAGCGGCGACGCCTCCGCTCAACAGCACGCTCTTCAGTACCTTAGTTCCGTCTTTGAAGGTCACTTTGCCGGTCGGCGCCGGGCCGGAACTTGTCACTTGCGCCGTAAACGTCACCGGCTGGCCATTTTGCGAAGGATTCAGGCTCGACGTCAGCGACGTTGTCGTCGCGTACTTATCTACTACCTGAGGAACCTTCCCCTTGCTCGGCTGAAACTGCGAATCTCCCCCATAAGTTGCTTGAATGGTGTGCTTGCCTGCCGTTAGCGAGGAAGTCGTAAAGGTCGCCACACCGCTGGCGATCGTGCCAGTTCCCATGAGCGTAGTGCCGTCGTAAAAGCTCACGACTTCGCCGTTCGGGATAACGCCTTTGGTGGGCGTGACCTTCGCCGTGAAAGTGACCTCCTGGCCGATCAACGAGGGCGAGCCGGACGTGCTCAAGGCTGTCTTCGTCTTAGTCCCCTCAATCACTTGTTCCACCAGGGGTGCAGAGGTGCTGCCGCTGTTGTTGGCATCGCCTGAGTATGTGGCTGTGATCGTGTGCGAGCCGACCGTGCTGTAATTCGTGGTGTAGGCCGCCAGATTACCCGAGAGTGTGACGGTACTGACCACGACGCCACCGTCCTGGAAGGTCGCGGTTCCCGTGGCTGCTCCGCCGTATTGGCTGGTCACCGTGGCCGTGTACGTGACGTACTCGTTGATGGTCACCGGATTCATGGATGAGGCCAGCGATGTTGTGGTCGTCGCTATGTTCACAACTTGATTGACTGCGGACGACGTGCTGGGGGTGTAGCCCGGTCCGCCCTGGTAGGCTGCCGTAATTGAGTGCGTAGCTACGGCTAGCGACGAAACAGGAAGCGAGGCGCTCCCGTTCGTCAAGGTTGCGCTTCCCAATTCGTTGGAACCATCCTGGAACTCCACCGTCCCGCCTGGAGTTCCAAAAGCCGCGCTCACGGAGGCAGTGAACGTTACACTCTGTCCAAAAACAGAGGGATTCAAGGACGAAGCCAGCGTAGTCGTCGAGGAATAGGCGTGCAGCAGCACCGACACGGCGCCCGGTGGAACGCAGTTGGACTGGCTCACGTAGCATAGACTGGCCGCGACCACATCCATTTTGCCGTCACCATTCATATCGGCAACCGCAGCTGCCATGGACTCGATGACTCCCGCGCCTACGCCATAATCGACCTGGTCCTGGAAAGTGCCGTCACCATTGCCAAGCAGTACGCCGACCTCTCCGCTTGACCCATTTCCCGCTCCCGAACAGCAGGTGATGACCAGATCTTTCTTGCCGTCTCCGTTGACGTCGGCGACGGAGATGGAATCAACTCCTCCAGATCCAAAATTCTGCATCGGCTGGAAAGTCCCGTCTCCGTTGCCGAGTAGCACATTGACGCCGTTCCCTGCTAAATCCCCGATTACAAGATCGAGTTTCTTATCGCCATTTACATCGGCGATGGCCATCGACGTCAGGTAGAGTCCACCACTGATGGGGTAATTCACTGGGGGCTGGAAGGTCCCATCCCCATTGCCGAGCAGCACACTAACGTATGCGCTACCGGAATTGAAGTAGGGCATGGTCACGGCCAAGTCAAGCTTGCCATCCCCGTTCAGGTCGGCGAGTGCAATTCCGCCCCAGCCATATTCGCCTGTGTTTTCGAGAATCATAGTCGCTGGTTGGAAGGTGCCATCCCCATTCCCAAGCAACGCAGTGATCGAACCACCGTCCAATAGGATGATGTCGGTTTTTCCATCCCCGTCCAGATCCGCCAGCACCATGGTGACAATCCCAAGGCTGCCTCCAGAGTCGTAGAGCACCGCCGGTTGAAACGTACCATCGCCGTTGCCGAGCAGCACTCCTACTGAGTCGTCGCCGCCATTCCCTCCGCCGGAGTTTGCGACCACGGCATCCAACTTACCGATTTTTCTCAAGTCGGCAACTCCCAACCCTCCGGGCCACCAAAGCTCCCCGGCGCCGCCCGAGTATTCCACCGGCGTTTGCAGTGTGCCATCGCCATTGCCCAGCATTACCGCAATGCCGCCCGAATTCCCCGCGATGACGTCGGGTTTACCGTCGCCATTCAAGTCTGCGATAACCACCGCATGGACGCCGTCTCCCCCATCGTTGTAAACGATCGGTTGCGAAAATAGCGGTGGCTGTTGACCACTTCGAACGGAACGGTGCTTCTTTAATGCGACCGACAGACGAGCGGCATTCATTTGTGCAGGCGCAGCCGTCGCCATCGCAGCGATCACAATTGCGCTTAGCGAAACAACAAGGACGAAGGGAGAATTACGACGAAGTGTGCGTCTCATGGGAGGTTTCCTTTTCTCACGGAAAACAGCCCTTTGCGGAACTCGATCCTCAGCCCTCTACCCCTCTGATCGACCCCTTGAAGGCTGAATATCGATTGTTTGATACCGAATGCCTCAGGGAGTGTGTGTCTCAACTGGGGGAACCGCGCCCCGGAGAGGCGGGATGATTTTTCCACCTCATTTTGGGCCCGAGGAGACATCATGTCAGTGAAGTCAGTCACATCCTCATGTGCTAGCGAGTTATGCCGCGTACCCACGCCTGCGATTTGCGAAGCACGAGTTCCTCGCGAGTCTCAGAGCCCGCGTCCCTCAACACTTCGAGTGAACGAACGTATTGGCGTAATTCATCCCGGTTGGGGTACGTCCGCGTTTCCAAATGCGATCGGATGCTTTCCGCGCGTTGCTTGATCTCGATGCGAGAAGAAGCGTCCCTGAGCTCGTTTGAGCCGAGCAAGCTATCGAGGTGGTCGAGGTTTTCTCGGATTCCCAGCTCCTGAGATTTCGAGCGAGATGGAGTTTGTGTGACAAAATCTAGCATCGTACGAGGCGAGAAATACGTCCGGTCGCGATGGTCCAAGTAGAAGAGAACCTTGCGACCCTGCGCGCCGTATGTTTTGCAGGAGGGACAGTAAACGTTGCCACCTCGCGTGCGGTGCACGAAGGTGTTGCTACACGCTCGACAGACATGCTGTCGTGGCGTGTTGATAGGTTTTGCATGTAATACGTCGGGTGCCCGCATGCTACTCCATGTGGCCACCCTCCCGTATTTCGAAGGGAGGCCTGGAGCAGGACGGCTATCCTGCTCCAGGCATCATTTTTTCGCAAAACGTTTTCCAATCCAAGTAAAAGAACACAAGTTGAGATTTATTCTCTCAAGTCACTCGTATCGGCCGTGTATTCAGCCACATAGGGATTCTTAGGACCGGCCGCAGCAATCCAGCTATTTTTATGTTGAGACCAAAAGAAACATCAGGGTGACTCGAAATGTCCGGGTCACCCTGATTGCCGCATTGGAGGTAGCGCGCTATGCGGCAAACTTAGAAGTTCGTTATGAGAACTTCCCGATATCGACGGCCTGCATGTTTTTGTGCGGTGTACGGAAGTTCTACTTCACGGACATTGAAGCGCCTGAAGAGGGCGCGGACCTCCGGGATATCGTTCAGCGAAAGAATGAATTTACCCGTGAGCGCACGTAGGCATGCTTCGAAATTCGTGAAGTCTGCCTTGGTGAAGTTGTAGCGGTACAACTGCCTACCAAAATACGGTGGATCGCAATAGAAGAGCGTCGTCGGTCGGTCGAATCGTTTGAGAATTTCCTCGTACGGAAGACATTCGATCTGCACTCGTTCCAATCGCTTATGTGTGTTTTCAAGGAGCTCAGGAAGTTTTTCGAGATTGAATCCCGGCCGCTGGACCACGTGCCAATGATAGTTGGGATGCCGCACGAGGCTCGCAAACGAATTCTTGAGGATATATAAGTGCCGAGCCGCCCGTTGAATGTCCGTGAGGGTCGCAGGATCGGTCGCCTTCAAGAGATCAAACAACTTACGACTTACGAGGGCAAAACGGAAATACCGGATGAGTTCCTCATGGTGCGACTGGCACACACGGAACAGGTTCACGATCTCCCCGTCCACATCGTTCAGCACTTCGACGGCAGAGGGTTCTTTGTGGAAGAGCACCTGTGCACCGCCGGCGAATGCTTCAACATACGTCTTATGCTTCGGAAATATCTCAATGATCGTCTTTGCGAGACGGTGTTTCCCTCCTACGTATGAAATAGGTCCAACCATCTCCCTGTTTGAAGTGAACGGGCCCTGCAGTGGTGAGAACACTTCGACTCAGGCCCATGCGAAGCATGGTATTCAGGTTATCGGTTGGTGGGAAAAATAAAAGATGCCGAAAGTTGCGCGCAGCGAAACGGATGAGAGTAACACCGAATACTCATTTCTAAACGCCTAAGGCAAAAGCGAAACGCGGCTCCTATTCGAAGCCGCGCCGTAACAATTAACAACCAACAAGGTGCCCCGTCAAAAGTTTTGTCAAAATGACGGACCTCCTGGCCGTGTTTCGATTGTAGTGCGAAGTAAATCGCAATGGCAACGGGAGCGGTCCTGAATTGCATTTCTAATTGCATCGGCGAGGAATGCAACGCTGTCAGCATCTGGAGTTACGGTGTCCAGGAACCCGATGAATTCCTCATGCACGTCCTCCGTCCTACGATACACACGGCGCAAACACTTAGGGCCGCAGCAACGGTAGTAGGGATAGTACTTTGAACGCCCTCGGGAAAAACCTCCAGTCATGTGGTAATTGCATTCCGAACATCTGGCGAACATTCGAAGAGGAAATTCGGGACGAACCTTTAGGTGACGACCGGCGTTCGCTCTTCGTGAGATTACCTGCTGAACCTTGGTGAACGTCTCGCGGCTCACGAGGGGCAGATGGCGACCCGTGAATTCCTCTTCTGACCAAGGGTCTCGTATCACGCCCGCATAAAAGAGATCGCGAAACATGTTGTCGAGCGATTGAAGCGTGAGAGGCCTACCGGTGCGCGTGCGGACGCCGCGACTCGTCGCTATCCGCAATATTTCGGCTTTTGTATACGAACCAGTGGCAAACGCGTTCCACACGCCTTGAAGCAACCCGAACAACGGTTGAACAGGCTTGTCCGGTTCCGTTTTCTTGGTTCCAACCTGCGCGCGTGTTTTGTAGCCAAGCGGCGGCTTCCAAGGAAAGATGCCGTCCTGGATCTTCTTCCGCATGCCTTGTACGGTGCGCGTCGCTCGGAGGTCATTATCGAACTGCGCGAAACCGGCAAGGATGGTTTCGAGAAGTTTTCCCTCCGGATTCGCGTCAATGGGTTCCGTGACGGAAACCACCCGAACGTCCTGTTTCAGCAAATTTGCTTTGATGTTGAAGTGGTCGCCGACATTACGCGCCAATCGATCAATTTTCCAGACGAGCAATACCCGGACAACGTTTTCCTTTCGCCGACAATATTCCAATAATTCCAAGAGTTGCGTGCGATCAGCAAATTTAGCGGACTCTCCTTTTTCAACAAATACTTTGACAACGTCAATCTGATTCCGGGTGGCGTATTCCCGGCAGGCCATTTCCTGAGATTCGAGGCTCGTGCCCTCCACTTGCTCCTTAGAGGAAACGCGACAATATATGATTCCATTCATCTAATAACGTTGAATTGGTTGTTATTGCGACCTTTCCTCAATGTTAAGGTGCGGGCAATCCGCGTCAAGCCGTCGATCCCCAACGTCAGATTTCAGGCGCTTTTCCTTCCGGGCACGATGTTCGTAGATATCAAGCAAGAGATCAGCAATTGCGCGTATTTCGCATCGGAGCTGTTCGTCATCATTACTCACACCTTCCAACGTGTGCTGGTTGATCATCCAGGAATATTAGTGCTAGGGCGGGATTCGAAAAGGAGCCGTTTGTTACCTCGCAAGCTCCTCACATGGACTCCACATGGTCTCAACGTGTTTCCCACAACACGTCTGGATCCATAATCTTATCTCAAACTGGAAATGAGTTAAGAAATGCGGCAACCCCACACGTTAAGCACAGGTGCGGCCACTCGATAGGCCGTTCTAGGCGGCCAAAGCTCCACTAGGCAGATTTCCGGCGGAACAAATCAGCGACAATCGGATTGCGCCGATCAGCTTTTCTCAAGCAATATGATGGATTCGTTCTTTATTTTAGGATGAGAATTGGTCGGGAACTGCATGACGCGGTTCTTGATCTGATATTGTGATGTTTTGAGATGCTTGAATCCGGCGCGCTCGGCGAACCAAGTTATCGTCTTAACAGTTGGCACCTTTCTACCACCGGTCTCGCTATTGCCAACCACGATAACGCAATGCCCTTTCGACGGCAGGTACTCCTGAAATACCTCCAAGCGCTTTTTCATGTTATCAAAATACTGCCACAAAACTCGTGCTTTATGGTTTCTGTTCTGATCGTTGAGGTGTGCGATCAACCGATCCACCGGGTCATAACCCAGTTTTGGCGGGATTGAAGCCACCTGACCGACAGTTGTTTTGCCCACAAAGCTCCGACTGAGGTTAATTATTCCCTGCTCGTCGAGAAATCGGCCAAGGAGATATTCCAGGCGATGTCGTCGCCAGTATTCAATCGCATTGCAATAAGGCGGCGAGAACAAAATCAGATCTGCGCGAAAAACAGGTCGACGTCGACCGACGTCCAATACCTCCAGACAGTCGCCCTGCTCAATATGTGAGGGTGTGAGGTAAGTACCGTGCTCTTGCAAGTATCTGGAGTACTCATCCATACGTCGTATTGCTAATTCTACGCGGCGTTCGAATTGCCGAAATACATCTATTTGGTATCCGCGATTGATTCGCTCTCGCATAGGTCTAGTAATCTCAACACCGCTTACCGGACTTGGATCGGCGAGGCTAATGCGCCGAACCGAGCTAACTAAACACGCGAGAAAGAAACGACGCACCGCCTCAGATCGTCCGGGCAAACCGCCATTCATAATTGAATGATCGATGCGCGCATAATCAACAAGCACATACCTACGAAACCAATATGTGAGCCGCTCAAAGTCGCGTGCTTGCACGGCATCTAAGTGCTCACGCATCGAATCAATCCGAATGTCGCGGAACATCCTAAGATCGACTTCTCGCTCCGTGCGCCGAAAGCGTTGCAACGAATCGGAAAGGTCATCCCAAGCCGAGACCAAGGTTCGTTTGGAAATGGGAGTGGTCTTAACCCTCGTGAAAAATGCGCTTACAGGGTCGACGTCTATTGAGAGAGAGGGAATACCGGCAGCTTTAGCTTCGACAGCCACAGTCCCAACTCCGGCCATCGGATCAACTACAGCATTCGGCCTTATGGAGCGAAGAAGGTGTTCGACAAGGGGCGGATGAAATTTCCCGGGAAACCGAAACCAGTCGTGAGTAAATCGATAACCATGAGTGGCGTCCCAGTCGAGTAAGTTATGGTCTTGGACCATGGGCAAAGTTATGTTTGTTCTGAGTTCTTGTTCTTTTCAACACTGCCAGCAGAGGACTTAGATGCTACCACATTATTCTCGGACTTGGCATCAGAAATGGCAGAAATATTTTCAGAAGCCGCTTGAGCCATTGCAGAAAGTATAGTGTCGACCGGAGCGTTAAAACTGAATTCGTAAGTCGTTGTATCTCGAATAGTAATCATTCCAGTCGTTATAGCAACCGCCTCCAAGATATGCTTTATCTGTTCTTTTGTTAGACGATGATTGAGCAAGCGAGTATCACCGAGCAACATTCCGGGATCAGGAAAGTTGAGATCTTGTTCTACGGACTTGTCGTGTGCGACATCGAGCACCAATTTCATGAGGCCCAGATCGGGGAGCTCTCGCCATTTCTCCTCAATGAAAGTTTCGAGCTGGTCTGGACGCGTATGGGCCGTTAGGATTTCTGCTACCTTTTCGTAGGTGAAGGGTCTCATTTGATGGAGTCGGAGCATCTTTTCAATTCCCTGAACTGTTAGCAGAGGCAGCTTTCCCTGAGTTTCCCTGAGCAGAGCGCTATCTTTGCCCCCCTTTCCATCGAGCTGATATTCGCGTGCGATCGCAACTGCGGAGGTACATCCAGATTCTTTCTGTTGTCGAGCCACTGTCGCTTGGCTCAGCTCGGTGTGGGTAATGATTCCTTTGGTCCCCTTCGCCTCAATGGATATTCGGTGATTGTTTGAACCGGAGACTGGGATTTCCACGATGCCGTCAGGATTGTCTGCCCCTCCGATGCGGCGAGCGACAATGCGCATACTTCTAAATGCGTTCACAACGGCATTTTCAAAACGGGTACCGCCCTCATACGAGGCATCCCTGATTTCTTGGATGTGCTCTTCCACGGGATCACGAATATAGCTCGCGGCACTCCGCAATGCGGCATCTATCAATTCGTCGAGTTCGCGAACAATATGCGGCGCAACGCCTTTTGCTAGGAGATAACCCTGCGCTAATTTGTTGCCCGCAATGATTTCGCCAATCACGCGACGAAGTTGCTTTTGGCGTTGCTCGCCCAGATCATCCAGAGAAGCGATGATTGGATGATCTTCGTTTATTTGAATGGCGTGTTTTTCGAGATCGTACCGAGCAGCCGGTCCATCTTCACCCAAACTGACGAAGTCGATGTCAATATCTGAGAGACCGCCTTCCGGGAGGGCGGTCTCGCCTAAGCCCTCTACCGCGAGCGGAGCGAGAAGCGGTGAGGTGCTCCGAAGTTTGGATCCGAACGAACGCGGCGTAAATTCCTGGGATTCTTCCTCCTCCTCCGCGAGCGAACGCGTAAAATTGAACAGCGTCCGCATTACTTCACGCGCGAGTTGTGCTTTAGAACTGTTCTCCGAGATTGCGTTTCGTTGTACCAATAGCACGTCGTCGAGCCCCGGGATTTCGACTCGTGCGATAAACCGTCGCCAATACGCGTGACTACGCGGACTAACACCGAACAACTCATCTTCGGGGTTTACTAGTCTTCCATGCGCGTAAACGGCGAAGCCATGGTTAACATAGCCTCGTTCATCCAGCTTGTCTGTGGTAAGAGTCTGTTTTGCAAGTATTGCTTTTCCAGCGATAGGTCCTAACTGCGGCACCGTGATTGATGGAACTTGCTTCGCAACGTCTTTTGGATCAATCATTTTCCCGAGCTTGACCTTAAACAAGTCGGGCGAAACATCCTCCGACTTATCGAGATGCAGTTTGCCCTTCCAGTACTCTTGGAGGTCGAGCTCTAACTTACTGCGAAAATCCTGACTGATAACTTCAACCGTGAGTTCAATGTTGTGCGCGGCAACCGTGCGCTCGGGCACTACTTCGCCTTCGAGAGTGACTTGAAATTGCTTGTAAATTGGGAGCGCCGTGGTAATCATCCGGCGAAGAATGCCTATTTTAAGTGCACGCTCAAAGTTTTCTTCGTCGACATCCTCTACTAAGGCCATCGTCCATGTTCCCCAATTCCGCTTCCAAGGACGGGGCAGATTCCCCAAATATGGATCGAGGAGCTTCTGCGCTTCCGATTGTTTGAGCTTGTAAACAGTAAACCGCGGCGCGCCTCCGCCAGTTCGTCCTTTTATTTCATCCTTACCGACGGAGACGAGGCGTGTCACACCGTTGATTGTTGCGACGTGAGTTAATCTGCCTCCTAGTGCATAGGCCGCCAGCTTCCCGACGCCAAATTTCCCGATTTGGAAACGATCATTGTCGATCCGGAGACCTTTTGCGTCCGGCTGCTTCGGACTGTTCGCAACTTGCCATAAGCCTCTCAGTCCGTTCAAGTCCATCGACTGCCCGTTGTCCAAGACGACAAGGGCATCTTTCTTCTCTTTCGGTAGCTTAACGTGACATTCGGTGGCACCGGCATCGTAGCTATTGCATACAAGCTCTTCGATGGCTTTTCGTGGATTTGTATATAGCTGCGCGGAAACGTGTCTGATAATGTCGTAGCTTATGTCGACGCGTACTTCCCCTTCCGGGGTTGCCGCGTTTTTGAAGACGGAATTCAGGTTGGGCATTTCTTCAAAATTATGACATGAAGGTGGCGACGCGGAAAGCCGGGGCAAAATGGGTAAAAAACGGCTCTTCTGCTTTGGGGAGTGGTTGGCCGCTGCCAAAAAACCGCCGGAGAACATGCACGGAAGAATGACGTGGAAGCCGCACCGTTACGAAATCGTCTACAGTCATGTAGACGAAAAACCAGAATGGCCGGATATCGTATTGAAAATATTGGTCGGGGAGAGAGGATTTGAACCTCCGACCCCCTGGTCCCGAATCAGATTCCAGAGCTTATTGAAATCTGTAGGAATCTGTTGGCTCCAAGTGATTGCTGTTGAAGCTGTTGCGGCCGCTGAGGTGAGAACGATTGAACTTTAGTGAACTCTGGTGCTTTGATAGCCTCAAAATTGCCTACAGATACATGGAGTTGGCAAGTTCTCCACCAAATCCCCCAACCGGATTTTCAACAAAGGATCTCGATTCAATTAGGGTTTCGGCTACCAGCTCAGCAAGAGTTCAACTTCATCGAGTGACCTGACTTTGCAGAGTGTTGCCTGAAATCTGGCTGACATTGACGTCATACGTGCCCGAAACGGGCATTTTACTGTGATTTAGGCAAAACGGCTGCAGCCTTACACCTTTTCATGTCTTTGGGCCCGCAGAACGTCGGCGCTTTTTGTAGTGCCAACATGAGATTGTCCTTGGCGGTGAGATCAATAGCCCCAGCCGCTTCTTGTCGAAGTAACGCCACTCCAGTAGCCGCATCATCCTTGTAGACTTCCATCCAAACCACTACTCCATTCTCTCGTGCTATGGCAGAACTGGACGCCTTGATCACGTCCAGAACAGCGGGTAGAGCTTTCTTTCCAATTTCCTCCAACGCCCCGGCAGCCGGGTACAACTCCTCACGGATCATCGGACGACGGAAAAACCCTCCTTTCTCACTCTCCGTTAAGGGGCGACGAAAATCAAGGAGTTTTGTAAGAGCTGGAATGGCAGATTCGGATCGCTCCGCTGTGAGTTTCTTAATCGCGACCGTGATGCAATCCGCATTCTGTTCGTTTGGTTGAATATTATCGAGATAACTGACAAGTGTTGCTGGATTGGCATGTTGGAGAGTAGCGCACTCCTGGGCCGCACTGCTGCACATCAATGAGACGTAGAGTGCGCACGCCATGACTGTTAGCTTCATATTTGCCTCCGTCTTGTTCATTTTAGATTCCAGCTCAGCGGTGTACTGTTCGGGCCGATTTGATTGTCAGGCGGAACCTTGATGTCATATATGAAAACAGGTCCCACTTGTGTGTTCTTGCAAGACAAACGAGCATAGTAGTTGTAATAGGGTGATATCCTGGTCCCGTCAGGCAATGCTGCCCACGCTTGAAAGTTGATCCGACTGCGATACACGAAATTCTCCGGCTGAAGGCCGGCGAAATCAAAACCCGGGGCGTCGAGATCATAGACCTTTCCAGCAGATCCACCAGATTGCGGATCGTCATCTCTATAAGCGGGTTGTGACGTGTCCGGAATATTGAACTCCGAACTGAATAGAGTGCTGTCATACCAGTTGGTCTCACTTAGTACCCGACGATTGAGTACAATATGTCCTGTATAGTTGCTGGGTGTGATTGTGCCGACCATTTCATTTCCGAGATAACATCCAGGACCAATATTTCCAGTTCCGATAACTCTCCCCAGGCTCCTAGTGCCTTCAGCTGTGTCATACGCATCGCCGGCAGAATTATCAGCCGATACTGTGCCAGAATTCCGTTGAACTAACGTTGCTGATACCTGTTCTCTTGCGGTTTCATTGCCCGATTGGTTCGCATTGGCAAAGCTCCAATAACTTCCTCCCGGCTGGACATAAAGTCCATTAACAGCAGTCACTGCTCCTGACGGGCCAAGTTCGTAATTGCTAGCGGTCCACGATTGCGTCGATAACACGACCTGCCCGGTCGCTCGACCTTGGCTGTCGTAGGTGATATCAGACGAACCCACAACTCCGCCATCAGCAGTCGCGATCTGCGGATAATCGTTGGGCACGCTCCAAATCGGGCTCCCAGATTGATTAAACGCGACCATATTGTACTGCGTTACCGCGCCCGGAGAGGGGCCGATCCCCACTACCCCGATAAACGAACCATCCTGAGCTTGCAGCACGGGTTGCACGGCAGTTGCTTGGCCCGGGATGTTCGTTGCGGTAGATGAAGCGAGGGCGTCCCCGGATGTCGTTGCAAAACCGTACCCCGAAGATGCCGGTACTTGCTGCGCACAATCAATATAGTTCCCCGCTGCGCAATACGCAGGTGTGTCGGCTTGCCAGCTAAGCGCAGTACCTTGGTCGCGGTTAGTGATCATCTGCCCACTGAGTGTTGGAACTGCGCCGGTGGCCACTTCCACGTCATTGGGGGGGCCAAAGTCGCACGGGCCGGAGTCACAATAGTACTGGGTGAATTGGCCTGTGTACTTCGCATCCCAATCCTTCACATCGATCTTGGATGAGGTTCCATCGGTTCCGACTCGCAGCAAAGCAAAATGCGTGACAGTGTCCGTATTCGTCAGATTATCTATTCGTGCGTTGAGTGCTTTGCAGTCGACATGTGAAAACGTAATCTGATTTACATAAGTCTCGTCTTGGTATTCGTATGCGACATAGGCATACCCATCGCCCGCGATTATGAGGTTGCCGCTTAAGACGGAGGGCGGCGGACCAGTTCCCGATTTTGTTACGCTATAGTTGTCCTCGCATCTGCCCGTTATGCTGGAGCTGTTGCTCCATTTCCCTTGATCGAGCGGCACGCTGAATTTCTGCGACCCGGTTGTGGGGTCAATCCCGACCACCGAAATAGTAGGAGATGTGGAATTGTAGCCGTAGTCAAGGGTGAAGATGGTTCCATCGGTGTGCACGACGGGTGTAGACAAATAATCGGTCATCGAATTCACCGTGTACGCGGGATTGGGCTGACCGGTGGTGCCGTCCAACCTCGTAATTGACGTTATAGCGGATGAACCCGACTCTGCACGAGGGACAATCAGGCCTCCTTGAAAGTCGGGAACCGCTTGATACCAGTCTGCTCCATTCAAGCTCGCCGCCCAAGCGGTTGTTCCATCACCGGTAATCGCGGAGACGGTACCATCGTTATTGAACGCGAAGACGTCTGCAACGCCGCTGGAACTCGGGACAGCCGGGACGATGGCCACCACGCCGGAGCCGTCGCCAGGGTTCGACCAAATCACCGCACCTTGCGACAGCGGCCCTGTGTACACATTGATGTCAGCCGATGCGCTACCGGCAGTGATTGTGACATGACCTGTGGCGAGTGCCCTTAGAATGGGAGGGTCATCTTGAGAGAGGCTCACGATCTGGGAATTGCTGGATGCCCACGTAAGGCCGGTTACTTCTTGTCCGCTTGGATTTACGGCGTCGATGGTGTGAGTTTCCCCGACAACCAGGTTCAACATGTTGGGATTGAGAGTGAGCGTGCTTCCGCCGCTCGGCACCGTAAACGTCACGGCATTGCTCCACTGATCGTTCTGCTCGACACGCACGACGCCGGATAGCGCCGCCGCATCGACGGTTGCAACAACTTGAGTGTCGCTCCAACTGACGACATCCCCATTCGTGCTTCCAATCCAGACAATTCCAGATCCTTGTGACGCTCCAAACCCGGTGCCGCTAACGGTCACTGTCGTTCCCGCTCCTCCGGAATCTGGAGAGATTTGCGTGACGTGGAGCGAATTCACGGTGAACGGAATGGCATTGCTCCACACGCCGCCTTGTAGAACTTGGGCGTTGCCTGAAGTCGATCCAGCGGCGACTTGGGCAACAATTTGACCATCGCTCCAACTCTGGACCACCCCGTTGGCCGTGCCGAGCCAGACTAGGCCACTACCCTGGGACGCACCAAAGCCGGAACCGTTGATGGTGACTGTGGTTCCCGGAATACCACTACTGGGAGAGGCAGCAACGACGGTGGCGGTATTCACATTGAAAGGTACGGTGTTGGACCAAACTCCGTTCTGTTGAACCTGAGCTACTCCCGAACTCGCATTGAGCGCAACGATGGCCACGATTTGCCCGTCACTCCAACTTACGACGGATGCATAAGTAGTTCCGAGCCAGACTTGACCGCTTCCCTGTGACGATCCAAACGACGCTCCTGAAAGTGTGATCTGCGAGCCGGCTTGACCGGTCGAAGGATAAGCAGACGTGACACTCGGGGGATTCAAGATAATAGGTGCTTGTACGCTAACTGAGGTATTTGACGAGAGGCTGCCGAGTGTCGCGGAAATCGTTGCCGTACCGCTTGCGGCTCCCATCAAGTAGCCCTGGAATCCTTGCGTGTTGCCGACGACCGCGACGGTATTGTTTGAGGAAGCCCAAGTCACCAGCTTCGTCACATCGTGCGAACTGCCGTCCGAGAAGGTGCCTAGAGCAGTGATCTGCTGGCCTTGCCCTGTGGTGAGAGTCGGATTCGTTGGAGACAGAGTTATGGACGTGAGCCCGGCCACACTCACCGATGCCGAACCGCCGATATTTCCCGTCGATGCGGTAATCGTAGCCGAGCCCGTTCCCTGGGCAATCACCATCCCTGCGTTACCAGGCGAATTGCTGACCAAAGCTGCTGAAGAATTGGACGTGTTCCAGATGACGGAGCGCAGTGTTTGCGTGCTGCCGTCGTTGAATGTTCCGTTTGCGACAAATTGCTGTGTCTGACCCGGGATTAAGAAGGCGCTTGCGGGCGTTAAGGCTATCGATACCAGACTTGGCGGTGTAAGACTCGTGGGTTGATACCATTCATCGTTTGTCAACGTGATGCCCCCATTTATGCCGCCGACGAAGAGCGCATTTCCGTTGGCAAGGAGTGTCGAGGTCTGTCCCGCGAGGGGCGTTGCAACCGCCTGACCGAGATTGAAGACACCCGCAACCGGATCGAAGGTTTCCGTACTTGCTTCGCTGGTACAGGAGGAGCTGCAGGCGCTATAACCGCCTGCGACCATCACCTGACCGTTCGTGAGGAGGGTCGCCGTGTGATTGAACCGCGGAACATTCATGCCGTTCGTTACCGTGCTGAAAGCATTTGCGACGGGGTCATATATTTCGGCCGCATTGGTCGGGCAACCGGGCGAGACGCACGTTGACCCGCCCGAGACCAGTACTTTACCGCTATTGAGGAGCGTGGCTGTCTCATCGTAGCGAGGTATGTTCAGATTCGGCCCATTCCCGGTGAATCCCGGTTGAGTCGGATCGTAGATCTCCGCCGCCGCAGGCAAGTTGGCGCCGTCGAAACCGCCGACAATGAGGACCAAACCGGAACCGAGCACCACAGCGCTCGCTCCGTAGCGCGCCGCGCTCATGCCATTCGCGGCGGCGGTAAACGTCCCCGCGACCGGGTCGTAGATTTCCGCGCTTGACAACGCGGTACACGACGTGGCGGACGTGCAAGTTTCACCTCCGGCAATTAAAACTGTGCCGTCTCCGAGAAGCGTCATCGTTTGGCTGTCTCTTGGCACTGTCATATTGCCGGCACCGCTGAAAGTGCCAGTACTGGGGTTGTATATTTCAGCGCTGATCTGAGACGAACAATTGCCGGAACTGTCACAGAAATATCCACCCGCAATCAGCACGTTGCCATTGTTCAGCAGAACGGATGGAGCGGAACGTGCTTGCGCCAGCTGTCCGGTGGTGTTTGTAAACGTGCTGCTCGACGGATCGTAAATCTCGGCGCTATTGAGGTAGGTGCATGACCCAGCCGACGGACAATTGATGCCGCCAGCAATCAAGATTTGACCGGTCTCCAAGGTCGTTGCGCTATGCAGATAGCGGCTCGTGTTGAGACTGGCCTGAGTGGTAGCCGAGCTCGCGACCAAAACGGACGTTCCGGTAAATAACCCAAAGGTCGCCGTGATCGTCGCCTCGCCCGTAGCGCCAGCTGTAGCAAGGCCAGCTCCGTTTACGTTAAGAATGCCGCTGTTCGATGAAGCCCAGGAAGACGAGGAAGTAACATTCTGAGTGGTCCCATCGGAATAGTGAGCGGTGGCAGTCAATTGTTGCGTTCCGCCTACGGTCAATGCGCCAGCACTCGGGGTGACCGCAATCGAGACGAGATTAGCTGTACCCACCGAAATCGGTACCGAGGCCGAAGCTGATTCGAAGCTCGCGGTAATCGCTGTGCTGCCCTGACCGGTACCAACGGCGAGTCCTGTCGCTGAGACAGTGGCGATCGTTGTTGTGCTTGAAGACCAGGCTACGAGCGTGGTCACATCCTGGCTGCTACCATCCGTATACGTTCCGATCGCGTCAAATTGCTGGGACGCACCGAGCGCGACGCTCGCTGACGTCGGACTCACGGCAATGGAGGCCAATGCTGGCGAGCTTACGCTTAGGTTTATGCTTGCGGAGATCGATCCGGAACTCGCTTGAATGACCGTCACACCTTGGAACATCGCGGCAGCTAAACCGCCGCTATTGATTACCGCCGCAACACCCGATGCACTCCACGTCGCCGTAGTCGTAAGATCCTGAGTGCTCCCATCGGAATAGACACCGGTGGCCGTAAATTGTTGCGTCGCTCCGACTGGCAGCATCGAATCTTGAGGTGCGAGCTGGATTGATACCAGTGTAGGAGCCCCAATGGTGAGAGAGGACGAACCTGTAATGCCGGAAGCAGCTGCACTAATCGTGGTCGTTCCCTGGGTTAAGCTTGCTGCCGCACCGAAATCCGTCGAGTCATTGCTTACGGCAGCGACACCGGGGTTCGAAGAACTCCAAGTTGCTGAAGCGAGGGTCTGAGAACTGCCGTCGCCAAACGTTCCCACGGCCGTGAAGGCCTGCTGCAAACCCATCCCAATGGTGGGACTCGCGGGCGCAATCGTGATGCTCGCAAGCCCGTTCAGTTGGCTCGTCATATAGAGTTCGGCCGTGTTGAAGATATTTACTCCGTCTGTGCCCCCGTCAACCAGAACAGTGCCATCGCTGAGCAAGGATGTGGTCTGGCGATCGCGCACGCTCGTCATGCTGCTCGTGGCTGTAAAGGTCTGGCTTGCTGGATCGTAGACTTCCGCCGAACTAAGAGGGGTACTGCTGCCGCTCGCATCCGTCGCGCCGCCAGTGATCAAAACCTTGCCCCCGTTCAGCAGGTTCATTGCATGTGAAATCCGGGGAACCGTCATGGTCGAAGTGAGGGAGGCGAAGGTATTGGAGGTCGGATCGTACACTTCGGCAGAACTCAGAGAGCCCGTTCCAGGCAGATCGCCGCCCGTAATGAGTACCTGTCCATTATTGAGCAATGCTGCGGCGTGTCCTTCGCGCATAGCTGTCATGGGGACAGGCACAGACGTGAAAACCTGTGCTACCGGGTCGAAAAGTTCAGCTGAATTGAACGCTGCGTTCGGTGTAGGATCCGCATCGCCACCGGCAATCAGAACCTTGCCATTTTGGAGCATTGTTGCCGTATGTTGATAGCGAGGCGAATTCGTATCGCCGAGATCGATGAAAGTCTGCGTGGGTGGATCGTAAAGCTCGGCATCAGCAATGAGCCCAAAATCCGGATCATAGCCCCCGACGATTAGGACCTGCCCATTGTTGAGCAGAGTGGCCGTATGCCCAACCCGAGCGGTATTGAGGGTACTAGTGAGGAGCGTGAAAGTTCCCGCCGTCGGATTATAAATTTCGGCAGTGTCGAGAGTCTCTTTGTTTGCTAGGTCCGAGCCGCCAGCGATCAGAACCGTACCATCGTTCAGCAGAGTCGATGAATGCAGCCATCGCGGGACATTCATAGGGCTCGCTGCAGCGGCAAAGACCTGGCTTCCGGGGGTGTACGTTTCGGCATTTGTTAACACCCCTGAACTGCTCATGCCTCCCGTAACCAGAATTTGCCCAGTGAGCAATCGGGTAGCGGCTTGGCTATATCGTGCGCTGCTCATCTGTCCGGTAGTCTGGACAAAATCTCCTCCTTCGTTCACCTGCTGGTTTACCGTCCCTGAAGTGCATCCACTGTAGTTCTGGTCGCCTCCGTAGACAGCCGTAACTGCGTGCGTTCCCGCTGCAAGCGTAGCTGTTCTGTATGTGGCAGCACCCTGGCTTAAGCTGCCGGTGCTCAGCGTGTTACTCCCTTCGAGAAATGTGACGGTCCCTGTCGCTGTCGATGGCGAGACACTCGCCACAAAGGCTACTTGGACGCCAATGGTGGATGGATTTGGCTGGGAGGTGAGCGAGCACGTCGTCTGAGCGGGGTTCACGTTCTGCTGAAGGCTCGCGCTGCTGCCGCTATCATTCGCGTCGCCACCGTAGGCTGCGGTTATCGAATGTGTTCCGCCCGTCAGGGTTGAAGTCGTGTACAAAGCGGTCCCATTGCTGATCGCCACCGTTCCGTTGAGCATTGGCGAGCCATCGTTATTGAAAGTCACAGTTCCGGTCGCAAGTGAAGGCGAAGGTGTTGCCGTGAACGTGACCGAGTCACCGTACGTCGAGGGATTGTCCGATGAAATAAGCGTCAACGTGCTAGTAGCTACATTGACCGCTTGGTTGAGTGCGGTAGAGGTGGCACCGTTATCATTCGCATCGCCCCCATAGGATGCCGTGATTGAGTGAGACGCTGCGGCCAGGTTCGAAATTGTGGCCGTGGCAATTCCGCTCGTGATCGTACCGCTTCCAATCTGCGTACCGCTATCGAGGAAGGTGATAGTTCCGGTCGCCAAAGAAGGAGAAATCGTCGCCGTAAACGTAACCCCGGAACCGAAAGTCGAGGGGTTCAAAGACGAAGTAAGGGCTATCGTCGGGTTTGCCTTGTTAACGATCTGCGTCACCGCCGAGGAGGTGCTCACGTCGTAGTTTGAATCCCCGTTATACGTGGCCGTTATGCTATGAGATCCAACCACAAGGGCGGGATCTCTTAGAACGGCAATTTTGGCTGTACCACCACTAATGTTGCTCGTGCCCAGCGTTGTGCCTCCATCATTGAAGGTGACGGAACCGGTAGCGGCCACCGGCGAAACCGAGGCGGTAAAGGTCACGGTTACCCCAAAGGTTGAAGGATTGGGAATGGCGGTTAGCGAAACGCTCGTCGGCGTGCGATTCACTACTTGGGTTATCGCAGGAGACGAGGTACTGCCATCGTATTGAGAGCTTCCTTGGTAAACCGCCGTCATCGAATGCGATCCGATCGCGAGTGCCGAAGTGTTATAGGTGGCAACCCCGTTGCTCAAGCTAGCAGTTCCGATCGTGGTGCCATTGTCTTTGAATGCAACCGATCCGGTGGCCAATGACGGTGTGACCGTTGCGGTGAAAGTGACCGTCTGCCCATATGTTGAGGGGTTTGGCGAAGACGTTAGCGTTACGGTCGTATCCGTTTTTGCATATGCGTAGGCACCGAACACCGCATGGAGTAGTACAAGAATGGCAGCGATAAGCTTAAGGCGCGTCATGATTGCATCCCTGGGGCTCCTAACCCGTTGATCAAAAGGACTCGATAGATTGGTGCTTGAAGTATTTGGCGGAATGTCACAATGCTCACTTTTGACGAGCAAGGGTAAGTGCATTGGTTATGAGGTGTCAAGTAATAACTGCCGTTGTCACCACGATTCGTGACGCGTAGCACAAGTATCCGTATTTCGTAACAAATGTTGGGTCTCTGTGGCTCGATGTTCTATGTTGGCCGCGTGTAGCAGTATCACGAGCGAGTGTGTCAGCGACTAGCGATTCGAGAATAGGTGGTGGGATATTCTGTTGCTGGCGTAAGAGCAAAATGGGAGGCAGATCCGCCAGATGATTCGCTGGCACTCAATACCAAACGTCCGGTCATAAATGAAGTCGTCCGTAATTCGTAAATTTCCACAGGAATCTAGGGAGTGAGCAGAAGCAACAAGCTGTGGGTCTGTCCAGTGTGTTGAAATAGCTAGCGGCAATAGCCTCGCGATGATTACGCAGGAACGTCAGCCACCGCTGTGCGGCATCCGGACTTCGCGGGGCCCCGTCTCATCCATCGCGCGACGCCTTCGCTCAGAAACATCGAATCCGAGCGTCACAAGTTCGCCGTGGATGAACACTAATTCAGAGTTAGAAATCAACGCCAGTTCCAATTTCGCAGAACCTTCCACGCTGTCACCAGCCGTTGAATTGCTTTCGGGCTTGGGTCTCCGTTCCACAGCACATTCCGCGTGTACTTCACGGTAGAAGTTTTCGACACTCGGCCCGCTCAAGTGCGAGAGGTTATGCCGCACCTCCCTGAGTTCTGCTCGTGTCAGCGCATCGTTCGGGGGCTGGCGACGGGTCACGGTAGAGTATGATATCATGTTCGCTTTATGTTCGCCGTATGGTTACAATGGTGCGACGTAAAATTCTACTTGAGCGTGGTGAATTGTGCCTGAATACAAGGTTCGACTAGAAGTCTGGCGAGATGACAGCAAACCCGAGACCGTCGAAGAAACAATGCAGAGCAGTTATGAGGCCCCGCCGGATGTCCTTCACGGTTTTGCAAGGGACGTAGCGGCTGAATTTTCCAAGGCGATTCGCTACCGTGAATACCTCGCGGAGATTCCAGACTCCCCGGTCAAACTGGTTGAAACTCGGTCGCATCACTTCAATTTTGCAAAACCAGTCAGCGAATTTCATGATTCCATTAACACACAATCGCTCTGGTTGGAAATACGCAACAACTTAGGCGATGTTCGCTTTCTTCTGGCACAGGCGCGGGCGTACAAGAGCCTTGAACCGTCGCAGGACAAAACGGACTACGATTCCGATGGTCTGCGATACTACGCCCATTTCGCAAAAATGCACCGTCTCAACTTAGCTGTGTTTGGACTGGTGAAGATTCAAGATTTGGTGGTCAGGCTTCTCTTTGAGAACCTTGGAGGCACCAAACTGATTCCTGTGAAGGAAACCGATGTCAACTGGGAAAAGAAACTCACGTTAGAGGCGGCGAAAAAAGGTCTGAAGTCTCAATTGGATTCTGGCAGTTTGGCTAAAGAGGATTTCGATGCGATAGTCAAGGCAACAGACCATCCATCACAATCTGAGCATCAATCAACTCTCATTGCATACAGACATGGGGTGATTCACCGTCTCCGTCCCTCCGTGGACTACCCGCAACTTTTCACTCCAATTGAGAATCGAGTCGGGGAACCACTGCTCGACGAATCTGGAAAAGAGAGAGGCAGGAAATATTCATTTTGGGGATTGCCGGACAAGCCTGCATTTTACTTCGCCGATTTATACGCTGCCCTGCTCAGTCATCTGAAATTCGTTATTGAGATGCTGACGATGCTTAAGTCAATCCAAAGGCTCGCATGATGTTAGCGCGAACTGCCGCAGGAGTGACGTGCCATTGCTGGAATGTTGTTGCTGCAACTCTCCATCGCCCCTGCCAACGCCTTTTTGGACCTCTTGCTTAACGAGCCTGGTGTGTTCGAGTAGAACCTGCGGAACAGCCTTGAGTAGTGCCCGCGCCATTTGTTTTTGCCACGGCATATGGGGAACGCTGCCAATCTGGTCACAAAGGCCTCCCGTACCTCTGAAACTCCCCCACCGACCCTAGCCTTTCCGGGCGGCCGAATCGCCGCACAGCGGCTTTTTCATAGCGCCTATATTGATAGAATTCCCGGCGAGGGATACTCCAATCCTGACTTGGCTGGTATTGTCCAGCAGCGAAACCCGAATGGCAAAATTCTCACCAGCAACGCGAAAGGGCGACTGCGAAGAAATCGCTAACCCATCCACCGCATACGGACGTCGGCGGCGCAACTGGATCGATGCCCACGGTTCTGTCCCTGCTGGTCAAGTTGTGGATGCTTCATGCGGCAATAGACACTGCATTGCGCTGCAACACTCCTATCTGCGTCCTCGAGTGGAGCAACCGGGCACGTATCGCAAGCTCGCCGAGCGCGTCCACAAGCTGAAAATCGGCCAGCACTTCGATGTTGCGGGCATCGGCACAGACGACAGAAGCCGCAACCGATTTCGCTCCGGCTTGTATGCTGCTGCGCGGCTGGACAGGGTCTCAGTGCGTGGGCAGCCGGATGGGAGTGTGCGCGTCACGAAGGTTGGGGAGTGGGCGAGCGTGCGAACTTGAAGGCGTGGGCGCGGAACGCGCGGCGACGGGCGTCCTTACCTCTTTTGGCATATCTACTTCGATCAAAAGACATCGCTAGACCTCTGCTGACGACATGTCACGAACTAATGGGAAAAGACGCAAATGCCGCCGCTGTAATGGGCCCAATATTCAAAACCAAGCTCTTGGGTGAGATTCAACCCGCGGTAGACAAAGCGATACTCGGGCTGGCTAAGCGAAAGAGCCCAGTCTGCTGGTACAAGACGAAGCGTCTGCTCGAAAAACAGAAACAGGTGCCGCAAGGATTCAGCGATCTCTTGGCGTCAATAAAAGCTGTGGTTCCACCCCCGGTTACTTCAACGGGGAAACAACAGCAGTGAAATGAAAATCTGCCAAATTCATTTGAAAACAAACGTGCACCAAGTATCGAGTAGTCCAATTTCTCATCGACGGCCGATAGGCGTATGGCAATTCCTCGCGAGTCGTAGCCATTGTCATCTATCATTCGTTCCGTTCCGTGCTTTTCTCACAGGAATGTTTTGATCGCGCAACACCCCAATAGCATTTTCTATGACGGTGCGATCTGCGGGAGCAGAGGCGTTTCTTCGGTCAAGTATTTCGATGACGTACTCGCCAGGAACAACCGTCCCTTCTTTGGTGTCGAGGACTTGTTTTGGTCGCAGGGAACGGTATTTGACCTCAAAAGAATTGTTCCTAAGGACATTCTCTGATCGCTCGAGGTCGGAATCGGCCACGATCAGCTCATGAGGCCGAAACTCCGCATCTTTTCCTTCCGAAAGATTATTTACTTCCGGGTCCTCAGACGGGACGGGGAAGTGCTCCTGGCGCATGGACTTACTAGGGAATTGAGATCGACACGTTCAGTCTAAGCGACTCTCGTCAATAGTCAAGGTGTGGCGACGATAGCTAATTTTGGCCCCTCACCTACGTGTCACACAATTGAGTGAGGCACGATATTGACTTTTCAACCCAATCCCGATATAACTCTGCCGTTTGACGCGCGTGGCTTCGATTCGCCTAGTAGACACGAGTCTGGCAGACTCTTAGCTGACTCGATGCGTTTGTAATATCTCCTGTTGGTCGCCGTCAAGCTCTCCCCACAGTGTACGAACGGTAGGTGTCCAATATCTTCTTGAGGTGGAATATGGCGTTCTGTCCAAACTGTGGTTCGGCCGTGTCCGAGAATGTTGCTTTCTGCAGCGGCTGTGGGAAGTCACTCGGTTCGACCGGTGGCATGACGGCCTCCGCCGCTGTTGCTCCTGCTCAAGAAATGAAATTCTATGACGCTCCTGGAATTGTGGTGACGAACTCCCGCTTCATTGTGGGACAACAGACGTTTGCGATGCAGGGTGTCACGTCGGTAAGTTCGTTTAGCGAGTCCCCGTCATTCAAAGGGCCGATTATCACGATCATCGTCGGTCTGCTAATCCTACTCGGAGGACTCGCTCAGGGGTCGCAAGGGATTCCGGGTCTGGTATTCGGGGCCGTGGTCATAGCACTTGGCATCTGGTGGTTACGCTCGCGCAAGCCCACATTCCATGTTCTTTTGCGTAGCTCATCAGGTGAACAAAAACCATTGAGCAGTAAGGACCAGCACCTTATCGGAGACGTGGTCAAGGCCTTGAACGACTCAATCGTATACAGACGATAAGGTCGTTTCTCTTAGGTCAGAGACGTATCTGATTCTTGCAACGGGACGGCCTCGTTCGGTCGGGTTTAATGGACTTCACTGAGACTACGTAAGGTCGTGAGGTCAACATGATTACGGTTCGTTCTTGACATTCCGCTGGCGCTGCATAAGAATTCGCACGCACGCGAATTCTATGGTTCGACCATCTGGGCTCCTTCTGTAAGTTCCCGCTTTCCGGGAAAGACGACTGGAATGGATCGAGGCTATGATGTCCGCCACGACAACCAAAGACTGGTCCGCTATCCAGTCTCCGAACGAAACTCACGATGAGCAGTGGATCACCTGCCCCAAGTGTCACCGTCCAACGCCGAGCACTTCCTTTTTTTGCATTCACGAATCTACGCTAATTGCCTTTACGCCCAATGGCTGGCTGACTACAACGCTCATTCTCGCCCCGACCATCGTCGGCATATTCATGTCCATCTTCGAATCCGCGTTCATAATTTATCTAGGAATAGCCTCATCGATTCTGCTCTACCAGATAACGGCGTTCCGGATGTTTCGGGAAATAACCAGAATGGTTTTCCTCTGGGGTGTTTCCGCCTTTGTCGTCGTAGGTGTTCAAGCTGGGCTCGGAGGCAATAAAGTTGTTACAAATATCGGAGTGTGTGGATACTTCTTTGTTTTTGGCGCCCTCATCTTGCGGCGTGCACTCCGATATTTGGACTTTGGGCACAATGGTTTCGCGATAGCATTGAGTGCTACATCTTGCCTCGTGACTTTCTACTCTCTGTCCCTGGAGTTCGTGGCACTTCTAAATCGTATGGGCCTTGGGCCACTGTGGCTGTCTGGCATCTATACGGATTGGTTCTTTTGGATCATGTCCGCACGGCTCACGCTTCTTCTTGGAGCATTAGTCGTACTTGCGATAAAAGCGAGCAATGAAATTAGTGCATTTGGGGTGAGTAGTGTTTTGCCCCATGACAATCTCTTGGGGCACATGGAGGCGCAGCTTCGGCAGTGGGCGGATTCGACCTTTGCGTGGGCGAAGATGTTCTGGCAATTGTTTCTTGAATCATTGACTACAGCCACGCGCCTAGCAGTGAGATTCCTTATAGAAGAGGTTGCTCCGGCTTTTGCAATGTTGGGAACTGCCGCCGCCACTTTGTGGATGTCTTTCCGTTTAACGCTATATATTACGAATCACGGCTCAGCGATGGCCAGCGTGGCGCTTTCCGCACTCTCTATGCTGGCATTGTCATTTACGTTCGGGTATTTGGAAGTCATGGCCGACAGAGCAGATTCGCTCGCTGCACTGCCGTCGATACAAGGCGCGAAGTCTTACTGGTACGGTGCGATCACCGATACGCGAATGCTGTTTTTTTACGTCTCATACGTTATTCCGCTAACAGCACTACTTCTTTGGTTCATTCATCGTGTCACCTTACATTTCAATCTGCAGACGATTTTTCCTGGCTTCGGATTCTTCTTCTATTTGTTCGCATCTATCTTTTGCGGGGCCTTCGTTTGGGGCTATTTTCGCAACCGTAAATCCCGTGGACCAGTGGCCGTCAGCGTCGGGCGAGCACGGTCGCGTTGACAAATCGTAGCGTGTACCTATGATGTAACTGAAAGGTCGGTTCAAAACCTATGACCCATTGCAGTACATGCGGTATAGCAAAGAGAATTATGAGGACGTGGCGCGCGATCTAGAGCACGCCGAGAATGCTGCCCATGAAGGACGAGTAGGGCCAGAAGGAGCTTCAGAATTCGAGAAGTTGGCGGACGTTACCTACCAAAAAGTGACCGATGTTTTCGATTACTTGCGTGGATCTTCGGCCACGCGAGCAGCAAAGAAACTGGACGAGCTGCGTGACAAAGCGCATGAGGAGGCTTTGGATTTGGAAACACGGCGCCAGTCCCTTGTTGATGAAGTCGAGAAGTCCTGGCTTTCGTTTGCGCAATCGGTTGATCGATTGAAGCGGTTTGAATCGGAACTGTTAGGAAAGTGACTTTATTTCGCCCCGCGAGCTAATCCACATTTGCAATGTTCTCGTGACATGGTAGGTTCCCGCCGGTTTTTACGGATGTGAGATTCTGGGCGATGATGTCCGCTGGAATTTCTTTGCTGCTCATCCATTGCCAGAGTTGCGGCAACGATAAGAAAAGGAAGTAACTCAGCCGTCTGGATGGCTCTTGCGGCGCCAGTGCAAGACAACAGCACCGTGACTAAGAGCGTCCAGGGGCAGGTTGAGCGCCTGATCCGGTCACTCTCCAGAAACCTGCCCGATACGGTCTTCATGGAGCGTCGGAGAACACCATCGAGGTCTGGTTCCTCCACCCCTAGCAGGCTGCGGAAAAAGTCACAAATCTATGGACTACCGTGGAAGAGCGACCCTTCAGGGCCGCGTAAGTCATGCGAAATCAATCGGTGCTTTAGCCCTTGTGGTCGCTCTTTCTCGCCGAATTTCGTTTTTCCGCAGCCTGCTAGGGGATCGCGAGCAACGGCGTGATCGACGAAATCATGCTTAGTTTCGGTTGGAGAATGGGAGCAGGTCAACTTTTGGTCAACTCGGATACGGCCTATTTTATGGGCTAGGAACATCGGTGCAGGTGCCTTGATTCTTCTGGGTCAAACTGATGTCCCTATCGTTCGGAAGCTCTCTTCTCAATCGCAGAGATTGCCTCAGCTGCCCATTTTCTTATTGCGTAGCCTTCTGACGGGTCGGGGTCCGTCTTTGCAACGACTGTCAATGCTGGAATCATGTCTGTTTCGCCAAAGTGCTCCAGCGCCTTCACCGTAGGTATTCTGACGCTCGGATCAGGATCGTGAAGCGCATTCACAGTGACCTGCTGAATTGTCTGTATTGTGCTAGAGTCCAAGTCACTTCTCCCTTTTGACATAGCTTGAATGAGCAGTGCGACCGCTGCCCCTCGTGCTACGGGGAGGGCGCCCTTGAGCCTTTGCAAGAGACATGGAACGGCAACTCTTGCGTGATTCGCAAGTTCATCCGGGAGAACCACACTGTCCGCGAGGACGCAGACCTGACGTTTGTCATCCCAGTCGACAAGCTTAGCTACCGTTTCAGTGAGCCGGCTCACATACTCCGCGTAGTCTTCTTCTTCGCCAGACGCCGTCTCGTGGTTTTCGTGGTCAAGTAAGTTGACAAGTGCAGTTTTGGTCCTGGAATCGCGAAGGAGTGCCGGATCTGAACGTAGCTTCTCGAAAGCCTTGCTCCTGACATCTGAATCGTCCGAACGAAGCTGCTTGATAAGCAATTCTGCGCGGTTTGCCTGATGCTCCGAGACTTGCTGTCCCCAGTTAAGAAGCGGTGTTGCCAGCGCTACAACTGTTACAATCAAGAACGTTCGCATAATGTTCTCCTAACGTTTGGCGTATCGCTATTTTTGCCATTCCGCACTGCACTGAGAAATTGGACGCCAGTCGATGTGAATGTGGTCGAGAGTTGACTTCTGATAGGGCTCAATGCAAACCTTCGGGGCGAGCGTTCGAGCTATGTCATGTAGAGTCTGCCAGGTTGCCAGATTGAAAGATGTACGTATATCGACAGCGTCGCCATGAAGATGGCGGCTTTGGGGGCTTGGCTTCTTGTACTTTCCGGCCTTAATGTTTGCGGCATCTATGGTGTGCTGAACATACGGACTTCTATAAGCGCTCTTGACGGTTATCGGCTTGCCATAGTTCGTTAGGATGTTTTCTAAGCCGGTTAGCATTGAAGCCTTCAATATCGCCCAGTCAGGATAATCGTCGTATTGTATGTCGTCTTGATTTAGCACACTGAAGCTAAAATCAGGATCAGGGTTCGAGTTGCTTGATGGCACAAACTGGGAGGCAAAACAAACGGGCAAGTAACCAGCGCTATATTTCGGATACTCCGCGATGAGCTTATCACGATTGTCGAGGCACAGAGCAGAAGTGCCACTTCCCGATTGATTTGCTCCACTAAAACTCGAAAAGTCTGGAGTTGAGTAGATTATAGCTGGGGTAAAGGTGATTTGATCAACCGACCCATACTGGTATGCAATTCCTGACTCACTACCGGTCCATGACTGAATAGCAGATGGTAGTTGTCCGGTCGCATTCCCTTGATTGTCATAGGTGATGCCGGAGTCTCCGATAATCCCGCCATCGGCAGTGGCGATTTGTGGAAGCTCGTTAGGCACAGTCCATTTGACGCGACCGGAACCATCGAATGCAAACATTGTGTAGGTTGGAGATCCCAAGTTTAATACGGCCCACCCAATAAAGGTCCCATTCTGTGCTTGCAGGCTAGACTGCATGCCATAGCCGGGGGGAATAGGTAGGTTTACGGTTCCGGAAGAAGAGATGCTTGTGCCCGAAGTTGTTACGAGCTCGGACGTGGAAGAGTAGGGCACCGTGTTACCACAAATTCCAGTCCAATAGGCGCCAGTTTCGGTTGACCAGCTAACTAGCACACCTTGGTCGGCATTAGCGATCATAGACTCGTTGCCGAGAAGTGGCCAGCCTATGCCAGATTGCGTTCCGCAGCCCCCACTAGGAGGAAGTTCGTATGTTGAATTCCAATCCTTCACGTCGATCTTCGATGAGCTGCCGTCGCTTCCCACTCGCAACAGCACCAAATGAACAGCCAAACGATCACTTCCAGTCCAATACGGAGCCGTGTTACTTGATTTCATCGCACAGTTTTCAATCCCATAAAGATATGGAATATAAGCATAGCCATCGCCCGCGATGATCGGGGATCCTAATACCTGCGGCGGTAGGTTGGCGCTATGAGGGCCAATATTGTTGGGATTCCCGAAGGGGCATATATCTACGACGAAGCCACTGCTACTGGAGTTGTCCATCTGCACAACGAACTTCTGGGTTCCAGTTGTGGGATCGATTGCGACTAGTGATTTCTTCAGTGGATAACCCTGGCTGTCGTAGTCCGTCTTGATAGAGAAAATCGTCCCGTCTGTATGCACGACAACCTGGGAAAGCGGAGAGCCGATTGTACCATAGGGGGAAACAGGAGGAGGACTGACCGTATATGCGGGGTATGCGCTTCCTGTCATTCCGTCTAATCTGTTTATGGACTGTGTTGACTGAGGATTCGAAGTGTTTGCCACGACGAGTCCGCCTTGGAAGTCAGGTACACCCGCCGCCCCCTGCGGCAAACTGGCCGTCCAAGCAGTCGTTCCATCGGTTTTGATCGCGGACACCGTCCCACTGGCGTTAAAAGCAAAGATATCAGCCACGCCGCTGGCGCTCGGAACGGCCGGCACAATGGAAATGACACCCGACCCATCGCCGGGATTCGACCACAGCACAGTGCCCAGAGGCAACGTGCCGGGATAACAAACGGTCACATCGGCGGAGGCGCTACCCGCAGTGATCGTGACATGTCCCGCGGCAAGGGCCGTGAGAATGGGAGGGTCATCCTGAGAGAGGCTGACGATCTGGGAATTGCTGGATGCCCAGGTAAGGCCGGTGACTTGCTGTCCACTGGGATTTACAGCGTCGATGGCATGAGTTTCTCCCACAACCAGATTCAACATATTGGGATTGAGAGTAAGCGTGCTTCCGCCGCTCGGCACCGTAAACGTTTCGGCATTGCTCCACTGATCGTTCTGCTCGATACGCACGACGCCAGAGAGCGCCGCGGCATCGACTGTCGCAATGACTTGAGTGTCGCTCCAACTGATGACATCACCGTTCGTGCTTCCGATCCAGACGATTCCAGATCCCTGCGAGGCTCCAAACCCGGTACCGTTGACAGTCACAGTCGTTCCCGGTCCGCCGGAATTTGGAGAGATTTGTGTGATGTTGAGCGAATTCACCGTAAATGGAACGGTATTGCTCCACACTCCACTTTGTAGTACCTGAGCATTGCCCGAAGTCGATCCAGTCCCAACTTGGGCGATGATTTGCCCGTCACTCCAATTCTGGACAATTCCATAGGCTGTCCCCAGCCAAACCTGCCCACTGCCCTGTGATGCGCCGAAGCCGGAGCCGTTGATGGTCACAGTCGTTCCGGGGACGCCGTTATTTGGTGACACGGTCAATATATTTGCGGTGTTTACGTTGAACGGGATGGCATTGGACCATGTTCCGTTTTGCTGAACCTGAGCCACTCCTGATGTTGAATTAGGAGCCACGACAGCCACAATTTGTTGATCGCCCCAATTCACTACTGAAGCATACGTGCTTCCGAGCCAGACTTGACCGCCCCCCTGCGACGATCCAAAGGACGAACCGAAAATCGTAATCTGTGAGCCCGCTTGACCGGTTGGAGGATTGGCAGACGTGACACTCGGAGGATTCACAACGGCAGGCTGTTGTACGCTCACGGAGGTCATTGCCGAAATAGTTCCTAAAGTCGCCGTAACAGTGGCAGTGCCGCTTGTTGCTCCCATCACGTAACCCTGAAATCCAGGTGTTGTTCCAACGATCGCAACAGAATTGTTCGATGATGTCCACGTCGTTAATGTAGTAACGTCATGCGCACTGCCATCAGAAAAGGTTCCCATGGCAGTCATCTGTTGGCCTTGGCCTATCGTGAGACTCGGATTCGCTGGTGCTAGGGATATCGATACGAGTCCAGCCACGCTCAGCGATGCCGAACCGCCCACATTTCCCGCCGTAGCCGTGACCGTTGTAGAGCCAGTTCCCTGGGCGGTCACCATTCCCGCGTTTCCTGGCGAGTTGCTGACTAAAGCAGCGGAAGGATTGGACGTGTTCCAAATGACGGATTGTAGCGTTTGCGTACTGCCGTCGCTGAAAGTTCCGTTTGCGACGAGTTGCTGTGTCTGACCCGGAATCAAGAAGGTGCTTGCGGGCGTTAAGGTTATCGATACGAGATTTGGCGGGGTAAGGCTCGTGGGTTGATACCATTCATCGCTTCCCAACGTGATGCCCGCATTTATGCCGCCGACGAAGAGCGCATTTCCGTTGGCAACGAGTGTTGAGGTCTGTCCCGCGAGGGGCGTCGCAACCGCCTGACCGAGATTGAAGACACCCGCAACCGGATCGAAGGTTTCCGTACTTGCTTCGCTGGTACAGGAGGAGCTACAGGCGCTATAACCGCCTGCGACCACCACCTGGCCGTTCGTGAGGAGCGTCGCCGTGTGATCAAATCGTGGAACATTCATGCCGTTCGTTACCGTGCTGAAAGCACTTGCGGCGGGGTCATATATTTCGGCCGCGTTGGTTGGGCAACCGGGCGAGCCGCAAGTTGACCCACCGGAGACGAGCACCTTACCGCTATTGAGCAGCGTGGCTGTTGCATAGTAGCGGGGTGTATTGAGGTTCGGTCGATTCAACGCGAATCCGGGCTGGGTTGGGTCATAGATTTCTGCCGCAGCGGGAAGATTGGCACCGTCAAAACCCCCGACGATGAGAACTGAGCCCGAACCAAGTGCAACCGCACTTGCTCCATACCGTGCGGCGCTCATGCCGTTTTGAGTGGCACTGAACGTCCCCGCAACTGGGTCGTAGATTTCCGCGCTTGACAATGCGGTGCACGAGGTTGCGGAGGTGCATGTTTCTCCTCCGGCAATTAAGACTGTGCCGTCTCCGAGAAGCGTCATCGTTTGGCCGTCTCTCGCCACAGTCATGTTGCCGGCACCGCTGAAAGTGCTCGTACTGGGGTTGTATATTTCAGCGCTGATTTGAGACGAACAATTGCCGGAACTGTCACAAAAATATCCACCCGAAACAAGCACGTTGCCATTGTTCAACAGAACGGATGGAGCGGAACGCGCTTGCGCCAGTTGTCCGGTGGTGTTTGTAAACGTGCTGCTCGACGGATCGTAGATCTCGGCGCTATTGAGGTAGGTACAGGACCCAGCCGACGGACAATTGATGCCGCCAGCAATCAAGATTTGACCGGTCTCCAAGATTGTTGCGCTATGCAGATAGCGGCTCGTATTGAGACTGGCCTGAGTGGTTGCCGAGTTCACGATCAAAACGGACGTTCCTGTAAATGACCCAAAGGTCGCCGTGATCGTCGCCTCGCCCGCTGCGGCTGCTGTAGCAAGGCCAACTTCGCTTACGTTAAGAATGCCGCTGTTCGATGAAGCCCAGGAAGACGAGGAAGTAACATTCTGAGTGGTCCCATCTGAATACTGAGCGGTAGCCGTCAATTGTTGCGTTCCGCCTAAGGTCAATGCGCCAGCATTCGGGGTGACCGCAATCGAGACCAGATTAGCTGTACCCACCGAAATGGGCACGGAGGCCGAAACTGATTCGAAGCTCGCGGTAATGGCTGTGCTGCCCTGACCGGTACCGACAGCGAGGCCTGTCGCTGAGACAGTTGCAATCGTTGTTGCGCTGGAAGACCAGCCGACGAGCGTGGTCACATCCAGTGTACTACCATCCGTATACGTGCCCAATGCGTCAAATTGCTGGGACGCACCAACAGCGAGAGTAGCTGATGTCGGAGTGACGGCGATTGAAGCCAATGCTGGAGAGCTTACGCTTAGGTTTGTGCTTGCGGAGATCGATCCGGAACTCGCTTGAATGACCGTCACACCTTGGAACATCGCTGCAGCTAAACCGCCGCTATTGATTCCCGCCGCAACACCCGATGAACTCCACGTCGCCGTACTCGTAAGATCCTGCGTGCTCCCATCGGAATAGACACCGGTGGCCGTAAATTGTTGCGTCGCTCCGACTGGCAGCGTCGAATCTTGAGGGACGAGCTGGATTGATACCAGTGTAGGAGCCCCAATGGTGAGAGAGGACGAACCTGTAATGCCGGAAGCAGCCGCACTAATCGTCGTCGTTCCCTGGGCTAAGCTTGCCGCGGATCCGAAATCTGTCGAGTCATTGGTTACGGTAGCGACACCAGCGTTCGAAGAACTCCAAATCGCTGAAGCTAGGTTCTGAGAACTGCCGTCGCCAAACGTTCCGACTGCCGTGAAGGCCTGCTGCAAACCCAGCCCAATGGTGGGACTCGCGGGCGCAATCGTTATGCTCGCAAGCCCCTTCAATTGGCTCGTCATATAAAGTTCGGCAGTGTTTAAGATGTTTACTCCGTCTGTGCCCCCGTCAACCAGAACAGTGCCATCGTTGAGCAAGGATGTGCTCTGGCGATCGCGCACGCTCGTCATGCTGCTCGTGGCTGTAAAGGTCTGACTTGCTGGATCGTAGACTTCCGCCGAACTAAGAGGGGTACTGCTGCCGCTCGCATCCGTAGCACCGCCAGTGATCAAAACCTTGCCCCCATTCAGCAGGTTCATCGCATGTGTAATCCGAGGCACCGTCATCGTCGAGGTGAGGGCGGCGAAGGTATTGGAGGTCGGATCGTACACTTCGGCAGAACTCAGAGAACCCGTTCCAGGCAGATCGCCGCCCGTAATGAGTACCTGTCCATTGTTGAGCAATGCTGCGGCGTGTCCTTCGCGCATAGCTGTCATGGGGACAGGCACAGACGTGAAGACCTGTGCTACCGGGTCGAAAAGTTCAGCTGAATTGAACGCCGCGTTCGGTGCCGGGTCCGCATCGCCACCCGCGATCAGAACCTTGCCATTTTGGAGCATTGTTGCCGTATGTTGATAGCGAGGCGAGTTTGTATCGCCGAGATCGATGAAAGTTTGCGTGGGTGGGTCGTAAAGCTCGGCATCTGCAATGAGCCCAAAATCCGGATCATAGCCCCCGACGATTAGGACCTGCCCGTTATTGAGCAGAGTGGCCGTATGCCCAACCCGAGCGGTATTGAGGGTACTAGTGAGAAGCGTGAAAGTTCCCGCCATGGGATCGTAAATTTCAGCAGTATCGAGAGTCTCTTCGTTCGCTAAGTCCGAGCCGCCAGCGATGAGGACCGTTCCGTCGTTCAAAAGGGTCGCTGTATGCAACCAGCGTGCAACGTTCATCGTGCCATTTGCCGCGAAGGTCTGGCTTATCGGAGAGTAAACTTCCGCGTTGTTTAAAATTCCGGATTGCGCCATTCCGCCGGTGATGAGCACACTTCCAATAAGCAGGCGAGTTGCACTTGCACCTTCGCGCGGGGAGGTCATTAACCCGGCGGTCGGAATGAAATCGCCCGTCTGCACCGTAAATGGGATCCCGTTGCTCGCGACACCGCTCGCGTTCACCACCACATTGCCCGTGGTCGCTCCGGTCGGTACGGTGGCCACAATCTGCGAGGCCGTCCAACTCCCAATCGACGTTGCTGTCGTTCCATTGAACGTCACCGTGCCGCTGCCCTGGGTCGAGCCGAAATTCGCCCCGGTGATCGTTACTGGGGTGCCCACTGCGCCCGTTGTTAGCGACAAATTCGTAATGCTCGGCGCTGGCACGACCGTGAAAGCGACTCCGTTGCTTGCAGCTCCGCTTGCGTTCACCACCACATTGCCCGTGGTCGCACCAGTCGGTACCGTTGCCACAATCTGTGTCGCCGTCCAACTCCCAATCGACGTGGCTGTCGTGCCATTAAACGTCACTGTGCCGCTGCCCTGCGTTGAGCCGAAGTTTGCCCCCGTGATCGTCACCGCCGCGCCTACCGCGCCCGTCGTTGGCGAAACATTCGTAATGCTTGGTAGCACGGTGAACGTCACTCCGTTGCTACTTACCCCGCTGGCGTTTACCACCACGCTGCCTGTGGTTGCGCCCACTGGTACCGTCGCAACGATCATGTCAGAACCCCAACTCGTGATTGTCGTCGCTGTCGTCCCGTTGAACGTCACCGTGCCACTGCCCTGCGTCGAACCGAAGTGCGCACCCCTGATTGTCACCGACACGCCCACCGCACCCGATGTCGGAGACACGTTAGTGATGCTGGGCGCAGCGACTATGGTGATTCCTTTAGTGGTGTTGCTCGCCACCCCGTTCACGGTTACCACAACGCTTCCGGTGGTGGCCCCGGTCGGTACGGCGGCGACAATCTGCGTCGCGGTCCAACTCCCAATCGACGTTGCTGTCGTTCCGTTGAACGTCACCGTGCTCGTACCTTGAGTATCTCCGAAATTCGTCCCGGTAATCGTCACTGAAGCGCCTACCGCAGCCGTCGTCGGCGATAGACTCGCGACATTTGGGGTCGGCAGCACCGTAAAGTTGATCCCGTTACTGTCAACTCCGCTTGCGTTCACCACCACGTTGCCCGTGGTCGCACTGTTCGGCACCGTAGCTACAATCTGCGTCGCCGACCAACTCCCGATCGATATTGCCTTGGCCCCGTTAAATGTCACGGTGCCGCTGCCCTGCGTCGATCCAAAGTTCGTCCCCGTAATCGTCACCGACGCACCCACCGGGCCCGACGTCGTTGACAGGACCGTCATGCTTGGTGCCGGGACCACAGTGAAAGCCGACCCGTTGCTGGCCACGCCGCTAACCGTTACCGTGACGTTGCCAGTGGTCGCCCCTGTGGGAACGGTCGCCCAAATTTTGGTCGACGACCAACTCGCAATCGATGTTGCCGTCGTTCCGTTGAATATCACCGTTCCGTTGCTCTGCGTCGGGCCGAAGTTCGTCCCCGTGATCTTCACCGAGGCGCCTACTGCGCCCGTCGTCGGCGACAGACTAGTGATGTTCGGCTGCGCGAGCAAGCTTCCTGCGCAAGCAAGAACATAAAGAACGACACTGGCAAGACGACACATCTTTTGCATCACGGTCTGCTCCTAATTGGCCAGGCCTGGCTAGAATTTCATTTCGTTCCGGAAAACAATTCCGAGAAACAACAGGACTCTTGCAATCACTTAGCGAGGCCTGATGCCTGCAGAATTCGAACTGCACCCTTGCTCGTGCTGTGCGTCGCGGGCTTATCTTGAGAGCTAGTCGATTCATTCGGGCCGAGTGGAAGATCTTAGCGTTAAAAGTCTGAAAAGAAATTTCAATGCCTTAGTTAACGTTTGATTATAAAACGTCACGTACAGTAACGAGCTTGAGAACGAGAAAGGCTAATCGCAGTTACTAGCGTTGTCAACCAATAGATATCCACATGTGATGCACGTCACAATGTTCCGTCATTCGTAACAACAAGTCACAGCTATTAGATGAAAATGTAGGACGGTACTAGTGACGGATGTAGCGACGCAAGTTATTCCGTCGAAGACGTTTAGGGCCAGTAAATTGGATCTTTTGCAATCTCGCGTTGTTCGGATTTCGTAAAAAGACGCAAGAGAGTGCGATCCATCAACGCGCGGAAGGTTGCAAGGGCAACGGCGGATTAACGAGCCGGATTGCACTCGACTAAATACGAGATCAACTCAGCTCCAGCCGCCGCAAAATACATTTCCCAGAATCTCTTGGTTGTGTGCCATGCTTGAGGAGTAAGTCCGCTCGGTGATGCACCCTGAACGTGGATGGTGTAACCATGCAGCGGGACTAATAAGCCGTCAGTGTTTACGCGCTCGAGTATCCGTTCCGGCCCGGTTCCGAGTAAGGCGGGCATGTTAAACCCCGGCGTCTCGTTCACCATGTCGGAGAAGATCCAGACTTGAGCAAGCAGCTATTGTGCCCATGGGAAAGACTGCTCTCTCAGGACTGAATACGCCGCGACCTGCGCTTCAGCTTCGTGGAAGTACGCGACCCAGAATTGCTGCAGTTCTCTCCAGTACGCGAAATCCTTGCCCGCGCCATCTATGCCAAGCGCATACACCTGAACGCCCTTCAGATCGGCGAGAAATATTTCTTGACTAATTCGACTTCGCGGCCACGCAGCTATTTTCGATGGCGACTCCAAGTCGAGGCCGCGCGTGTGGTGGCGCATGTCGGAGAAGATCACGAGAATTTTCGGCTCGCCTGTTTCGTTGTCAAGAATCTGTCCAGCGAGCAAAAGGCTGCCAAGCACGTCCGTGTAGTCGAATTGAGGTTTGAGCTGCGCGGCCCAGCTTGCGTAAAAGCGAGAATGCTACTGTACAGAGAAGCCGACGGCCGGGATTCCATTCAGGAAGTAATCCGATCAAATGGATACCACGTGGTCGTAAGGAATGAGATCATCCAGACTCCAAATGAATTGAAATCGCTCCCAGGCGTTGACATCGTTTTAGTCGACATCACGAGCAGTAGCCACAAAGTTCTCGCGACAGTGCAGGCTCTCAACGCGGCCATTGGGATTTGCAGGGTACGGCCTCGGTTGCTCTGTTTTTCCAGAGCGTACCGAAGTCCCGAATTCGTCTTGCCGATTGAAAAATGCGGAGCGCGATATGTCAGGGTGGAGAGTCTCTCGACACTTGTCGAGGCGATTGATTTGCTTCTTGCCGAGATGAACGAGCTTGACCGCAATGGACCGACTTTCAGGATCGTCCATCGCTTTAGTCAAGGAAGTTGCGCTCCTGGAGAAGAGGTGTCCGCAGTCCTCCTGGTCCATAATGGCGACTTTCGCCAGCTTCCGCTTGCGGTGGTCGAGCGGCTTGTATTCGAGTTGCTCGCCCAGCGTCGGCGGATCGCCTTGGATTCTTTGCAGATCGTTTCCGCAATGAGCGGCGATTGGTTTTTTCGGGAACACGCCGCAAACAGCGGGCACAAGCAGATCAAGCGCCTTCGCCGCGCGACCGTTAAGGTCATTATCCAGCGAATTCGCGATGCGATGGCAACAACGTTTGGCAAGGCCAATCTGTGTTTCGACTCGCATGATGTTCTCCGGTCGTGTTTGGCGGAAGGCACCAACAGAGTGCTCTACAGACTCCAGGCTGATGTGCGATGGCGACACGAGCTTCGCTGACGGGTCTAGACTTCTGTCGGGATCACGTCTTGACGTTTTTCTACGTGGAACTATGATTCAAGAATGAATCGCCAGAGATTGTCCAAGCTCGACATTGCCTTCTGGCGGGCCTATCTCGAAATATTGAGCGAAAGAGTTTCCCTCGTAGATCACTGGGACGACGGCTCGATGACCTGGCATCCGCGGGTGGCCCAGAAGCTCTTATGGTATTCCAAACTTCCGGGAACGATACGCAACCGGCAACTTGCGTACGACTGGCTCAAGCAAAACTGTTCGCGCCTTCTCTGATCGTTCACGCTTGCCTGCTGAAAGATCCCATGCACCGAACACGTCAACTTTCTTACTCGTCCCCTTTTCATCCTCTCGACTGTTTGGTTTCGCGCCCAAGCAATTTCATCGTGATGGCGTGACTGCTGCGGACGAAAATTCTTCCACTTCGCCCTTTCCGCGCCAACTAGAGGCTGGGAGTGATATCGGTGATGCTCTATTCTTCTGCTGAATATTAAGTCGACTGAATGGCACATCGCCAATACAAGGCTGCCAATCAGTCATTTGTCCGATATTGTGGTGCTCCGCAGGAAATCTGGATTGTCTTGCGCGGAACCATGTGGAAGTTCTTCCAGTCCGCCTGCTACGAAATCTTCCCGATGAGTTAACCCAAGAGCTCGCGCTCCATGCAATGGAGGTCGTCCTGATTGAAGTAGGCAAGCGACCATACGTCATTGGTATAGAGAAACATACCAGCCTGGACTGCTGCCTGTTGTTCTGATTGCGGCTGCTGGGCGACGAGTGGCTGCTTGCTTTTAGGCGGGGTCGTCCCGGATTTCTTCGCTGTGGCCGGAGGCTTTCTGACCTTGGACTTGTTCATAGGCAATGCCTTTCTAGTGATAGTTGATAGCACTCACAGAATGTCGCCGCTACCAGCCCCTCGCGTTGGGCACCCCCGCTAGGAGAAACTTACCCGCGGCGCTTCTTGGCCGATTTCTTCCCTGTAGCTTTTTTCGCGCTGGTTCTCTTCCGAAGTAGTTTTTTCGCCCGAGATTGTTTGGCCCGAGTCCTCTTCCCCGTGGCCTTCTTTGCCTTGGACCTCTTGCCTGCTGTTTTGGGTGTTGCCTTCTTCGCCCCTGACCTCTTCACAGCAGAATTCTTGGCGGAGCGCTGCTTCTTCGGACCGGCGTAGCGGTCCAGGAAGTTGTAGTGGTCGACCAGCAGGAGCGCCTCGATGGCGAAGGCGGTGGCGACATCGGCGTCGTGGATCTGGAGCAGATTGTCGCCGTTAGCCTTTTCGCCGCCCGTGGCCAGGTTGGAGGAGCCGCAGTAGACTATCGGATCGCTGCCGTTCAGTCCGCAAACGACGAACTTATCGTGAATCTCGTGTCCCGGCGGGATAGGCACCTGATCGAAAGGCGCAGGCAAGGTCGTCTTGCCGGGTTTGCCCGTAACCAGGACGCCTTTCTTCGATCCTGCCGCGTACAGGTGTGTTCCGTCAGGAGCGTCGGAAATGCCGTAGCTGAAGAATTTATCTGCGTAAATCTTATTGAGCGTGTTGTACACGGGAGTATCGCTGCCGGTCAGCTGCATGACGGCGAAGAGCACGCTGCCGTGTGCGGCGGAGGACTCTTGTGTAATACGGCTGGAGATGGCGCCCAATATCTTGTTCGCATCGCTGGCTGTGTGCGGCGAGAAGGTGATGCTCATCCTCGGAACGGTGGGCGATTGATAGGAGAACGGAGCGGTGGAGAAGCTCGACTTCTGGAAGGCCGAGGCTGACGTCTTATCATTCCAACTCTCATTGAATACCTTGGAGTACTCCGTGGCGACGTTGGCGTCATCGAAGACCAGGACGTGGTTGGCGTTGACGTAGAGGCCAGTGACGGAGAAGTTGGTTGAGCCGGTTAGCACCGTGGCGGGAGAACCATTTTTCGAGACGATCAGAACCTTGTCGTGAGAGTAGCGTGCGAAGTGTCCGCGGAAGATCGCTGCCGGCGCCTTGGCCTGTTGCTGGAAGAGGGCGGTGAACGCATCCTCAGGAGTGGTCACGGTCTTGCTGGTCTTCGAGTCCTTGTGGGCGACATGCAACTGCGCGTTGTCGAGGATGATGCGGATGCGGCCAGCCTTTGCGAGCTCAAGCAGAACATTTAAGACGTCCGGCTCGTTTAGGTCGTACGCGAACATATCGAGATGAAGGCTCGTATCGCCGAGCACTCTGTTGAGGATGGCAAACACTTGTTGGCGGGCGGTGGAGCCCATCCATGCGTATTCGTCGGCGAAGGTGAAGGTCTGGCCTGCCGGGTTGGTCCCGGCTAGCTGCCTGGTATCGTAGAGAAGCGGCTTGCCGGTTGGCTGCAGCATTGCGTTGTTGCCGAAGTGGTGGGCGAAGGCTTCCGACTGCATGTAGCCGCGACTGAAGCCGAGAGCAAGCGAGCCTTTCTTGAATGGGCCGACCGGGACGGTGACCGTAGCGCTGAGAGAGGTATCGAGCGCCTGCATGGATTGGTTGCCGTCAAAGTAGCGTGGCGTCACGGTGTAGCTGTAGTTACCAACCGCAGGGTTGAGCCCCTGATGGTTGGTTCCCGGCACGTGGACCCAACGGTATTTTTGGATGGGAGCGTTCACGGTGGCGTTGGGCTTTTGTGCGGCCACCTGGGTGTGTGCCGAGGGGGTCTGAAATTGAAGCTCGTTCATTAGGTAGTAGGAGGCTTGACCCGGCGGCTGGCAGCCGATTGTGAAGCCCGCAAGGTTCTTCGCGGCAGCCTGGCTCGCGAAGTTGAAAGCCAGTAGAGTCTTATTGTCACCTATGTATGCTTTGACCGTAAACGAATTCTTGCTGGCGGTTACAAAGGCCATTTGGGACCTCCGAATATTCCTTCCCGTGAAACGGCGGGGAACCGACTCTTAGGAAGCTAGGAAACCAAGGATTCAACGGGGCCGGGATACCACTAACGACGTTTTCAAAGGAACAACGCTAAATACTACTGCATAACGGCCCCGCTAAATCGCAAAGGATCGAACTTCAGAGTCGTCGCTTAGATGTTGAGGCGTGTGATTGTCGCCCCCCAGTATCAGCGTCGGCAGGGATCGCCGGGTTCAGCATCAAAGCTGTCCCGATAGCTTGCTTGATTGCCGCAAAACGGGTTGGGTTGAGGTGCAGAAGATTCCCATGCGTGGTCTCCTATATGAGATTACAAACGGCGCAAAAATAGAACGAACGCATTTTGAAGAGTGTTCCTCCTCGTGTCAATGGCAAAACCGATATTGTTACAAAAACCGAACAAAGATCTAGCTTCGGGCCCGACGGTAGTATTTGACCAGATAAGACGTAGGTCCCGAAGTGAAACGGCGAGAAGATCCGTGCCGCTCGGTCCCATGTCCAGTTGCTGCCGCCATTGGCTGACTAGAAATCGATGACCTGATGCGGTCGTCGTGAGATCATGTCCTTCAGATGAAGGATGACGCCAATCGCTTCGATCGTCGTAGGATGCCTCTATCAGGCCTCAGGCCGTGTGGTCACACGAACGTCCCGATCACGACAGGCCATAACTCAGCGCAGATCAGACGTCTTGCAGTGCGCGATTCTAATCGCTTTCTGAATAGACTGTCGTTAAGGATTCTCCATTCTTGATTGTGCGTTACAGACCACGGAAAGCTCAGCGCCTAGCCCTGTGCGTCAGGGGCCGGAGTGATGTTCGCGACGTAGCAACGTCAAGCAGGGTGCAGAAGGAAGCTTAGTGTTTCCCGGAGACAGCCTCCACTGCGCTCCCTCTTGTTGACCCTAGCGTTTGCAAGAAAACGGGGGTTTGTCGCGTCGATCTAGGACTTCGCAGTAACAGGCCACAAGCGCGCTCCAACGAATATAAAGCTTGCCGACACACCCGACAGCCATACTATCCATTTCCTCGCACTTCGAATGGCAGGTACTACCTTGGCTATCTTGTCGCCGCGTTCGCCAGGAACGCCAAGGAGATCGTCTTCGCCCTTATGGCATCGGTTCAGAAGGTAGGAATATACCGCGGTCATTGCCAGAGTAATGGGAACGGCAACGTACCAGCGATGAACGATAGCATCGACAAATTGAGGATTTTGCGCGAGCAGAACCGCCGTTGCTATGCACTGCACGAATGCGAATCCGGTAATAGCATCAGCATATGTGGACACCTGTTTTGCAAGTTCTTTCTCCTGCATGCGACTTCCTTTCCGCCAAGAGCTTTTGATGGAGTGCAGTATTGATCGACCATGAGAGCAAAGGAGATCCCATGCCGGCTACAACAGGACCTCCCCGACAGACAACTTAAAGGACATTGAGGAGCACCTAGCTTTTGTTTTGTTCATTCCCCGCCCCCGCGGGTGAGGCTGCGCCCGAACCCAACCCGGAAATACGGATCGCAGTCATAGTCGCAATCAAGGCACTCCATCCCGCGGAAACAACGAACCACAGCTTGAGCCAATATCCCACCTCAAAAGTGGTCCACCCCCGCCGATCACAACACAGCACAGCCGCCACCGGCAGAAGAGCAATTGAGGCAAACGTGGTTACTCTTGATAATCGAGGCTGGGAGAGCCCGATCCAAGCGACGTCGGTCGTCTCAGTCAATGGCGAAATATCGAACGAACTAAGGTATATGAAAAGATACAACTGAACGCAGATGATGACTACCGGCCCCCAAGCAGCAGCGCTCACAGCGGGAAGTTTGATTCCGAATGTCTCAACTGCCTCAGGGCTGTTGTTCTCCATCGTCTGCAATACCGAACGAGTTTGAGACAACTTCAGATCCTCCAGCCCTTTAGCAGATTTGTCGAGGTCCAGAAAACCGTCCTCGAATTTTCCCAAAGGCCAATTCTGGTGACTCTTGATGAAGGCTTTTTGAAAATCTATAACAGTGACTATCGGTGACGCCGTTTGAAATATTACATTGTCACCGAACCCTGTGTCCGCGATCCTTCCCGTAGCCTTTTCTACGAAGACTCCCGTGTAGACATCCAAAGAGCCCAAACTATCCGCCGCGGCATCATCGTACCCAAAAATGCGGAACACGCGACGATCCTCTAGATGGAGTTCAATGCTCTCGTCCGCAGGTCCCACATCCGACCATTCTCCAATAATGGGAGTAGCAGACTTATCCGTCCAGAACACCGTCGTTGGAGTGAGGTCGGAGTGAATCTCACTCTCACCCTCGATTTCATCCCAAAACTCTTTCCACGCGCGAACGCTAGTTGGTGCGTAGCTTGAATGATTTACCCAGTCCCACGACATCCTGATTCTTTTGTGATAGACCTGCCATTGATTCGGCCCTATATGAATCTCAGCCCGATGCATCCTGCCCCAAGCGGAAAAGACTAGGATCTTTTTTGGCGGCCCTTGTTTAATCTGTCCGACACTTCGTCGATATTCGTCTCTACGTTCAGCAAGCTTTCGTTCCGCCTCTTCGGTAAACCAATTCCAGTTCCATCCATTCGACGCCTGGATCAGTTCGTCTGACTGGTGAATTGCGGAAGATGTCGTCGACCGTGTGTGGGCAGAAACAAGTGCCAACAAGGTCACTGAGACAGCCACCAGTGCAAGATGGAGGGTCCTGACTTGCTCAAGCAAATCCTTGGAATAGTTCATAACATTTGTTCGCCGCGCGGTACTGGCCGGTAAGAGCAGCAACGGCCAGCAATCTATTTGGAAGCGGAACGGGCCTTCTCGGGCGTTCCGCTTGGATTTGCGCGAATCTCATAATCAGTGTTTCACGACATCAATCGGGAGAACGATGTATTTCGGCTTTCCCTTATCGTCCACGCCGACTTGCGCGAGCAATTCCTTGTGCCCAAATTTTGCGGTGACCGCGCTTGTGACCTGGACGACGAGTTTCGCCTTGGTCACTGGAACCGGTATGGCTAGTGCTGTGGTCTCGAAGGTCACTGCGGTGACCTTCGAAAAATCAGCGCCGGTAAAGGTGACGGCACGGCTATCGGTTTCATAGAGGACGGCGGGATCGCTAGTAACTGCAGTCTTATCTTCCTTGAGGGAAAGTTCCCATTCTGAAGTGGGATGGTCGGGCCTAGACCAAAGGACATGAAGCCCCAAAGGTTCGTCGAGTCTGAGCCAGATTTTGGAATCGCTGGTGATTTTGATGTTCGCGGCGACGACATGTTTCATCCCATTGGCTCCATCTTCCAGAATCTGCAGACAGCCTTTCTTACAATCGCAGTGGTTGACGGGAACGTCCGCATTCTGGGTTTCGGCTGGCGCTAACATTGAGAAGTTTGTTCCGGACAACAGGAACCATGTAGGCGGAGCGGTTTTTTTCGGCTCCTTCGCTTTTTTCGCCGCCGCTTCCTTGGCCTTTTTTTGGGCCTCCCTTCTTTCTTTGCAGGTGCTGCAACCGGGGATGAAGTCGTCTGCAGTGGCAGAGTCATCCTTGGTCGCGGGTTTGGCTACCGCCTCGATCTTTGTGAAGGTTGGGTCGATTTTGATGGAGCCGGTGACTCCCTGGCTGTCCCATGCGGGATCTCGCACGAGGAAGTTTCCGGCGGAGGCAATGTCTTCCGTCTTGGCGACAAATTTAAATTTGCAGTGAGCCGAGGTGTCATTAGCGGGATGTTCGCAGGCGGAGTCGAGGAGGCTGCCTTCCAGCGGTTGGAGCGGCTTGTCGCGAAGGCCGTAAATCGTCGTACCGATAAGGACGAGAGGGTGCTGTGGGCCATCCTTGTCGCGGTCGGGCTCATAGTAGGCCCGGTCGTATTTCAGTTCTATCAAGGAAGTGCCGTCCGCCCTCGGAAGGGCATATAGCTCGGGGTTCGTGAGACGGCAGGTTGCGGGATTCTTGACGGGGGTGACCAGAGAGTAGCCGTGCATAGCCTCGTCCAAGAGTTGCAGGTCACCATTTGCGAGAACATCGGCGGCTGGCTTGAAGAAATCGAGGGAATAGCCGTCGAAATACTGGGGAGGGGCGTTGACGGTGCCAGAGCGCACCTGGCCAGTGGAAGAGAAGAAGTCACCCGTAGCGTGAAACATGAGGTTGCCCCCACCTTCATCGGTGACGCGGACGTCCTTTACGACGACGGGATTGCTGACGGAGACGGGATCGGGGAGTTTTCGCCAATGGCAACTGTCTTGTTGGATGTCGCCGGTAATTTGCTTTTTCTGGTCATATTTGCGCCAGCGAGTCTGCACCCAGACTTCGGGATTGAAGGCGAGAGCGTCGGATTGAGGAAGTGCGAGCTGCGCGAAAGCAGTACGAACTCCGGGAGTTACAACCTCCGCCCCGAGAACGGGACGATACTGCCAGCCGAACATGACAGCGGAGCCGAAGTTGTAGTCGTCACCGGGATTGAATCGAGGTCGGTCGAAGTTGTCCTTGGCTGGCGGGAGACCACCGCACTCGTCCGCCGGAAGATCCGACTGAGACAATCCCGATAATCCCGCAGCGACGGGGTATTGTAGGGCGACGGTGTCAGTGTCCTTGGCAAGGTAGAGGCGGTCTTTAGATTTTCCGGTCGTGACGCCAAAACTCACGAGTTGCAGGGCGACGCCGGCGCCAAACTGCTTGGAATTAGAAGTAACCTTGGCTACGTTATAGATTTTTTCGGACGGAAGCAGATTAACGATGCTGACAGGTTGCGAAGTGATGGTCTCGCCGCGGCGGGGCAAGATCAGAATTCGAACCTCCGCAATGTCGTCTTTGTACCGCCGCGGAGTGGATACCGAGATGGGGAAGCCGAGGGTGGTCTGGGCTCGCTCCCCAACTGCGCGCCCATGGGTCAACAGAAGCTGATCCGATGAGGCGCCCTGCAGAAGCATCTGTAGTGTAATCAATTGCGCATTAAGCCGGGTTTGTTCGTCCAGTGTGTCAGAGGCGGAGAGGCCAACGTTTGTGGGAGGTGAGAGCGGGTTGAGAGTGGGAGCGGTTGGAACGGTTCCGGTCAGGCTTGGGATAGTAGTTGTTGTCTGCTGCGTAGGCAGAGTAACCGTCGTGACCGTCTGATTGGTAGCCGGGTTAGTTGTGACGGTCGTCTGGCCGGGGGCAACTGGAGTTGTTCCCACGCTGGAAGCGGGCGCACAAACAACGGAGGTGCCGCCGCTCGGGAGCGTGGGGACGTATCCGACGGGACAGATGGAGGAGGTCGTTGTGCTTCCTGTGCTTCCAGGAGCGGCGGTGTTGACGATGTTGCCGGTAAGAGCGGTGGCGGTATCGGTGATGCTGGGAGTGGGGGATGTGGTTAACTGAGCTGCCAAATAGGAAGTGTCGCGAGTAATGCCCTGCAGAGTTCCCACCTGTGCTGTCAGCTGGGCTTGGCTGAAAGCGTTAAGGGCGGCGAGTTGGCTAACGGTATTGGCAAGCTTTTGCCTTAAGACGAAAGAGTCGAAGATTTTCGGGCCGCCGAGGGAAATGCCATTCTCATCACTTTGGTCAAGCGGGCGAGGGGCAGGGATGTTGATTTCGTCTATGGGTTGTCTAGGGGATTGGTCTAAAGGGACAAAGTTGCGGCAGCCGTCAGGGACGGAGTAGATGCGAACATTGATGTCGTTTTCGGGGTCGAGAACCTTGTTGGCCCAGGCGTGGTTTTGCTGGTTAGCTTTGCTGTCCAGTCGCTTTGACACAATCTCCGGCGTTTGGCCGACAGTCGGCGGCCAGAGTTCTCCGATAACCGGGATGTTGCCGTTAATGACCACACGGAGCTTTGGTTCGTTCTCAAAGAAACTGTCGACGTCGGGCGTGATACGGAATTGTTTGCTGTCCCAGTAGAGAAGCCGTCTCCAGGATTGCGTTTGACCTGCGGCAGTCTGAACCAGGAGTTCTACCGGGGAGCATTTCGATGGATCGGAAGGGAACGCTCCGCAGTCACCCCGGGCGACGAGAACGAAGTGATCAGCGGACGTGTGCCTGATTGAAAGCGCATGGCCAGATTCGGTACCCTTCTTCCACATCCCGTCGCCGACGCGAAACCAAAGCGGCGGTTGAACGTCAGGGAGCTCTTCCCTATTAAGAATGCGATAATCTGGCCGCCGAAGAGGGCTTGGTTGATCAGCCGCAGTTTGCGCGAGAGCGAAGGATTGCAAGACAAATAGAAAGGCAATGATGGTGGCGGCGCGGATCATGCTTAAACTCCTACTGGCGATCGAGATGAGGGCCCAAAATGTGATCAGTCAATCGCAGAATGCAAGGCACATAGGTTCATGAAGCAAGAGGGTAGCGAAGCTTGTTACCAAACTCGAACGAGATCAAGGTTAAGACCGATCGCAATTTGTATAAACTACTTTGTGAATACCCTCTTCTTGCGAGACCCAGACATTATCCGTTTGACCGCGATCCTTCCTGCCATTTGTCGGCCAATTTAGCGCGCACGAAGCAAGAGTTGCTCCACACGGGGACAGCTCGACCCGACGAAAGACACTTCTCCGTCCCCATGCAAACGGAACTCTGCTCGGCACAAGACCTTCCAAGATTTGAGGAAGTCGGCGGAGTAAGAAGCCCCCTCGGAAGTGCAGCATAAGTCACATTACACTCTTCCCGCCCGCCGAATCGGTGACAAAAATACGCTCGAAGGTATATTTGTGTCAAGGGTAATCTTGATTGGTGCTGGCAACGCACGTTGCAACTTCCGACATGCTCGCTAATAGCACATTGACTTACAAAGGAATTGAGTTGATAACAACTGTAATTCCAAGCCTTAATTGGGCTCCGACGATTTCACAGGGCTATATCCGGCATCGGCCAATGCGAGTTGAGGTTTAGCTTTTGGATTTGTCGTCCGGATGAATGAGAAACCTTTCGGGCGGTCTTGTCGGTGACCAAGATCACATACGTCAGGGCTGTCCGGATTTCGTAACAAGAAGTGTTCTGACACCCAGATACGCCTATGACAGAGCAACAAACAGATAGGAGTTGGCACCTAAATTACAAAAGCCTCCTCACTCTCTATAAAGACGACGCCGCCGACATTCCCATCGTGAAGCAAGCCAACGGTGAACGCTAATTCAGAGTTAGAAATCAACGCCAGTTCCAATTTCGCAGAACCTTCCACGCTGTCACCAGCCGTTGAATTGCTTTCGGGCCTGGGTCTCCGTTCCACAGCACATTCCGCGTGTACTTCACGGTAGAAGTTTTCGACACTCGGCCCGCTCAAGTGCGAGAGGTTATGCCGCACCTCCCTGAGTTCTGCTTGTGTCAGCGCATCGTTCGGGGGCTGGCGAGGGGTCACGGTAGAGTATGATATCATGTTCGCCGTATGTTCGCCATATGGTTATAATGGTGCGACGTAAAATTCTACTTGAGCGTGGTGAATTGTGCCTGAATACAAGGTTCGACTAGAAGTCTGGCGAGATGACAGCAAACCCGAGAGCGTCGAAGAAACAATGCAGAGCAGTTATGAGGCCCCGCCGGATGTCCTTCACGGTTTTGCAAGGGACGTAGCGGCTGAATTTTCCAAGGCGATTCGCTACCGCGAATACCTTGCGGAGATTCCAGACTCCCCGGTCAAACTGATTGAAACTCGGTCGCATCACTTCAATTTTGCAAAACCAGTCAGCGAATTTCATGATTCCATTAACACACAATCGCTCTGGTTGGAAATACGCAACAACTTAGGAGATGTTCGCTTTCTTCTGGCACAGGCGCGGGCGTACAAGAGCCTTGAACCGCCGCAGGACAAAACGGACTACGATTCCGATGGTCTGCGATACTACGCCCATTTCGCGAAAATGCACCGCCTCAACTTAGCTGTGTTTGGACTGGTGAAGATTCAAGATTTGGTGGTCAGGCTTCTCTTTGAGAACCTTGGAGGCACCAAACTGATTCCTGTGAAGGAAACCGATGTCAACTGGGAAAAGAAACTCACGTTAGAGGCGGCGAAAAAAGGTCTGAAGTCTCAATTGGATTCTGGCAGTTTGGCTAAAGAGGATTTCGATGCGATAGTCAAGGCAACAGACCATCCATCACAATCTGAGCATCAATCAACTCTCATTGCATACAGACATGGGGTGATTCACCGTCTCCGTCCCTCCGTGGACTACCCGCAACTTTTCACTCCAATTGAGAATCGAGTCGGGGAACCACTGCTCGACGAATCTGGAAAAGAGAGAGGCAGGAAATATTCATTTTGGGGATTGCCGGACAAGCCTGCATTTTACTTCGCCGATTTATACGCTGCCCTGCTCAGTCATCTGAAATTCGTTATTGAGATGCTGACGATGCTTAAGTCAATCCAAAGGCTCGCATGATGTTAGCGCGAACTGCCGCAGGAGTGACGTGCCATTGCTGGAATGTTGTTGCTGCAACTCTCCATCGCCCCTGCCAACGCCTTTTTGGACCTCTTGCTTAACGAGCCTCGTGCGTTCGAGTAGAACCTGCGGAACAGCCTTGAGTAGTGCCCGCGCCATTTGTTTTTGCCACGGCATATGGGGAACGCTGCCAATCTGGTCACAAAGGCCTCCCGTACCTCTGAAACTCCCCCACCGACCCTAGCCTTTCCGGGCGGCCGAATCGCCACACAGCGGCTTTTTCATAGCGCCTATATTGATAGAATTCCCGGCGAGGGATACTCCAATCCTGACTTGGCTGGTATTGTCCAGCAGCGAAACCCGAATGGCAAAATTCTCACCAGTAACGCGAAAGGGCGACTGCGAAGAAATCGCTAACCCGTCCACCGCATACGGACGTCGGCGGCGCAACTGGATCGACGCCCACGGTTCTGTCCCTGCTGGTCAAGTTGTGGATGCTTCATGGGCAATCAAGAGTAGACAGCTGATCCCGGCCAAAACGGGGGTCAGACGAAAGAATTTGAGCTGACAGAGATTAGCTTCCCTATCGTGGACGGCAAAGGTTGCGTGTCGGACTTATACCCAGGCCCATCTTTGTTGGTTTCCTATACTTAAGTAATGAACCAGAAAAGCTTCGCGCCGCTCATCATCCTGATCTTTGTCGCAGTCGCTTTGATTGGCGCAGAAATTTGGTATTACGAGTCACATCAATCGGAATCCTATCAACCATCCGGCGAAAAACTTCCGGCGTCTCACCCGATGACTTCCAGCGTTCCACCGTCGGGGTCCAGTACACCGCCGAGCGTCCAATCATCAACAACCCAAGGACCAAGCGTGGGATCAAGTCCGACTTCGAGTACGCTGAGCACCGAGGGTTGGCAGTCTTGTCGAAATGATTCGTTGGGGTATTCCATAAAATATCCGCCCGATTGGGCAGTGATGACGTACGGCGGAGGAGCTAACGTACCGGCGAGTTGCAGCGACCCCCGAACCGCGGATGATCTGAGTTTTGACCCGATCAATTCGAATGCTGTTTTTCAGCCCGCCATAAATATCCAAAGCGAAGCAACTGCAACCTCACTCAATCAATTTTTTCAGGCTAATTCCATTTATGCGACATCCAATCCTTCTTCAACTCCGGTGACCATTGCGGGAGAAAATGTTCCCTGGTTTGACTTCAATCGCCAACAATCAACAATTTTCATTTGGCACAACGGGGAGGTGCTTGAGATTTCAATAAGTTATATGCCAACGAGCACTCTTGCTGCAATGCTTGGATCATTTGAATTCACACCTTAAGAAGTTTGCTTCGTGCCCCGTTCCCATATATCCCAGAAAAATTGAGCGGCACCTATAGAAGTCACTGCCGACAATCTCCGGTCGACCAAAGGTACAGATTGGTCACACCCGCGCCCAGCAATCCTGGAATGAGTAGGTAGGGGTCCCTTACGCTTTGATCCGACGGACACCACCCATAAGGATCTACGGGCACGTAGTTCACTGACATTGCTTGCTTTGAGTTCGCCGGGTACATGGTGACTGCCGTGCTAGTCTTCTGCTGCACCTCGAAATGCAAATGCGAAGCGGTGCAAGGCCCTGCATCGCCTGAGAGGGCGATCAAGTCGCCAGCCCGCACTGGTGCTCCATCCGGCACTAACGCGCTGGGGTTTTGCGCCGCAAAAGTGTACCCTTTTGTCGGTGAGATATAGAGGTTGTATTTGTAACCGCTCTCTAATCCAACAAACATGTAGTTGCCATTTGAATCGGTATTCATGTACGCCGTGCAAGAACCCTTTGTTCCTACCGCGATATTCCCGTTCAAATTTACTTGAACGCCGGGAAGGGGCTGGCCGTTCAATGTGACCTGACCCGATATGAATAACGGACTTTGAGCGGGAAGCGTGCCGGCCTTCAGTTTCCCTGTCTTTCCGGTTTGCGTCGCAATAAAATTCTGGCCCGTGAGGCTCGCTGTAAGGGGTCCAGTCGCGATGTTCCGCGTGTGCGTGCTCAGGTGGAGATAAAAAACCTTATAGCCGTTCCCGGGGTCCAACTCCATTATGTTGAATATGTCGGGATTTCCGCCAGCCCAGATTCCTTCTGAGTTCAGGCTCGACAAGGTCGGATATGAAACAGTGCCCGATATAGCCGCGTAAACCTGGTTCCCATAGTCAGACTGGAAGTCGTATCCCGGATGACCATCATAGTAGAGATTGGTAGCATCATCTGGCGAATAGTTCGCAACACCTTGCAGAAACTCGAATCCCTTTGTGGCATTTTGGTAGCCGTGACGGCAGTCAACATGGAATTTCGAGGCTTTCGTATTGCCAACCTCTCCGACAAAATCCTCCACATTTTTGTCGCACCCATAGACCGAGAAATCCCCTGATGCGTTGAGCATCATGTGATCAAAGACTGTGTTGATCTGAGCTGTTTGTGGCGTGAGGTTCTGGTTCTCCCCCGGACTCATGCCATGCAAGGGGAAGGTCAAAAAGCCAACTCCGTATTGATATTGACTGACGAACGCATCTGCTGCGCCCCCGCCGGTGTCCCGTACCCCGGCTGTCTGCAAGGCGGTCGGATTCGTGAGGGTCATTGTTGGTTCTGCGTATGTACTCGTCACGTATGAGTTCGTTATCAGGGAATTTGTTAGCGATCCAGAGTTGGCTGTGGTCGGCGACCAAATGCCGGAATTGTTAAGTGCCGCGCTGGCTATATAGACATTGTTTGAGGAATCCAGGATCATGCCTGTGGGCGAATCTTGGTTGTTCGATTGCCACGTTCCTTGTGACCAACCGGTTTGCGACAGAGGATTTCCGCTATTGTCGTAGGTGAGTACAAAGAGTAGCGGCGAACCTCCCGCGGCAGCAAATTCGTTTTCCACACCCGCGACCGCGATGTGGTTATTCGTGTCTATCGCAACGTTCTGTGCCGAGTCGTAAGTTCCTGTTGACCCCCATGTTTTGGCCCAATCGAACATTCCATTCGTGTCAAGTTTGAGCAGCAGAGAATCGAAGTCGCACTGTAGGAAATTGTTGTTATCACATTGTGCGGAATGCCTGCCACCGACGTAGATGTTGTCCTCGGAATCAGTGATGATACCGTGAACCCCGTCTGCTTCGTCTTGACCGTAAGAAGGCGTAGACCAATTTTCCTGCCAGACAAGCATTCCATTAGGTGCGTACTTCAGCAAAAGAATAGAGCTGTGTCGTGGCGACACACTGTAGTCCCGGCTGATTCCGGCGACGATTACATTAAATTGTGAATCGACGGCGAGGGAAATCCCGGTGTCGTAAGTGGCCGGACCTTTATAGAAGATTGCAGGCTGAAGGAGCATTCCTTCGGGGCTGAATTTCAATAATACGGCTGCGCAGCACGGGGATACGCTGTAACTTTCACCGACCACGTAGACGTTACCTGTTGCGTCAAATGCGATGTCATAGCCTGCATCGAACGCACTACCGCCCCAGGTCGTACCCCAATTTAGGTTTCCGCCCGTATCCAGTTGCAATAGAAAGAGGTCATAATCACCAACTCCGAAGCTTGATGTCACGCCTGTTACATAGAGGAGCCCGTCTGGTCCCACCTTCACCGAGGTGGCAAAGTCTACGCCTACGCCACCCCACGTCTTGGCCCAAACAAAGTTGCCCAATGGATCATATTTTACGATCAAAACGTCGTGCTGGCCCGCGCCGAAGCTATCCGTGTATCCCGCGGCATAGAGATTGCCAGAAGAATCTAGGGCAATGCTGTCGACGGAATCCGCAGAGACTCCACCCCAGGTATGTGCTGGAAACGTCCAAGTGTTTGCAAAAGAGGGGTAACTCAGCACGAGAGCAAGAAGAGAGAAGGAAGCCGCACCCGCGATAGTGGACACTGGCCCTCCGATTTAGCACGTTTGCTTTCTGATCTCACGGCTTACTCGCGAGGGAAAGAGTTCTGCTTAGCCGCGCGGGAGGGATTATCGCTCCAAGGGCCGTTCTGGGTCAAAGGCAAAATGCACACCTGTCGTTCGCCAAAAACAAATCGTTGCGATGGACGCGCCATGATCGCCTTGGAAATTGTCAGCTCAGTCGTGAATTAGAAGTTCATCACAAAGATCAATCAGCGTGGAGTGGTGCTGGTAGTCGAACCATTGACAGAATTCGTCGTAGCTCCGATCTCGGGGCCAAATCGACATATCTTTGTACCAGCCGCTCAGTTGCTCTTCGAAAATCTCCTCGCACGATTCACGAAGAACGTCCCCGAGTTCCTCATCCGTATCGCACTCCGGAATGAGGTAGATCGTCGGCTCCCGACACACGTCGAGCAATGTAAGTTCATGGCTGGTGGGATCGGCGGCGTGGAGCCAGTCCAGAAACCGCTGCTTCGGCTTGACCACGATGGCCGAGCGATTCAGCGTATCCATATATGTGTCCTCCCCGCTCTCACGCGGCGCGACGTTCATAACGGTGGTGCAGCCCACCGACTTCAGGAATGACGATGATCTCGCCTCTTGGCATGACGGCCCGTTTGTCGGGGGCGTCCTTCGCCAATGCCAAGTGCGTTCGGGAGCCATGATAGTAGGCAAAATAGCTCTTCAGCACACGACAAAGATGCCGCCGATTCAGAACGACCACATGATCCAGGCATTCCCGACGAATCGAGCCGATCAGCCGTTCCGCGAATGCATTCTGCCAGGGACTCCGGGGCGCGGTGATAACCTCCTTCATCGCCAAGGAGTCGATGCGCCGTCGAAACTCCTTGCCATAGATCGAGTCACGATCTCGGAGCAGATACCGTTTGGCATCACGTTCTGGAAACGCCTCGGCCATTTGCTGAGCTGTCCAATCCGATGTCGGATGTTCGGTGACGCCAAAGTGAAGAACTCTTCTCCGCTGGTGCTCCATGACGAGGAAAACAAATAATACCCGCAAGCGAATCGTCGGCACAGTGAAGAAGTCGACGGCAACGATTTCCCCGACGTGATTCCGCAGGAATGTCTTCCAACTCTGCGATGGAGATCGCTTGACGGTTTGCAGGATACGCGAGACGGTTCGTTCGGAAACCTCAATTCCGAGCTTTAGTAACTCGCCGTGAATTCGGGGTGCGCGCCACAACGGGTTTGCTTCTGCTAAGGTCCGAATCAACCTTCGAATCTGCAAGCTGATGGGCGGTCGGCCAGTCCTTTTGGGTTTCTCGGACAGATGGCCCCAATACCGGCGGAACCGCTCGCTCTGCCAGCGTACCACTGTGTCGGGATGGACCACGACCAAGGCCCGTCGCCAATCCTTCCACAATACGGACAGCGTGATCCAAAACCAGCGGTCACGATCCACGAAGCGCGGGCGCGGACCCTTGCGCTTGTAAACGGAGAGCTGCTGGCGGAGAGCAATATTCTCTAAGACCACGCCGCGATGGTCGAACAGGCAAACGATACGGAATAAGCTCAAAAGGAAGGCGAGCATGACCCTCGGTTCTTCCCGCTAGGCTATTGAAAGTCAATGACCTCTGCACGATTTAGTTTTGGCGAACGACAACCATTCGTCGAGGACGTAGCGTGCATCCGAGGGTCGTTTGGAATTTTCGTTAGGCACAGTCATCTGTCGTACGATGAAGAACAGTAGGTCCCCGCTCAAGTGAAAGGAAATCGAGCGGGCACGCGCCATCCGCTAGTCAACCCCACTTACCAGGCCACCTCACTTGGCGGTTGCGCGCTCCAAGTCGTCAATTGTCGGCAGAAGTTGATCCGTCTTGCAGCCTCTCATCGCTCCGATACACGTCAGGTTAAAAGCATATGCCAGCCTCCTATATTCGGTGAAATCGGAAGGCGACAGATCGACGAGAATCTGGTATTGATGAATCCTAACCGCCGAAACAGTTGACGTGCTTTCATTCACACTCGCGGAATAGGGATTCCCTCCCCATAAGCCGGTAGTTTTGTAGAAAAGCTTTTCATCTTTGAAGCGGAGATCTCCTCCAAGGGCAATCAGTGGAGCAAGATGCAACTTATACTGCCATTTATTAACAAACACCAGATCGAGTAAACATTCATGATGACAATCGCTAGGTAGATCGACGGGAATGTTCGCATCGTGTAGCTGTTTTACCGCAAGATCATAGGTCGTGCCGATACGCATTTGCGTAATCACTCCAACATATCTCCCTGCCTCAACCCTTGCACGATATGCTTGAGCAAACGCTAAGGCAATCACCAACAGCGTTGCGAGCACGACACAAAGAACAGCAAGCGGCCAGCGCCTCAGGCAGTTCGTCAGCAAGATGTATCTCTCCTTACCTCACGTTACAGAGTCCATCCACATGAGACTTAAAAGTGTCACTAGTCCGTGGCACCAGGCCACTTGTAGTAACCATCGACTTGAATGTCATTCTGGTTGACACCAAGCCAAAGCACTCCCGCATCTGGAAACGACGACGAGGGACTGTGAACTACGATATACCCAGAGCCAATGGGCTTACACGTGGAGCTATTCCCTGGATTGCCATACGAGGGGCTCGCACAAACGCCCAGATTCGGAGAAATCGTGAAGGTTTGATGGCTCGACCCACAAGTATTGTTCTGCTGGTAACATGCAAGATGGTCGAAGAACTGCAAACCTGGAATTTTACCGCCAGACATGCCATCAGGCCCCGCTAAACTCTGAAAGGTCTGATGTTCGGTAATATACCAGTCCCCCTTGGGGGCGCTCTTGCCGTCGATCGCGAACAGGTTGTAGACGATAGTTCTGTCACTGCTTCCTTTATAGCCATTATCGCTAGTTGGAACCAGCCGCAGGCTCCAAGGGTCGTCCGGGAGATTAAGAGTCGTGCCGGTGCCCGCAATATTTCCACCCCGCGGCATCTAGAAGATTGGGATTGGCTTGTAAAAATAGGTTAGGGGGTATCGAGCGCTGCACGACTGGATCGCCCGCGACTGAATACATAAATCCCTGCCAACTTGGCGTGCCAGGCAAGGCTCCTTGGCCGGTGGCGCGGCCTTGGTTGTCATAAGTGGTGCCGGACGAGCCAATTACTCCTCCATCTTCCGTCGCGATTTGAGGGTAGTCGTTGGGCTCGCTCCATCTCGTGACTCCCGAGCCCGTCAACACAACCATATTGTTCTGCGTCACAGAGCCCGGAGAAGGGCCAACACCGACCCATCCTGCATAGGAGCCGTCCTGAAGCTGCAGGGTTAGGTAAAGTGGCGTCGCTTGCCCTGAGATGTATACTGAAAATGGTCCGGAAGCAGAACCTCCAGATGTTGCTGCAATCGCGAATGCCGAGACGGCCGGCACTTGTTCATTACAGGTACCATTCGTCGAGGACGAACAATACGGCGGTGTGTCCGCTTCCCAAGAAAGTAACGTACCTTGGTCTGCGTTGGTTATCACGTTGGCTTGCAGGTTTGGAACCGCACCGCTCAACGGTAGTCGTTCATTGCTGCCGTATTTCGCCTTGACTTCCCCAATCCGCCGTTCGAGCTTCTTCAGTGCATCGCGCGTGACATAGTATCCGCCAAATAGAAAAACATCCTGTTGCCGCACATTCCCGCAGCTCGAACAAGACGAATCATCGCCAAAATAGAACATGGAAGTCTCCAAAACTCGACAGCCGGGTGGGATTTTGCCAAATTCCTCACTTCGCTGGAAACAGAATTGCGTCCTTCGGGTCTTGAAGAACCGACAGAATTTTCTCAGCGACTTTCTCAATCAGCTTCGTTCCCCAGAACGGATCATCCTTGTCGTAATAGACGACCCGCACGTGGCGGAGATCGAACGGCACATCCTCTTCATTGGCCTTGGAGCAGATGAGCACGACAGGCTTGTGCAGTGCGTGAGCCAACCCAAGTTCGTAGAGCACGTTGGCGTTGCGGCCTGTGAGTTCTGCTATTAGGACGCGGGCAGAGTTGATGCCCTTCCATATTTGCCCAACGATCTGGCCGGTCCCATAGATGTCGGAGTCAGCGCGTTCGGCCTTGAGCTTGGCTTTTTCGATTGCGGGCTTATAGAGATCGTCATAGTATCCGCCAATCGGCTCGGAGAATGGCATCATCACGAAACACGCATCGTTCGCTGCTACGGTGACACCCTTCGATAGCTTCTTGATTTGATCTTCGCCCATTGGAGTGGTGGTATCGCCTGGCGAAGTCATGTCGAGAACGCGAAACTTGCCGCTGGTGAGTTCCTCCATCAACTCTGCTTCCTTGAGACTTTTCTCGAAGACGGTTATGAAGTCGTCAATATGGTCTTGCGGCACAGCGAATGAATCGCGGAGCGCGTTTACGAAGAACTCCCTGTCGGGTAAATTTTCGCTGCGATACTTCGTGTACACATCGGAGATGACAGGAGCATTCATCACACACTGCCGCAGCGCAGTTAGCTTGTCCTTTGGGTCTTGTGGCCTGGTGATCTGCCGGACCAAGTCTGTGGGCTTAATCTTGCCAGGACTCGGTCGCTGCAACAATCCATACTTGATGGCCGAACCGATCTCGACCCTGACATCGCCCGTCCAACCAACGTGGGCATACATGGTTCCCTCTTGATCAGTGCATGCTTCGCCCGCGTTTTGCTCAAGGATTGCTTGTGGGATTCGGATGCACCCCATGATTGAGTGCTTGGGAAATTTGACTCGACCCGCAGCACCGCGAGCACGGCCCGTGCGAGTGTCCTTCTTCGCGGCTCTCTTTTTCTTGGCTGCCTTCCCCTTCTTGGCGGGCTTGGCGATTGTGCCAGTTTCTGGTTCAGCTACGGCGGTCGTTTGATTGTTGTTGTCAGCCATGTGACGACTCCTGTGGCGCGAAGTCTTGCGAAATTATCTCTGTTCCACTTCAGACTGCAACCGTGATTGAAAACTACATTCTACCCGGCTTCCTCTCCCGTGCCTGTTTGACGCTTACCGTAGGAGTTCTGCGAGCCGCAACCTGTCAATCTCTTCGGCCTTCGCCTTGACAAATGTCAGCCGTCCGCCTGAAAGAGTTTCTAGTCCGCGCACCTCAGCTAAACGGAGGATGGCTCTATCTTGCCGAAGTCTCTGGCATAGCCGAGTCGCGGTGCCATCCATGTCCGGGTTCACGACAATGAGCTTCGCAGTGACGTTGCCTTTGCGAATAAGGTCATTGAAATGCTCATCCGCAATGCCAAAGGAATAGCCTAGGATGTCTACACCGGCTCCGAGCACAAATACTATGTTGTCATTAAGAGCCGAACTCGGCGATTTAGGAACTATCGTCGGTTTCAACTCTGTTTCACTTTCGGCCAGATGTCAGCGATTGTCTCGCAAGCAGCGTCAATGTCTCTCTTCAGCTGCTTATTCAATTTCTTACCGTTGAATTGCCGTTGGCGGGATACGTCCAAATAGATGACATCCGCTGGCTTCACACCGAGCTGCTGCCCGGCAGCAGCCTCGTGCATCACTTTCAAGATAATGTTTACGACTTCTTCTTTGGGTTCCTTGGCGTTGAAGTCGAGCTTGATTAGTTTCTTCGTGCCGTTTTCGTCTACATAGAGGTCGGGTGCCGTGGTCACGTGGACTTCGCCATGGATATACCTGGGTCTTGGGTTTTCTAGGACTTCGAATTGATTATTCTGAAAATGCTTCATGTATGTCTTGATGGCACGAATGTTGTCTTCAATTCTGCTCGGATCTTTATCTGGATTCTCGGCGGCCTTCTTTTTCAGTGCTTCAACAGCATCGAGCAGAACCGTAACATCATTGCCGTTTGAGTGGTATCCCCGATCAGCGTTGTAGAAGATTCTTCGCTCGCTTTCTGAAAGAATCTCACTGTAGAACCCAATGTCGTTTCCGCATCTGAACTCGTCGCTTGCTGCTCAAACTCTTCTGGCGAACGGTAGCCCAAAGCGGAATGCAAGCGCTTTTGATTGTAGTAGCGCTCGATGAACTCTTCGATGTTGCTTCGTAGGTGTTCGAGGTCCCGGTACTCGTTGGCGTAGATTTCTTCGCGTTTCAGCGTTTTGATGAAGCTCTCGCAACTTGCATTGTCGTACGGGTTCGCCGGCCGACTCATGCTCGGCACAATCTCGTGCTTCCTCAAGATCGCGACATACTCACCGGAGGCGTACTGAATGCCGCGATCGGAATGATGCACCAAGCCTGGCCGCGGTCTACGTGTATCTATCGCCATATCAAGCGCGTCAGTTGCTAAACGGCTCGCCAGCGTGCGGTCCAGTTTCCAACCGACAACCTTCCGGGAGAAACCGTCGAGAATCAGCGCCAGGTACACAAACTCGGCGAGCAGCCGAATATACGTAATATCCGCAATCCAGAGCTGATCGATCGCAGTCAGTGCCATCCTGCGTGCAAGGTTCAGATAAACCTCCAGCGCATGGCTGGAATTCGTAGTGGTCACAAACTGCTTTGGTTGCACCGCGAGTAAGCTGTCTTCTCGCATGATGCGTGCCACACGCTTGTGGTTCACCAGCATTCCTGTGCGCCTCAGCTCCGCTGTCACTCGCCGGTATCCATAGCGTCGTCGATGCTCCAGTGCAACCCTTTGGATTGCGGATCGAACTTCCATGCTCTCTTCTAGCGGCACGCGGTCCTTAAGCGTGCGATAAAATCCAGCGCGGCTGACTCGCGCCCGGCTGCCCAGACTATTTCACCCCTTCACGTGCGTTCAGGGGCTTGAGGTCTATTATCTGGTCGAAGTAACCATTGTAACCAGCGCGCGGACTCGGCGCGTGATATGTTCCTGAGAATACAACGTATTCTCCCATCAGATCTTTTACCGTTGATTCTTTTATACGCAAGTCGACTGAGTTCGGCATAACCGAATTGCGAGCGTCGACCGAAGAGACAAAGACCCCCACGGACCGATCGACCCCATTGTGTTCAAGAACACCAACTATTCTTATTTGCTGCCCGTCGAAATTGTTGGGATTGGCTATAAGTTGAATTAAACTCACGAGGTAAGGCCTCCTATTATTCGGAGCGTCATCCGCCTGGGAAAACGGTGCCTTTGTCCAGAATAACGTCGCGATTAGCAGGACTACTGCTCTACGTCTCATAGATCCTCCTACCAGCAGATTGCAATAGTTGTTCCTGTTCCAAGCGGGCCACCAAGGAAAAATGTCTGACAGCCTAAATTAGGATAATAGATGATAACATTGCCTCCAGGCGTGGCGACTGAGAAGGGATAGCCGGTTTGTGACGACCAACCTATGTCGCCCGGTGTATCTGGCAGATCGCTCGGCTGACCAGAGAATCGGTCATTCGCGTAAATCGGGTCGTACTGCCCGTGACTATGGTAGCCTCCAGCTGCATCATCACCCGCAGGAATCGCTCCCATCGCGGCAAGAGGTTGACACCCATCCCAACTTCCGGGTATTGGCGCAGTGTAAGAGAACTGATCACCTTCTGAGTATGCCATTCCGCATTGCTCGTTGCCATCGTTCAAAAGCGACTGGTTTTCCGCATACATCGCCCCTGCGATCATGGCTTGGTCGTCACTGTCAAACATTGAACCGGGACCATCGTAAGGAATGTAGACGCCCCCCGTTTCATAGGCAGCGAAATAAGCCATGACGCCGTCGATTGAGATTTCGCAGGCGTTATTGGGGCACTGAACCCCGAAATTACCTTGCAACAGCATCGCTATCATTCCGCAATCAGTGTTAATTCCATCGACACTGCAACTGCCACCACCACCACCCCCTCCGCCCCCGCCCCCGCCATAAGCCCAAGAGCACTCCCCGGTGTCCGCATCAAGCGGGCAATACATAAGTCCAAGGGGATCAATCAAAACCAGCGGATTGTTCTTAACATAACTGTAGCGGTTCCAGGACTGCGGATCTTTGATGCCAACCGCTGCAAGGCCCGCGGGGTCTGGCATGGTCCATCGCCCCTGGCTCGGGCTTTGACGGCGTGCTGGAAAATCATACAAGCTCGTGCTTGTATCTTGATCCTGCCCCGTAAACGAAGCATCTGCGCTGCCCGCCGTCCCGTACGACTCCCCAAAGGGAGCATACGCGGTGCTCGAATACATCGAGGTAGGCTGCGCAGCTGTCGAGGTCAGACGGGAGCTTCCCAACCAATCAGAGTGCCGAAAATACGCCAAGCCAGTCGAATTGTAAATCGCTTTCGCACCGCCCGGTAGGGCGATGAAGGCCTTGATGAGCGTTTGTCCGTTCATCTTCGCCAGCTTCCCGGTCGGCCCGTAGAGGAACTCGATCCACGAACCGCCTGCATTGTTCTCTACCATCCGACCCAGGGCATCGTAGGTCGAGTTCACAGTGGTTGATCCGTTACTGACGGTAAGCATGGTTCCCCAGTTCGGGTCCCAAGTATACGTGTTCAGGTTGTCCGTGAGCAGATTGCCGTTCGCGTCGTAGCTGACGCTTCCACCAGGAAGTGAAGAGAACTGATTGGTGATGACACCGTTTGAGAACGTGTAGATAGGATTGAACGTTAATCCTGCGGAACCCTGTGGAACGTTTTTTTGGACATTCCCGAAGGGATCGTAGGTGAAGTTCTGCCCCCACAGTGGGCCGCAAGCTACCGACTCAACTCGCTGCAAGTCATCATAAGCGTAATTGCACGTTTGGCTATCCGCCGTGCCTGGGATTTGGTCATTGATCACCAGCGCCACCAGGGTGCCGTTTGGGTTCCAAGTCAATACGCCCGAGTCTGTTTTGCTATTGACCGAAAACGCGTATGAAGTCATCCGGCCGGTATTTGGGTCGTAGCCGAAGCTGTCGCTATCTGCGGAACCAAACGTGACTCCGGTGAGCGCGCCGAGAGGGTTCGTCGTGCTACTTGTCCAGTACGTGACGCTCGTGACAGGGTTTATTCCTGAAGAGGCACTAACTTGAGTGATTCTGCCTTCGCCGTCCAGTCCTGATCCATTTGCTCCATAGTTAATTGTTGGGACACCTGGGATGCCGCTCAGAGATTTCAGCGTGCCTGTTGGCCAGTAGGAAGTCGTCGTGTGGTAGTAGACCCCTGAGCCGGAGTGCGGAGTCAACTCGTACACATCTGTCAACTCGCCGCGCTGGTCGTAGCTGAAGAACTCATCGGTAATGAGGGTGCCGCTTGTACCCGTAGTCTGTGCTTCTACCATGTGCAGTTTGCCATTTCCAACGGTCACGCTGGTGGGATACGAACTTTCCGAATCATAGGCAAACTTCCTCAAAGTTACACCTGAGATATTTTTGTTGCCCGCAGTCATCACGCGGTGAAGGGCATCATAGGAGTAGCAAGTCGCGTTGCCAGCGTTGTCTTTCTTTTGAACCAGATCCCCGGCGGAGGAATAATTATTGCCGTCGCCGCATGGTGAAATGGCGTCGTAGGCGTAGTTGATTGTGCCACTCGCCCCATTATGGCCAGTTTCGGGATTCGTTTCCGAAGTCATACGACCGAGCATGTCGTACTGGAAACTGCGAGCCTGTTGGCTCCCGGCGGCGCCTTGAGCGTTTTGAGTGACGGTTAGCAGATGGCCGAGTGCGTCATAGGAGTATTTGGTCCAAAAACCGTTGACAGGGTTCACTTGTCCGCATGTTCCAGACCCCGTCGCTTGCGTCATCTCGCACACCGAGATTAGGCGGCCTAGACCGTCGTATTCGAATTGCTTCTCAAACGCTTGCCCACCGCTGACCGTTTGCAGCACATCATTGTTGGTATAGGTATAAGAAACTGCGCCGCCATCCGCATCCGTAGTCGTCAGCACCCGGCCGAGCGCATCGTAAGTCGTGTTCGTGCCTGGCGCCGAGGAGTTTGTAGAGCAAGCAGTCGCACTGAAGGGCATGCTCCGCCGGTCGGGAAGGCCCAGGTTGTTGTAGTCCACTTCCACGGTATCGTAGTAACTCCCACCCGGCGCTTGTAGATGTTGGCTTAAGATCGGTCGTCCGAGACCATCCACACACGTCCGAAAATCCGCGGCGGAGCTTCCGTTGTTGAAATTCTGCAGTGCCGATTCCACTGCTGTTTGGCCAATGTAGTTGATGTTCGTCTGGTTGCTCATCTGGTCCGTTGCGCTCGCGGGTCGCCAGAAATCCGGATCGGTATAGCTTGACATAACGTTATTGCCGTTTTCGTCTGTCACTTGCGTCGAGATCCCACCGGTACAATTCCAAGTGAATGTGCGCGAGAGGTTGAGCGGTTCATTGATTGTGGTTGGAAACGAATTTCCGCAAGACCCGGAACCGTACGTGTATGTTGTTTGCGCGGAGTTAACGTCAGATGCAACATTAATAGTTCCTGTGTCATAGTAAGTAAATGTCTTGGAGAGTGATGCAGAGCTAGTTGTCGAGGTCGTGAGAGTCGTTAGATTTCCCCGAACGCCGCTTGTGGACCCATGTTGTGGAGTTCCAGAGGTTGCCGTGACAGCTGTTTGGTCGTATCCGTAGGTTGAAGATGCAATAGTCACGGCGGACCCCGTGCTCCAGTCCTTCGTTGTTATCGACGTTGGCTTGCTGACGATGCTGTATCCGTACGCGACTGCCGTTTCACGAATCAGTTTACTCGTTCCGGGAGCAGCGCCGACTGTGACGCCATAGTCATACGCCTTCTGGTCGGTGACCATGCCGTAGCCGTTGTATGTCACCTCTGACAAGCGTGCTTTTCCGTTTGCCAATTGACTGTAGGCGTCTGTCTGGGAAATGGGAGAAGTGACGGTAGCTCCAGAGCAGTTTGTATAATGCGCGTTATAACAGGTAAGGGTCGTTAGAAGCGGCGTCTGGACACCGTTGATCAACTGATTCAGTTGCCGACCCGTTTCGTAGAAATTATAGGTCGCAATCGTCGCATTCGTTGTGGTCGAGCTGTCCTCTGCGAAGCTGATAATCGTATTGTTTCCATTCGGGTCAGTGACGGTCGTGGTCCAGGTAGACCCTGGCCCTGCTGTGCCGCTCGCCAAAGCACGCGTGTACTGCCACTCTCCTCCCGGCATCAACGTGCGATTGATTCCCGCCGTGCTCCCATCCTGTTCGATCCCATTATTGCTGCCGGTATAGGCATAGGTGATTTGTCCACCGGTCGGCAGAGTGACGGATGCAATTCTGCCAGTCACACAATTTGAGTAGGTGCCTTGTATTGGAGTACAGGAACCCGGCGTAACCTCATAGCTCAACTGGTATTGGCTGCCGTCGGGAAGCTGGATGCTGCTCACGAGCGAATTTGCGAGCGGGCCGTATTCCTGAATGCCGCTCACCGCGAAGTTTGTCTTCACCGTGTACAGCTGGTAGTTCATCGTGTAGTCGGCGGAAGCACCTGACGGGGCGTTGTATTGGAATGTGACAGGGTTGGGCGAGGCCCCTGAGACGGTCAGTGCCGTTGTACCAAGCGTGTCGGTGTATGTGGTCGTTCCCGAAGACGTGACCCACGTTATTTTGTTGCCGTTGGTGTCTTGCAGGGGGGTAGATGCGGCGGGATACGGATTGATAGCGGCCCCGTCGGGCGCAGTCAAGGAATTTGCGGTGTTCCCCGTGAGATTTATTGAATACCCTGAATTGTCCGAGGCTGTCGCCACTAAGCTCGTAGAGCTCGAAGGGCAACTACCGCTGACGGGACCTCCCGGTGTCTTCACAGTTGTGGTGCCCGGAAACGGATGCCGCGTACCCCAGCCGTCGTAATATGCAAAATTATTATATACAGTCGTGTACTCATACTCCCAGGTCCAATAAGGGGGATCTGGCGGATCTTGCACCTGTATGCGTGCGCAGACCGCTTGTGTCATCGATGAACTCCAAGTTATATAACCACCCCGGGGCATCGATGTGGTCCAACCCCACACACTAGTCACGTTATTGGCCGGAGTCCAACTGGTGTTACCGTTCGACGTAACTGGAATCCAGATTGAGCTATCGTAGACGAGATTGTAGTTGAATGCCAGCCCGCGTCCCGGCTTATTCAACACCGGGATTACGAAATGGACATTCAGGTTGCCCAGGTTTACCGTGTCAAAAGGACCTCCGCCTACGCTGGCAAAAGGAGGCGTGCCGGTCGAGACCTGTGCTGCAGCAAGATTAGCGACGAATAAAACGAGCAGGACTGCCACTCGCGATTTGAGTTCCATTGCTTCTCTCCGTATCCATTCGATTAACGTTCGCGTCAGTTGCTGATCGTGAAGTCCGACAGAGGCAGACCCGTGTTGAAGGCAGCACCAGAAACAGAAAGGTCGATGGTCAGGTTTCCCTGCAGGAGTTTTTGGATGTGCGTGGGAACGAGAACTCCTGTGACTGGCCGGTAGTTGAAGAAGTCAACTTCGAGGGGAAGGTTCATATTTGCGTTATTGTCGGGATGATTGTTGAAGACGATTGCGACCGGCAGAAGCGTGGTTGCATCGAGATAAAAGTCCATGGTGCTGAGCTGCTGCGGTGACGGATTCAGTCCTGGTGGATTGTATTGATAGATGTAGGACTGAATGTGTTGAACCGTCTCTCCGTTTCGATTTTCTTGGCCGACATAAGCAAGCACTACGCCAGGGCCGAGTGCGAGCGACCCCAAGGCGGGATAGAACCATACCGCATCTGTCGCGCAGTTCTGGGGAGGAAATAGGCCGTGGGCACCACTGGGGGCAATCCATTCTCCCAAAGGCACTCCGGTCGAAGCGTCGCGAATTTGTGAATGGATACCATCCGGAAGTGCCATGTCAATCCGACTCTCCCCAGTGCCCAGGGCAAGGAGAGTCGCTGTTCCTGACTCGGTGCCCAACGGCCCCGACCACGTCACCTTTCCTGTTAGGGTCACGTCTTTTACGGCATTTCCGCCCGTAAGCGCAGTGATTGCTTGGGAGGCAAACGCGACTGCTTGAGGGTCACTCTGCGGCTGCTGGCCCTGGCAGAATTGTGTTATCGCAAGAAACAGGATGAACAATAAGTAGTGAACGCGGTGGGTTGGCCGTTCGACGTGGCTAGAGGGAATGCGAGGAACACTCGGCAGCGCTGAGAGAGCCATTAGCTCCTCCAGAAAGCTTGGATGTCCCCCTCAACAGACTCGCTTATAAAAGTGCAGCCGTGCTTTTGTCAAGCGCGAAATCGTCTTATCACGATGAACTGTGACATAACTCACAACGGCATTTAGTAACTCATTGCCATGCAACGGTTGGTTAGCACGACCAATTACCAATACTCCTGCTCCCTAAAATGACAGTTATCCGCTCTGCGGGAAGAAGCGGGTCTAAAGTTTCGCGGAGACGGATATGCGCGGAGGTTCCGATGCGCAGACAGCAGGGCTTCTCCCTAATTGAGTTATTGATCGTAGTCGCAATCATCCTCATCATCGCCTCGATTGCCATTCCCAATCTGCTTCGAGCTCGGATGTCGGCGAACGAGGCAGCCGCCGTGGAAGGCGTGCGCACGATCAACACCGTTCAGATCACCTACATTTCGACCTATCCGACCGTTGGTTTTGCGAGCACGCTTGCTGCCCTTGGCGGCACGAGTTGTGCACCTCCGAGCGCTACGAGCGCCTGTTTGATCGATAGCCAGCTTGCGTCGGGCACGAAAAGCGGCTATTCGTTCACTCTGTCGGGCGTCGATGGGACCCCGGCTGGCACGTATCAGGTCGTCGCGTCTCCAACGACCCCCAATCAGACGGGCGTACGTTTTTTCTGCTCATTTGCCGATGCGGTACCAGCGCCGCCTCGCCAGGGCCGCTCGTGCCATTTTCCTATTTTGTATGGATTGTCCTAGCTTCAGTCCGACTTCACGTTTGAAAAGCCGATGTAAGTTGGGCATTCGAGATCCCAAAGAATTTGCTTGCGGCATCCCGCCGTAGCAGCAGGGCACCGTGCGAACCTTGAGTCATTTCCAGGACGAGTTCAATCCGGGAGTCCATCAGAGAGTCAGCCTCCCAAGCTCTCACATCACTTTGTATTTATTTGGAGAAGATCGATAGTCCGAGCACTATAAAACGGGCGCCCCACGGAAAATCCCGCCCGACGGAGAATGATGTCGTAAACCGTTCTCCCCTCGCCACTCTGCGTTTATTATGGCGCGGTAACGAGCGACTTGCCGCGAGAAAACACTGGCGACCCCTGCCGCTCCCTTCGGATCGGCAGGCACCTGATGCATTTTCTCTCCTCCCGCCTTACACTATCTCTTCCCGCTGTGTGACCCATAGCAATAGATCTGTTTGTCTGGATATCCACTTGGGCTCGACAGTCAAGAACGACTTCCGCTCTCGACCGCAGCGCTCGCCGTAGAACCGCCAAACGTTACTTTTCGGACACATCGCGCTCGACAGAGAGTATGTCATAGACGGTTATTGCCTCTCCGCTGCGCGACTGATATGGTGCCGTAATCAATGACTTTTCATTGGTCGACACACTGGCCGTGAGATGCCTACCTATAGCAAGCGACCTGCAGGAACGTTCAACAGCCTCAGACTTACTGAATCGCGTGAATGAACACGACGTCGTGTAGCTTGTTCCGTCCGCCGTGCGAAAGATGACTTTCCCCTCGCGATTGCCAACGACCTTGACTTTTACGGACTGTGCGCTGGCAAGGAGCGGTGAGACGATGGCAAGAACTAGCACAAGCAACGCACTAGACACTCTGGCCTCCAGTGGCCCAAATATCTTAGGGAAAGATCGTGGACTATCGCTGTGGAGTCGAAAGATGGCGGATGAAAGAGACACAGTTCCTCTAGCAGGCTAGTAGGCCCACTGAAGCTAATAAAAATGTCCCCCTCAACTTATTGTGAAACCGATGACCAGACCAGCAGTAAGACCCTCCAAAGAGTCCCAGGAGGGAAAAAATGGGTACGAGAAGAAACGGCAAGATACGAGAATGTCCAGTCTCGTGTCAAGGAAAAAAGTAACACGTCACGTTGAAGTGTGATACAGCAACTCGGCAGTTCTTAAAGTCTTATTGTTTCAGTCTGTTTCGCGAGTTGATGGCCGTGTCCGCGAAGAAAGTCTCTGACTATCTCGTTACGAGAAGATGAAAGAACGTCGAGGACGGCGAGAGGTGGGTCTACACTGCATTGTCGAAAAGTGCGGAGGCTCCTATGCATAGGCAGAAGGGATTCTCGCTCATCGAATTGCTGATCGTCGTCGCGATTATTCTCATCATTGCTTCCATCGCCATCCCCAACTTGCTGAGAGCACGAATAGCAGCGAACGAAGCGGCGGCCGTCGCTGGCGTCCGCACGATCAATACCGTGCAGATCACCTACAGCGCAACCTACCCAACCATCGGTTTTGCAAGCACTCTCGTCGCTCTCGGCGGCACCAGTTGTGCACCTCCGAGCGCGAGCAGCGCATGTTTGATCGATACCCAACTCGCTTCAGGCACTAAGACTGGGTATAGCTTCACTCTTGCTGGTATGGAGGGAACGCCGGCAAGCGCGTACCAAGTAATCGCGACTCCGATGAGCCCCAACCAGACCGGGGTGCGGTCTTTTTGCTCATTTGCCGATGCTGTACCCCGCGCTTCATCCACCCCTATCACAACCTGCGATTTCACCATTTCGCCGCTCGATTAGGCACAGCCGCGAGACGGACCAAAACTTGGCATCATTTCAGAAGAACTATACCGTCACGTAGAACCGTATATGTCACGAGCTGTGAACCCGCCTGGCTGAAGTACTCTGTCCAATATCCTCGCAACGCCGACCAGTAGGCGAAATCCTTTTGAGCGCCGTCTACCCCCAGTACATAGACGCGGACGTTCCGTAGACCTGCCGCGGAATGATCGCGAAGCAGCCGGGCTCGCAGCTGCGTGAGCAGTCTTGCCGAGGACTCCAGGTTGAGATCGGGCGTGTGATGGCGCATGTCGGAGAAAATGACAAGAACCTTTGGCTTGCCTGGCTGGTTCTCGAAGATCTGCGCGGCGAGCAAAATACCGCCAAGTACGTCTGTGTAACTGAATTGAGGTTTGAGCTGCGTGGCCTTGGCCTGCCATGCTTTCTCGATCTGCCGTCTTGCCGATTCCAGGCGTTCGCCGAAATACCCCGGATCATGGGGGAGGTGCGCCTGGAGCAAGATCAGCGGCTGGGCGGAGCTACGATCCGTGATGCCGATCACGGTAAGCGATGCGCTCGAAGGCAGGGTCAGAAGAAGACGCGAGACGCCGTCCAGATTTTTGTGGTATTCCGTTTTACCGTCCGGTCCCTTTACGTCGGTAGACCTCGTGAGGTCAAGCGCAACGACGATCTGCGCGTGCTGCTGCGCATGGGCATGGGGTGTGGCAAGAAGAAACGCGGCCAAGCCAAAAACGAGAAGTTTGGTCACCGCATTCCGCATTGTGCGCGTGAGCATCGAGCGATAGAAATCGCGCCAGAATTGGGCGGCGAAGATTGCAGCCTCATTCTTAAGCATGGTGAATTCCTCGAGCCGCAGGACCATCTCCCCGCGTACCGCCTCAAGTTCGCGGGAAAGTTCGTTGTGGTTCTCTCCCGAACCGGCTCCAAGCTTGAGGGCTTCGCGGAGCGCAAGACCTGCGCTGATTTCCATGGCTACGGCGAGCAGTGCCATCACCAGGCGCAGGAAAACAAGCGTGCGGTCATAGAAGTTCGTCTGCGGCGGTTCGGGAGCGGCCGCTTCGCCTTCAACAATGACCTCGGCCTGTGCGACTTTCGTTTGCTCGAAGAAGAGATCGCCGCGAATGACGGCGAGCAGCACGAGACTTATGATCGCCGCGAGAAATCCGGCGCTCGCAAGGGTTCTCACGAGATGCCGATTGGACCATTCTTCAAGGAACCGTTCGGAGATGAAGGGCGTAACAATGGCGATTCCCACGCAATAGAGATAGCTCTTCCACCCGAGCCGGTAGGGGGCAAACGCAATGAGGGAGAAGAAGAATCCCGCGAGGGTGAGGAGGAATGTGACGGCCCGGTAATACCATGCCTTGCGCAGTCGGCGGCGCTCATCGCCCGGAGGGGCTGCAAGGCGACGCCATTCTTGGAGTTCTCTCTCTTTTTCGGCGAGCGAGACGATGTGGGCTTCCAAGCCCGCGAGCCGCGCATCGTTCGTGAGGGTGATCCGGCGCTCTTCGCAATCGCAAATGGCTTCGGCGCGCGCAACGAGATGCTCGACGCCCTCGAATCCTAGTTCCCTGCCTACGCTCTGCATATTGTCGTTTGGGTTCATATTCCAAATCTCCCTATGCCTTCGACTGTCGCACGGTGCCGATCGGGATCGGTAACAAGCACGTCTTCCATTCCATGCACCGCCAATAAAAAGGAGCGTGCCGGTAGGGCAGCTCCTAAATGAAGGTGCTAGGTTCCTTCGAGGACTTTGCGCGCCGCTTCGAGTTTTTCGAGCTGGCGCTTGGCCTGCTTGAATTCTTCCTCTTTCCTCGCGACGTCTTCCTTGACCTTGTTGATCTGGTCGAGCACGACTTCGACCGGGGTTTTCTTGACCCAGGTCTTGCGCTTGGACGTGCTCGTTGCGGGTTGCGGGGTTGGGGTTGCGGACTGGGGCGATCCCGAGTCCCGTGCTTTTTGTGCAGTCATTCGCTACTCCTCACGAACTTCGGTTGCGGCTCAAGATGGGCCGAGCGGGCCACGGTCTCGCGGCAGGCCCGGCAATTCTTGGCCTCTTCGGTCCGGTGCCGCTTGATCTGATCGAGCACGATCAAGGAGCAGCCATCGCGAAGATTGTGGGACCACGTATTGAGGTAATCGCTCGCTTCCACGGCCGTCAGGTTATGCGCGGGAAGAGAATACTCGTTGCGGTTGCGGTCGTAGGCTACGACCAGTTTGAGGTGCTGCGGTTGCTCGTTCACATTCGTTCTCTCCTTTCGGGTTGGTGTTCGTGCTACTGGCGTTCTCACATCGTTCAGGCGTTCGTGCGGGAACCGGTCTCGGGAATCAGCTTCATGACAATCGTGAGTTCGGAAAGCGCTTCCTCAACTCCCGAAAGCGCTCCGAGCGCTCCCAGGTGATTCGTGTCTTCGAGGCACGCGACAGCCTCGCCCAATCGTTCGTGCAGGCTCTGGGCTCGGCTCAGGCAGTGGTCCCGCAAGGCTTGCCGCAGGCGCTCGTCCGCTCGCAGGCGGTCCGGCTGGTTCATAGTCACCTCCTTTCTCGGTTGGTTGTTGTCGTTGTCCGGCTATCCACGCTTCGAGCTTCCGCATGGCATCGCGCTTCATTGGGAGCTCGACATGGACATAGATTGAGTGCACGTCCTCTCCCGAGGAGTGACCCATAATGGCCTTGCGGACTTCCTGGAGGACTCCCGCTTCCATCATTCGGCAGTTGAAAGCGTGCCGGAGATCGTGAAAGCGGTAGTAGCGGATGCCCGCGCGCCGGATGGCCGCCTTCCATGCCGTCTTGATTCTGTGGATCGGACGGCCCTTGAAGGTAAAGACCAGCCCCTCTCGCTTCCGTTCGGACTCAAGAAGTTCGGCGAGTCTTGCGGTAAGCGGGATTTCGCGGGCTTCGCCTTCGGGGGTTTTCGAGTGCGTGACGGAGAGAATCCGGCGGGTGAAGTCGATGTGTTCCCACCGCTGCGTGAGGATCTCGCCCCGGCGCATGCCGGTATCGAGCGCAGTAATAATGATGGAGCGGAGATGCGGCGCGGCCGACTGAAGGAGCCGGTCTTCCTCGCCGACCGAGATCACGAAGCGCGGTTTTTTCCGCTCCCGCGTCATCCGCACCCGGCTCAGGGGATTCATCGCGATGAGTCCTTCGTCGACGGCCCAGAAGAGCATGCTCCGCAGACATTCGAGGTCGCGGTTCACGGTCGTGTCGGTGAGTAGCTTTTCCGAGTGCCGATGACGCCGGAAAGCCGTGGCCAGGTTCTTCGTGATACGCCCGATTGGCATCTCGCCGAAATACGGCAAGAGCACTTTCAAGCGGTCGATGTGGAATGGGCGGACCTGGGCCTCGGCGAGAAACCGGGCCGTAAGTTCGCTGAAGGTGGTTTCGGGCGCAAGCTGACTCAGGCCTTCGCGCTTCAGGTTCAGTTCATCCTTGAAGTGCTGCTCGATCTGTTCCGCCTGCCGCCGGTTATTCGTGCCAGTCGACTTTGCGTGGCGCACGCCGTCGACGTAGACGTAGGCCCAATAGATGTTGCCGCGCTTGAAGAGCGTCATCGGATCATGCCTCCTTCCTGTCGCTGGCGGTCAAGCACCCAGCGGACGATTTGGTTGTGAAAGAACAGGAGCTTTCCCCGAGGGGAGAGCCGGAAATGCGGAAGCCCTTTCGGCAGATACTGCTGGCGGATGGTCCATTCAGAACATCCGAACATGCGGGCGACCTCGCGGATCGTCATCGGCTCGCCCAAGGCGTTGTCGGACGCGTGCTCAGATGAGTTACCGGGGTGCGGGCATTGCTCCGGGCAGGGGTGCGGGCAGCGTTGCCCGAGGGGAACATCGGAAACACTCAGGTTTTCCGCGCTCTTCGCGCGTTCGGCAAAAGCCGACATTATCTGTCCAGACACCGCCTCCGGTCCCCCGTGGCCCTTACCGCTCATCACGGCGCCCGTTCCGACTCAGTACCCGATGGATGAGCTTGCGAATCCATTCCGGCAGCAGTGCCCAGAGTGCCCAAAGGACCATAAGGAGGAGTCCAAGAATCACCATTCCGCTCTGGACAACGGGACTTCTTACGAGTTCCAGGAGGACGGCGAGCGAGATATAGACCAAGAGGACGCCGCCCGCGATCTGCACCAAGCATCCGAGTGCTTTCCACCCGAGGCTGACCTTGGGCTGCGGCGTCGAAAGCTCGTAGCTCCCGCACTGGGAGCAGACCGTCGCATATCGGGGATTCACGTGCAGACGCGGACAAAGGCGCACGTCATAGCTCCGCCCGCACGAGTTGCAGAACAGCGGTTTGCCGAATGTTGCGCACGCGCAGAAATAGCAATACCTCATGACGGTTCCTTGATAAGCGGCAGAGGTTCGTCGCCTTTTGGCCGGAGCCAGACCTGGCGGAAGAATCCGCCATCCCGAACGGCGGCAAAGGTCGAAAACCAGAAAATGATGTCCGTGAGTTCCGCCACCGTCTTCCGGATCGAATGCATCCGGCGTTCGGAGTTCGCGATGACGAGGACTCGGAACCGCGACTGGCCGAAGCGCCGTTCGTAGTCGCCGGAGCGGGCGAATGGCAGGTACTTTCGCACTTTGTCGGTCCAAATGGCGGTCCGCTCGGTCCCAAGGTCGGCTTCTATGAATGCTGCGAGGATGCCCGCCGCAGGCGTTCGGAGTTCGACGTAGCCGTCGGGCAGAAGCGACTCCGCGACCGGCTCGTCGAAGGAGAGCCAGCGCTCGAAGGCGACACGGAGCATGGGGATCGGCTGGAACTTGAGGGCGCAATAGAGGTCATTGAGAGCCAGTTGATGAGCAACAAATGCGCCGCCTATCGATGACTCATCCTTCCGCCGCTGGAGTCCCCGGTGGGGCGTCGCCGATGAGTTCGGCACCGGCAGTGGAGAGCGTATACAGCGCTTTCTGTTGCGCCCCCGAAGTTCCGAGAAAAAACCGCCGCAGGAGCCCCGCCCGCGTGAGCGCGAGCAGCCGCGCATTGACCCTCGTTACGGAACCGAAGCCTGCCACCCACTTCGCCTGATCGCGATCCACAACGCGCAGCAAGGAGAGTTCATCGAGGAGCCGGCGGTCCCGCGCCTGGAACACCATCCCGATCTTTCTATTCCCAGCCATGCGGTCCTTCTTCCTTCGCGGCAAGCACCTCGGCCTGGCGCTTTGCGATTCCGCGCTCGATTACGACTCGCGCACGGCCCCAACGTCCCCGCGAGCGATTCAAAAGATCGGTGGCATCGACCTGGGGCTCCCGAACCGTGGGAACGGCAATCTCCAAGGAGCGCTCCGCGCCGGTTTTGAGAATCGCGTGCCGCCGATAGAGGTTCTTCAATCGCTCGCCGAGGGACTTCCCGCCGTCAAGGGCTTGCGCGATCTGGGTGGCATCGCTTGAGGAAAGCTGGAAGAACGCGTGGGTGCCGACGGAGAGGATCGCTGCTCGCATCTCCACCGGATACTGGTCGAGGAACTGGTTCGCGGAGACGACGCCGACGCCAAACTTGCGCGCTTCGGAGAGCATGGTCTCGATATCGCTCCCATAGGCCACAAGGTTCTGGATCTCGTCGCAGTAGACGGTGTACAGGGAGCGCTTCTCGCGAGTAAAGAGCGCGTTCTTGAGGACGGTGAGAATGAGGCTGCCCAGGGTGAGTGCCTGTTCGCCCAACCGCCCCTTCGCCAGATTGACGATCACCCAGCAGCCTTCGTCGAGCGCCTCTTGCATCGAGAACGTGGACGGCTGACCCACGATGTGGCGGAAGTGCGGGTCGGCGGTGAAGGCCGACGTCTTGTTGAGGATCGGTTCCCGCATCGCCGCCTGCATTGCCTCGCTCTGCGAACCGAAGCGAGAGTCGAAGTACTGGCGGACGTCAGGATTCGTGACGCGCGTCATGCACGCGGTCCGGAACTGGGCGTTCGTGAGGAATGCCGCGAGTTCGACGAGCGTGAGCCCATTGTCGGAAAGCGCATAGAGAGAATTCCGCAAGAGTTCATCCGTACGGGCTCCAAACGAATCGAGATGCCAGCGATCCCGAAGGACCTGCGCGAACTCGGTAATGCGGACGAAGTCCGTCCCGTGTTCGAGCGGATTGAATCCCACGGAGACGATCGGGTCGGCGGGTTCGACAAGGATGAGCTTGTCGTCGAGATGACGGTGTTCTTCCCGCTCCCGCAGATTGATGATGCGGAGAAGGAACGGTGTCGTGTCGCCATGGAGGTCGAAGTACAGGAACCCACGGCCCGCCTTGATGTCCTGCTGGGCAAGATGGCGCAGGAAAAAACTCTTTCCGCTGCCGGTTTTTCCGAGAACCGCGATGTGCATTGACCGGCGCTGATTGCTCACCATGTAATGCCGCTTCGTTACCGCTCCGTCCGAGACGAGATAACCAAGATCAGTTCCACCCTCGAACCGTGCTTCGCGTCGCCGTTGGGCGATACGGTTCCAAAGACTCACGATGAAGTTTTCGAGGAAGCGAATCATGGTTCGATTGTCCAGGGTGGCGCGGCGTTTTCGGTAACACGCCACCTTCGAGCAGACCGCATCCAACGAAGAAAAGCCCAGGAGTCGGATTCTCTGATCCGATCTCCTGGGCATCGAAGGCCGCGGCATAGGAGCGGGCAAGGAAACGGCCTTCGAGCGAAGAGCGACGCCGTTGCTAAAAGCAAAGAAAGACCCGGGAGTCGTGCTCTCTGGCGCGATCTCCCGGGTCTCCGAGGCCACCTCAGGAGGGGTCCGAACGTGAGTCGGCGGCCTACGTCTTGAAGTTCGTGATGATCACCTCTTTATAGCGCTGCCCGGCAGATTTCTGGGACGTGTAATGCAGCTCGACTCCCTGGATGTAGTAATCGCGAAAGAGCTTTCGCACTTCCGGCACGTCGTTCAGGGACAAAACGAACTTCCCTTTGAGTTCTCCGAGCCGCTCTGCGAGGGTAGCGAAATCAGCCTCTTCCAGATTGTGGCGATAGAGTTTCCTTGCGTAGTAGGGCGGATCGCAATAGAAGAGCGTCGTCGGGCGATCGAAGCGCCGTAGCACCTCTTCGTACGGCGCGCATTCCAGTTGCACCCGCTCCAATCTTTTGTGGGCGTTTTCAATGAGCTCGGGAAGGCCGGTCAGGTTGAAACTCGGAGGCTGGACCACGTTGCGATGGTAGGCGGGATTCCGCACCAGGCTCGCAAACGCGTTGCGCAATACATAAAGATAGCGCGCGGCCCTCTGGATGTCGGTGAGCGTTGTGGAGTCGGTCCTCTTGAGAAGCTCGAACCACGTTCGGCTCACGACCATGAAGCGGAAATACCGAAGTAGTTCCTCGTAGTGTTGCTGGCAGACGCGGTAGAAGTTCACGATCTCGCCGTCGAGGTCGTTCAGCACTTCGACCTCGGAGGGCTCTTTACGGAAAAACACTTGCGCGCCGCCCGCGAATGGCTCCACGTACGTTTTGTGCTTCGGAAATATCGCAATGAGCCGCTTCGCCAGACGGTTTTTCCCACCTATGTACGAAAGCGGTCCACGCATGTTCCGAGTTTCAAATTACGGGCCTTCCCGGTAATTCACTTCGGCCAAGGCCCACGTGCCGAAGCGTGAAGTCAGTCTAACGGTTGGAATGAAACTGAAAAGGCGGCCAAACTTGCGCGTCGCGCAAAGACCATTACTCCATCCTGTCGAGCAAACAAGTTTGGCTGCCTTGCGCCTTCGCGCAAGTCGCTTATCGTGAACACATGACAATTGACGAACTGGCGACTCTTTCCCAGCGTGAATTCGAGAGCATCAGGAATGACATGGCAACGCGCGAAGAGCTGAAAGCAATGGAGGAGAATATCGTTCGCGCCATCGAGCGCATTGGAGATCGACTCTCGATCTATGCCTCGCGATGGAATAGCGAATTCGAGCGCTTGGCAGATAATGTACAAAATCTCGAAAATCGCATCCGTGCTCGGGACTCACCGGCATGATTTCAGAATCAGACCACCGTTTCTGAACTTCACTTGCAACAAAAAGTCGCATCCTTATTATTAAGGATGTCGCAAACCACCCTCTTTATTACCCATGGACAATCGACCTAAAGCAATATCCGACGCGGAATGGCAGGAAATCGTGTCTCTGAACGCTGTTCGCGAGGCCTGGGGCCTAGATGATGATCCTGATCCGGACGAATTCGCCAGCCGTGTCTATGGCGCTCGATTCAATTTCGTTTCCGGTGGACCGGGATACGTTGGTGATCTTTATCTGCTCCAAGGCGACGCCTTGAGCGAAGCCCCGCCGATGGTTTTGCGCCGGGACGGGAAGGAAAAGTTGATCGTCTGCGAATAAAAGCCGCGGAGTGAATTCGCGTTAACTGCGCTTGCGTATTACGCGGCCACCGGTGACGATGACAGGATCGGAAGTTCTGGAATCACAACTTCGGGATTCTCTCGGAAAAAGGTTCGAACTTCATTGACAGTGGTCGACTCCGACTTGACAGAACAAGCTAAATATTTCGTAAAAGCAAAATAGAACGCTGGGGAGTTTTGCGTTATTTTTATCATAGGGCGGCGCAACAAATTGTAAATGAAGGGAACGGGAATCGAACCCTTACCGCAGAAGATTAGGAGGCGTTGGACCGCTTAGATCGCAGTGTTTCTATTAAATCTTTGCGATCGACGCAAACACAGTTCTTCTTCCTGGCATGGGACATCGGACGTCCATTCTGAGGGCCAACCAACGTATCGAATTGATAGCCGGTCTCTAATAAAGACTGATGCCCTCCGGTTGCTCGAACGAATTCAGCGACTACCATACAAGCGCTGAGGCAAGCCACGAAGGGAACGGATGGCTGAAATCCAGGTTTCGCCTTCTCTTTTGACATTTTTTCTATTTCCGCTTCCGATAGAAGGGAGCAAATCTGCTTGCCCAAATTCCTTGCCAAGAGGTCTTTTTTGTCAGTCGGAGCATCTTGAATATCTTCCTCAGTGATGACATCGAGAAGATTCTCAAGTCGCGACTCCGAAAGGCCTGTCAGCTCGCTTTGCGCTTTGGAGGCAGCTATCACCGGCTCTTCAAAATCGCACATCAAGCACGAAAGGTCTGGTCCCCAAGGGTGCAAGGTCACCTGACAAGAAAGAGGCCCAATAGCTCCATCGATTGCGAGATCTGGCCAGATCGTTTGTAATTCCCGTCGGGACTGAATGTTGTCGAGGCCCGCGAGAACTACTGATGGGTACTGCGTGGAACCGTTAAGCTCTGTGTTAATAAAAGTTTGAATCTCTTCTTTAAAGCCTCTAGCTTTCAGTTCATCTCCAAATAAATTTGCCAAGACCTCGGCTTTGGGCTTGCCGACATCAGCTGTCGATAACAACAAACAGGTCCCGAGGTTTTCCTCCTCGTAATTTTCTCGATCGACGATCAAGAGGTTCCCTTTGATTGGGAGTTGTATGAGCAACTGGCAGATGCCGTTACCGATCGCTCCTCCCCCCACAAGCAGGAGATTGCGAGCATTCAAAGCAGAAATTGAAGGACCGGCATCGTCACTCTGCGTATAGGAGAAAAATGAAAATGAAAGAATATCGTGCAGCCTTCCTCGATCGCCCTTTGGTTTTATTAGACGTTTGAATACTTCCACTACTCCAAGGGATGCAGCAGCCAAGGCACCGATGGGATTTTCGTGCGCACACACCTCGGGAAGATCCGACCCCATAGAAGATACTCGCGCAAGCCATCCGTTCGAATTGATTGTTGTCGAGGGTAAAGACCTGTTTCCTTTGGAGCCGACCGAAAGGACCGCGGCGAATTTTGTAGGGTCAACACTAGTCTTCACTTCAACAGAGTGCCCCGTAATGCTCGAGGTTAACGTTTTCATCTCTAGAGTGAGAGCATCGTTTTCTCTCACCTCAATCACCAAACATTTTGTAAGACGGGCCAGGAGGAATGCGCAGTCCTGAAAAATCCATTTCCCATTGCTTGTTCTTAAAAATTCAGGCTCGCCGGTAAGGAGAATTGGCTCGTCGAAAAAGTGCTCTACATCTCCGTCTGCCATTCCAGCGAGCAACCGCGCCGTCGCAATCTGACGACTAAATTCGAGATTCGCAGAATCACTCATTGTTTATCGTCAACGTCGTTAACGAAAGACGTTTGTCGACAACTATTATCTTGCTCGCCTCAGCGAGACTGTAACCTCTATTCGGGAGATAGACGTGCACTCCGCACTCCTGCCAGTTTGTTTCGAACCTGAGCGCATAATGAGGCGCAACGACCGATAGATAATATGGAATGGCTATGCCATACCGAACGTCTACGTACGACAGTCTCACGCCATATTCGGTACCATGTGAATGGATCTGGCCGATAAGAATTGTGCCAGCGTTATAGGCGGCCTCGTGCACCTCTCTCATTAATTCTGGTTTTATTTGAATTTGAGCGGGGCTCTTGATGACGCCTGAGCCTCGCAACTTCACCACATGCGAAATTGTGGCCATTTCCTCAGCCTCGTTACGAAGGCCAAGCCATAGGCAAATGCCCTCGTTGCCGTTTTCCCCGTCAAGACTCATCTCTTTCAGGGATTCGAGAAGCAGGTCCTCAGGTACACGCCACTTGGAGACTTTAGGGAAGGGGGTCATTGAGAACGTTTAGTGAAGTGTTCGTCGAGGTCGCGTTGCATGCGCCGGAGGACTTTTAGAAGAACGTTGCCAGCGGAAGTCCAGCGTGCATTAGGATCGTTTTTCCATTCGGGATGCGTTACAAATCCTTCCGCACACCAATTGACGCATGCGTCGAAATTACCTGGTCGATAACCTGGAATTTCGGGCCACGCCTTCGTCAAATCGAGACGACCAGTTTCAGGATCTCTGTATTTATAAGAAGGGGGTTCGCCAGGATACGACGTCCATGCAAATCTGGCCTGGAATATTTCTGCAGGAGCCTTATCGGATGAGCACGTTACGTAAATTTCAAGATCGCCGACACGTTCGATTTTCCAGCGCTTGACTTCGTCAGACCCAAGAACTTCATTAAGATCCTGGTCAAATGCCAGGTTGGAAAATTCATCGGCCATTAAACGCCCTGTACAATGAACTCCTCAAGGTTTAGGGCCAGGGTGTTCTTGTCCCCAGCGACTTGCCCAAGAGTTTCATTCATGTTTGCCAATTCTTGCTTGCCAAGGAACAGCTTGTAGGTTTTATTTCCTCCTTCAGTGAGCTTAAAATAATCCAAAACAGCTGTTTTTAAAGTTCCGACGGTTTCGCTCCGCGGAACATCAGCCTCATAAGGCTTAAGCGCGGCAATATACAGAACCTTTACATTTAGTTTTTCTTCATGATTCGCCATGTTATTCCTCGATTTCTATTTGCTTACAATTATCTGCTCCGGCCGCAGATTGTCAATGGCCGAAATAGCTCCACGTCCGTCAATGTTGCAATATCTCATGAGTAACGTATACTGATTGTGTGCTTGTGGGCGCAAGCCCCGTTCAGCTAAGGAGTTCCTAAGCTGAAGGCAAGCACACTAAAGCCACCGCAGTTTGCGGTGTTTTTAGTTATTCATCCTCGATCCCTTCTGTGTACATCTTTTGCCCTACCTCCTCTCCCCTTCGTAGTTTCGAATACGGCATAACACTCCAAAAATGAAGTTGGCCTTCCCCCACTTTGCGGACAACCACCCGAACTTTGATGTCCTGCTCGATAAATATCGCAACGAAACCCCACCATTCGGTGAGTTTCATCTTGGTGGCTCCGTCCCGACCTGATGGGCTTCCGACGGGTGTTAGGAGTTTTCGAAATTCCTGCACCGTTGTTGCGGTTTTCAGGATACGAATGCCGAGCGGCAAAAGCGTGAACTTGAGCACCTGTTCTTCCTTGCTTCGTTCCCGGCGAGCTGAGTAACGAAGGTGGTGGAAGCCGTCCGAATTGAAAACGATGTCGTCACCGAAATACGGACTATGAATCGAACGCTGGGCATCACAAATATGCTTTGCTTTGTCTCGCTTGGTTCCATAATATGCAGCGTCCATTTTCTTTCACGGTAGAAAATTGTGGGCAAGAAGTAACAGGGAAGAAAAAGATAACAAGACAGACAATCTACTACGGCCCGAACTCATTGCCCTCTTCCGACTCTTCATGCAAGAACCGCCAAAAGACCACGACCGCAAAACCTGTCCAATTTGTACGAAATACGGGATAACAAAGATGTAATCCCCAACATCTTGCGTGCCACGCAGGTTGTTGTGGATACTTACCCTACGACCTTCGGAGCGAGGTTGATTTCCGGTAACTCGGGAATCGAAAAGTCCGGATTTTCTCGGAAAAAGGTTCGAACGTCATTGAGAGTGGCCGACCAGTTGCAAATTGAAGCGCGACTCTGAAGGATGAGGAACGGTTTCTTCGCGTCAATGCTGAGTTTTTTGGATTTGAGCGTCGGGTTCGATCCAACCGTGGAGAGAATTAGGCGTTTTTCGGCGATCGTGCCGTGGGCAAGCCAGAAAACCGCACGGTTGCTGAACTCAAAGAGACGCCGCGAGGGTTCGATCCACTCGTCCCTGTTGAGCCGGCTAAGCCGTTCTGCGAGGATCAGTTGTTCTCGGTTAAGCGTTTCGCGTTGCCGGACAAATTCCTCGTGCATGATCAGCTCTTGACAGCGAAGGTTGGTCAGGTTGTCCATTCCGCGCTTCGCGCGCACCAAGTCAGCTTCGAGCGACGCCCTGATTGTTCCCCCATCCGCATTCTCTTTGGCCCGTTGCGATTCCACGGCCTGCAAATAATGGTCAGTCTCCTCCCGATTCAAGAAGATGGTTCCCAGAAAATCAAGGATTTGTTTCTCCAGATTGTCCTCTTCGACGCACGTTTCCGTGCAGGAAACTGCGCGCTTCTTGCGGGTGCAATGGTAATACACGTAGTGGCTGCCGTGACGATTGACCTTGTTTTCAGCGGTGATGCTGCACCCGCATGTGCCACACCGTATCAGGCCCGTATACGGAAAGGCATGGCGTTTGGAACGAGCCCGATCCGGTTTCCCGAGGAGCCGTTGGGCGTGCTCAAACTCTGTTAGCGTAACAAGCGGTTGATGGCGAGCGGGAAACCATTGGTTCTCATGTACCAACTGACCCGCATAGAACGGGTTCGAGAACAACCGGTACATACCGCTTACGCTGAGCGGATTGCCGCCAATCCTCTTTTTCCGTGGCGTCCTGAGGCCCAGTCCATCGGTAGCGATTTCGAGTAGCTGCGGCAGGGAGTAGCCGCCCGATAAGAACATTTCCCAGAGCCTTCTCAGAAGATGAAACCGGGTCGGATCGGGCACGATGATCTTTTCCCCCGCATCCGATCTGCTGTTGAGGTAGCCAATCGGGGCCATGCTGGGAAGCCATCCCTTCTCCCGCTTAGTCCGATTTCCGCGACGAACATTTTCACTAAGCGAGTCGACATAATATTTCGACTGGCCGAACATGATCGCCAGCATGAATTTCCCTTGAGACGAGTTCTCGAACGTGTAGGTGGGAAAACGCAGGTCTTTCAATTTCGCGGTATCGAGAAGGTGAATGACCTGTCCACCGTCCAGGGCATTGCGGGCGAGCCTGTCGGGGTGCCACGTGAGAATGCCGTCGGCGTCGCCGCGCTCAATCCGCCGAAGCATCTCGTTAAAGATTTTGCGGCCCGGTGTCTTTGCGCTTCGAGACTCTTCGAGCAGTTCGACAATTTTGAGCTTTTCGCGTTCCGCGTATTTCTTGAGTTCCTGCCGCTGTGACTCGATCGATAAAACTTGGTGATCTTCGTCTTCCGAGGATTTGCGACAGTACGTAAAATAGCGATTCAAAATTAAATGATGTTGTTTGTTTTTTTGCCGACCTTTGCCCTCACTCTAACCGAACTCCGCATCTCGTCAAATCTTCGTAATGCCGTATCGCTTGCAGATGGGGCAGGTGCGAAAATCGTGGTCCGGTGGGGGCTCTTTCATAAGCAAACGAAACAGGGCGACGAGTTCTGGGTGAGCTTCATCTCGGTTCTCCTCTCCCTGAGCGCGCGATGCCAGGGACGATGTGTTTTCCTCCGGAATTGGCTCTCGGTCCTTCATCAGGAACCAATAATAGCCACAGCTGAAATTCGCGAAAGGCGGCCTTTTTTGTTTGCGGCGCAAGTTCGCGAGCGCGCATCAACAGCCGTTCCAGTTCTTATCCACAACTACGATCCCTCACGCCCGATTTTTATTGGCCAACCGTACTGCGCCTGTGGACAGTCGATCAAAGCGTCCCTGAAAACTTGCGTGGCGCACAAGTTTGCGCCCCTACCCTAAACCTCTGCCCTTGTTAGGCTGAAAGAAAACCCAGAAGAAAGGTCGAACAAACAAACAGTACCGGACGAAATGACAGCACAACAGGTAGACACGCACGTTCCGAATTATCTGCGTACACACCGGAAGAGAATCGGTCTCAGCCAGCGCGAGTTAGCAGAAGCGCTCGGATTCTATGATGAGAGCCCAGTCTCACGGCATGAGCGTTTCGAGTCCACGCCGCCACTTTCGATTGCGATCGGCTACGAAGTGGTTTTCCGCGTTCCCGTCTCGGAAATATTTGCGGGATTGCGGGATCGGGTGGAAAAGGATGTCGAGAATCGCCTTCGCGATCTGCAGAATGCCCTCGGTGAAAGAAGTGCCAAAGATCGGGGCTCGACCGCGGTCGCGAGAAAGCTAATGTGGCTTAGTGAGCGATGGGATGTGGCGGATGATTCCGCTCCGTAACGATGAAACAGGTTACAAGAAATCGGATACTAAGCCTTGATGTGAGATCGCGACGGATCGGGTACGCCGCATTCGAGCCACCTGCACGGCTCGTCGATTTCGGCGTTACGAGATGCAAATCTGAACAAACGGCGAGCATGCGCCTTGCTTCCTTGCTGCTGACTGTTCGGCCCGGCACTTTAATCTTGCGAAAGATCGCAGTGAACTCCAGTCGTAATTGTCCTGGCACGATGATGAATCAGCATCTCGCACGGCTCTTGGCTCATCGCTCCTCTATAAAGGTGGCGTTCGTGAGCGAGAGAAAATTACGGGCGTACTTTGACGCTAAAGGCGCGACAACGAGATATCAAGTCGCATCACTTCTCTCGCAAAAATTCCCAGAACTGGGTTGGAAGCTTCCGCGCCCCCGAAAAGCGTGGGAAACCGAGTATCGCGAAATGTCCATCTTTGATGCCGCTGCTATCGGAATCGCGTATCTGAAATCCGGTTCGGCAACAGACGTGTCGAGGCGGGAATGATTAACATATACGAATTCTCTCGCAGGCCTCCCGGCGGCGTAGCTAAATCACGAGCCGCCGCTCGACGGGGAGGCCTACGAGAGAACTCAATCATCGGCTAACTTTTTACCGCATCTAGCAAACGCGAGGATTGGGAGGCTGGCAGGAACTACGTTCGGATAAAAGCTTCCTGCTGAATCTTCTCGAACCGTTGCTGCCAACCCGAAGCTCCTTAAAATCGTACCGATAGCAGCACTGTCCAGAAACCGCTCGACTACATCGGTTGACCACCGTCGCTCAGGGTCATCCACTCGCTCTGTGAGCGGCCGTGCGAGAAGAGCTTTCGCCAACGCCTCGATTGCTAGCCAATGCAAATTCACGAGTCCCACCGTTTCGGCGTGTAGTTTTACCTGTGCGGCAAACCAATCCTCTCGATTCGGGTACATTTCATTGAGAAGCTTGATGTTCTGATCGTGATCGAACCAACTTCCCGCGGGTGGGCAATCGGCATAGAAGTTCTTCTGGGCGATGTACCCCGCGTACGTTGACATGATTGTTCGCTCACGCTCGAGAATATCTGCGGGCGCGTTGCTGGGGTCGCCCGGTACGCGGAACCAGTAATATGAGATGCCACTACCGAAGGTGTCCAGGTGCATGCCCCGACTGCGTAAAGGCATTCCCAACGCGACGGCCACGACCGTGTGCGCGGCCTCGTGGTAGGCAGAACTTTCGACGTATTTCTGATCTATGAACATTTTGATGACCTCAGAGCTTGCGAACGCGGGTCGATAAACATCCGTCGTCTCCAGCACAGGCTGGACGGTCGAAAACTCGCGAAAGTCCGCACTTGAGCTTTAGCCAAACATAGAGTGCATCGCACAGCAATGATTCAGAAAAGAAAAGCCCTCGCCATACGTGCAGCGAGGGTTGTCCTTCTGTTCAGTAGATAACGTTCATCTCGATTGACTTCGGAGTCTTGTCGGGACGAAAGCCCTGCAGAGACAGGAAATCAAATAGCAGTGACTCGACTACCTTGCTCTTCGTGGAACCTGTTTTAGAGCAGTAGATTTCGAGGTTTCGGTCCAGGGCCATCGGCAGCACGATGGTTGTCCGTGCCGTCTTTGCCTGATCGGTTGTTGAGTTTTCAATACCTATAGCATTGGTCGACATTCCTTGGCGGACCTCCCTGGAATCCGAGCAGCCGATTCCCTTGTGAGTTGAAGCATTCATGTGCTTCATGTGGTGCTGTGCACAATCCTACCACCATATAGTGGGGCGTCAATACAACTTGCGATCCAGCGAACGCCCCGTTTCCGCCGGAATCCCTAGAAGCCCTGGCTTATAGCGGGCATAACGATTTTCGTGGTTGCATCCGTGAGCCTATGTGCTATGACATGCATATGCAGGTATGGAGGCGTGCTAAAAATGGGGGTGTTGTCCCAATTCGAGGGCGCGACTCCTTCCCCGCCTGCTGACCGCGGGGGAGGAGGTGGCGGAAGCGGCGGTCTTCCCGACTACCGTTGCCGCGTACGAAGATCACCCCGTCAAGCAACTCCAGTTCTCTCTGATCGCTTTTCCGCATTTTCCAACCTTAGCTTTTCCATTCCATTTCAACTAAAAACCCGACAGGGAACGTTGTCTTCCCTGTTTCTGCCGACCTATGCTTGTGGTACCGGTTCGGCCAATCCAAAAACGGCCAACAACTACGCTTCATCCTCGGCCAGAGACACCTTCTCCGTACGCGGTTTCTTGAAAAACTTCAACGTCAAAAGGAGCACTCCATGGATGACCAGCCTCGCTATGGTGACTGCTGTTGCGTGCTAAGACAATCGGGTAATGGTTCCAGTTCCGGATGGAATCATTTGCTCCAGGTCCTAGCCGAAATAGAAGCGCGTCGCGATTCCGATGAGCCACCTTGAGATACTCCGGCTCCGCCTCGGAAGAGGAAAGTTAAAGCCGCTGGAGCGTGAGCAAGTCTCTACCGTCAGCTCGGTGCTGACAATATGGACAGATTTGAACGGATCAACGACTGATTGCATTGGAGGAGGATATGCCGATTACTGTTTCGGAACACACACTCGCTCCAGCTTGCATAAAAGCGAGAATGCTACTGTACAGAGAAGCCGACGGCCGGGATTCCATTCAGGAAGTAATCCGATCAAATGGATACCACGTGGTCGTAAGGAATGAGATCATCCAGACTCCAAATG
>Ga0326728_10001240_pt1 | contig 91432 bp, 78 predicted proteins | sample MB3enrmetagenome_FD_207602 | JGI IMG/M metagenome (GOLD analysis project Ga0326728, IMG submission 207602) | Lab enriched peat soil microbial communities from McLean, Ithaca, NY, United States - MB31MN | ecosystem: Environmental > Terrestrial > Soil > Wetlands > Peat | place: USA: New York... | reverse complement strand
GCGTTACAACCGACGTGATTAATCAGGTCGTCAAGATTCCCGCATCAGCAAGCCATTTGCTCGTTAGTGCTGGAGGAAACGATGGGCTTTCCAGGGCCGATATTCTTCAGAAGTCAGCAGGTTCAGTAGGGGATGCGGTGGATCAATTGGCAGCACTCCGGGCTGAATTTCACCAGAACTACCTCCGGATGTTGACTGCCTTGGCTGCGCTTAAGCTGCCCGTTGCCCTATGCACGGTTTACGATCCCCACTTCGCTGACCCCCTCATGCAGCGATTGACCACGACCGCCCTGAACGTCTTTAACGACTGCATTCTTAGGGAGGCAATTACGCATGGGCTGCCGGTGTTGGATCTTCGGTTGATCTGCACCGAAGCAGAGGATTACGCCAACGAGATCGAGCTTGGTGTTCCTGGTGGTCGGAAGATTGCGGCTGGGATTCTGAACCTTATCCAAAACCACGATTTCTTAGGCAACCGGACGGTGATTTACAAATGAAAATGGGAGCGGCAGACGGATTTCATTGTTTGGGCATGAAGCGGCCGTGCGGGAAAACGGCGCGATTTTGAGCAACCGTAGATCCTTGGGCGGCAATTGGCTAATGCAGCAAGTCCGGGATTTGAATTTCTTTCCATGTAATTCGTCTTATATAGGCAACAAGAACTCTGGAATATGAACACCTCACTGCGAAAAAACTCTGGTACGTGCTCCTTCGATAATCCGGCCAAACACACACAACAGAATCCCATGAAAAAACTGCTCATCTCCATATTAATGGTCTCCTTAGCCACGACATTTCTTACTGGGTGTGCTTGGCAAGTGGGCGGCGATAAAAAGGTCACAACCATGGCACCGACTACCGGCCAGCAGTTGATTGACTTGCAGAAGGCCAAAGATTCCGGCGCTATCACAGATTCAGAATATCAGGCTCAAAAGGCAAAGCTGCTTGGAAGTAAGTGAGCCAGGCCGACTAAAGCGGCGTTGGAGTGGACGGCAGGGTTGAAACGGAAGGCTTGAGCCTGCAGTTTTTGTGGAAATCATCTCCGGCGGTCAAACCGGTGCCGATCGTGCTGCTTTGGATTGGGCCATAAAACACGGCATCCCTCACGGTGGCTGGTGTCCGAAAGGCCGAAGATCAGAGGATGGTCCAATTGATGCCAAGTATCAGCTCCAGGAAACCCCCAGCAACAATTACGCCCAGCGCACGGAATGGAACGTCAAGGATTCAGATGGCACGGTGATTTTCAGCGTCAGGAAGCGTTTATCTGGGAATTCCTCGGAAACCTTGGAATTTGCCATTAAACACAGGAAGCCTTATCTGCATACCTCCTCAGCAGAATCTGTGGGCTGTTTCCGGCTCGGGGAGCCGGCCTAGCGTGTGAAACAAGGCTATTTCCATAGCGTCATAGGTGCGGAAGCCGTAAGCGCGTCTGGTCACCACTCGAATCTTGTTATTGAGGCCCTCCACGGCGGCGGAGGAGATTTCACCTTTGGCCCGGAACCAATTCAGGAGCAACTTCTCATGGGTCCGCAGCATCCGGGCCACCTTCTGCATCGGCTCAATGCGGCTGCGCATAGCCCGGCAGCACCACACCTCCAGAAAGGCAGCGGCCCAGCTCAGGGATCGATAGCGCCAGAAGTCCTGAAAGGTCTCTTTGAGCATCCAAGCCCGACCGGTAGCCAGTTTGGTGCGCAGCAGACCCCAGAGCCTCTGCTTGGCTTGCCCACGCACCCGACTGCCCCGGCGCAGCAGCTTCCAGCGCATGTGCTTGAGCTTCTCGGCCATGGGCCGGCCCCGCAGCCGTCCGGTTTCGGCTCGCCGTACTTGGTCCACCGCCTGGTTCAAGTGCATCGTGATGTGGAAGCGGTCCAACACGTGCAGTGCCTGCGGTGCCTTGGCGGCAATCACCTTCAAATAGGCCCGCCACATATCGCTGCACACATAACGCAACCCACTAACCAGCCCCGGCCCCAGCGCCGTCAGGCCCCGGCGCAACGTCGCCTGCGTGCGGCGACGGCCCACCCACAACAGCCGTCGGCAATCGCGGTCGATCTGGTAGATCACCGTCAGGAAATTGTCCGCCCGCTTGCCTTTGCCCCAATGAATCTCATCGATGCCGATGGCCTCGATACCTTCCAGGCTCCGCCGGGCCAAGCCCCACTGCACAAACCACTCTACCGAGCGGTAAACTGCCTCCCAACTGGTCTGAAAGGCGCGGGCCGTCTGCCGCCACGACAAATGCCGCGCCCAGCGCGCCAAAAACCCCATCATCGCCGTGGTGATCGGGCGCTTACCCTCGCTCCAGGGAATGTGCTCGACCACCACGCCGTGCTCGGGACATTCCACTCGTCGCGGCGCATAGAGAAACCAGGTCACACCCCCCCACAGCGACACAAACAGCCACCAGCGCTCCGGCAGTCGGTCATAGCCCGGCGCCGGCCGGCGACACTCCGAACACCGGGCGCGCATGCCCCCGTGAGGCTCAATCCGAGCCTCAATCCGTAGCTTGCCCCGGGAGCTGCACAGCCGCACGTCCTGGTAAACAAAGCCGACAAAATGTTGAATACGGTTCAATACGGTCTTAACTTCCAACTGCATCGCTGGTCTTCGAGTTTAATGCGTTCAATCGCTTCACGAAACGATTGGAGCAACCGAAGACCAGTTTTGTTCTGTCAGCCCCGTGCTATTTTATCCTGCGGTTCGGGGGATAGGGCTCTGCAGGAGTGCAACCTGAGCACCGGACCGTCCCTGGATTGCAGTGATTGCATCCCACCCGGTTCGGCCAAACGCTTGGACCGGGTGTTTGTCTTCCAGGATGCCTCTGCAAGCCAGGGCCAAAGCGAAAAACTCATCGTACCTTCGGCCGTCAGGCCGCTGTTTTCGGATGGATTACCCACAAATTCTGCTACAGACCCCGAATTCTTATGCACAGCTTATTCAGCGTCTGCGCGCTGTGAACAGCCTGTGAACAACACATTCCGCCCAATAGAACCGGAGATTCCCTGCTCTTCGCCGCGCGTTTATTCATAGAGGCAATCTCGCGGCGGCAGTCGCGGTGAATAAGTTCCCGGCGTGGGGCAGTCGAAAAAGAAGCCGCAGGTTCTCTCTACTGAACGACTGCCCGGTAGAATCTCTGGGAAGTATCGGGGGAGCTTGCGTCAATGAAGAGGAATGGGTTGCTGGGCAGCACGAAATTCGTTAGCGGGATCCAATTGGTTCCGAGGATGGCTTGTCGGTAATCCACCAGGTAAGTGTCGCCTACTTGTCCAGCAATGGTCAAACCGGCATACATGTTGAGGCTCAAGAGGCTCAACACCGCCGGTGAACTTGTGGAGTTGCCGGCGAGATTGCTCACCACAACGGAGTACATTCCAGCCTGCGCGCTCGTCAGATTGGTCAACAGGAGGGTGCTGTTGGTCGCTGCGGGGACACTGCTCCCATTGAAAAACCACTGGTAACCTATAGTGCCCGCTCGCGGGTCGCCTGTAGAGACCACGTTGAAGCCGGCATTGCCGCCTGGTGAGGCTGTCACACTGGCGGGACTCGATAAGATCGCAGGCGGAGGGATGACGGTCAGGGCGCATGAGGTCCCGACACTTGCCTGATCGGCGGTGGGCTGGGGATTGTAAAGAGCGAGGAAGGCAATCGGCACATCGAGGTTGAAAATGTAGGTGTCAGGTTGGAGAACTCCAAGGAAGTTCCAGACATACTCCTGGTTGCCGCCGATGCTGGTGATGGTGCCGTGGTGAGCCGATCCCAAATACACCGTTGGCGCTCCAAAGATATCACCCCCGGCAATATGAACCCCAGAAAGAGCGCATAGCAGTGGGGACTGAACGGCAAAGGATATTTCGAAAGTGTTGCTCGCAGAGGCCTCACCAGAGGGAGCGCCCAAAGGCGGTCCACTATAGCTGTAAGCATAGGAGCAACGCACCGAGTTGGTGGCGCATATGCCGTTGGACGTAATTATAGAAGTTTGGGTGGCCGAGCTGGTTACCTCAATCGAGTTGGTTTCCCCGGAACCACTCGCACCGCCATTGAAAGGTGCAAATGTTCCCGGACCGGCTTGGAACTGGCTATACAATGTTGAAGAACTAACCTCACCACTTGCGCTGACGCTGCGGTTATCGTTTAACAATACAAATTGAGCCTGAACCTGAACGTGCGGCGCCATCAGCAAGACAATGCTCGTAGCCATGATTTGGACGGAATTCGTTGATTTCATAAAACCCTTTCATTGATAAGCCCTGATGGGAACCCACCTCACGCACGGCCCGCTTGCGGGACGCTGTGCGTATAAAAGAGAATTGCTTCTCCCCAAAGGTTTAATTCTCCATCACTGCCAACACCAATATAGCCATTCGGTTACCCGTTGTCAAGCTCTGTAATCGAGAATGAAGGCAAGAAAGTGCACGGGTAACAAATCATGGAAATCATGGATGACGACTTCTGGGAGAGAGGGTTTCTCCGCCTTTGAAATCCCCGAAGAACCAAAAACGAGACCGCCCGTGACGAGCGGTCTCGATCAGCCGAAGGAGCAAGCCTTTAGGAGGGTGGCTCGGGGCCAGGCACAGGAGGTGTGGCTGCCGCTGGGGCGGCAGGCGCGGGGGTGGCAGCAGCCGCGGCTGTTGGTGCGGCGGGCTTAGCCGAGGGGGGCGCGGGCGCAGCCGGCGCTTTGGGCTTGGCGGCTTGCTTTTTGCGCTTCAGATAGGCCTGCCGCCGTTGCCGTTTCTGACCTTTATTGTATTGCTTGCTCATATCGCTCTTTACTTCGCCAACGCATTACGGTTGTTTTGGCGCAATATGAAGATTCGCTGGCTGCGATTCAATCTCTATTTGTGCGTGGCGCTGCCGCTGGCGGCAGCGCTGGCCGCAGGCTGCCAGACCGAAGCACGCAAACGCAAGCATCAGCCCAGCAAATTGAGCGTCCACCTCGAGACGCACGCGGACGCCTCAAACCCAAGCGAGCGCGTGCCGATTTATCGCCAGCACCCGTTTATGGTGAACGTGCAGAAGGAGCCGATCCTGACCGAGTTGAACATAACGGAGGCGCAGGTTGAGGCCGTTGTAGGCGGCTTCGCCATTCGCCTCCAGTTTGATAAGCAGGGAACCTGGATCCTGGAGCAGCATTCCGTTGACAGCCGGGGCCAACGGTTTGCCATCTATTGTGAGTTCGGCAAGCAGTTGCAGGAAAAGCGCTGGCTGGCGGCGCCGATTATCTCCCGCCGAATCAGTGATGGCGTGCTTATTTTCACCCCCGATGCCACGCGCGAGGAAGCCGACCAGCTTGTCCTTGGCCTGAACAACATTGGCCGGGAAGTTAAGAAGAAGAACGAATGGTAAGCTCAATTCCCCGCGCCTGGCGGACGTTGATGCTTCCGTGTTTCCTCGTCTCCTTAGTTGCCCAGGCACAGTCCTTTCTACCTCCCACTGCCAACCACGTCCTCTTCGAGAAAAATGGCGAGGAGAAATACTTCGTCGGCACTGTCGGCAAGCCGTGGACGACCGGAACCTTCGGCTGCGTGCGCACCGACGGCTGGCAGATGCACGAAGGCCTGGATGTCCGCTGCCTCCAGCGCGACAAGCGCGGCGAACCCACCGACCCGGTCCTGGCCACAGCCGACGGCACGGTCGTCTATATCAACACGCGGCCTTCCCTGTCCAACTACGGCAGCTACGTCGTGGTGCGCCACGAAGTCGAGGGGCTGGGGCTTTACTCCCTGTACGCCCACCTCCATGAAGTCCGGCAAGGGCTGAAGATCGGCCAAATGGTGAAGGCGGGCGAGCCGATCGCGGTTACGGGCCGCACCGCCAACACCCATGAAGGCATCTCCAAGGAACGCGCGCACGTCCATTTCGAGTTGAACTTGCTGGTCAATGACCGCTACGCGAGCTGGCACAAGCAAGCCTTGCCCGGCCAGCGCAACGATCATGGCGAATGGAACGGCCAGAATCTGCTCGGCATTGACCCGCGACCCATCCTCGTGCAGGCGCACGACCCTTCCTCGAAGTTCAGCCTCCTTAGCTTCCTCCAGCACCAGACCGAGCTTTGCCGCGTTGTCGTCCGCAAAACGGACTTCCCCTGGCTTCGGCGCTACAGCGCCTTGGTCCATCCCAACCCCGTCACTCAGAAGGACAGGGTGGCTGGATACGAAATGGCCCTTAACTTCAACGGCGTCGCCTTCGAGCTAATCCCGCGTTCCGCAGCCGAGATCAAGGGCAAGGCCAAGTTCCAGCTCCTCTCCGTCAACGAAGCCGAGTATCACAAAAACCCAGCCCGCCGCCTGGTCGTTAAACGTGGTGTGCACTGGGAGCTTGGCAGCCACGGTTTGGAGCTGCTGGAAATCCTTACCTACTGAGGCGTGTCTCGGCGCTTCCGCCTGCCCCTTTCCATTCGCCAGCCGGTGCCAATGCTGCTATGGTTTTATGCATTGGTCCAATTGCCGCTGCTGCATGAAATCGTTCGCGCATCTAACCGCGCGCGCAAAGACGAACCCCGTTGCGTTTCCGGAAGCGCCCCGGGGCGCACAGTTCTCCGCGTTCACGTTGATCGAGCTGCTGGTCGTTATCGCCATTATTGCCATCCTGGCGGCACTCCTTCTCCCAGCGTTGGCCCGCGCCAAGGAGAAGGCTTGGACTATCGGCTGCTTGAACAACCTCAAGCAGTTGGGGACTTGCTGGCACCTGTATGCGGTTGATAACCATGATCTGCTTCCCCCCAATGATTCCGTGATGTACATGGGCGGCGGAATCGCCTCGTCCAACATCTCCTGGTGCCCGGACCACGCGCGCACCGACACCAACACCGTGGACCTGCGGAGCGGCGTTCTCTTCCAGTACAATACTTCGGTTGCCATTTATCATTGCCCGGCGGACAAATCCACCGTGGAAACGGCCGCTGGCCAGCCTACTACGCAGCTTCGCAATCGCAGCTACAACATGAGCCAATCCGCCAATGGTTACCCCGAGTACCTGACGGCCTTGGACGAGCCCGGCATCTCGGATATTCCTTGTTGGAAGCGGTTCACCGAGATCCGGCGTCCCAATCCCAGTGAGCTTTTTGTGTTCATTGATGAACACCCGGATACTTTGCTCGACTCGCAGTTCGGCAACCCGGCGGGCGCTCCCTACTGGCCCCCGATGTGGTTCGATATGCCCGCCGACCGCCACAATCAAGGCGGCGGCTTATCCTTTGCGGACGGCCACGCCGAACGGTGGCGCTGGAAGACCCCCATGACCTTTTTTTACCTGGGGCAGGCCCCCACCGGCGATCAAATGACCGACTATCTTCGCGTCCAAAGCGCCATGAAACTCTGGTCCGATAACTAGCCGTCGGCTTAGTGAAGGAGCAGCAGGATGATCATCCCTGCCACTGTCGTCAGGATCGTCACGGGAATGCCGTACCGCGCGTAATCCCAGAAGCCGAACTGGATGTGCTTGCGGGCGGATTCGACGACGATGATGTTGGCGACTGAACCGAGGATGGTGAGGTTGCCGGCGAGCGTGGTGGCCAGGGCCATGACTTTCCACATCAATTCGGGGTCGGCGAAGTTGCTGATCCATTTGCCGGCCACCAGCACGAAGGGGACGTTCGAGAACACGTTGGAGCCGATGACCGAAAGCCAGGCGAAGTTCCACGCCTGGGTTGCCGCGGATGTGCCGAAGAGGCCGTGCCCGCGATGATAAACCTGGTCCGGCAAGCCTGTGCCGCTTAGGCCCTCCACCACTATGAACAAGGCCGCGAAGAAGAGCAGCAAATGCCAGTCCACCAGCTTGAGCACTTCATGGGTATCGCGCCTCGCCAGCACCATGAGCAGCGCGCCGCCCGCCAGGGCTGTCCAGGACAAGTCCAGCCCCGCCACAAAGCCGGCGAATACCAGCGCCAGGGCCGAGAAGGCCAGCGTCAACAGGCCGCGGTTCAGGGTGCGAGGCAGCGTCTCCGGGCAGTGAATAACTGCCTGGGCGAGCACCTTGCGGAAGCCGATTCGCAGAACTGCATATTCGAGCGCCAGGCCGGCCGCAGCTACAGGCAGCAGCGAGGCGGAGAAGCGCAGGAAAGGAATCCGCGACAGGTGGCCGATGATCATGTTTTGCGGGTTGCCCACGAGTGTGGCTACGCTGCCGAGGTTCGCGCTCATCGCCAGCGCCAGCAAATAGGGCCTCAAGGGAAGCCCGCCGCGCACCATGACGGCCACCACCAGCGGCGTCAGCATCAGGCAGATAGTATCGTTCACCAGCAGTGCCGATAATGCTCCTGAAGTTGCCACGAGGTAGAGCAACAGCGCGTTAGGTGTCCGGGCGTGCCGCAAGATTCCATCCGCCGCCCAGTCGAAGAACCCGGCGAGGAAGAGATAGGCCGAGATGATCATCATGCCGAGCAGCAGCACAAGCGTGTCGTAATCCACCGAGCGGTAGGCCTGCTGCGGCGTCATCACGCGGCAGCCGACCATCAGCACCGCGCCCAGCAACGCCGCGGCAGGGCGGTTCAAGGGCAGAATCTTCAACTGCCGTCCGCTAATGAGCAGGTAGGTGAGGCAGAAGATTGCAATCGCCAGGAACTCCCGCTGTGTGGCTTGCATTAGGTTCCGGAAGATCCTACTTCTTCGAGCTTATATCCCCGGACTTCTTGATTGCGCGCAGCAGGCGCCAGCCGAGATAGATCGCCACCAGGTAGCCCGCGCCGCCAAAGACCGACACGCCAGCAAGCACGGGCGGCGCCTTCATGCTCCAAAGCAGGGAAGAGCTTACGATGAGCGCCGAAGTCATCACACCCAGCACCAGACGGTTGATGACCGGGTCCAGATGCCGGTGGTCGAGGTGGACAGAGAAGGTGCCGTCGCGCACACGCTTGAGGACGTCGCCGAGATCGCGGGGAAGGGCCTCCACCAGCCGCTCCCAGTCGCGATAGGCGTGCTGGAGCCGGCCGAGGATGCGGCGCGGCGAAAGTCGGCGGCGGATCATGGAGGTGTAGAAGGGACGAATCACCTCGGCCAAGCTGAAGGCCGGGCTCAATTGCTGCGCGGTGCCTTCCAGCTCGACCAGCGTCCGCAGCAGCAGCGAGAGCGGCGGCGGGAGCGTGATGTTGTAGCGCCGGATGATTTCCAGCAGGCTGTTCAGCGCGCCGCTTAGGTCCATGTCCTGGATGGACTGGCCGGTGTAGTCCGCGACAAAGTCCGTGACATCCGCCCGCAACTGGTCGCGCGGTGTGCCGGGCGGCGCCGAGCCGAGGCGCAGGAGGATTTCCGCGAGGTCGGTCGAAGTCGGGTTCACCACCGCCATGAGCATGTCCTCAATGGCCTCCGCCAGCTCTTCATCCAGCCGGCCAATCATCCCGCAATCCAGCACCCCCACCACGCCGCCCGGCAGGAGCATCAGGTTCCCGGGATGCGGATCGGCGTGGTAAAAGGCGTCGCGAAAGATCATTTGCAGATACATGTTCGCGCCGCGCCGGGCGAACTCGTTCAGGTCGGCGCCCGATGCGGCCAGTGCCGCCGAGTCCGAGCCGATAATGCCGTCCAGGCGTTCCATCGTCAGCACCCGCCGCGTGCAGAATTCCGCGTAGGGGCGCGGGAAATGGACCGTATCGTCCTGTGCGAAATGAGCGGCGAATTCCTCCAGGTTGCGGCGCTCCACGGTGAAGTCCAGTTCGCGCAGCAAAGTGCGGCGGAACTGGCGGACCACCCCGCTGGGCTGATACGGCCGAACTTGCTGCGAGTGCTTTTCCGCCAGCTCGGCCAGCCCCGCTAAAATGTCGAGGTCCGGCAGAATCTTGTCGGCGATGCCCGCGCGCTGAATCTTGACCACGACCTCCTCGCCCGTGTGCAACTGGGCGCGATGGACCTGGGCAATCGAGGCCGATGCGAGCGGCACGTAGTCGAATTCGGCGAATAGCGCGTCCGGCGCCCGGCCAAACTCCGCCTCCATCGTTGCCCGCACGGTGTCGGGCGGGTCGGCTGGGGTGGACGTCTGCAGGTGTGCCAATTCCGTGGCCAGCTCTGGCCCCACCAGGTCGGGCCGCGTGCTGAGCACCTGGCCCAGCTTGATGAAAGTCGTGCCCAGCTCCGTGAAGGCCAGCCGGACGCGCTCCTCCAGCTTCAAATCGGGAATATGTTGCCCGTCAAATGTCTGAATCCGGTCCTGGATCCACGAGACATGCCACCCCTTGAACCAGTCGGCCAAACCGTACTTCGCAAGGACGGCCAGTATCTCGCCCACGCGGTGGGTGTTGCGCTCCAGTCTGGTAAGCGGGCCAAATTTCATCGCTCGGGGGGCCAGCCTCGGTTCATAGTTTCAGCTCCAGCGTTGGGATACCAGCGTGTTGCCCAAAGAGGCTTCTGGCTTGGTTTGAGGCCGGGTTGTCCCACGCGCAGCATGAGGGGATTCTATAGGAGGGAGCGCCGGAGCGCCACCCGAATGAGGAGGGCGCAAGCGCATGGCTTGTAACCGGGCGCTTATCCAAACCGTCGTTGGCAAACTCCGGCGAATGGACTGGCCGTTAATTTTGACTTTGCCAAAGCAGTTTCCGCTGATAACGTATTGCAGCAGATGCGGCACTTTCGGAAACGAGAGCCACTTGCCGTTGTTTGACAAGTGTTCCTCGTGTTTCCGGGGACTCGGTTGTTTATCCTGTGGGGATTGCACAGTTAGAATCTACGGGGTGCAACGGAAGAATCGAAAGTGATTAGGCCCGCAAGCAGCATTGGTATTATTGGTTGCCCGCGTGGCGGAATTGGCAGACGCGCTAGATTCAGGTTCTAGTCCTTAACCGGATACAGGTTCAAGTCCTGTCGCGGGCACCACTCTTTTATAAGTACTTTTTGAAAAAGCTTGCATTGATGACAGAGTGATGACGCGCTGTCGGGTACGAAGGAATCCGACACGTCAAAACAGGCAAAAGCGAAGGACCAGGAGCAGCAGGAGATCACGTTCCCGTAAGAGTACACCAGGCCCAGGTGCTCGGTCAGTTTCAGCATCTACAAAACGCCGCGTGAGAGTTACGACGCTTTCACGCTAGTGTGTTACCAGGAGGGGCTGCGCAAGCGCGTGCTGAAAAGCACGTTCGAGGCGGCTGTAGCCGAGGCTGAAGCGGTCGCCAAGCTGCTCGGGTCCAAGGATGTTGAGGTGCCGGAACTGAAGAGCGCGGACCGGGCCGCCTACAAGCGTGCGCGGGAAGTGCTGGACCCGCTGAGCATCAGCATCGAGGTGTTCACGGCGGCGGAGCTGACTGAGATGCTCTGATGCGCGAGCGAGCGGATGGTTCCGTTCCTGGTGCTCGGCGCGTTCGCGGGCATTCGCCACGCGGAGGTGCAGCGTCTGGAATGGAAGGACGTGCGGTTCGATGCCCGTGACGACCGTGGTGTCCGGCACCCATCATTGACACCACTACCGGCCAGGCGTGGGGCGCAAACCTTTCCGCGCCATCTCCCGGCGTTCGAGGTGTGCCCATCGGGTTCTGGGAGAAGAAGACGCAAGAATAGGTCCGGGAGCCTGAGTCCCGGAGGGGCGCTCCGCCATCCGGATCGGACTGCGCGGGCGGCCTTCGTCGAAACGGAAATGCGCGTTAACGTGGACATCGGGCGGCAATGCCAGTAAGTTTGGCCTTCCAGAATGAGTGTCCCCAGCACAGCGCCGCCGCCGGCATCGGACGCGTGGTTCGTTACCACCCATTGGTCGGTGGTGCTGTCGGCGCGCGAGAAGGAGTCGCCTCAGTCCGCCATGGCGCTCGAAGCGCTTTGCCGCACTTATTGGTATCCACTCTACGCGTATTTGCGGCGGCAGGGGCGAGCGCCTCACGACGCGCAGGACCTGACGCAAGGCTTCTTTGCGCGGCTGTTGGAGAAGGATTACCTCCAGGCGGCGGTGCGCGAGAAAGGCAAGTTCCGCACGTTCCTGCTGGTGGCTTTCAAGCGCTTCCTGGCCAATGAATGGGACCGGGAGCACGCGCAGAAACGGGGCGGCTTTACCCCCGTGGTCTCGATAGACCAGGAGCTGGCCGAGTCCCGCTTCGCCGCCGAGCCGGCCCATAACGTGCAGCCGGACGTGCTGTTTGACCGGCAGTGGGCAATGACGCTGCTGGATCAGACCATGCGGCAGTTGCAGGAGGAGTATGTGGCCTCGGGCCGGGCGAAGCTGTTTGAGTACCTGCAAAGCTGCCTGGCTAAGGAAGAATCGGCGTTGCCTTACGCGGAGATAGCCGCGCGGCTGAAGCTGACGGAGCCGGGGGTCAAGATGGCTGTGCACCGCCTGCGCGCGAGGTATCGGGAAATCCTGCGGGCGGAAATCGCCCATACAGTGTCTGGTCCCGGGGAAGTGGAGGAGGAAATCCGGCATCTATTTGCGAGCTTCGGGCCGTGAGCAGAACCGGACCGACGTAGAGGGACCTGAAACCAAGGTCGCAAAGGCCGGTAAAGAAGAATGGTTTGGCACCGGCTGAGGCCACGAATGATGGAACCGGCCAAAGTAGGGGCCGAGGTGCGCCATAATGACACATACCGAGTCGCATTCACTCGCAGGACTGCGCCATTATGTCTCTTTTATCGCATGCATCGTTGGCATGTTATATCACGTAAGTGTTTATAATATAGTAGCTTGTGTACACGATTAGAAGCTGGCATGGCAAAAGCTTAGTATCACAGTGCAGAGATAACAAACGAAAGGAAACACGACTGATATGAACAGCTTGATTAGATGGAATAGACCAGATGTAGCAACGTGGCCGGGATTCGGGCGGCTGACCAACCTCCGCGATGAAATAGACCGGCTCTTTGAGTCGCCGTTGGCGGAACTGGCGCGGACCTCGCAGATCCTGAGCGGCTGGACGCCAGCCTTGGACTTGTATGAGGACAAGGATAGCTTCATGGTAAAGGCGGAATTGCCTGGCATGAAGCGGGAGGATATTGAGGTCTCGCTGCATGAAGGCAGCCTGAGCATCTCGGGTGAGCGCAAGGGCGAAGAGAAGCATGCCGGGGCCGATGTGTATCGGACCGAACGCTTCTTTGGGCGGTTCCAGCGGACGGTGGCGCTCCCGACGCCGGTGGCGGCGGACAAGGTCAAGGCAGCCTACAAAGATGGCGTGCTGACGATCACCCTGCCAAAGACAGAGGAAGCCAAGCCGAAACAAATCGAGGTGAAGATAAGCTGAGCCACTCTCGCCGCGAGTACCCTTGCGGGGGAGTCGCAGCGAAGGACCAGGCAAGAAAGGATATGCAAATGAATACGACCGTTCAAAAAGAGGCACGGCCTTCACAAGACCGCGCGGTGCGGCAGGAATACCTTCTGCCCGACGTGAACATCTTCGAGACCAAGGACGGATATGTGCTTGAGGCGGAGATGCCAGGCGTGAGCAAAGAGGGGTTGGAGATCACGCTGGAGGGCAACGAGATCACCATCCTCGGCCATCGCCAGGCGGAGACGCCAACCGGAGAGTTGCTCTTCCGCGAACGCCGCTTGGCGGATTACCGCCGCGTGTTTGAACTCGACCCCGCCGTGGATACGGCCAAGGTCTCGGCGAAGATGGATCAGGGCGTTCTGACCCTCACGCTGCCGAAATCGGAGCGAGTGAAGCCGCGGAAGATAGCCGTAGATTGATTGGCTAGCAGTGGAGTCGCAGGGTCCCTTGCGCTTACAGGCGAGGGACCCCTTTTCTTTGCCGCAGTGTTTGGAGTCCGGCCTGTAGGCGAATGGCGCTTAGCTTAGGTAAGGCGTAAATTACTCAGCGGCAATTGCTTGTAAAGCCGACCAGAGCCTTGGTCCTTGGGCGCCTTCCCGAACCCATGGGCATAGGTTTCCCTGCCCTTACGCGCCTCATTTTCGGCGATTTCCGACCTCCACGGCACTCCCGAAGCCCATCTGCACACCGCCATCACACCCCGGCCTCTCCCTAGCCTCGCCGTAGCCCCTCCGTAGCACCTCTCATAAATTATGAGAGGTGCTACGGAGGGGCTACAGCGAGGTAACGGAGGAGAGCGGGAGAAGCTGCGGTGGGCGTGTCGGCCCCAAAGCCAACCTGGACGGGGGACTAGAGCTGGCGGGCGGCTACTTCAGGACTTGAAAGAGGCTGGTGAAGTCATCGGTCCAGAGCGGGACTTTGGCAGAGTTAGTGTGGACCGTGTAGCAGGCGGTGTGGATGGCGGGGGAGTCAATGATGTGCTGGTCCCGGGTGAGCAGGATCCAGGTAGAGGAGTAAAGCCACCAATCCTCTTGATCGTCGGTATCGTCGTAGTCAATAGCAGCCAGCTTGTAGCCGAAATGCCGGGCGAGGTTGACCACGACAGGTTCGAGGTCGAGGTAATGATTGGAGATGTGGACGGCGATGATGCCATTCGTGTTGAGGTGACGCTCATACAGCTCGAAGGCTTCTTTGGTCAGCAAGTGCACGGGGATGGCGTCGCTGCTGAAGGCATCGAGCACCAGGAGGTCGAAGTGCTGGGGCTGTTCGCTCTCCAATGTGAGCCGCGCATCGCCGAGAGCGACTTCGGCCTTGCCTTTGCAATGTGGCAGGTAGGTGAACCAGGAGGTGGCAACTTGCTGGACCTGGGGATTGATTTCGTAGAGGCGCACGTAGTCGCCCGGGCGGCCAAAGGCCGCCATGGTGCCGGTGCCAAGACCCACGACGCCGATGCGCCGGGGGCCGGCGGGCAGCGCCTCGACGCCGAGGGCGATACCGCTCTGCGGGCCGTAATAGCTGACAGGCCAGGTCGCGCGGATGGGGTCAACGAATTGCAGGCCGTGGGTAATGCGCCCGTGCTGCAGGAGGAAATGATGGGACCGCGGATCACGCTTATCGTGCTCATACACCGTGAGCACGCCGTAGAAGCTGCGCGAGCGAAAGACTCTATCCTCGCGCGAGTCGCGTGCCTGCATCCAGAGCGTTGCGCCGAGCCCGGCCAGGCCGAGCGACAGCCAGAGGCAGGCGAGGAAATGCCAGTGCCGGAAATTCCTGAATTTGGCGCGCGCAATCCAGGATACGATCAGCAGAGCCACGATTGCCCACATGGCAATACGGAAGCCGGTGAAATGACCCTGGAGCATGGGAGCCGCATGCCGAGCGAGGCGCGCGATCACCCAGTCGAGTCCAACAAAGATGAACAATGGCAGGACGCAAGCGAACCAGCGCCAGTCCGTGGCCGCAGGACCGGGGGTTGATGCCACCGGACCGAAAGCCGTCCCGGGCTCGCAGCGCAGGGGCGTTGGCTGCGAGCCGGGGACGGCTCGCGGTCCGTCACGCTCGCAAGCTTTGGCAGCAGCAGCCCGGTCGGCGATGCAGACGAGGAGGAAGAGCAGCCCGCACAGGAACAGCCCCCAGTGCAGCTCGTAGTAGTCGGTGAACAGCAACGGAGCGGCAACGGCGACGAAAAGGCCGCCTAAGGCACCCCCCGCGGCGATCAGCAGGTAAAAGCGCGTGAGGTGGCGCGGGTCCGGCTTGAGACGGTAGAGCTCACCGTGACATACCATGCAGCAGATGAAGAGGCCGCCGCAATAGACCGTGACTTGCTTCCCGAGCTCCCAATCGCTCCCGTAGAACAGCGCCCAGCACCAGCCGGCCATGGCGGCGACGAGCGCGATCGTAAAGGGAAACCGCATGTACCAGCGCGGGCTGTCGAAGCAGATCACGAAGCTCAGCAGGTAGAGCGCCAGCGGCAAGATCCAGAGGAAGGGCACCACAGCGACGTCCTGGCAGAGCTTGTTCGTGGTTGCGAGGAGCAAGACGGAGGCGCAGGCGGGGAGCAGCAGCCACAGGAGTTGGTTGAGGGTTGAGAGTTGAGGGTTGAGGGACGTGCCACGTGGTGTGTGCTCCTCGGGAGCCATTTCTGCAGGCTGCAGGCTACCTTCCGCCTTCCAAATCTTCATGGCGCACAGGCCGCAGCACAGGACATAAGCGACCAGACCCCAGGCCCAGAGCGTAGCCTGCGTGATGCGGGTGAAATGGGTCTCGAAGTAGAACGGGTAGCTGAGCAGGGCCAGCAGCGAACCGACATTCGAGAGAGCATAGAGACGGTAGGGCGAGGCCCCTGGATTGGCGCGGCTAAACCAGTGTTGGATCAGAGGGCCGGTGGAGGAGAGCACAAAATAGGGCAGCCCCAGGCTGACAGCCAGCAGCACAAGGATTTGCAGCGTGGGATTGCCGCCGCCGTGGGGCTTCCAGGAATCGTTCGGCGTGATCGGCAGGAGGGCCAGAGCGGCGAGGAGCAGGACCAGGTGGAGGAGGGCCTGTTTGCGGGGCTTGAGCCACCGCGTGGTGAAATGGGCATAGGCATATCCCCCCAGAAGGAGCACCTGGAAGAACAGCATGCAAGTTGTCCAGACTCCCGGCCCCCCGCCGAACCAGGGCAGGATATACTTGCCCATCAGGGGTTGCACCTGGAAGAGCAGGAATGCTCCGATGAAGATCGTCAGCGCATAAGCGGTCATCGTTGGCAGCATGGCAGCACCAATCCGGCGATGCGAGCGCCAACAGGTGCACGTCTATTCACACGCCAACGGCGTCCTCACCCCACGAGGGGGTCATTCCCGATCGCTAGCGATTAGGTGTGCTGCGCGGAGCTGCGGGCGCGGCCTCATGCGATTTGCGGCCATACACCTCCTCGTAGGCGCGGCAGAAGGGGCACAGGCCCTCGAAGGTCTTTACGATCCAGAAGGCCAAGCCGCGTTGCTGGCGCCGGGCGCGCTGGCAGACGGCGCAATTGGCGCTGCGTTGGGCCAGCGCTCGCGTACGATCGGTGATGATGGGCTCGCCCACGGGTGATTATCTCGGGCACTGCCCGCGGAGGGCGGAGCGCCGGCATCTTGCCGGCTTACGCGCGACGAACGGTCTAAGCCGGCAACATGCCGGCGCTCCGTTCCGTTGGCGGTTCGTGCGGGACATGGCACGCGCGGGTTACGCCTTCGCCAGGTCCGCCGAGTGGGTCTGAATCTTGCGGATGGCCGCGACGATCTGGTCCATCTTCTCCCGCTCGGCCAGCAGCATGGTTTGCGTGAACCACACGCCCTGCTCGCAGAGCTTGTCGTTCTGGGGCAGGCTATGATTCTGGTCCAGCCATTCCTTGAGCCGCTTCTCGCCGTAGAGCTTGAGGAAGTGCTTGCTTTTGGCCAGGCCGGATACGTAGGCGTCCTTGTTCATCACCCCGTAGCCGCCGGAGCACGGCACACCCTCGGCGTTAAGGGCGGCAAGGAACTTGGCGCGGGGCAACCCGGCGAACTGCGCCGGATCATAGCGGAACATGTAGAGGTGATACGCGCTTCGCGTGGCGCCGTCGTAGAGCTTCGCCGGCTTGATGCCCGGGATCTCGCGCAGCATCTTGCTCAGGTAGAGGGCGTTCTCGTTGCGGCGGTTGGACTGCTCGATGACGCGGCTCATCTGGGCCACCAGCAGGTCGCCCTGGAACTCGCACAGGCGCAGGTTCGAGCCGCGCGTTCCGGAATAGGTGAAGTTGTAGCCGGTGACCTGCCGGGCTCGGCCCTGGTTATGGAAATTGAAGCAGACCTCGGCGAACTGGTCGTCGTTGGTGAGCACGGCGCCGCCCTCGCCGGAGTTGAGGTTCTTGCTGGCCTGGAAGCTGAAGCAGCCGCCCAGGCCCCAGGTGCCGACCTTGCGCCCGCGCCACTCGGCCAAGTGCGCCTGGCAGGCGTCTTCAATGACCGGCAGCTTGTGCTTGCTGGCGACTTCGAGGACCTTGTCCAGGTTCACGGGGTAGCCCCCGATATGCACCGGCATAATGGCCTTGGTGTCCTTGGTGACGGCGGCCTCGACCTTGTTCGCGTCAATCTGGAAGCTCTCCAGGTCCGAATCCACGAATACCGGGAGCGCGTAGTTGAGCACCACCACGTTGTAGGTGGCCACGAAGGTGTAAGGGGGAATGATGACCTCATCGCCCGGCCCGACGTCCAGCGCCCCCAGTGCGGTGTAAAGCGCCGCCGTGCCGCTGGCCGTGGCAAGGCAGTGTTTGGCGCCGGTGAGCTTCTCGTAGGCATCCTCGAAGCGCGAGACCGCCTTGCCGCTCCCGCGATACCACTGGCCGCTGTGCAACGTGCCAAGCAGGGCCTTCTCTTCGGTCTCGTCCGTGACGGGCCAGCCGGGCCAATCGCCGGAGCAGACGGGCTTGCCTCCCAGCTTGGCGGGTTTGTCCGTCGCGGCGTCGGCAGCGAAGGCGCTGCCGCGGCCCCCCAATTGCGGGAGCGCCAGGGACAGCCCTGCGCCTGCGAGGGATGCGGTTTCCAGGAAATGGCGGCGTGAGATGTTGTCTTTCATAGCAGAACTGCAGGGCATTGTAAGGCGAAAGGCTAAATGCTAAAGGCTAAAGTCACCGGCAACCAGCCTTCCGTTTTAGCCTTTAGCCTTCAGCGTTTAGCCTTTCGCCAAATCGCCCGCGTGCTTCTGGACTTTGCGGATGGCCTCGGCCATCTGGTCCATGTCGCTGCGCGTGCCGAGCAAGGTAGTCTGTGTGAACCATGCGGCTTCTTCGGCCAGCTTGTCGTTGGCGGGGCACTCGGTGCGTTCCTCCCATTTCGCCAGCGTCTCGGCCTGGAACAGGCGCTGCCAGGAGCGGGAGGCGAGGGAGTTCTTGATGAAAGCCTCCTTATTGAGCCGGCCATACCCAGCGTTGCAATCTACGCCCTCCGCCTTGAGCGCCTCCAGAAAGCGCTTGCGCGGCATGTCCGCGAAATGCTCCTTCTGGTAGCGGAACATGAACAGGTGGTAGGCGTTGCGCGTGCAGCCTGCATACATCCGGGCGGGGACGACTCCGGGAATATCCTTGAGCAAGGTGCGCAGGTAGGCGGCGTTCTGCTCGCGTGTCTTCATCTGCTCGTCGAGGCGGGTCATCTGGGCCAGGAGGATGGCGGCCTGGAACTCGGTCATGCGGAGGTTGCCGCCACGGTCGCTGGTATAGACGGCCTCGGTGCTGGAGGTCCGGCGCGGGCGGCACTGGTTGTGGAAGGAATAACACTTGTCCGCTAACTCGTCGCTGTTGGTGATGACGGCGCCGCCGTCGCCGCAGTTGAGGTTCTTGCTGGCCTGGAAGCTGAAGCAGCCCGTGTCGCCCCAGTTGCCAAGGCAGCGCCCGCGCCACTGCGCGAGATGGGATTGGCAGGTGTCCTCAATCACCGGCAGCTTGTGCTTCCGGGCGACGGGAAGGATTGTATCGAGATCGGCCGCCGAGCCCCCCAGGTGCACGGGGATGATGGCCGTGGTGTGGTCGGTGATCGCGGCTTCGATCTTGCGCGCGTCAATCTGCATCGTCTCGGGGTCGGTATCCACGAAGACGGGCAGGGCGTGGTGCAGGAGAATCACGTTTACCGTGGCAATGAAAGTGTAAGGGGCCACGATGACCTCGTCGCCGGCGGAAACGCCCACGGCGTTCAACGAGGTAAAGAGCGCGCTGGTCCCGCTATTGGTGGCGAGACAATTCTTCGCGCTGGTGGCCTTGGCATAGGCCTGTTCGAACTTGACCACTTTGGTGCCGCCGCTGCTGCGGTACCATTTGCCGCTGTGGATCGTCTCCAGCATGGCTTTGTCCTCCCGCTCGTCGCAGACGGGCCAGTTGTGGTCCGGGCGGGTGCGGACGGGCTGCCCACCCAGCAGGGCCGGCTTATCATTCGTGCTGGTGCCGTTGGTTTGAGCTCGCGCCGTCGAGGAAAGGCTGAGGGTCAACCCCGCGCCGGCGATCGCGGTGGTACCGAGGAACTGCCGCCGATTGATATTCTCGTTCATAATGCAGTGGCGCTGCCGCGCAACGCGAGGCGCGCGCTCGGGGTTGCCTAGCAGAAGGTGACAGGCGGGTCAAACGGGATCGTCCCGCCAGAAACCTCATGATGAAAAATAATAATAAGCAGTGTTGACGCCGGCCGCCATTTGCGGTGTAATCCGGCCATGCAAATTGAAAGCTTGAAGGTGTTCTGCGACCTGGTCGAAACGAAAAGTTTCACCAAGGCTGCGCAGATTAATGAAGTCACCCAGTCCGCCGTCAGCCAGACCATCAGCGCGCTGGAGCGGCGGTTCAAGTCGCTGCTGATCGAGCGCAGCAAAAAGAACTTCCGGCTCACCCAGGAAGGCGAGGTTTGCTACGATTACGCCAAGCAGATCCTCCAAATCCATGACGCGCTCCAAAGCAAGCTGCAGGAGATCGAGGACGTCATCTCCGGCAACATCCGGCTGGCGACGGTCTATACCATTGGTCTGCATGTGTTGCCGCCGTGCGTGAAACGCTTCATGAAGCGTTTCCCGACCGTGAACGTGCACGTGGAGTACCGCCGGGCGGACCAGGTGTACGAGAGCGTGGCGGGCAACGTGGTGGACCTCGGCCTGGTTGCTTACCCCGTGCGCGATGCCAAGGTGGAGATTGTCCCATTGCGGAAGGACAAGCTGGCGCTCATCTGCCATCCGCAGCATCCCCTGGCCAAACGGAAATCGGTCAAGCTCAGCGCCCTGAAAGGGATGAAGTTCATTAATTTCGAGCAGGACCTGCCCACGCGTAAGGCCATAGATAAGCTCTTCAAGGAACAGCGTGTGGCGGTGGAGCAGGTCATGGAGATGGACAACATCGAAACGCTCAAGCGGGCGGTGGAAATTGATTCCGGCGTCGCTATCGTGCCCGAGGAGACTGTCGCGCAAGAGGTGGCCACCCAGACCCTGGCGATGGTGCAGCTCGAAGGCGGGGACTTCTGGCGGCCACTGGCAATCGTTCACAAGAAGGGCAAGGTTTTATCGCCGGCCATAAAGAAGTTCATCGCTCTGCTGAAAGAGGAGCTCTAAGAACGCCTGCCTCGCGCCCGGTCGGCCTGTGAGCCGGCACCCTGAACGCCTACGGGCCTTCAGGGTGAGATGAACAAGGTTCGCAGCTGGTGCGTCTAACCTCGCGAAGCCGCTGCCGATTGCGAGCGCGGCAGCGGCACCAGTGGGTCGCTGTCGGAGCCCCGCATTTCCTCAACAAAAGATATAGAAAAGAGATACAGAAGAGATACAGAAGAGATACAAGAGATATAGGGAGGATATACGCGGCATATAGGGTGGGTCCGTGTCCTCCCCGTGCGCGCATGCTGCTACCGCCGTGCTAACCAGCCAATAAGAGGTGGGGCTCCGGGAGGAACGCCGAGGAAAGCACCACCGCCGGAGGTGACAAACAAAGGATATGTTGGTAATACGCCGGTAACAATCGGGCCTTAGCTTTGGGCGTATGAAAACAATATACCAGTTCTCTCATCGGGCACGCGGGACCGGCGCAGCGCTCTTCCTGCTTGCGATCACCAGCCTCGTTCCGGCCGCATCAGCCGCCGCAGCAGCCTCCCCCTCCGAGCTGCTCGAGCAAGGCATCTACTCAGAGGAGACCAAGGGCGACGTGGACGGCGCCCTCAAGCTCTACCAGCAGGTAGTCACGGAGGCCAAAGCCGGCCAGGCGGTCGCCGCCCAGGCCCAATACCGCGTGGGGGTCTGCTATTACAAGAAGAAGGACTTTGCGCAGGCCAATGCCGCCTTCGAGAAGGTGCTCCGCGATTACCCCGACCAGAAGGACCTCATCGCCTCGGCCAACAAGTATCTCGCCAGCGCCGTGTCCTTAATGCCCGCTCCCTGGGTGGACGGCGAGGACATGCAGCTCGACATCAAGTTCCCCACCGGCTTCAAGATCGGCGCCGCCTCCTACCGGATAAGCTCGGGCGAGACCAACGGGCAGAAAACCTGGCGCCTCGCCAACCGCCTCTACGCGGTCACCCAGCAATCCAGCCAAACGGAAGTAGAGGCCGACTCGTTCAAGCCGATCCACTGCCATTGGAAGATCAGCGTCATCGGGGAGTCGGACACGACCTACTCCGCCGGCCATGCGCTGCTAAAGCTCGCGAACAAGGACGAGCCGCAGCAAATTGACCTCAACGGCGTCGTGTACGACAACGAAGAAGTCATCCAACTGATGCGGCGCCTGCCGCTGGCGCCCGACTACAAGACGACCCTGCGCATCTTCACCGGCCTGGGCGGCGGCAATGTCGTTGGGCTCCCGATCGCGGTCACCGCGCAGGAAACGGTGGAGGTTCCCGCAGGCACGTTCGACTGCTACAAAGTCGAGATCAGCCTGGCCCACCAGACCCTCTGGTATTCCACCGATGCGCACCGCTACCTCGTCAAAATGGAAGGCGGTGGGGCGGGCGGTGTCTTGGCCAGTGTGACCCAGCGCAAGCCGGGCGAGCCGGTAACTTACCAGGACCCCACGTTCAATTTCTCGCTCGCGGCGCCCGCCGACTGGATGTTATTCCACGCCGACACCGTCGGAGAAAAGGACAAGACGAAGGTCATGGCGCTGGACCCACAGGCCATCGCCACCACCCTGGTGAACGTGGGCAGCCGAAAGACGCTGTGGCCTGAGGTCCAGAACTCGCTGCGCGCCTGGGCGGAGAAGGAAATCACTGACGGCGAAGGCGCCAAGACCTTGAAGGAGCTGACGATCCGGCCTGATAGTTGGAAAGACCGGCCGGTCGCCGGCCAGCCGGGACTGAGCGTCATCGGCGACTACGTGGATGGCAAAGACAAGAAGGTCGGCTACGCCGTGTTCACGCTCGGGAACACCAATGCCGCTACCTTCGTCCTGCTGACCGATGCCAAGGACTTCGAAACCTTCCAGCCGAAGTTCGAGGCGATTGTTGATTCGTATAAAGAGAAGTGAAGGCGCACGAGAAACGTCCAGCGCGGCGGCGCCGCGCTGGACGGGCATCACGGCGCACGAGAGAACATGAAAGCATTCAAGACCATCGGCCTGCTCGGGCTGGCGATCACGACCGTCTTGAATCTAGTCGCATTGCTTTTCTTTAGGCGGGCATCGGCGGAGTATTTCTCAGAGAAGTGGTGGGCGGAATGGTTCACGTCATACATCGTTTGGGGAACCTTTGTGCTGATCGGCTTCGCCAGTCACGGCAAGTCGGACCCTGGGGCAAGCCGCCCGAGCGGTTTATGGCTGATGTTGCTGCTGTTAATGGCGGCGCTGGTGCCGTCAGTGTGCCTGCTGTGGTTCATGAACCAGGCGGTGCGCAATGAGCGCCTGGCCGTCCGCCAGGCGCTGGCCGAGGCCTACCGCGCCAACCTCTCATTGATCCAGAACCAGATGGAGGCCAGGTGGCGCCAAACGGCTGTCGCATTGGATGGAGAAGCCGACCACCTCATTCCGCCTGCGCTCTTCGCTACGCAAGTCCGCGCGGGGCTGGCCGATGCCGTGATCTGCTTCGGTTCGACCAGCAATATCGCTTACCCGAGCCCATCAGCGGAAGCGCACGGCGGCGCCTGGGAGGAGCGGGCAAACTCGGAGCCGAGCGAGCCGGCAATAGCGGCCGCGGCGCTCGCCCAACTGGCCAGCGAAACGACCAACGCCGGCGAAGCCGCGCGCGCGTTGCAGGCTCAAGCGCGCTGCCTCGTCAAAGCGGGCCAGACCAATGCAGCGATAGCCGTGCTGACCGGCCCGCTGGAGGAGGAGCGCTATCGCAACGTGACCGACGCGCAGGGACGGCTGCTCGTGCCGAACGCCGAGCTGATGGTGCTGGAGCTCGTGAAGGGATCAGCTCCCGAGCGGGCGCGCACCGCGCGGCAAAGCCTTACCCACCGTGTGCTCGACTACGAGAACAGCGCTCTATCGGCCCCACAGCGGCGGTTCCTCATGCGCGGGCTGCAGCGCCTTTACCCCGATCCAGCCGTGGCTCAGATGCTGGCTGCCGAAGACCTGGCGGCGCGGTGGCTCGAAGCCGGCCCGGTGCGTCCCGGAGATTCGGCATTTCGCCCGACGGCCCTGCCGGACGTGTGGCAATTCACCTCCAGCCGCGGGCAGGTGGTGACGCTGCACCAGACGGAGGCTCTTCGCGACCGGCTCCGCGCGGGGGTGTCCTCGCAACCGCTGCCTAAAGACGTGACCCTCTCTTTGCTTCCGCCGGGCAAGCAGTCCGAACGGCCCCTCGTGTGGCAGATGGCCGGGCCCGAGTTGCCAGGCTGGTTGATCGCCTTCGACCCGCAAGAAAAAGGCCTGGCCGACACGGTGGCTGAGCAGCGGATTTCGTCCTACATCTGGATCGGCGTCCTGGTGTTCGCCACCGTGATTGTGCTGGCCGCATTGGCCTTGCGCCTGGTGCGACGGCAACTGGCCCTGACCCAGCTTCGAAACGATCTCGTAGCCAACGTCACCCACGAACTCAAGACGCCCCTGGCCTCCATGCGCCTGCTCGTGGACACACTGCTCAACTCTCAGCCATTGCACGAGCCGACTGCTCGCGAATACCTCCAGCTCATCGCGCAGGAAAACCTCCGGCTCAGCCGCCTGATTGATAACTTCCTCACCTTCTCGCGCATGGAACGTAATAAGTACGCCTTCGGCTTCAAAGAGGTGCCGGCCGCCGAGATTGTCGAGGGAGCGGTCACAGCTGTGCGGGAGCGATTCAATGTCCCGGGATGCCACTTCAAGACTGAGGCCAACGGAGACTTGCCGCCCGTGCTGGCCGATGCGGATGCCATGGTCACCGCCGTGGTGAACCTGCTGGACAATGCGTACAAATACTCCGGGGACGAGAAGCAGATCACCCTCCGCGCCGGTGCCGCCAACGGCAGCGTCTTGTTCTCGGTCGAGGACAACGGCATCGGGTTGTCTCCGCGCGACACGCGGCGCATCTTCAAGCGCTTCTTCCAGGTGGACCAGCGCTTGTCCCGCCGTGGCAGCGGCTGCGGCCTGGGGTTGAGCATCGTGAAGTTCATCGTCACCGCGCATCATGGCCGTGTGACCGTGGAAAGCCAGCCTGGCCACGGCAGCACTTTCACTATTTCATTGCCACGGGCGGCCGCCCACCCGGAGCACGAGCAGAAACCGGGTGGCGGCCAAGCCGCAGGCCAGGCCCTTTAACATCTATGAACCCCATCGCAATCATTCACGGAGGCGCCGCTCTTCTCAGCATTGGTTTGTCGTTGCCTCTGGTGAAGCGGAAGATTAAGCGAAACCAGTGGTATGGGGTTCGTAGCCCGGAGGCCTTTAAGTCAGAGGCACGATGGCTGGAGATTAACGAGTATAGTGGCCGCCTGCTCTTGCGGTGGGGCATCGTGATCGCCGTCATGGCAGGAATCGGCCTGCCGTTGCCGAAGAAGTATTGGTTGTTTTATGTGTGCGGTTCGCTCGTCGTTGTTCTGGGCGGGCTGGGCATGGTTACGACACGTATTGACCGTTATTCAGCGAAGACAAAGAAGCACGGATGAAATGACAGGAGTGAACACGGGCGTGCCGCGTCCGTTCCACTCCATTCCGGAGGCATATATGACTGCGAGAAAAGTATTGATTGTGGAAGATAACGTGGCCTTGTTGCGTGGCCTGAAGGATAACTTCCAGGCGCAAGGCTACCAGGTGCGGACTGCCAACGATGGGGCGAAGGGGCTGGATGCCTTGTTCAGAGACCCGCCAGACCTTCTGCTGCTCGATCTGATGCTGCCGAAGGTCAACGGCTACGAAATCTGCCGCCAGGCGAGGTCGCGCCAACTCAGCACACCGATCCTGATGCTCTCGGCCAAATGCCAGGAGGACGACGTCGTGCGTGGCCTGGAGTTGGGCGCGGATGACTACCTCACCAAGCCCTTCGGCATCCGGGAGCTAATGGCGCGCGCCAAACGGCTGAGCAAAAGTAGGGCAGGCGTCCCGCCTGCCCCCGTGCCGGGGGCCGCTGAGGACCGCCGCCAAGTAGCGGCAGGCATCTTGCCTGCCGTAGAGGGTGGCATCCTGCCGCCCGGAGAAGCACGCGATGCGTGGGAGATAGCCATTCCGCCGGGCAGGATGCCCGGCTCTACGGCAGGCAAGATGCCCGCCGCTACGGCGCAGGTGGGTAGCAATACCGAGCTGCGCGCCCCCGTGCGGCGCGGCTTACGGGCTGGCGTGGAGCCTGGGCTACCCTCGCTCCCAGGCGATTCAAGGCAACCCGAGCCATGAGCGCCAAAAGCATCCTCATCATCGAGGACGACCCCGTGCTGCTGCGCGGGCTGAAGGACAACTTCGAGGCTCAGGGCTACGAGGTCCGCACCGCCCGCGACGGTCAGAAGGGCATGGACGCCCTGCTGACCACGCCACCCGACCTGCTGCTGCTCGATCTGATGCTGCCGAAGGTCAACGGCTATGAAATCTGCCAGGCTGCCAGGTCCCGCCAGTTGGACATGCCGATTATCATGCTCACCGCCAAGGGGCAGGAGGACGACATTGTCCGGGGCCTGGAACTGGGCGCTGACGATTACGTCACCAAGCCCTTCAGCATCCGTGAGCTGATCGCCCGGGTGAAAGCCTTACTCCGCCGCCAGGGCCCAGAAAGTGGCTGCTACGAATTCGGCGAGTGCCGACTCGATCTGACAGCCCACAAGCTGTTCAAGAACGGGGAGGAGGTCGAGTTAACCGCCAAGGAGTTCCGCCTGCTGGAGTTCTTCGCTAAGCGTGCCGGTCGCGCGCTGACGCGGGACAGCATCCTGGAAGCCGTGTGGGGCGACGAGGTGATTGTGACCGACCGCAGCGTGGACCGCTGTGTCACCACCTTGCGCGGCAAGATCGAGGCAGACCCCCGCAGCCCGCGGTTCATCCACACTATTCGAGACATCGGGTATCGGTTTGAGAATTGAGCGCGTTATTAGCCTAACTGCTTATGAAAACTCCTCTACTTATATTGTTCGTTTCAGTGATAGTCGTCCTCGTGATCTGGGATGCCGTATGGAAGTTGATCGCCCTTTGGAAAAGCGCGCGCAACAACCAATTGGCTTGGTTCATCTGCCTGGCGATCTTCAACACCGCAGGCATCCTGCCAATTCTTTACATAACGGTCTTCCAGAAGCCCGAGCCCCAGGCACCGGGGCGGGAGGTTATTAAGCCCTGAAACGCTACAACGCGCCCTGGAGCACCTCGCTGATCGTAGCCTCGGCGATCTTTGCCGCGTTATGCCTGGGGATATGCGCCGGCTCCGGCTGGGCTTTTTATGCGATACGGCCACTCCCGGGGTTCTGCTGGGGGGCGATTTGCCCGCTGGTGCTGCTGTCAGGCGCGCTGCCATTCATCGTCCGCGGATATACCATCACCGGCGATACCATCCTGGTGCATCGCTTGCTCTGGGACACCAAACTCCCGCGCGCCGGCCTGGAGTCCGCGACCGCCGAGCCGGACGCCATGCGGCGGAGCATACGCACCTTTGGCAATGGCGGCGCCTTCTCGATTACCGGGTGGTATCGCAACAAGCGCCTCGGCAGCTACCGCGCCTTCGTGACGGACCCACGCCGAGCCGTGGTGCTGCGGTATGCCAACCGCAGGGTCGTTTTGTCGCCCGACGCGCCGGAGGACTTCGTGCGCGAGTTGGACACGGCAGCGCCGTGAGCAGGCCGAAGACCTTGGAGGACAAACCAGCACACAAGCGACAGAACCACAAGCCGCCTGGTCAATAGCGCAGATCCCTAAACCACAGCAGCTTGCGGAGGCATCGACCTTCTTGATCCTTGGGCGGCTTCCCGACCGTCGAAGCCTCAGGCCTCTTGCAACTGCTTTTCCTGGCCTCATTTGCGCGATTTCCAACCTCCGCAGCTCTCCCGCACCCCGTCCCCACACCGGTATCCCTCCCCATACACGCCATAGCCTCTCCGGTACCCCTCCCTAGCACCTCTTATCGCCGATAAGAAGTGCTATGGAGAGGCTCTGGTGAGGATACGGCGAGGATACGGCGGGACTCGCGGGATATGGGTGGGAACGGGCACCGGAAAGGGCGAAGCAAGCGGGATGAGGGGCTTCAGACCCGGGCGTTGGTGCGGGCAGCGATTACAGGGAGGCAGTGGCCGGCGCCGTTATGCGGCGGCCGCGTACAGCCGGGCGCGGAGCATTTTGGGCGCATCTACCCACCCATCAATGTGCTGGCAGGTGCGAACCCAGATGGCCCAGTTGGGCTTCGGCTCGCCAAACCGGGCGACGTAAAGCGCGGTGATGTCAATCCAGCCGTCTTTGGGGGGCGGCAGCAGCCCCAGAAAATGGAAGCGCTGCACTGAGCGGACGCCACTCCTGACCGGTGCGGCGGCATAAAGCAGGGTGTACTGGGCCAGCAGGCTCGCGACGCGCAGCTTGAGCGTGAACACGCCGTCAATGAAGTCAGCCACCAGTTCATCCACAGGATTCTTTTGGAAGACGGGCTCCGGCGGTGGGAAGTCGAACTGCGGGAGGTCCAAATCGGCGCGCCGAACGTTCAAGCTGGCGAACAAATTGTAGCAGTTGAGTCGGACCCGGCGGCCCTCGTCGTTAACGAAGTACTTGTTGGCCGCCACCACACGCCATGCCGCCTCCTGGTCGGGAGTCAGAGTGCCCCAGCGGCCCAGGACAGCGAGGTGATTGCGGCGATGGGCCTGTTGCAGCGCCGTACGAGGATTGTATGGCGGCACGTACGCGCGCGCGACGTTGCCGTGACGCGTCTCGGAATAAATCACGCCGTCTTTCCGGCCCCGCTTTGGAATAGATTTGAGTTTCATGATGTTTCACGCACCCGGCTTCTAAGGTGCTGGTTCTCCCGCCCGCAATTGGGCGGGTGTTTAGCCGATACCAAAACCCGACCCAGCAACACCACCAGAATCAACCGTTCCCGGTTGCCAGGGGTCTATCTTGCTTGGAATCTACGCGTGGCATCCAGGTTTGCCGATCTGAAACTCCGAGCGCGCCGTGGCCAAAGCGGGCAACCCGTCAATGCCGCATGCCAGAAGCCGTAAAGCAATGGATTCAGTTAATGAAGTTGCGAAGCTTGCTTCACCCGGCAGCGGCCAATTCGCTGAGGCCCAGGACCAATGCGTTCTGAGAATGTGACAATCTCATTAACTGACGCTTTACGGTCCCACACGAATCGGCCTGGCGAAGGCTCCCCTGAAAAGCGCAGAAGGCGACACGTCTATCAGAACCCGTGTAATGGTCTGCTTTTTATCAATGGGGAATTTGTGCTTACTAGATAATACCCCTTTGCCTTCATGTATTGTTTGGCTATGTGATTTTCCTGCATAGCGGATAGCATATTTAAAGCAATTTGTCCCGCCAAATCACTTTCCTCTCCCCCATTATTCCCTTGTCCTACATTATTCTCGTAAGGAGCATTATAGACTGGCCTCCCAAACTGGTCCTGACCAACGCCCGGTCCATATACGTTCTGCTTCACGCCACTATAGAATATTGGGTCGAGTTGCTGTCCATTTTGTAATTGGTAAGTGCTTGGCCGTCCATACTGGTCGGCGTTGACTCCCAAGCCGTAAGCGTTGGGTTGAACTGCCGTAGATGAAATGAACGGTGGGCTGGGAGCTGTAAGTGAAGTGAGCGGTTGGCTGGAAACTACTTGAACTTGGCTGGGAGTTGATTGAGGTGGGGTATGACGCAATACCGCCATTTGGCAAGCCGCCCAGTCATAATCTGTTTGGTCTGCACTCGCTCCGGGCTTATACCATACCATGCCGCTTGGCAGTTCACCAAGAGAGGCACATCCCTGAATGAGAATTGCAAAGGTCGCCAGTACAACTATTGAACCCACAAAAAACAGGGGCTTTTTCATAGTATAACTCCCTCCTCATTTTGAGTTTTTCTTTTGTTGACGCTCATTTGATGCCCTTGAGCATGAAGGATTATCAGGACTCGCCTGCCCTCCGTCAAGACCGCACTGCTGATTAAACGCTTCCTCCCAGGTGGTCGGGCGCTATCACGAGCAGCGGGAATGGGGCGGCAAGGGCCAAACGTAAGCGGTATGGTTTTGAGCTTGCCGATGCGTGCCACTCAATTACGGTAACGAAATGCAGAATGCCGCTCGAGTGATCAGGGGCGTAGTGGACGAAGGATTAAGCCCATCGCAGATAGCCGTTGACCTCAATCTCCCATTCAACTCGGTAGTCCAAGAAATCAATGCAGCGGTCCATGATGGCCGTTTGCTCCGCTCTCAAGTCCAGTCCACGCTAAACCCGGCGTGGCTTGATGCGCTCCGCACCTTTGCGCCGACGCAGGGGAGGTTCTCGCCCGAACGCATTCGGGATTTCATCAAACAGTTTTACCGTCTGGAGTTGAGCGTCGAGGAACTAAAGTTCTGTTTCGTTTACGCCGAAAAATCCTTTTGGGCCGGTGAGACGTACGAGCTTTTATGCGATATTGAGCGCACGCTGCACGACCAAGTTAAGCGGATTCTGATGGAGGAAATCCGGGCCTCGGAAGACGAAGTGGACGTTCATCATTGGGCCGAAGCAAAGGAGACCGTCTGGTGGCGGAAAGGCGTGCCGGAGGACGTGCGGATTGATTGCGCCCAAAAACGAGAAGCGGATACGCAACTAGTCCCCGAGCACCCCTATTGCTACACAACCCTTATCGGCCTCAAGAAAATCATCTTCAGCAAGAAGAACTGGCCCATTTTTGCCACTCGCTTACCCAGGCCGTCGCTACTCACAAGAACGAGTTCGGGGATGATTTGGTCAAGCTGAATTCTATCCGCAACAGGGTGATGCACCCAGTAAGAGGTACGCCGCCGAATGAAGAAGACTTCAAATCTGTAAAGCGAATGAGCGAGATGTTGCGCCTTTCAAAATGGCGTAAGGAAGCACCGAAGAAACCGAGAGCCTAATCCTTCAAGGTGTAACGGGGATTGCCGTCTCCCGCTGAAGTGCTTGATACATCATTTCTGGTCCAAAAAATGGTGCTCCAAGTAGCTTCCAACCAGCGTCAAGCAGCGGTTGAACGGTTTCTTGAAGTTTTATGTGTGTCGGCTGGTCAGTATAAAAGCGGACAGCCTCAATGCGATATTCTGTTTTCATAAGATTGATTGTGCCGAGCTGGCTGAGTTGCTTCGCTTGGCGGGCCTCCCGTTAGCAGGAACCGTGCCACGTAAAAGCCAAGTGCAAACAGTCCGGTATCAGAACCATTCGGATAATGCTATGAGATTTATTCGGAAAACGGTATGAGTACTATTTGGAAACTGAGTCAAAACGATTGGGAGACCGCTATGCATTCTATTTATGAAAGTGACAGAAACTACCAGCCAACCCGCCTCATTTCTACAAAAGGAAGTGCGGGGGATCTTTTTTAGTGAGATAGCCAAAGACGACTTCGCAGAGTTGCACTGTGCCCTTGATTACCTCTTCACTCCGAATTCAAGGCGAAACTGCATTTTGGATGTTGCCATAAGTCGCACAGATGTGTGGCTCAAGAATAAGCGAGAGGCTTCACTCTTTGCGTTAGGGTTTTACACTGCAATGGCACTTGCCGACCCTGATTTTCCAAGAAAGAGGGAGACACTTTCCAACGTGTCATTGTACTTTAACGATTTCAAACACTAACCGTGCCCCCGATTTAAGCCCCCCGCAATCGCTCCCGTGGCTATAGAGCGGGAATCGGGCGGCGTCGGCAGGGGTTAGAAACGGGTCGGTCCATGAGATTGTCACATTGTCGGCGCGCAATGGCGTGTCGGCGGTGCTAGCCGATTCGCGCGGCGTGATTGGAGTAGCGCGGGCAGGAGGAGCTTCGTTCGGTTTCAAACCGCTTTCGGGGACAGGTCAGGCGGGCAGAGGGTCCGGGCAGACGTGGGCGCTGGGGAGCCTGGCCGGAAAGGGGTCGCGAGAATGGCATGTTTCCGCTGGGCGCCTGTTCGCCCTTGCGAGTTCGCCCCCTCGTAATGAAATCGTCCGCCTTGCGGACCTTCATGTGCCGGAAGCGGGCCTGCGTTTCCGTGCGCGTTGCCGAATCCCGTCAAAGTCAGCTTTGGTGAGCGGTGTGGCAGGCTGATCGGCGGCCTCCAGGAGCCAGGTTTCAAGCTGCGGCGTAATTTCGAACGGCTTGCGCTGCTGGTCGCGCACGCACCGAAGCACATCATTCGCCAACTCGCTGGGGTTAGCAGCGACGCCAGATCGAACCTGCTCGCGCAGGAAGTCCTCAACGTCTTTGGCCAGAGCGATAGTCATGGAAAAAGAATACCACTAGGCGGCGGCGGGGAAAAGGCTAAACCGGACTCGTGCCAAGAAGCAGCCGCTGTCCTCCGCCGGCCTTCACGCCGTGCGCGAGGAGGACACCCGCACCTTGGCCCCCCGCGCCCTCGCCGCCGGAAAAGGGGTCCATGAGATTGTCACATTCTCGGAGTGCAATGGCGTGTCGGCGGTGCTAGCCGATTCACGCAGCGTGATTGGAGCAGCGCGGGCAGGAGAAGCTTCGTTCTGTTTCAAAGCGCGTTCGGCGACAGGTCAGGCGGGCAGAGCGTCCGGGTAGTCGTGGGCGCTGGGGAGCTTGGCCGCGTGGCGCCGGCTAACCAAGCGCAAGGTGGCCCGATCCTGACTCGATGCCAGGCTTTCTTTTCCGCTGGCGCAGGTGCGATGTGGCCTTGATTCCCCGCCAAGCTCCGGTAAGGTTGTGGCGTGATAACAAAGGCGAACACCGTTCCGCATATTCGCCTCGATGAACGGGGACGTCCGTGGGTGGATGACACCAACGTTAAGGTCATCGAGGTGGTGCTCGACCACTTGGCATACGGGTGGAACGCGGAGACGATCCAAGAGAATCATCCCCATCTTTCTTTGGCCCAGGTGTATGCCGCGCTGGCTTGGTATTACGACCACCAAGTCGAGCTGGATGCAGAAATTGAGCGGCAGGATGAGCGCATTCGCGCCTTGCGTGCCGCCAGCGGACCATCATCGCTCCAGCGCCGGCTGGCGGCCCAGCGCCGGGGCGGATGAGCCTCGGCCTCTACATGGACGTACACGCGCCGCGGCCCATCACCCGCGGCTTGCGGCGACGGGGCGTGGACGTGCTCACGGCCCAGGAGGATGGAACCGCGCGAGCCCCCGACCCTGCCCTGCTCCGTCGCGCCCGCGAACTGGGCCGGATTCTGTTCAGCCAGGATGAAGACTTGATCGTCGAGGCGGTAAAGTGCCAACGAGCTGGCGAGCCGTTCGCCACCGTGGTATTCGCTCGGCAACTGGACCTCTCGATTGGCCGGTGCATCGCCGACTTGGAGGCTCTTGCCAAAGCGGCGCTGCCGGAAGACGCCCAGGGCCAGATCATCTTCCTCTGATACGCGTCCTCGCGGCTTCACGTCCCTCTGCGCTCGCTCGGCTCTTCCTTTCGCTTGGCAGACTGTGGTTCGTTTGGTGAATTCGGTGGCCGGAAACGGGTCGGTCCAGTTCGGTCCATGAGATTGTCAGATTCTCGGCGAGCAATGGCCTGTCGGCGGTGCTAGCCGATTCGCGCCGGGTGATTGGAGTAGCGCGGGCAGGAGAAGCTTCGTTCTGTTTCAAACCGCTTTCGGGGACAGGTCAGGCGGGCAGAGCGTCCGGGAACGGCCTCGGGCACCGGTTTTGGGACTGCGAAACGCGGCAACCCAAAGTACACCACGTATGGGGGAAGGCTCTGGAGCAGACATACCAGGGATAGGGCATTTTTTGACCTTCTTGGCGTTCCGGGCTTCAGTTCGCAACGGTTGTGCTGGTCTGTGGGTTTCGGGCCGGGGATGCGCACGGCGCCGAGGAAAGGACTCACCAGTCCATCGTCCACAAGCCGGGATATTTCATGCCCCGCACGAAATGCCAACAACCCGGAGCGCCGGCATGTTGCCGGCTTAGGCCATGCGGACACTGTAAGCCGGCAACATGCCGGCGCTCCGCCGTCGCGAGTATGGAGAGCCCGGGCTGGAAGCAAAGCGGCCGCGTGAGAGCACGCGGCCTCTGCGATCGTGTGTTTAGGCTGGCTTACGCTCCCATGCCGTCCTCGAAGGAACCGGCAGCGAGCGGGAAGCACAGATTGTCGCGGACATAGGCGATCCCGTTGGCGCTGGTGGCATCGAGGTCGCGATAAGCGCTCTCAGCCTCGACGACCAGCGGGGCAGTCTTCGTGCCCATCACCTGGCAATACCGTTGCGGATAGCCGGCATGAACCAGCAATTCCGCGTAGCGCATCATGTTCAGGTCGCCGGACGGAATGTCCACAAACTGCATCGCGCGCTTCTGCCAGCCGGGCTCCATCATGCGGAGCGGCAGGCCTTTGCGGATGACGAAGTTCTTCACGTGGCAGGCGTAAATGCGCGGGGCCACTTTCAGGAAGCGGGTTTCCCAATCCTCGCCCTCCCAGCAGTGCGACGGATCGGCGTTCACGGTCAGGCATTTGTCCCCATCGCAAATCTGCACGAGCATGTTGAAGTCATCGGCGCACATGGCGGCCGTGCCGGGATGAATCTCATGGCCCAGGAATATGCCGAGCGACTTGGCCTGCTTGCGGATCTTGGCGGTCTTCTTCACAAAGCGCTCCTGGCCTTCCTTGAGCAGGTCGTAGTCGCCGCCTTTCCAGAAGCCCCACGGATAGCCCGTCGCCAGCTCCCAGCCAAACGCCACGCCCCAGAACATGGGCACGATCTTGACCTTCAGCTCGGCGCACAGATCGAGCAGGCGCAGAATGTAATCCTCCGCCCATTTCTCAATCTCATCGGCGGACTTCTTGGCCACGTCGCCCGGGATAAATGGCCTGACGCTCGGGCTGCCAGTCCAGGCCGTTGTGTGCACCCAGAACGGGCAGTGGGCGGAGATGCCATCCAGGCTCAGCTTGGCCTTGGCGAACGCGTCCTTGATTTCCTTGGCGCTCTTGAAGCCTTTGTCGCTCTGAAGCATGAAATTCGACGGCTGCGCCCCGGCGGCGCCGGACTTCTTAGCGTATTCCAGGAACTGCGCGAGACTCTTGGCGCCGTGCTGGGCGCCCTCGATGCTGGGATGGTAACAATTGTCTGCCATAATGTTTGAGAAGTTAAACAGGTTTATTCATTTACCGACCGGCCAGAGCATTAGCGGTGGTCTAGTCGAATGCAACACCAAATTTGCTGAGCTGACCGCCTTGAGCGTCTTGTGTTGCGGAGTCACAAGGTTCGCCGCAGAGTGATCTCGTATGGCGATTTTCTACGACACGCACGCTCACCTGACTTATCCGGACTTCGCCGAGGAGCTGCCACAGGTCGTGACCCGCGCTGAGGCTGCGGGCATTGCCAAGATCATCTGTATCGGGACGGATCTGGACAGCAGCCAGCGCGCAGTCGGGCTGGCGGAGCAGTTCCCAAACGTGTTGGCTGTCGTCGGCTGGCATCCGTCCGACGCGGCACAGGCCCCAGCGGACTTGCGGCCAGCTTTACGCGAGCTAGGCAGGCATCCGAAGGTGGTGGGCCTCGGTGAGACGGGCCTGGACTATCATCGCCTGCCGAGCGCCAAGGCCGGAGGCACGACCGCCGATGACGAGTCCATCAAGCAGAAACAAGCGGCGCTCTTCCGGCAGCACCTGGAAGTGGCCACCGAACTTGGGCTTGGCTGCGTCATTCACCAGCGCGACTCTCTGGAGGATACGCTGGCCCAGCTCGAGCCGTTTGCCGACCGCGTGCGCGGCGTGTTCCATTGTTTCGCCAACGACGCGGCGACCATGCGGCGCATTGTCGCGCTCGGCTCGCTGGTGAGTTTCACCGGCATCCTCACATTCAAGAACGGCCAGAACATCCGCGACACCCTGGCGGCGACGCCTATGGATAAGTTTATGCTGGAGACCGATTGCCCATTCCTGGCGCCTATGCCCTACCGGGGGAAGCGTTGTGAGCCTGCTTTTGTGAAGGAGATTTCGGAAGTGGCCGCGCAGGTCAAGGGCTGCTCGACCGAGGAATTAAGCGCGGCCACCTGCGCCACCGCCGACGGATTCTTCAAGCTGAGGGGTAAGGAGACCTGAGAGTCTTGGGTAAGCCGGCTGAGGGCTAACATCTAGCCTTGGCGCGGAATTCGGCTTTGGCTATGTTCCTGCCCGTCAAACACCGACATGAATACACGCGCGTCCCTGATCTACACTGTCCTCACGCTCACCATCGGCGCTGCCGCCCTGCCCGCCCGAGCGAGCGTCCCGATCCCGGATGAGACCAACCACGTCATCTCGCTGGATGGCACATGGCGCTTCAAGCTGGAACAGGCACCGGCGCCGCCGCACTTTCTCGGGCTGTCCGGCCGCCCCATCCCGGCTGACTATCCAACCAATATCGAGCCGTTCTACTTGAGTGATTACCGTGAGGGCGCCGCCTGGCACGACCTGGCCGTGCCGGGCAATTGGGAGATCGCCGGTTACTCCCCCGCTACCTACGATCAGCCCGACAATGCTTCGGGCCTGTATCGCCTCAAGTTCAAAGTGCCCGCAAAGTGGAGAGGCCGGCAGGTGAAGGTGAACTTCGATGGAGTGCAGAACGGGTGCCAGATCTGGTGCAATGGCCAGCCGGTGTGCGCTGACGAATCCAGTTGGGGCAGGACCAACTACCACGAGGCCGGTTGGACCGCCTGGCAGGCCGACCTTACCCCCGTGATCGAGTTCGGCCAGGTCAACCTGCTGGCCTTGCGCGTAGTCAAGAACACGAAGAGTGTGGACTGCGACACCGGGGACTATTTCCTGCTTGGCGGCGTGCACCGGCCGGTGACGCTGTTTTCCGTGCCTTCGTGCCACCTGAGTGACCTCGCTATCCGCACCAGGCTGTTGCCGGGGGATAAGGCCGAAGTAGCCGTCATCGCCCAGGTGGAGCCGCCAACTCACGGCACGAAGGTCGCTATGCGGCTCGAAGGGCAGCCGCTCGCGGAGAGCGTGCCGGACGCCGACGGGCAGGTGACTCTCACGCAGGTTGTGTCTCATGCCAAGTTGTGGTCCGCGGAATTCCCAAACCTCTACACGCTATCGGTCGAACTGAAGGGCCCGGACGGACGGGCAGCAGAACGCGTGAAGCGCAGGGTGGGCATTCGCGAGGTTTCCATCCAGGACGGGGTGTTCTGCGTGAACCATGTGCCGGTCAAGCTCGTGGGCATCTGCCGGCATGACGTCTATCCCACCCTCGGCACGGCCCTCAACGCCGGGGTGTGGAGGAAGGACCTTACGCTAATGAAAGCCGCCAACTTCAACGCGGTGCGGACCTCGCACTATCCCTACGGCTCCGGATTCTACGACCTGTGCGACGAGATGGGCTTCTACGTGATTGACGAGGAGCCCTTCTGCTGGGTCAACTGTGATGATCCCGACTTGACGCCGGCCTTTGCGCAACGCGCCCGCGAGACCGTGCGGCGGGATAAGAACCATCCGTGCGTCGTTATCTGGGGCGTGGGAAACGAGAACAAGCCGGGTCGAAACAACACCCTCGCGGCGCAAATCACGCGGCAGCTTGACCCCACCCGCCCGCGCCTGATCTCTTGCCAGAAAGCCGAGGACGGCGGCGCGAACGTCGAATTCGACGACGCCCACTACGTGACGCCGCAGCAAATCCACAAGGCCGAGCACGATGCGCGCCGGGCCAAGTGGCCCATGATCTACACGGAGAACCCGAATGTATGGGAAGTCCGCAACGGCCCCGACTATGGGTCGCTGGACATGTGGCGCCCGGTGATTGAACGCACCTGGAACGAGGTGTGGCAGGATGAGCATATTGCAGGAACGTTTCTTTGGGAGTGGCAGGACCGCGCCGTCGCCGACAAGTGCCCCACCAAGTATTACTGCTACTTCCCTGACACCGGGATTGACCTGATAAAGGTCAAGGGCGTCGTGGATGGCTTCCGCAACCCGCGTCCGGAATACTACCATATCAAGATGGCCCAAACCCCCATCGCCCTGGGCAGCCAACTGGAGGCCGCAACGGACGGGGTCGCCTTCGAGGCGACCAATCGCTACTCGTTCACCGACTTGGGCCAATTGCGTGTAAGCTGGTCGCTCAGTCATAGCTTGCAGCGGCTCGCTGAAGGCAAAGCGCGCCTGGCGTTGGCAGCCCGCTCGCATGGCCCGCTGCGGCTGCGCCTGCCCGCCGGCAAGCTGTCCGAGGCCGACACGCTGAGGATTGACTTCGACCACCCCGGCGGCTGGAACGTGGCATCCTATGAATTCGCCCTTAAGCCGGTGGCGCATCCCGCGCCGCGCGTCAAGGCCATCACCGGCCTTACGTTCCCAAGCTTCAACCTGGTGACCGGCACCAACGGCCCGGACGGCAAAGGCTGGCATCGCTTATTCCGTTCGACGGGCCAGTTGACGACCGTGAAGGTGCAGCTACGAGACGCGCAGACAGTGGGAATGGATGCAGCCAAGCTGGCGACCTTGCCGCTTGCGGACGTCCGGTCCGTCGAGGCCGATGTGGTGATGGCGCCGGGGTTGGTCCCGGCCGGGCATCTACACGCCGAGTTGTCGGATGGGACGATGACCTACCGTTTCACCTGGACCGGCACGAAGAGCGACGTGTACGAGCTCGGCTGGATTTTCCCTCTACCGAAAGGCGTGGAACGGTTTTCCTGGGACCGCAAGGCGGCGTGGTCCTATTACCCACCCGATCACATTGGCCGCCCGACAGGGACGGCCACGCCGGACAGCGCTCGCGTAGCGTTAACCAGGGTGGACCGGCCTGATGCGTTCGACTTCACCTCAACCAAATTCGATTGCAACTGGGCCAGCCTCACCGATCGCAGCGGTCGTGGACTGTGCCTCGAATTCTCAGCGGACCAGCGGCACCATGTCCGGGGTGGCATTACCCGCGACGGGCACTGCGCCCTGGTCGTCAACCGTTGCTACAGCCCGCCCCGCGATATCAGCAGCAGCATCGTGCCGGACCTGTACACCGTCCTGAAGAAGAACGAGCAGGTGGTTGGAGGCTTCCAAATCAACGGTGGGTTCTGAGGCCGGCTCGGCGCCGCCGTCCAATTCAGCCCGTGGGACTTGCTGGAATTCGTGAGCGGCAAACCGGTATTCGCGGGGCAGATCATCCAGGATGTCGGGCGCAAGCCCTTCAATATTCCCGCCGCCTCCAAGTATTCGTGGACCACAAAATCCAGCGGCTTACCGCAGCGCCGGAGCCAGTCCCGGCAGCGCTCGTACGCGTGCTTCTCATTGCCGCGGCAGGATCAGCGGATCCCAGCCGCCCGACTTGATCGGCTTCTTAAGTTTCTGGGTCAGGGCCTCTACCTTGTCGTAACCGTCGCCACCTGGCATCTGGAGATCCGTGATGACAAGGTCGGGCTGGAGCCTGGCAACCAAGGCGAAGCCATCCAGCGCGTTATCTGCCTGGCCGGCGATTTGAATACGGGGGAAGGTTTCCAGGACGTGGACCAGGAAGTTCATGGACAAGGCCGAATCGTCCACCAGAACCACGCGCACCTTGCGTGCCGGGGCCGATTCTCCGCTAGTTCGCGACGAAGTCTTACTCATTCCGCCGCCAGCATCAGCCAAGAGCGCGTTTTGCGGAATCGGGTAAACCCTGTAATCTGGCTATCAGCGGTTCCTGAGCCAAGGAGGGAACGGGGCTGGAATTGAACATGGCCATTCGTGCGCTGGTATCAAGGACGATAAGAGGGTCCACATTCCGGCCATCGGCCTGATGCCAGGGCAGGGGATGAGGCCGTGGCCGTAGCTGAAGTAGTAGGTGATGGTATCGTTGTTGTTGTTGGCGTTGGGAATGGTCAAACTGACGCCCGCGCTGCTGGTGTTGTTCAACTCGAGATTGCCATAGGTGCCGATGCCCGAGAGCGTCTGGGCGGAACTGCCCGCCAACAGAATCTCGCCGCTGACGCCCGGCAGTGTGGTGGCCGGGGCGTCGCCGACATCCCCAATGTAAAGGGACGAACTGCCGCCGCCGGTCAAGGTGCCGCTGCTCACCAGCGAGCCATCAACTTCCAAGCCGGGACTGGTCGTATTCACCACCGTTAAAGAGTTGCTGCTGCTGACAACGAGCGTCCCGCCATCATTGACATAGGCCTGGTCCACCGAAACGCTCGCGGTGACAGTCACGGTATTGTTGGGCAGAACCGTAATCGGGACACCGGAGGCGGAGGAAGGTGAACTACTAGCGGGTACCCGGTGGCTGCCATTATAAACATGCCAGGTGGAGGCATTGCCCCAGTTGCCGCTGGTCACACTATGATACGCGCCCGGGGTGACTGTCTCCTGCTGGGTCGCCGAGGTAATCGTGGTCGGCGAAGTGCTGGCAGCAGTGATGGTGGGGGTCCCGGCTTGGATGGCAGACGCTGACTGTTGAGGGCCGACGTCTCCACCCCAAAATGCACCTGGGAAGGGGCGGGCTAAGCCGTATCTATGCAGTTGGTTTCGGGGAGCGCACGCGCCGAGCGCCGCCCTCTCCCCGAGGCCTCTAACGCGCCCCGCGTTACTCCAATTGTTCGTCCGGGGTTTCATTGATACTCGCACATAGTCCACCCGTCGAAACCGGGTATGCAATTCAAAACCGGGCCCGGTGCGGGAACCGATCAACACTGCGCAGCAGAGCCGCCTTTAGCTTGCCGGACCTCGGAATAAGGGCGTGGCGTCGTTGAGGCTAAAATACCGGCACCTCCGGGTGCCCGGTCTGCACCGACCGGAACCATCCGAACTTTGACTACATCTCGTGGGTCTGAGGCTCCGCCTCGCCAGGGACTTTACTGGCGGAACTGCCGCCGGGGCCGAAGATCATGGGGAAACTCATCCGCGCGCAGCCTCTTTGGAACTCCTTGCGATTCAGGCGCGGCGGCGCGAAGGCACTACCATGCAACGGCGTAGGGATGCCTGTCCCAGACTGAATGCCGGCTGCGGCTCATTGCTCACCTTGGTTTGCTAATTCGCGTTCACGGTGAGGAGAAAATGCGGCCGTCAGGCGACGCGCGGTGGCGATTTGTTCCTGGCTCATGTCGCGCGCAATCTGATACCGCTGCAGCAAGGAATCCCCCTGGCCCCCCGCCGCCGCAAGACTCAACCACATGTACGCTTCGACCCGGTCCAGGGGCACGCCCTCGCCTTTGCCATAGCTGAGTCCGAGGTTATATTGGGCCTTGGCATCCCCCTGCTCAGCGGCCTTGCGAAGCCACTTCACTGCCTCGGCGGCATCCTTACCCACCCCGTCGCCGCTGATATAAATCACGCCGAGGGCGCATTGCGCCGAAGGGTCGCCCTGGTCGGCCGACTTACGGAGCCACTCGACAGCCGCAGCGGGATCTTTTGTCGCGCCATTTCCACTAGCGTAGCAGACGGCGAGGTTGTATTGCGCGTTGGGATCGCCTTGCTCAGCCGCTTTGCGGAACCACCTCACCGCTTCGGCTGGGTTCTTCTCCACTCCCCGGCCACTGGCGTAACTCACAGCCAGGTTGTATTGGGCACGCGCGTATCCCTGGTCCGCCCCCTTGCGGAACCACTTAACGGCCTCACCCGCATCCAGCGCCACCCCGTCTCCCGTGAGGTATTTCAACCCAAGCCTGCTTTGAGCCGCAGGAAACTCACACTCCGCCGCTCGCCGAAGCCACTTCAGCGCTTGCTCGCTGTCGCGCGGCACACCTTCGCCCTTCGTATAAACGACGGCCAGATTGAACTGGGCCAGGGCGAGGCCTTGTTGCGCCGCCTGCGTCAGCCACTTGACCGCTTCCGCAGCATCTTTGGTTGCGCCTTCCCCTGTCGAGTAGCAAACCCAAAGGTTGATCTGAGCCTCCACTACCCCCTGGGCCGCGGCCTTCCGATACCAAATGGCGGCATCAGCCGAGCTTTTCGATATCCCATCTCCGTTCTCATACATGTCACCCAGTTTGACCTGCGCGAAGGCAAGACCTGCGTCCGCGGCGGCGCGGATACAGCCCGCTACGGCTTCCTCCTGCGCGCCAAAGGGGGCCGTGCTTTCGGCCCAAGCGGAGTTGGTTCCTTCCGTCGTCTTCCTATACCACACGGCAGCCTCTGCGGTATTTCGCGCCACCCCTTCCCCCTTCTCATAAGCCCAGGCGAGACCCCATTGCGCGGTCCTATCACCCTGCTCAGCGGCTTTTTGCAACCAGTGCACGGCCTGCGCCGCATCTCGAGGGACACCCTCGCCGCTTTGGTACATGCCCGCCAGAATGAGCTGCGCCGGAGCAAAGCCCCGACCCGCTGCCTTCCTGAACCATCCCGCGGCTTCAGCCGCGTCCTTGGAAACGCCCTGCCCGGTGTAATACATCACCCCCAGCCAAACCTGGGCCGGCCCGAAACCCGCTTTGGCCGCCGCACGAGCCCATTTGACACGCTGGGCAGGATCTTCGGGCGCAGCCGTTACTTTCGGGTTCTCCGGCTGCGCGGTCTTCTTTGTATTTGCATCGCTCGCGGCAGCCGTCGCCGGCGAACATGCAGCGAGCACAACGCTGAGCCCGACCAGCGCCGGAAGCAGCCGGCAGGCAACGCGCCATTCCCACGCCCCCTTTCCACTAAGCACAACGCCAAACAGTCGGGGAAGGGCTGTCTCGTCGCCGGGAAGACCCGAGCAAGGTATTCTTTCGATGTTCCGCAGCAGATTCTTCATTAGCCGAAGTCGGTCCTCCAAACTATAACAACAGCAGGCTGCCTCTTCCAACCATGTTCTGCCGTACATAAATTGGTTCATCCGGAGCGTTCGTTCCTGGGATGAGATTCGGCGGCTACCGCCAGGCGCCGCAGGTAAAGGAGACTCAATAAGCTTAAAGGGAACTGAGCGATGACCCGCAATGCTTTCCGGCCTTGGCACCCACTGCCGGGAACCGGGGCGGGTCAAGCAGTGCGTACCATTGTGCATGCGATTCTAATTTCACCCTGTATAGGTCCACAAAACTTGTTACTGGAGTCACAAGGCGAAAAAGAGGCCACCGACGGGTTTATGCCTCGAAGCATCTGATGGACTTCGAGGGCCGACCGTTCCGACCGCAGGGCAGAGCAACATGGAAGGACGGCTGGCTTTGGATCAACCGCGGCGACCGAACCTCCCGCTACGTCACGGTCCACTGCCCGGAGGCCGCACGGGCGCTGTGCCAGCAGCTTAACCGGGGGCTTCAAAGCAAGATAAGAGGGACCGCCTGTGAGGCTTCAGACTTTAGAGTTTAGACGGGTGTCACCGGCCTGAATTGGGCGACCCCATCGAAGCCAACGAGGAACTGGAAAAGAGAACGCTTGCGACACCCCTCATCCGAGTATAATATTATGCCCGTAGGCAAACCAAAACCAACCGTTATTATGGGTATTCTCGATAACATCGTCGGCTCCCTTTCTGGCAGTGGCCAGGGACAAAACCAACTGCTCCAACTTGTCACCGGCTTGATTACGCAGCATGGTGGCATTGAAGGCGTGGTACAAAAATTCGCGGCTCATGGCATGGGCGCGGAGGCACAACAATGGGTCGGCACCGGCCCGAATCCGCCCATCAGCGGCGACCATGTCCAGAAGGTGTTCGGGGACGACACCGTCCAGCAGGTGGCCAGCCAGCTTGGCGTGCCTCCGACCCAGGCGGCGAGCGGGCTGGCGGCGTTATTGCCCACGGTGATTGACAAGCTCACGCCGAACGGCCAAAGCGTGAGCGGCGCGGATTTGCAAAACAACATTGCCGCGCTGCTCAAAGGCGGCACTGGCGGCCTCGGCCTGGGCGATCTCGCCAAGCTTTTCGGCAAATGATTCTCTCCTCCCGAGACACAATCAGACTCGGGTGTCGAAGTGGAGGCAAGCCGCGCGCCTCATCAAGGCCCGACGCCAGTGCAAGTCTCGCATGCGCAAGAGGCGCATGACAACCACCTGGCAGCTCACGGAGCCGCGCACAGGTAACCAGTCCGTTGGCTGAGACAGTTTCAATCTCGGGCCGTTTGACCCTTTCCTGCGTCTGGGCAACCCATCCGAACCCAGCCGGGCGCCACCCAACAGCCAAGCCCGCAGCCCCCGATTCCTCCCAACCGGCACCCGACCGTCCTGCGGGCCGCCCCGGAGCCACACCGGAGTCTCACCGTAAGCACGCCGTAGCCTCACGCTAGATAACATTGTTATCTACGGTGTGCATACGGAGAGGCTACGGAGAGACTCCGGTGAGACTATGGAGGTATGAACGGGCGGCAGGGGACGCCACTCCAGCCTTGGCACCGCATCGGCGAAGCACCTGGCCGGCCATGACCGGCCCTGCCACAACGAGCCAGAAAGCAGCCGGGCGGCCTGGGCGAGCCGCCTGGAGCCGCTAATTCCACGAACCAGCCCGCCAAGGCACGGGCTATGAGCACGGACTCGAACCATAACGCCGCCCACCAAATAGCGCGTCACGTTACACCACAGGTGAGGCGATTGCACCCGGGTTGGGAACGGCCTTCTCACAAATAGAAAAGAGCGCTTCAGTTTCCTGAACCGCTCCCAACTCGGCCCAATCTATGAACCGACCAGAAACAAACACCGTCACAATACACTAGCGAAGAAGAGCACCGTGTTTCTTGGGCTTCAACCCTCGATGAACTAAAATTTGGACCGGAAGAACACCGAGCACAGAGCAGCGGTGGACGGGCGGCGAGGAGTCTCTACTCCCGCCGCCCTTCAGATTTATCAGCTAGTTCTTGCTTTTAGCTTCCTTCACTTCGACTTCCGCCGCGACCATCGCGTAGTAAATGGTCACTTTGGCGCCGACCTTGAGGTCGCCCGTGATTTTGGTTTTGCTGTCACGGGCGATTTCCCAATTGCTACTGCCCTTTTTCACCGTAATGGCGGTTGGGGTAACTTCGAGGACGGGGCCCGTTACCTGATAGGTTTTGGTGTCCGCGGCATTGAGTGAGCTGGCCGCCATAAAGGCGGCCACGCCGAGGGCCGCCAGCCAATTTCGCTTTATCTCTTTCATAGGATCCAATGTTGTTTTGTTTTGTTGGGATTTGGACCGAAAAGGGTCGGCTAGAACCAGCCGGGGTTTTCCAGATGGGTTAGAACTTGTGAGCAATGCCAGCCAGCAGCCGCATGTTGTTGGTTGTTTTTGTGCCGGCGGTTGATTGTTCGTTTGGGTTAATGTGGACCGCAGCCGTAGCGCCGGGCCTCCGTCTGCGGTCCAAAGCAATCATTTTGCCGTTTCAGCAGGCTTAGCCGGAGCCTCGGTGGGCGCAGCCGGCGCGGCGGGCACGACCGTAGTTTTCTGAGCCTTCGTGGGTCTCTCCGTGCCGAGCCGGCCGTCGGTCCAGTCGTAGATATAACCCATTTTGTTGAGGACCAGGCAGGCGATCACCAGCAAAACTACAAAGACGATGACTTTCGGCCACGGGCTCTTCTTTTCGGCAAAGGGATCAACCAGATCGCGCTGGGAGCCGGGCGGCAGCGCCGCCACGCCGGTGAGCGCGCCGCCAAACGGCACGTTCATCTTCGCCCGGGCGTTGATCGCCCAGCCGTTGGCGTCCAGAATGGGACCGAGGTTGCGTCGGCGCAGCTTCAGATACGCCATGAGCATGGAGGGAGTGGAAATGGCTAGCAGGATGGCGATCAAGGCCAGTGGAATCTGCCACCACGCCAGGCCAAGAATGTGGCCGAAGATGCCGCCGAGAGCCCCGAGCAAGGTGGTCAAGACCAGCCCGATGGCCGCCAGCGTGCCGGTGTCAATCTTCTGCTTGGGCGGTTCCACAGGTTTGGGGGCCTCTCCGCTCGCGGCCGCCTTGGCCGCCGCCGCCAAGTTGGCGTCCGCCGCCGCGTCCGCCGCCGCGGCCCGCTTGGCGACCTGCTCTTCGATCATCCGCACCAGCTTCTTGTAGGGCGCGAAAAACGCCTGCCGGATGCTGATCGGATTCTCAATGATCTTGGTAATCGTGGCGTCCCAGTCGCGGCCCTTGCGGTCAAAGAAGATGCCATTCCGCCCCACCATGAGATTGTCCGAGTCACCACCAGTGAAGGCGGCAACAATCTGCATCTTTTCGCCCGTGCCCTTGCGATAGCAATCGCAATAGGCAAGGTAGGTGCCCGCCAGGGCTGCCATCGCGGCGTGTTTGCCTGCGTCGTCAACGCTCAGGCACAGGTCACAGCTCCGCTGATCCAGGTAGAGCGTGCCGGCCTGGAAGATGGCCTTGTTTCTGCGGCCGTAGAAGTCGCTGAAGGAAACGAAGTTGTGGCAGAGTTGACTCAAATCACGGTGGTAGTGGACCAGTCGGTTCAGGCCGACGACCGCCAGGGCGTTGCCTTCCTCGGCTTTGTCCTTGGCGACGAGGGCGGTTAAGGTGTCCTTGGCCTTGGTCGCGAGGATATCCCGCACGCGCTTCAGCCCGATTTTCTCGACCGATCCGCCCGCTTTGCTGCCGGTCCAGGCGTCGAAGGCGCCGAGCTTGGCGAGCAGCGCGGCCCAGTCGGCTTCCGTGAGCGATGCCTTCTCTCCGAGGAGGGGTTTGACGGCGGCTGCCTGGAGCGTTGCCAGCGCCCCGGCCCAGGCCGGGTTGACACCTTGTGCCAGGGGCAGCGCGCTGTTTGCTCCAACTTGTGCGAGGGGAAAACTGGCGATGTCCGCGTGCGTGGCGGTTAAGTCTTTGGTCCCCAGCGCGAGGAATTCCTTCTCATCGCGATTCAGCGCGTTCACGGAGCGCGGATCGAAAGCGGCCAGGCGGCAGCGGGCAAAGTAGTCATCTACTTTGACTTTGACCGCTTTGACGGCGGCGGCGGCCGCCTCAGTGTTCGGACCGAGCGGCAGCAGCACCGCGTTGCCTTCCGCCTTCTTCCACCAATCGGAGTACGCCGCCGCATCGGCGAAGAACTGGTCCACCTTGGCCTGGCTGACACCCGGTTTGCCGCTCGCGTCAGGGTCCGGCCCGAGGCACGCAATGATGTCATTGACGACTGCCTTCGTGGCCTCGTCGCTGACGGAGTCGGCTGGCACGATGCCGTCGCCGTTGAAAGGCTTGGCCGCGAAGGTCTGGGCGGCCGCAGCCGCTTCCTCAGCGGTAACCTCCGCTGATTCGGATTTGTTCAGGACCTGCCTGGCGAAGTTGGCAATCAGCTTGCCTTCAGCAACGGAATCGTTGACCGCAGCCACGCGGAGCGTGGGCGAGCCTTTTAGCAGGTCGTCCGGGTTTTTGAGCAGGCCGCCGGCCCATTTGACCGCCGCGATCAACTCCGGCGCGCGGACGCGGCTGTCCTTGTCGGTGTCAATCAAGGCCAGGGTCGCCTTGTCGAATTCCAACCCCGTGGTGGGGCAGGCTAGCGCGACCCAGAGTTTAAAGTCGAGTTGATCGAGTGCCAAGAGGTCGGCGCCCGTCTCGAGTTTTACCTGGTCAAAGCCGCCCGCGCGGAAGAAACGCCATTGCTTGGAGGAAGGGCTTGAGTTTGCCATACAAGAATTCAGTTATCCTGGTTTATGATTGGTTGGGTTGTCAATGCACCTATGAGCGTGGACGCAACAACTTTGTCGCACGTCCGCGAGCAGGCAGGCCATCTACCTGTCGGTTTAATCGGTCACCTTGATGAGATCTGAAATCTTCGAAAACGCCCCGGCTTTGATGCCCTTCACCTTCTGGATGTCTTCGATGGTCTTGAAATCACCATTCTGGTTGCGGTAATCAATGATGGCTTGGGCCTTGGTGGGACCAATTCCCGGCAGGGCGTCCAGCTCTGCGGCCGTGGCCTTATTGATGTTGACCTTCTGGCCCGGGGTGAGGCTGGCGGCGGCGCGTGCGGTCGAAGTCGAGGGCGCGGCCTGGTCCTTTTTCGGTGTGGTCGGCTGGGCGGTGGCCGGCGTCGTCTGCGGCGGAGACTTGGACTCCGCCGTGGGGGCGGGCGTGGACCTGGCTGCCTTCGCCTTCTTCGCCGTCTCTGTCGCCAGCGTCGGGGCCGAACCAAAAGTCAGGTTATCCTTGATCGCGTCGAGCTTGGTCTTGCTCAAGCCCTTGACCTTCCCTAAATCCGCCGGGGTTTTGTAGGGCCGGCCATCAACGATTCTTTGCGCCAGGACTGGGCCTATGCCCGGCAAGGTCTCGAGGGTTTTCAGATCGGCGGAGTTTACGTCCACCAGACTCTTCTTCCCTTGGGCCGGCGTCTTATTGTCCTGAGCCTGCGCCAGCGGCGCGGTAACGGCCCACGCCGTGATCAAAAAGGCCGCTGTCAACATCGCCAGGCTTAAGCGGGCGATTGCATTTCTAGATGGTGTCATATTCTTTCCTTTCGGTTATTTGGTTTATGGTTGTTATGGTTGTTTAGATTGGTTAGTAAGATGGGCTGCCGCCGCGGAAGCGCCGCAGAGTACGTTCGTGCTTTTAGCCGGGGTGCTGGCAAGGCGGTTATGCTCTGCACCGGAACAGGCTGAGCGTGCCCGTTCTTGAGCTCCTGCCACGTTTCGACAAGACGGCAGCGTGCGCCCGGCAGGACGGACCCGAGATGGAGTCCCCGCACCACCCAAGTGCCGTCAGCCAAGTTCCTGCGCAATTCTCGGAGGATCATTTTTTGCCGCCGAGCACGCCTCCCAGAGACGCATCCGAACCGGCGGCTTTGGCCAGGGCTGTTTGGATCTGCGCCTTGAGGTCATCCAGACTCGAGAGGCAGAGAACTTCCCCGCGCAGCACCTTCCGGAGCGACCAGGGCGCGTCTGTTTTGCCTGCAAGCCTCGGGTTCTTCTGCCAAACAGGAGCCACCGAGGCATTCGTTACGGCCAGCTCGCCTTCGCTCTCCGAGAACTGTAACAGCGAGCTGCCATCAATTCCCAGCGCCTCGACGATGCGCCGCTGCGCTTCCTTGATAGCCCGTTCGACCTGAGCCAATGGCACGGCGGCAAAATCCACTGCGATACCGGCTATCAGCGCGTCCAGTTGCGGCCCGTCTTCCGGTTGAAAACGCGTGTTGATGGCATATCCCCTCATGGTGCCAACATAGTTTAGTACGTTCTCCCGATGGCAGCAAGTATCAATTTGTGGTAACTGGTTGGTCATACTTGCCGTGAGATTCGCCTCTCGGCCTGCTCTTGGGCATCGGGTGAATCCTGTCTTCAAGGCGTCGGCGGTTCTTGATCCCCGATCGTTCTGAGCCCTGCCAGGCCCATCCGAACGCTGTGTACAAGGGGTGTACAAGGGAAGCTCAAGGGATGCTCACGCTTAAGAAGGTTGTGCAGCCCTCGTGCATCCGGTGTGCTCCCCTTGTACACAACGCGAAGAGCCGAGGAGGAGGCTCGCACAGGCTCGAAACGGGGGCATCCTTGCTGGCGTTCCGCACCGCTGGGCGTGGCAGTCTCTGAAGCTTGGTAATTTCTCCAATATTTTGGAGGCTTGGCCCAGCGAACCACATTAGGTGGCCTAGTCATTCTATTACGCAACTCATGCGCAGGCAGTCACTTAGGGGAGCCGCCCAAGTTGAATCTCTGCTTGGCATCGCTCTAGCATAGGTGTGCACCGTGATTCTAACCAATCTTCGGATGAAGACTTCTCCGCGGCGTGCAGGGGAACTGGTTCAAGCATTCCGCTTGCTGATCAGGCAGGCGCGCGCTGAGAAGGGGTTTATCACTGGCCGTCTCAGCTTGGAGGCCGACAACTCGGACACCATCTGCTAGGAGGAACGCTGGGAAACACAGCGGGATTTCGAGGAGCAGGCTCGCTCGCCTCGCTATTTCCAGCTCCTCGCCCTCATGGAGTCCGCCACCGAGCCGCCATCGCTGGAGTTTCACTTTGTTTCCGAGACGCGGGGATTCGACTACCTCGCGAGCCTTCGTGGCAAGCAGTAAACTGTTAACTATAAAGAGACCAAGAACAACACCAACAGCATATTATATGAAAAAGAAACCAAGTAGCTACACACTGATCGTGAGCTGCGCCATTGCCGGCCTGGTGCTGGCCGGGTGCGCTCAACAACAACAGCGGGGCGGAGCCGCCATGCCTGTGCTCGTCGGCTCCGACGCTGATCTGTTCATCATACTGGAATTAGCCTAACTTCCTAGAGAAATGAGAGAAAACAGCATATATGCAGGGGTTTTTGTTAGCGGTCGGTCAAAAGGGACCACTTTCGACCCGACCCGGTCCCTTTTGACCGACCGCTAACACCTGTGCAATCCCCCTTTTATCGGTCTGCTTGGTGGACCGCTTGACTTGCTTCCCGTCCTTGTCGGTGTAGCATGCCGTTAGGAATCTTGAGTTCGGATGTTTCCAGATGCTCGCCATACGTCAAAATAAGAATAAAGGTAAGAATGGAAATACCCAAATGAATTGACGTATGCAACATGAAATGCGTGAGAAAGCTCAGATTATTGGAGGTTAAATGAACCCGAAGTTCATGCGGGAGGCCATCCGCCTCTCGATCAAGATGATGCGCCGCGGCCAGGGCGGGCCGTTCGGGGCGGTGGTCGCGCGGGGTGGCCGGACCCTCGGCCGGGGCTGGAACCTCGTCACTTCGACGAACGACCCGACCGCCCACGCGGAGATCGTCGCGATTCGCGAGGCGTGCAAGCGCCTGAAGACCTTTCAGCTCAGCGACTGCGACCTTTACACGAGCTGCGAGCCCTGTCCTATGTGCCTGTCCGCGATTTACTGGGCGCGCTTCCGCAACGTCTTTTACGCCAACACCCGCAAGGACGCTGCCAGGATTAACTTCGACGACGACTTCATCTACCGCGAGGTGGCGCTGCCCATTCGTCGGCGCAAGCTCAGGATGAAGCAGATCCTGCATAAGGAAGCTCTTGCCGCTTTCGCGGAGTGGAAGCAGAAGCCTGACAAGATTCTTTACTGAAAGCAGGGCAGGCGTCTCGCCTGCCCTACGTTTGAGAGCCGCTGCTGAACGAAAGGCCTCAGGGCTTACACGACGTAGCAGGGCCTGTTCAGTGATGAGGTGCTGGAGATTCTGGAGGACGACTATGGCTGGCTGTGGATGAGCTGCTCGAAGGGCGTCTTCCGCGTGCGCCGGCGTGACCTGGACGCGCTCGACCAGGGGCAGGCGAAGGCGTTCAAGCGGCTGCTCCGGCGCAAGCGGCCTTAACTCTGATTTCGGCCTGGTCGGTCGCGTGTGGCAACCCCATCTGCTCGTCATCCGGAGTTTTTAGTTTTTAATCCCGGCGGTGGCGTTACTCTGGAGGGTGAACAGAGCTTTGAGCGAAAGGGACAACGGTTATGAAAGTTGAAATACCGAACGAATTGAAGGCGGACATGCCGCAAACCACGTTTGCGAAGATTCTGGCCGCGACGCCGGTGGTAATGGCCGTGGTGGCGACGATGCTCGCGGGGCTGGCTTCCAGCGAGATGACCCGCGCGCAGTATGACCGCTCGCTCGCCGCGCAACAGCAGTCCAAGGCGGGCGACCAGTGGAGTTTCTTCCAGGCCAAACGGCTGCGCAGCGCCTTCCAGCGCAACACGGCGGAGTTGCTCCAGGCCGTCATCGAGGTGCATCCGTTGGAAGCGGCAACTCTCAGGAACTGGGCGGAGCGCGCCAAACCGGAGCTGACTGCCGCGCTGGATTCGCGGGCCGGACAGGACGCCCTGGGCTTCTTGCATCGCGGGGAGGCGCCGCCCACCGGCGCCGGGCCGGCCCCGGACCCGAAGCTGAAGGCCGCGCTGGATGGCTTGGAGAATTTGAAGACGGACCGGGAAATGGCCGCGCTGCTGGCGCCGGTTGATAACCTGACGCTCGAAGCAGCATTGGGCGCCGCCCGCGAGCAGGCTCAGGCTTTCGACGAAGCTACGAAGCCCATTAACCAGGCCATTGACCAGATGGATGCGCTGGTAACGCGCGCGGCGGCGGGCTCCGTGGGGGCGGGAGCCGCGTCCGGTCCGTCGGTCAACCGGGATTTCACGGCGGCGCGGCTGCGTTACACGGCGGCGCGATATGAGGTCGAGGCACGGTTGAACCAGGTGATTGCGAATCTTTACGAATTGCAGGTCCGCAAGAGTAACTTCTCGGCGGAGCGCCACCACGCACGGAGCCAGAAGTTCTTTTATGGGATGCTGGGGGCGCAATTGGGAGTGATTGTCTCCACCTTCGCGATGGCAGCGCGGAACCGCAACCTGTTGTGGTCGCTCGCCGCCGTTGCCGGGCTGGTGGCGATTGCGTTCGCGGTTTACGTGTATTTATATGTCTGAGACGCAACCCAGGCGCTTGGCGCGTGCAGGGAGCAGTTTGCGCCCGACGGCCTAGCGCGGCTGCTTCTTGAAATACAGCTCCTCCAGGTTCCACGTCAGATGATAACCGCTGAGCACGGAGGGGCGGAGGTTGCCTATGCCCGCACGGATGGCGGAGTAGGTGAAGGGGGAGACCGTGTAGATCATTGGCAATTCGTCGGCGAGAATCACTTGCACTTCGTCGAAGTCCTTCTTGCGCTGGGCGAAATCGAGCGTGCGCATCTGCGCGTCCATCAGCGAGTCCACGCGGGCCTCCCATTCGCTTGAGGGCGCTTTCTGGAACGGGAACCATTGGTGCAGTTCTTCGCTGGAGCGCAGGACGTTGATCTGGGATGCCGGGTCGCCGCCGCCGCCGCCCAGGCCCATCAGCGCGGCTTCGTAGTCGTAGGTCAGGTTGATTCTCGTGACCAATCCGCGGAAATCAGTGGGCACATAGACGGCCTTCAGGCCTAGCTTCTGGAGGTCTTCCTGAATCAGGACGGCTGCTCTCTCCCGCAAGGGATTGCCGGCGTTGGAGTAGAACGCGAACTCGATGGGCACGCCCTCGGCATCCACCATCTGGCCGTCGCCCGGGCGAGGCTTGATCCCGATGTCGCCGAGCAGGGTGCGGGCGCGGCCAGGGTCGAGGCTGAAGCGCGGGATGTTGGGATTATTCCATCGCGGGTTTTCACTGGAGATGAAGCCATAGATGGCCTGGGCGCGGTCGCCATAGATTTCGCGCACAATGCGGTCGCGGTCGATGGCGCAGGACACGGCCTGGCGGAACTTCTGGTTGCGGAACCACTTCAGCTTCGCCGGCTTGACGATGGGCGTGCCGTCGGGGTTGCTGCCGGTGTTCTGGTTGAACCAGAGGAAGTCACGCTCGCCGCCGGCGCCGAGATCTATGAGCTGGAAGCCTGCGGCGGCGGCGGATTGCTTGAACTGTGGGTAATTCTCCGGGCGGATGGTCTCGAAGACCTCGCTTTTGCCTTCGAGGAAGGAGCGCGCGTCGCTCCCGGGGCCGCCGGCCACCGTGAACAGGACCTCGTCGAAGTAGGGCAGGCGGCGGCCGGACCGGTCGGTTGCCCAGTAGTCGGGATTGCGTTCGAGCAGGGTGGACTGGCCGAGCCGGACTTCCTTCACGCGGTACGGCCCGCATCCGACAATCCGGTCGGGCCGGCTCTTGATGCCGTAGGACAGGGGAAAGACCTTTTCCTTCACGGCGCCTTCGAGGACGTGCCTGGGCAGGATGGGCGTGATGCCGAAGAACTCGACGAGCGGCGCGAACACCTCGGGTGTGACAACACGCACGGTGGAATCATCCACTTTGCTGATTTCGAAGTTCCGGCCGCCGATGCGGAACAGGTCAAAAGTAAGCCGGTTGAGTTCGGGGTTGTACATGATGTCGTTCCAGGTGAAGACGACGTCATCGGCGGTGAAAGGCTGCCCGTCGGTCCAACGGACGCCCTGGCGGAGCTTGAAGGTCCAGGTCTTCTGATCGGGCGCCACGGACCAGGATTCGGCGAGACCGGGTCCGGGCTCCTGGGTGACCAGGTCCAGGTTCACGAGCGTGCCGAAGAGCTGGCGGGTGATGGCGTCGGACGCGGCGTTGGTGGCGAAGAGCGGGTTGAAGGTGTTTGGTGCTGTGGGCAAGGCGATGACGAAGCGGCCGCCTGGCTGGCCGGGCTCGCATTTGGCGACGAGCGGCGAAGGCGGGAGCGGATGAGCCTTCTCCGGCTGGGAGCCGCCTTGGTGGCCGCAGCCGGCCAGCGCCAGGACGAATCCGAGGACAGTGAGGCGTGAAAGGTGCCGGGCGATCATCGCGATGGCCTTCTTATAGTGGATCGCCTGGATATGAGCAAGCCGGCACCCGCCCGGCATGCTACAACGTTTCAGCCAGCGGCCAAGTGGCCTCTGCTGAGCCCGCTTTCCGCCAAAAGGCTGGTTTCTGTGCTCAGACGCTCACCTCAGCCCCTCCCCATCCCCTCCGTAGCCTCGCCGTATGCACACCGTAGATAACATTGTTATCTACGGTGTGCATACGGCGAGGCTACGGAGGGGTGACGGTGGGGAGTGCGCTGCGGGACTGCCCTGGAGGCTGGAAAGCGCGGAGATGAGGCACGACAGATCTATGCTCAGTCGAGGGCGCCAAGACTTGTGCGGCGAAGGGGGCAAGGCCAATAACTGGCTGGAGTGGCGGGGATTCGGATATCATCAATTAGGGCTAAAGAGTGAGCATATTACTAAACGATATTATACTGGTATATGAATATACTAAGTGATATTCAATAGTCATATGATTACACGGCGCACATGGGTTGGCAAGATCGAAGCTGCGTGGGAGCGAAGTTCGGTAATTTGGCTGCGCGGAACACGGCGAACAGGCAAAACGAGCCTCGCGCGGAGCTTGGCAGGCGGCGAACACCTCGATTGTGAGCTACCAGGGGTTCGGCGAGCACTGGAAGAGCCGGAGGTCGTGCTGGGCGGCTTGCAGGGGAGGAGAGTAGTTCTGGACGAGGTTCATCGGCTGCACAACGGGCCCGAAGTGCTTAAGGTTGCGGCGGAGCGATTCCCGGATGTCAGGATGCTGGCCATTGGCCCGGCCAAGCTGGAGGCATGTGGGACCTTTGGGAGCACCCTGCTCAGCGGAGTGAAGGAGATCTGGCTCACGCCAATGGTACAGGCAGACCTGGTGGACTTCGGCAACAGCGACCTGAGCCATCGCTTTGTCCATGGCGGCTTGCCGCCGCATTTCCTGTCCCCGGCGCTGCCCGAGAAGGAGTTCCAGGGATGGATGGATGCATACTGGGCCAAAGATGCCCAGGGGTTGTTCCGACTGGAGCGGCGGGAGCCTTTCCAACGGTTCATCGAGCTGGTGATGGCACGCAGCGGAGACATGTTCGAGGCCACGCAGTTCACCGCGCAATGCGGCGCAAGCCGGGGCACTATCATGAAGTATCTGGCGGCGCTGGAGGCTACCGGAGTGGCGCTGGTGGTGCATCCTTTCAGCTCGCGGCGGAGCCATGAGATCATCGCCGCCCCCAAGGTATACGGGTTCGACACCGGGTTCGTGTGCGTTCACCGCGGCTGGACGCAGCTTCGGTCGGACGACCTGGGGCGGCTATGGGAGCAGCACGTGCTAAACGAAATCGCCGCCCGGACGCAGGCTACCGCAGTCCGCTACTGGCGGGACAAGCAGGGGCACGAGGTGAGCTTCGTCTGCGCCCCCGCGGGAGGAAAGCTCCTGGGGTTGCAATGCGCGTGGTCCGTGAGCGACTTAGACCCCGCAGGCTTGCTGGTCTTTGCGCGAAACTACCCCGAGTCCCGGCTGCTGGTGGCAACCACCGACGCCGAGCTTTCCTTCAAACGCACCTATAACGGCGTAGCGGTAGAGTTCGTCGGCCTCGGTGAAGCCGTGTCGCAGATGGCGGAAGCCCTCGCCTGAACCAGGCGGCGCGGTCCCAACGGCCTACACCGCGAGAACGCCGCCCTGGCTGGCATTGCTGACCTGCTTCTGGTAACGGGCCAGCCAGCCGGTCAGTTCGCGCTTCACGGGCTGCCAGGTCTGCTTGCGTTGGGCCAACTCGGCCTCCGGCACCTGTATGTCAATCCGGCGGTTGGGGAAGTCTATGCGCAGTCGGTCGCCGTTGCGGAGCAAGCCGATCGGACCGCCTTCCTCCGCTTCCGGGGAAACATGCCCGATGCAGGCGCCGGCGGTGCCGCCGCTGAAGCGTCCATCCGTGATGAGGGCAACCTTGTCGCCCAGGCCCATGCCAGCGATGTAGCTGGTGGGGGAAAGCATTTCCTGCATACCCGGACCGCCGCGCGGCCCTTCGTTGCGGATAATAACGACGTCCCCCGCCTTGACGTTGCCGCCGAGGATGCCTTCGCAGGCTTCGTCCTGGCTTTCGAAGATTACACACGGGCCTTCGAAGGCAAAAGCCGGCCCGCAGTTCTGTTTGAACACGTCGCTGATGCCGGCGGTCTTCACGACACTGCCCTCGGGCGCAAGCTGGCCGTAGAGAATCGAGAGGCCCCCATCGGCGGTGTAAGCGGTTTCCCGCGTGCGGATGCAATCGCTGGCATTGAACATGAACGCCGAATCGTACGGCATGAGGCCGCAGGGCTGTACTTCCTTGAGGGAATTGGGCCGGTAATCGTGGTAGGCCTTGCCAATCCGCCAGCCGCGCAAGCGACCGGTGCGCAGCACACACCGCACCTTCTTCTCTTCGCCCTTGGCGTACTGCCAGATCACCAACACCGGGGTCCCCTTCAATGTCCCCAGCTCGGCGCGAACGAGCCCTTTGGACTCGGCGAGCTTCTGCTTGAGGCCGGCTTCGATGGCGGCTCGTCCTTTCCAGGTAGTGGTCTCATCAACCTGAAGCTCCGACTCGTCGGTGAACAGGGCGGCGGCGGTCGCTGCATCGCCAACATTGAACGCGGCGGCGAAGCGCCAGAGCGTTATGCCGCGCACGTCGCCGGGGAAGAAGAGCAAAGGCTTGGGCGCGAGATTGCCGGAAGCCGTGCGGGCGGCCGGGCCTAGCTTGTCATTGGGATCAAGCACGAGGGCCGAGCAACCGGCCACGCGCGCAGTTTTGGCCCAGTCGCTGCATTGCGCCGAGCGGATGTCCCACTCGTCAATATTCTCGCCGATGGTCCTGCCGGTGACGGTCTTGCAGGTGAGCGTGAGCGCCCCCATGCGTTTGAGCTCGCCCAGGATGGTGTGGATGCCTCCGGCGCGATGGACGTCCTGCACATGGTAATTGGATGACGGTGAGACCTTGCACAGGCACGGCACGCGGCGGGAGATGTCGTCAATACGCTTGATGTCGTAAGGGATGCCGGCCTCGCGGGCAATGGCCAGCGTGTGGAGGACGGTATTGGTTGAGCCGCCCATCGCGACGTCGAGAGCAATGGAATTATCGAAGGCTTCAACGGTGGCGATGTCGCGCGGCTTCAGATCCGCAGCGACGAGTTTGACAATGGAGCGGGCGGCGCGCTCGTAAAGCGCCTCGCGCTCCTTCGAGACGGCGAGAATAGTGCCATTGCCCGGCAGGGCCATGCCGAGCGCTTCGCACAGGCAGTTCATCGAATTGGCCGTGAACATGCCGGAGCAGGAACCGCAGGTGGGACAGGCGCTCATTTCGAGCTTCTGCAAGTCGTCGGCGGAAATCTTGCCCGCCTGCAGCTCCCCTACACCCTTGAACACCGAGATAAGATCGGACTTTTGCGTGGCGGGCTGCAGATACGCCGGGAGGTCGCCACCCTCCGCATGCTGCGCCACCCCTGCCGCCATCGGCCCGCCGCTGACAAACACGGTCGGGATGTTGACCCGCATGGCAGCCATTAACATGCCGGGGACGATCTTGTCGCAGTTCGGGATGCACACCATGCCGTCAAAGCAGTGCGCACGCACCATGGTCTCCACGCAATCGGCGATCAGCTCGCGCGAGGGCAGCGAATACTTCATGCCGCTGTGGCCCATAGCGATGCCGTCATCCACGCCGATGGTGTTGAAGATAAAGGGGACCCCACCGGCGTCACGGACGAGGCGCTTGACGAGCATCCCGACCTCGTTCAGGTGGGCATGGCCCGGGATGCAGTCGGTGTAGGAGTTGCAGATCGCAATGAACGGCTTGTCCCAGTCGGCCTCGGATTCAATGGAGCCGGTGGCGCGGAGCAGCGAACGATGGGGGGCGCGTTCAGCGCCTTTCTTGATGATGTCAGAGCGCATAGATTTGATTTTAAACTCAGGCATTATAGGCGACCGGGGAGTCGGGCGGCAAGGCAGTAAGGGCGCCCCGAGTTGTCACGCGCGCATCTTGATACCACCACCCCTCTTCGTCTTCGGGACGCGGCCGGAGCGCGGCTGTCCTCAGCCGCAGCAGCACCGACCGCACAAGCTTGCCCGACTGCTCCTGGATCCGCCCCCTTACGCTCGTGCTGCGGCTGAGGACAGCCGCGCTCCGGTGGCAGTGTCAAGATGCGCCCCGAGTTGTCACGCGCGCGCCCGGCCCGTGCCACCGGAGTGTTTGGTAGTTCGTCCATGTGAACCTCTTGGGCTTATGCCGGCACTGTTCGGGGTTGCGCTAACGGGTGTGATAAGAGATATTCAGGACAATTAGCACAAGCAAAGGCACCGGCCTTGATGGCGATGGCCGTTGCCTGAGGGCGTTTTTGAAGCCCTGTTGCTATTAGACTGGAACGTTATACAAATCAGCCGCTCCACCCGCCAGACGGGTGGCTTTTCCGTCCTGGCGGCACGGGCAAGAGCGATAAGGAATCTGAGTGTTCGGAGAATTTCAGACTGGTCGGTTCGCCTGGCTGGTGGCAGCCCTCGGCGCATTGCCGGGTGTAATGGGCGGAGCTGAGCCGACAAATGTGCTTTCGGTTGCCCAGCCGGCATCGCCCTCGCCCCCGGGGCCTTCTGAGGCCGTCCGCCAGGAACTCACGGCCGACTACGCCGTCGAGCGGCTAAGTTACATCAAGCGGGCGACGGACCAGATTGGGAGGAAGGTGAAGGGCAGGGATTCCAATGCCATCGGCAACCTGGAGGATATTGCCTTGGACCTTTCTGCCGGCAAGATCCTGCTGGCACTGGTATCTTCGGGCTCAGGGTCATTGGCCACGGTTGTGCCGTCGCTGGCCTTTAACTTGACTGCCTCCAAGGAAGCCAGGATTGACGTGGACAAGAAGGTATTCTCCAAGGCGCCGCAGTTTCTCAAAGCGAAGTGGCTCAAGGAAATCTATAATGGGGAGCTGGCCAAAGTCTTTCAGCACTTCGGCCGGGAGTTTTCGGAGCGAGAGTTCAAGCGCGCTGAGCTCGCGTCCGGAATGGACTTGATCGGTATGCGCCTAACGAGCGAGAACAAGGAACCTTTGGGGGTGTTGGAAGATCTGATGGTTGACCTGCCAGCCGGGCGAGTTGTTTTCCTTATCGTCAAACCTGCCGGCGGCCCCGAACTGGAGCGATACCTGTATGTTCTTCCACCTTCCGCGGTACATGTAGATACCAAGGGCAAGTGCCTCGTGCTTCGGGCCAGCCCCGACACCTTTGCCAAAGGACCTCATTTTGAGAGACAGTATTGGGTGGACGCGACCAGCCCGGAACTGGCGGCCAGCGTTTATCAGTATTATACTCCGGCAACTGTGGACTCGGTGGGCCTCGGGGCTGATGGCCGGCTAGCGGTGCGGGCTCGAGCGGACTCATCGGCTGCGCGGCTATCGGACCTGGCCATCAAGAAGGCTGTGCTCGCTGAGATCGTTGGGGATCCGCTGGTCCGCCTTTCGAGCTCCGATTCCCTTTCGATCACCACGGTGAAAGGCCGGCTTACACTGACGGGGCAAGTGAAGAATCAGAAGCAGCGGCAGGTGATCGGCGCTGCCGCCGAACGCGCGGTGGGCGCCGGAAACGTGGACAACCAGCTCGAAACACGGCTAAAATAGCCAGGCGGCGGCTTGCCCACGGCGCTAACGTGAATCACCCGCGGTTCTATCCGGCGGGACGAAGTTGAAGCATCTTGCCTCCCCGTGCTTGAGAACGATCACACTCACCTCTTCCCCTGGCGTGTCGCCAAGCATGTTCTTCAAATGGGACCACGTTGACTCTGGATCGGCAGTCCTGACCATGTTGCCCGGCCTTTTTGCCGCGGACGCATGGCGGGTCATAGGTTTGGACTTGCTCAACTCGGCCCAGGACTTGCAGCCCAGAGAGGGCTTCAGGGCGGATAGTCGGGCCGACGGAATGGCAAAGCTCAGATTGTTGGCGTCGGCCTGCGTCCACGCAGTTACACCAATGATCTCGCCACGTTCATTCACGACCGGCCCGCCACTGTTGCCCTCCGAAATCGGACAGGAGATTTGGTATTGTTTGATCCCGGCGACCGTCCGAATCTGGCTGACCAAGCCGTCGGTGATGCTGAAATCGTAGCCCTTGGGAGCGCCAATGACGTACGCGCGCGCGCCAATCGCCGGGTCGGCGGTCGCCAAACGGACCCGCGCACGGTCTGAGATGCAAACCCGCACCAATGCCAGGTCGCTCCGCTCGTCTTTGTCTATGACTCCGAGGACGTCCGCGAATAGGTTGTCGCCAAATCTGGCCGTGACCCTGCGCGCGTCCGCGACCACGTGCCATGCGGTAACGGCTACCCCCTCTTTGATCGCCAGGAACGCAGTGCCTACATACCGTTCCCCCGCCAGATTCTCCACCTGGAGGGTCATGACGGAAGGCGCGACTTGCCGGTAAATCTGCTCCGGCTTCAGTTCCTGGCCTGCGATGCGCCCAGCCGCAAGAATTGAAATGAGGAAGGCGTGTCTCGGTCTCAAATGCACGAGTGACAGCAGCAAGCGCTATGCCAGAACGCGCCCCCAAACAGCCCTGAATTGCCCGTGACCAGCGAAGCCTACTTCGCTTCGTGCATAATTCGTCCGTCCATTACGGTCAGCAGCACGCGGGCTTGGTCTATTTCGGTCGGAGGAACCGCATAGAGGTCCCGGTCGAGCATGACAAGGTCGGCCAGTTTGCCGGGCGCGATTGTGCCCTTCACGTTCTCCGCGAACTCGGCGTAGGCTGAGCCGACGGTGAAGGCGCGAATGGCTTCATCCAGCGTGAGCTTCTGCTCGGGGTGCCACCCGTTGGGATGCTTGCCATCCAGGGTCTGGCGCGTTACGGCAGCCTTCAGGCCCTCCATCGGATTGAGGGGAGCAACCGTCCAGTCCGAGCCGAACGCCAGCACGGCTCCGCTCTCAAGCAGCGAGCGGAAGGCGTAGGTGCCCTTCGAGCGCTCCGGGCCAATGCGTTTGTCGCACCAGCGTCCGTCGTCGGCGGCGTGGTAAGGCTGCATGGAGGCAACGACGTTCTGCTTCCCGAAGCGCGGGATTTCGGAAGCCCGCAGGTGCTGCGCGTGTTCGATCCGGAAGCGGCGGTCACGCGGTCCGTTTTTGTCGGCGGCCTGCTGATAGATGTCCAGGATGCGTTTGTTGGCCTCATCACCGATGGCGTGGATCATGATTTGCAGGCCGAGCTTGTCTGCGCCCTCCACCCGCTTGAGCATGATGCCTTCGGGCAACATCTGGTCGAACAGCAGGCCGCGCGTGTTCGGGGTATCACTGTAAGGCTCGAAAAAGAGGGCTGTGGAGGAGCCGAGGCTGCCGTCCGCAAAGCCTTTCAGCCCGCCGATGCGAAGCATGTCGCTGCCGAAGGCCGCGCGCACGCCGGTCTTGGCCAGGGTTTCCCAGGATACAATCGAGCGAATCGCGTAAATGCGTGTCTTCAATTCACCGTGCTCCAACATGTATTGGTAAAGCCCGACATCCTCCCCAGCGGACATATCCGTAAGGCTGGTAACCCCCACTTGCGCCGCGTGTTCGGTGGCCGCGCAGGCGGCGATGTGCTTCTCCTCAAAAGTCTTCGCGGGCACAGCGCGGTCCACCAACTCTTCGGCGGCGTCTTTGAGGACCCCGGTCGGCTCGCCGGTCTTGGCGTCACGCACAATCACCCCGCCAGGCGGGTCTTTGGTCTCCCTGGTAACGCCGGCGAGCTTGAGGGCGAGGCTATTCGCCAGGGCCATGTGGCCGTCGAGGCGGTTAATCCACACCGGATGATCGGGCGTGGCGGCATCAATCATTTCCTTTGTCGGCAGCGGCGCGCCCGGCCAGCTCTCGTGGTCCCAATCGCCGCCGAGAATCCAGCGGCCCTTGGGGACCTTCCGGGCATAGTCCCCCAGCCGCCTGGCCACTTCCTGCGGCGATTGCGCGTCGCGTAGATCAACGTTCGCGAGGGAGAACCCGCCCATAAGAAAATGCACGTGGGCGTCATTGAACCCGGGCAGGACGAGTTTCCCACCGGCATCTATGACCCGGGTGCCGGGCGCCGCGAGCCCGCGAATCTCCTGGGTCGAGCCGACTGCCGCGATGCGATTGCCCAGTATTGCCACGGCACCGGCAGTGGGATGGGCCGGGTCCATGGTGTGGACAGCGGCATTGATGACGATGAGGTCGGAAGCGAGGGCTGGTTCTTTGGCTTGTGCAAGAGTAGTGAGCATGGGGAAAAGGAGTGTAATGACAGCCGGGGTCGCTTTCATTGGGCGCGGGTTAAGGTCATGGTTGAGATACTTCTATCCAGCCCCCCGGTCCTTGTCACGCTGGATTGTCCGGCCAACGCGGGCGCGGACGCATTCCCGTGGGCTCGAAGTGGCTGCTTGCCAACGCAGCTCCGGCTTGATCGGCCAGTCCCAGACTTATCTGTGCCCCACCGGGTCCCTCTGCGGCTGAGCGGCCTCGCGGATCGCCTGTATCTCGGCGCTCTTCGTGGGGAGTGAAAAGTAGAAAGTGGCGCCCTTCCCCGGCTCGGACTCGACCCAAATCCGGCCCCCGTGCCGTTCGACGATCTTCTTGCAGATCGCCAGGCCGATGCCCGTGCCCGGATGCTTCTTGCGCGTGTGCAGCCGCTGGAACACCTGGAAGATCCGCTGGAAGTATTGCCGCCCTATGCCGATGCCGTTGTCCCGGACCCAAATCACCCACTCGCCCATCTCCTCGCGGGCGCCGACATGAACTTCCGGGGGGCTCTCGCCGCTAAACTTGAGCGCATTGCCAATAAGGTTCTGGAACAACTGGCCGATCTGGAGCGCATCCACCGGCAAGGTCGGCATCGGGTCGCTCGTCACCTTGGCGCCGGTCGAGCGGATCGTGAACTGCAGGTAGTGCAGGACGGTCTTGAGCGGCACGCTGAGGTCGGTCCACTCCGGCTTCAGGCCCCGACTCCCGACGCGCGACAGCGACAGCAAGTCCATGATCTGTTGCTCCATCCGGTTGGCGCCCTCGGCGGCCCCCTGGATGTATTCGCGCGCCTTGGCATCAACCTTGTCCGGGAAGCGGTGTTCCAGCAGCCGCACATAGCCGCCAACCGCCCGTAGCGGCTCCTGCAAATCGTGCGACGCCACGTAGGCAAACTGTTCCAGCTCCGCATTCGAGCGCCGGAGTTCGTCGGCGGTGTGCATCAAGGCCACCTCGGCCAGCTCGCGGTTCTCGATCTCCTTGTGGAGATGTTCAACGGCGGCCTCCAGCTCGGCGGTGCGCTGCCGGACCAGGACCTCGAGCTGGTCGCGGTATTGCTGCAGTTCGGCGGTGCGCACGGCCACGCGCGCCTCCAGCTCCTCGTTGGCGCGAGCCAGGGCGGCCTGGGCCTGCAACCGGGCCAGCGCCCCGCCCACGTGGTCCGCCAACGCCTGCAACGTCCCCAGATTCTCAGGCGTGTAGGCGTCGCGTTCGTAGCTTTGAATCGAAAGCACGCCGATGTTCCGATTCTCCTGCCGCACCGGCACGAACATGAGCGAGAGCGTCGGGCGCGAAGTATCCCCGAAGCGCAGCGTCGTCGGCCCCGGCTCCTCGGGGCTCTTGCGCAGGACCAACTGCGGCCCTTCCTCCAGCACCCGCCGGATCAACGGCGTCGGCGAACGGCCCTGGAGGGTCGGTGGCACCGGCACCCGCTTCCCGTTGATGGTATCCATATTGACCAGGTGAGTGACCACGCCCGTCGCGGCGTCGCACAGCACCAGGAAGCAGGCATCCCAGCCGCACAACTCCTGCGCGGTGTCCACGATAGCGCAAGCGGCGGCGGGCTCCGAGGCCGCGCTGAGCAGCAGGCCAAGCCTGGCCAGTGCGGCCGTGTGCGCCTCCGCTTGCCGTTCCAACCGGCGGATGGTCTCGTCCCTGAATTCGCCTCGGCGCTCCACCAGTTGGGCGCGCGCGTCCTTGAGGTCGGCTTCCAGCTTCGCGCGTGTGGTGCGGCGGGGACGGAGGGACTTCTTGGCGGGAGGCACGTTGTTAAAGCGTTAAAGCGCATACTTCGCATCCGTCCCACGGGGAGGGGCCATGCTAACATCCCTGATTGGCCGTCTGCCATTTGCTCTTACCCACCGCAAGGCCGCGCGCAACCCCAGCCGCCCCGGAACTTCTGCCCGAAAGACTACGAACCCCGCCCCCAGAGCGCAGGTAAAAGGCCATGCGCCTAATAGTTCGCACTCCGCGTTCATAACTCTCGCATCCGGCGAACCTGGACAGGCCTCTAGCCCTTATGGTTTCAACGTCCCGCCCGCCTGGATAATCAACTCTGTACGAACATTAAGCTCCGCACGCGGGCGGGGCAAGGGCAAAAACCCAGGACCCGGACCTCTCGGCGTTCCGTGCGTCTCTGCGATACAGCCCACGCTTCACACGGGGAAACCCGAACACGGGAGAGCCGACCGGCATGAAGGCTGCCAGGAAACGCTTCCGTGGAAGGGCACGATGGGTATGATGGCCGGGTGAACTGTTCTAAGATCATCGGTGGGTTATTCGTGAGTTGCGTTATTGTGTTAAGCGGGCAGAAGGCAATCGCGGCGGACCGAGGCGAGGCGCTGCGGGGCTGTTTCGGAACCTACGGCGGCGCCCCGCAGTTGGCCGACGGCCATGTTGACCAGCAGAAGCTCATGGCCGAACTGCTGGACATTCACGCCAATACCTACCACTGGCTCTTTCGGTCCAAGCGGGTTGAGTTCGAGGACTTCGAGGCTTTCCTGCTCCTCGCCCGGGAGAAGAACATCAAGGTCTGGGTCACGCTGGTGCCGCCCTCCGAGACGCTGCCAAAAGGGACTGCGCCGACGGAGGAAATGAAGAAAGAATACGAACATTGGGTGCTCCAATTCGCCAGGCTCAGCGCCACACAGCCCAATTTCGTCGCCTGGAGTATTGACGATTTCCCCTACAACCTGAAGTTCTGGACTGCGGAGGACATCGCCAGTCTCACCGAGGCAACGCATCGGGTGAATCCGCGATTCGCCTTCGTCCCCTGCTGCTATTACCGGCAGATGACACCCGCCTTCGCGAAGAACTACGCGGCGTATTGTGACGGCATTCTTTTCCCTTACCGCGACGACTCGGTGCCGCCGGGCGACCTGCAGAACGCCGGGCATGTCAAAGCCGAGGTCAAGGCTCTGCGCCGGCGGTTTGGGAAGAGCGTGCCGATTATCCTGGATGTCTATGCCACCGCCCACAGCCGCTTGGGGGCTTCCACGCCAGCCTACGTCGAACAGGTAATGGTACAGGGCAAAGCGGTTGCCGACGGCGTGCTGATCTACTGCAACCAGCACCAGAAGGACAACCCTGAGAAGTACGCCATCATCAGGAGGCTGTTTACGGAGTGGTCCGGTCATGCTCAAAAGCTGCGCTCGCCGAAGCAAAGCCGCTGAGCCGCCCGCGGGCGCGTCCTGGAGCCTCCGGCCGAATGCCGGCTGCTACGGGGTAGGGCGGGACGAGATGCGATAGTGCTGGGAGAACAGTTGGCCCCGCGCACGATGCCGCGCAAGTCGTTGGACCACAGTTAATTAGCGCATGCCTATCTTGTTGCGTGCCAAGCCCTGAAAGTGGGGAGCTGGCATTGGGCTTTCCTTTGCCCGTCCCCTGTACGAGCCACGTACGAGACAGGTACGAGACACGCACTAGCCTAATAGGTTTTCTATAAAGCTAGTGCGTGTCTCGTACCTGTCTCGTACGTGGCTGGTGCATGTCTTGTGCGTGGGGAGGCTGGGGTTAGACTGCTTTGGCAATCAACCGGATAGGCATAGGTTGGCTTAATAGAAAATGTATTAAGCCTACCGCTGGCTTACCACTAGCTACCCAAAGGCCGTCGGTCCGCCTCCAGGAACCGAGGGCATCGCAAACGACGGACTTGGAATCATGCCTCCCCCGACCGCCGCCCTTTTCGTCCCTTTTCCAGGCGCACTGGTGGTCAGCCATTTACAGGCTTGCAGGTTCGGCTACCTTGGCGCTGTGGCTGCGACCGAACTGTCCATCGAGCCCAACTCCGACGCGGGAACACTTCCCTCGAAGGCGGACAGGGCTTTGGTGACGCAAGACTCTGCGCCCGCAGCGAAGGTCGCTCTGTTCCGATCCCTGTTCCGTGGACGAGAAGACGTTTACGCCCGTCGCTTCGAGAGCCGTAAGACGGGCCGGGCGGGCTATCAACCGGCTTGCGCCAACGAGTGGGCGCGCGGTTTGTGCGACAAACCAAGGATCAAATGCGCCGATTGCCCTAACCGGCGCTTCCTTCCTGTGACGGATGAGGTCATTCGCTGGCATCTGTCCGGTCGGGACGATCAGGGCCGGGATTTTGTGGCAGGGGTCTATCCGATGCTGGAGGATGAGACCTGCCAGTTCCTGGCCGTGGATTTCGATGGGCGCAACTGGCAGGCCGACGCGGCGGCATTCCTGGAAACGTGCCGCCGACTCGCCTTGCCGGCTGCGTTGGAACGTTCGCGGTCGGGCGATGGCGCGCATGTCTGGCTCTTCTTCGAGGAGGCCCTGCCGGCGCGGCTGGCCCGTAACCTGGGCTCGCACCTTCTGACCGAGACGATGGAACGCCGGCCTGACATCGGCTTGCGATCCTATGACCGGCTCTTCCCCAATCAGGACACCATGCCTAAGGGCGGCTTGGGCAACCTTATCGCGCTGCCTCTGCAAAAGCAGCCGCGGGCGCGCGGGAACAGTGTCTTTCTGAACGACGACTTTGGGCCGCACCCGGACCAGTGGGCGTTTCTGGCGTCGCAGCGGCGCATCAGCAGTGCGCAAGCCCAAGCCATCGTGCGAGAGGCTGAGGCCAAGGGAAGGATCGTCGGGGTTCGCCGGGTGCTGACGACGGAGGAAGACGATGACCCGCCGTGGACGGCGCCACCGTCACGCCGGCCAAAGGAAGCCCCGATCCCAGGCCCTTTGCCGGAGAGTCTGGAGTGCGTTCTCGCCGACCAAATCTATGTCGCGAAGGAGGGCCTGCCTCCGGGCCTTCGCAACCGGCTGGTTCGGCTGGCGGCGTTTCAGAACCCGGAGTTCTACCGCGCGCAGGCGATGCGGCTGCCTACCTACGACAAGCCGCGCATCATTGATTGCGCTGAGGACCACCCACGCCACATTGCTTTGCCGCGCGGCTGTTGGGAAGAGTTGCAGGCCCTGGTCAAAGCTTTGGGCATCGAGCCAGCCTTGCGCGATGAACGTTTCGGCGGCAGCCCGTTGGATGTCTCGTTCCGTGGCACCTTGCGCTCGGAACAGCAAGCCGCCGCCGAGGCGCTGCTGGCGCACGACACGGGCGTCCTGTCGGCAACCACCGCCTTCGGCAAGACCGTGGTTGCCGCCTGGCTGATTGCTCAGCGCAAGGTGAACACGCTGGTCGTCGTGCATCGCCAGCAGTTGCTGGAGCAGTGGATTGAGCGCCTGTCAACGTTCCTGGGCCTGCCGGCAAAAACCATCGGGCGAATTGGAGGGGGACGGAGACAGGCAACGGGGATATTGGACGTGGCCTTGATGCAAAGCCTCGTGCGCAAAGGCGTGGTCAGCGACCAGGTCGCGGCCTATGGTCACCTGATTGTGGATGAGTGCCACCACTTGTCGGCCCGGAGCTTCGAGTTGGTCGCTCGCCGGGCCAAAGCGAGGTATGTCTGCGGCCTGTCCGCCACCGTTACCCGCAAAGACGGGCACCACCCCATCATCTTCATGCAATGCGGTCCGGTGCGTTACCGCGTTGACGCGAAACAGCAGGCGGCGGCGCGACCGTTCACGCATCAGGTATTTATTCGGCCCACCGGGTTCCGGATGCAGGACTTGAGCGTGAGCGGACAGCGTGCCGAGTTTCAGGGGCTCTATGACGCGCTGGCTGCTGATGCCAGCCGCAACCAGATGATCTGTAGTGACGTGGTCAGCGCGGTGCGCCAGGGCCGCTCACCCCTCGTGCTCACTGAACGCATCGAACATCTGCGGGAATTAGCAGAACGCCTCTCCCCAGAGGTCGGCCAGGTAATCACGCTGCAAGGCGGCATGGGCAAGAAGGCGCTACGGGGCGCGGCGAAGCAGATGGCAGACGTTCCGGCTGATGCGGAACGTGTGCTTCTGGCCACGGGGCGATACATTGGCGAAGGGTTCGACGACCCGCGCCTGGATACGCTTTTCCTGGCCCTGCCGGTGTCATGGCGCGGCACCATCGCCCAATACGTAGGCCGCCTGCATCGGCTCCACGAAGGCAAACGCGAAGTCCAGGTCTATGACTACGCCGATCTGAACGCGCCCGTACTGGCGAGGATGTTTGACCGGCGGTGTCGGGGCTACGAGGCGGTTGGCTATACGATCCTCTTGCCGGGCAGCGCCATCCCCGGCTGGCCGGCCGATGTTCCGCTCCCCATTGATCCGGAGTGGAAGAGGGATTATGCCGCCAGCGTGCGACGGCTCGTTCGCGACGGCGTGGACACGCCCCTGGCGGATCTCTTCGTGCATGCCGCCCGCAGCGCATTTCCGGGAGCCGAAGGAGTCGAGCGTGCCCGGAGTGCCAGCGAGGCCTTTCTGTATCGTCGCCTCGAAACGTGGCGCGAGACCGTTGGCCGGTTCCGTTTGAACGTGGTACTGCCCATACCTTTCGACGACTGCGGGCGAATGGAAGTTGATTTCCTCTGCGCGGAGGCGGGGGTGGCAGTCGAACTGGACGGTCCACAGCATCTCGCCGATCCCGAGGCCTACCGGCGCGACCGCCGGAAGGACGCGCTCCTGCAGGAAAACGGCTATCTCGTCCTGCGCTTCCTCGCGGAGGATGTCGGCAAGCGTCTCGATTTCGTTCTGGATACCATCCTACGCGCGCTCGCCCGACGCCCAAGACATTCAGCGTGATTATTGGCGCGCAGAGGCCAAAGCGGCAACCAAACCGTCAAGGGTGTGTTGCCGGGCCTCAACGGTGGGCTGGAGGCCCAAGGCCTGGAGGGCTTTCGAGGTCTCTGGACCGATGGCGGCGGTCTTGAGTTGCGGGAACTTCTTGAGGAGCGCCGGCAAGTCAAAGCGCGCGTGAAAGTGTTGGACGGTCGAGGCGCTGGTGAAGGCGACCCAATCAGCGCCGGTTTGCAGGAGGCTGGCCGCGGCACCCGTAGGGTCCTCGGACTCAGGGACGGTCTGGTAACAGGGGATGTCATCCACAATGGCCCCCAGCGCTTCGAGGGCCTCGGGCAGTTCCCGGTTGGCCACCTCCGCCCGCAGCAGGCAGATCTTCAGGTTTTCGATGGTCTCGAATTTGGCAAAGGCCTTGGCAACCTTCACCGCTAGCGCTTCCTCCGGCATGAGATCAACTTGAAGATGCAGTTCCTTGAGCTTGCTGGCCGTGGCTGGGCCGATTGCTGCGATGCGGGCGCCCCCCAGGTCGCGCATATCGTGGAAGTGCCGGAAGAAGTAGTCGAAAAAGGTGGTCACTCCGTTTGGGCTCGTGAACACGAGCCAATCGTAGGAGTTAAGCTCGATCAAGGCGTCCACGATCTCTTGCAGGCGCGTGGGAGGCTGGATCTTGATGGTGGGGATTTCGAGCACCTCGGCGCCGCGCTCCTGCAGGATGCGGGCAAGCTGCCCGGCTTGCTCGCGCGCCCGGGTCACTACCACGCGCTGCCCGAAGAGGGGCCGCCGCTCGAACCAGTTCAGCTTGTCTCGCAGCATCACGACGTCGCCAATGACGGCGACTGCCGGCAGGCCAATCTTCGCCTCGGCGGCGACGGCGGCGATCGTGGCGAGAGTGCCTGCGACCGACAGTTGCCGGCCAGCGGCGCCCCAGCGGACGAGCGCCACCGGTGTGGCGGGCGGCAAGCCGTGGGCCAGGAGGGCGTCCGCGATGGGGGCGATGGAATCCGAATCGAGCTGGAGGACTTTGGTGCCGGGAGTCTTCGCGATGTGGGCCCAGTCAATGCCCGGGGCGCCGGGCGACGACTTGCGGTGGGGTGCGATGAGCGTAAGCTGCGAGGCAAAGTCGCGATGGGTGACCGGAACGCCCGCGTAATTGGGTGCCGCGGCGACGGATGACACCCCGGGCACGACCTCGAAGGGAACGCCCGCGTCCTTCAACTGCTCGGCCTCGTGGCTGCCGCCGGCGAAGAGATACGGGTCACCCCCCATGAGCCGCACCACGGTCTTGCCCGCACGCGCCCGGGCGATGAGCAATTCGGCCAGCGCGCTGGGTGGCCCGGGAGCCTGTGCGGAGGGCTGGCCCTCGCGAATAATCTCGGCGGATTTGGCCACCCGGCGCAGCAATTCCGGATTGACCCGCTCGTCACAGACCACCACGTCCGCGCGGTCCAGCAATTCCGCCCCGCGCAACGTCAGCAGGCCGGCATCGCCGGGGCCGGCGCCGACCAGATAGACTATGCCTTTTGGTTTCATCTGGCGTTACTGTATTCGGTAAGCCAGCGCCCTGCAATGGAACAGCGACCCGGAGACTCCCCGACCCGCCGAACCCAGACCTAAACAGAGCGAGAAGCCGAACTACAAGGCATCGGCGCGGAATCGCGGCGCGGAATCGGTGCTTGCAAGCCCGTGCATTTAGACTACAAGAAGACAGATGCTTTCAGGTAATTCACTCAAGTATTCCCGGTGGTTGCTGCTTGCTGCCGGACTTGTTTTTGCGTCCGAGGCCCTGAACGGCGACGCCAAGGATGCGGCTGTGCCGGCGGCGGTGCGGACGCAATTGGACGCGGCCATCGCCAAGGTGAAGCCCGCCCTGGTGCGGATTCGCGTGGTGTCCACTGACTACAGCGAGGGCCGCGAGGTCAAAACGCAGGCCGTCGGGAGCGGGGCCATCATCACCAGGGACGGATACCTCATCACCAACCACCACGTCGCCGGGCACGCCACGCGCATGTTCTGCACGCTGTGGAACCGCGAGGAGGTCGAGGCCGAACTGATTGGGACCGACCCGCTGACGGATATCTCGGTGCTGAAACTCAAGCCGGAGAAGCCGGTGAAGTTTGAGCCGGCGAGCTTTGGGGATTCGTCGAAATTGCGCGTGGGGGATTACGTCCTGGCGATGGGCAGCCCGATGGCGCTATCGCAGTCGGTCACCCTGGGCATCATCAGCAACACGGAGATGACCATGCCGCGGTTCTGGGGCGGCGAGCGGCGCTTCCGTCTCGACGGCGAGGATGTCGGGATGCTGGTCCGCTGGATCGGCCATGACGCGCCGATTTATGGCGGCAACTCCGGCGGGCCGCTGGTGAACCTGCGGGGGGAGATCGTCGGCATCAACGAGATCAGTTATGGCCTGGGCGGCGCCATCCCCGGCAACCTGGCCCGGAGCGTTGCGGATGAGCTTATGGCCCACAGCAAGGTCCGGCGGAGCTGGCTGGGCATTGACGTGCAGCCGCTTTTCAAGCACGGCCAGGATGAGCACGGGTTGCTGATCGCCGGGGTGATGGAGAATTCGCCGGCGGACAAGGCGGGTTTCAAGGCCGGCGATTTGCTCCTGCGCGTGGGCAATCAAACGACGGACGTGCGCTTTGAAGAGCAAATGGCCGCGGTCATGGGCATGCTGGCGGCCCTGCCCATCGGCAAAGAGGTGGAGGCCGTCGTGCGGCGGGACGGAAAAGACTTCACCGTCCACCTGGTGCCCCTGGAACGCGAGGAGATCTTTCCCAAGCAAACTGAACTCAAGCAGTGGGGGCTAACGGTCCGGGACTTTTCCACGCTGCTGGCAAAGGAAATGAAGCGGCCCAACCTGGACGGCGTGATGGTGACCTCCGTGCGCCCCGGCGGACCCGCTGGCGAGGCCAAGCCGGCCATCGAGGCAAGGGACGTGCTCGTCGAGGTCAACGGCCAGCCCGTGAAGAACGTGCAGGCGCTTAAAGATCTGACGCGCAAGCTGGGCGAAGGCAAGACGGCGCCCGTGCCGGTCATTGCGACCTTCGAGCGCAAGTCGGCGCGCTATCTTGCGGTGGTGCGCATCGGTCTCGAGGAACTGAAGGACCCTGGGCTGGAGGTCACCAAGGCCTGGCTCCCAATCGAGGCCCACGTCATCAGCCGCGAGATCGCCAAGCAGCTTGACCAGCCCGGGCTCAAGGGGTTCTACATCACTCGCGTGTATCCCAACACCACTGCCTCCACGGCCGGGCTCAAGCCGGGCGACTTCATCGTGGCGGTGGACGGCGAGAAGCTCTCGGCAACCGACTCCGAATACGACGACGAGCTAGCCACGCTGATCCGCCAATACGACATCGGCAAGAAGGTGGAGCTGTCCATAATCCGCGGCAAAGAGCAGCTTAAGATTCCCGTCGAACTCGCCCGCTCGCCCCGGCTGAAGCGCGAGATGAAGAAATACCGCAATGATGAATTCGAGTTCACCGCCCGCGAGGTATCCTTCTTCGACCGGGTTGAGGAGCAATGGAACAACGACCAGTGGGGCGCGCTGGTCGAGGACGTAAAATCGGGCAGTTGGGCGGAGTTGGGCTCGCTCAGCCCCGGGGACCTGATCCTGGAGGTGAACGGGCAGCGGGTTGACGGCGTGGACGCCCTGCGGCAGCAGATGGAGCGCATCGCCGCGTGCAAGGAGAAGGTGGTGGTGATTAAGGTCCTGCGCGGCATCCACACGTCCTACCTGGAGATCGAACCGAACTGGAAGACTTAGACCCAAACCAAACAGATATATGCGTTGCAAACTATACATCACTCCATTCGTGGCGGCGTTGCTGCTGGCGGCTGGCGCGGTTCCTTCCCGGGCAGATGACTTTGCCGCCAAAGGGCGCGAGATATTCAAAAAGCACCAGTATGCGGTCGTGACCGTGCAGGAGGTCTTGAAGATGTCTTCCGGTGGGACCTCGCGGGCCAACGAGACCAAACAAGACCTGACGGGCACGGTGCTCGATCCGTCCGGCCTGACGGTGCTCGCGCTCTCGGCGTGCGACCCGAGCGAGATGGTCCAGCGGATGATGGGCGAAGACTTCTCGCGGCGGGTCGAGACGGAAATCAGCGATATGAAGATCCTGCTGGATGACGGGACCGAGGTGCCGGCAGAGGTTGTCTTGCGCGACAAGGACCTGGACCTCGCCTTCATTCGGCCCAAGACCAAGCCCACGAGCCCCATGGCCTGCGTGGATTTGACCAAGACCTCGCCCGCCCAGGTGCTGGACGAGGTGGTCACCCTGAACCGGCTGAACAGCGCCGCCGGCCGCGCCTATGCCGCGTCCGTGGAGCGCATCAGCGCGGTCATTCAGAAGCCCCGGACGTTCTACATCCCCGACAGCACGATGACCTCGACGGCCTTAGGCTCGCCAGCGTTCGCGCAGGATGGCAACCTTGTAGGCGTAGTGGTGATGCGCACGATCAGCTCGAGAGGGGGCGCCTCCACACGCAATTACCGCGACAGCATGGCGTCCATCATCCTCCCGGCGGAAGACATCGCCAAAGCCGCCAAGCAGGCCCCCGAGGCCAAGGGCGACAGCGAGAAGAAGGAACCGGCGAAGGATACCAACGCCCCGCCGAGAGAAGCAAAGGACGCGAAGTAAGGCCGGTCAGCCGTCCAACGATGTGAAGAAGCGGTGCCATCGGGGCACCCAGTAGTTGCTTCGGTCAAAGGACAGCGCCACTGCGGTCGCCCGTCCCACGATGCGCTTCCGCTCAACCGCGCCGTAGAAGCGTGAATCGAAGCTGTCGTCGCGGTTGTCTCCCATCATGAAGTAGTGCCCGTCCGGCACGCGATAGGGGCCGAAATCACGGAGCGCTCGTACGGCAGGGATGCCGGCCACGGCGTGGCGCCGATCTCCGAGTTGCTCGGAAGCAAAGACATGGCTGCCGAGGTCGGTCGCGGACAGGTCACGCAGCAGTTCCTCGGCGATGGGCTTGTATTGGACGGGTCGGCCATTGAGGACCAGGCTGTTGTTGCGGAGTTCGATCGTGTCGCCTGGGAGTCCCACCACGCGTTTGACGAGACGCTTGCCGTCGTGCGGCGAGAAGAAGACCACGATGTCGCCGTGACGCGGGTTGCTCCACTCGGCGATGTGCCAGGTGGTGAAGGGAACCTTGAGGTCGTAGGCGAGCTTGTTCACATAGACCCGGTCGCCTTCGAGAATAGTCGGCTTCATCGAGCCGGTGGGCACGTCGCTCCAGTCCGCAAGAGAGGAACGGATGGCGAACAGCACCAGGGTCAGGGTAAGAAGGGAACGAATTTCCTGGCGCCAAAGCCGGCGCAATCGCGAAGGGAGAGTTGCAGCGTTCACGACGGGTTTGACCCCACGCTACGGGGGACCGTTCAATGGCTAGGCCGCAGCCGTTGAGTCCATCTATGGTCTTCCTCAACTCCGGTCAGTCGCCCGGCAACTGGTGATTGGGGATCGAGCAGGTCGGCTTTTCGCCCACCGCATTGATCGTATAAGTGCCTCCGGCGGGGCACTTCAGGGCGCTAAAATGCCGTTTGAGATACGCGTCCAGGTCCTGCACTGTTGGCCTGTCCGCGGCCTCTTTCTTGTGCTCGGCAGCCCAAGTCTGTTTGGCCTCGTCAATTTGCCGCAGGTTGCTGATGCACACATTCATCTGCGCTGTCGTGCGGGCTCGGACGAAATTCGGAATGGCGATGGCGGACAAGAGGCCGATTATCGGTATGAGGGCGATACCGATGTAGCCAGTAATGAGTCCGCCCAGCGCCAATCCCTCGCCGGACAGCGCGCCAGCCGAACGTCGGATTCGGGAGTAGGCGATGTGGCCGCAAATCACCGCGGGAATTGAGAAGAGTGGTCCGATGCACACGACGCTGAGGACAATGGCCAGGATGCCGCACACAAGGCTCCAAATGGCCAACCCCGAATTCTTTGGCTGCGCGGGAGTTGCTGGAGCAGGAGGAGATTCGTTCATATACGTCTCATGATTCCTTCGTCTTCGGTGCGGCTATAGTGCCACAGGACTGCGAAGCCGCAAGCTAAAGCGAGCAGGCCTCTAGCTCAGTCTTGGCGGCAGCCTCGTTGGCTCTTTCTCCTTAACGGCACGAAGCACCTGGACGCTGGTCGCCCACGCCCAAACCCACGCTGCCAGGAAAGTCAGTCCCCCCGCCTCACCCAGCCATGCGGCGGACTTGGGCTCCGCATCGTTGACGATCTGGTTGTAGGTGTAGGTCGCGTTCAGCACAAACCACCCGATCACCATCACGAAGCCAGCCACGGCCAGCAGCAGTTGTCCTGTTCCCGCCACGCGGCGTCCAGCCATTACTGATCCCAGCCCGGGAGTGGCCAATTGGTTGATCAGGACACAGTTGCGCGCCTTGGTGCGGCTAAGCGGCTCGGCGCCCGAAGATGTCTTCATAGGCATACATCAAGGCCACCCAGCCGATCGGCACGGTGACGAGGAGTCCAATACAGCATGCGAGGATCCCGGCGGCTGCAACCAAGCCCACGACGAGCACAAGGGCGAATAACAGAAACCAGTGTTTAGTAACCACCTTTCGGCTAAGTTCCATGGCCGGCCAGAAGGCCATCCCCCGGTCAACGACCAATGGCATGGCGAACGTCCAAGCCACGGTCAAATAGACGCTGGGCAGGACGCAGAGGCAGAAGGCGAGGATGTTGAGAATCCCGCTGACCAGCCCGAGCAGGGCCAGTTGGCCGGTGGCCGGGCCGAAACCGGAGAAGGCATCGCCAATCCCCGCGCTCTCCCCGCGGATGAGTTTAAGGTAATACTTGTAGAGCCCTGCGATCAGGATCGTATAGATGGGCGTGCTGAGGATTGAGACCCCGCAAATGAGGAGGATGGCTCCTGCGGAAATACGGCGGTTGAAAATCATGTCATTGATCGCGGGCCGGGTGACCAGACCAATGAGCTGATTGACGACGCCTACTACTACGAGCACGAGCAAGGTAAGGCCGACGATCGGCCAAAAATGCTTCTTCACCAACTCCCAGCTCCGGGTGAGGCAGTCGCCGATATCCAGGTCGTAGTCCCGCGCAACGAGCTCCTCGGGCGACAGCACCCTGGTTCCCGCCCCGGGCAGCGCCGGTGCGGCGGGCGCGAGAGAGCCTAAGAGGTCGGCGAATTCGGGAAACGCGGAGAGCGGCTTCCATTCCGTGGCGCCCTCAGCCAGCACCTGGGTTTGGGCGTTGGCTCGACCCTCGGCAATCCAGCGGCGCACCTCCTCCGCGCTGACCGGCCCATATTGCTGCCGGTCGCCGCCAACAATGGTGTACGTAACCGCCATGCTCAGTGGAAGGCGCTCTTGACCTCAGGCTTCATCAACACCACCAAGGCCCAAATGCCGATCGGCAGGCCAAGCAGGCAGCATGGCGAAACGCACGGAATCATCGCAATGATGCTGGCTGCCATTGCCAGGCCATAACTCTCAAGCTTCTTCATCTTAATGGCGCCGAGCAGAATAATGACACTCACCACGATGCCAATGACGCTGGCGACCACGCCGATCGTGCCGGAGAACATGGTGGCCCAAGGATTGTTGGGCATCCGGCTGTTGGCTAGCATAGACGCGCCAGCCACATGCATGATCAAAGATGCGACCTGGGCAAGCGCCCCCAGAATAGCCACGACGATCAAGCCTATGGCCGGTCCGCTCACTTGGTCCGTGGTCGCAGGTTGCAGCGTCGGCTGGATAGGCATGATCGGCACGGGCCCCGGGGCAGCCGCCGCGAATTCCGGCAATTGGCTCACGGTCATCCAAGTGGTTGCCCCTTCCGGCAGGACCTGGGTTTGCGAGTTGGCGCGCCCCTCCGCAATCCATTGGCGCAACTGCTCCGCCGTGATGGGGCCGTATTCCTTACCGTCTGTTCCGATGATTTTATACATAGGTATTTGCCTTTGGTTGATGCTGGACAAGCGGGCTTGTATGCGATTTGCCTCGCGCTTGCAAGCTTCTGTTCCTGGGACTCATTGTGGCAGCGTCGCGAACGGCATGCCAGGCACGTTTCGCAGCAGGGTGAAGCCGACTACGACCACCAGCAGCAGCCACAACCACTTGGGCCGGACGCCCAGCGCCACTGGCTGGTTCCTGGCTTTGCGCACCGTCTGCTTGGCCCCGAACCAGCCGATGAATGGCAGGGCGGCAACCAAAAGGGGATTGAAGCGGAAGGCCGTCACCAGATGGCCGTGCAGCAACTGGTGCATCGCGCGCAGGGAGCCGCATCCCGCGCAGAGCAGCCCGGTGGTCTGGTGAAAGAAGCAGATCGGGTAAAAGTGATACCGGCGCGGGTCAAAGCAGAACAGCACCAGGCACACGACTGCTATCGGCAATAGGGCCGCTCCCAGGACCAGCCCCAGCAGCTTTGGGGAGGATTGTTCAGCAGGGCAGCTCATGCGGCGCGCCTTAAAACCACTCCTTCCGCCCATCCACGTAGAGCCGGACGAACTCGTCGTCCGACTTGCACAGGTAGATAATCCCTTCGACCAGGCCAATGATATGCATCACTGGGGATGCCAGGCCGCACGTCAGCAAGGTGACCAGCAGCATCACCAAACCCGGGCCCGTGTAGCCAAGGATGAACTTATGGACGCCTAGTGCGCCCAGCAGGATGCCGCAGATGCCGGCCGGCAGCTTGTTCGAGGCTCGCGGGTTGCACGAGAAAGGCGGCGCCGTGATGGTAGGCGGCGCCGTCGCGGACGCGGGGGCAGCCTTCAGCTCAGCGGCGAATTCGGGGAACGCACTCAGCGGCTTCCATTCCGGACTGCGCTCGGCTTGCGTCAGCGTCTGCGCATTGGCGCGGTTCTCCGTGATCCAGACCCGGAGTTGCTCCGCCGTCACCGGGCCGTACTGCTGGCTGTCTTTCCCGACGATCTTATACATGTGTCACCTCCATCGGTTGACCGGAAGGGCTCACGGTGAGGACGTTCGTTCGTCGGGGTCCCACACCAACTGCCTCAAGCGTGAGGGCAAGACCGATTCAGCGTGGCCGTCGGCGAAGCCCACAATGACCCGGCCTAGATGGCGTGGATGCCGAACCGCCAGCTCGCGGCCACCGCTCTGATTCCAGCCGCCGTCGCTTTCAAAGATCAAGACGGTCTGGGACGGGCTGGTAACCTTGTTCATGGGAAGACCACCGAGCTTTTGGTTAAAGGCGTAGTCGGATCGGTTGCCCTGCGAGTCGCCGGGGCACCGAAAAACCTTCTCCGACCCTACCTGCTTCAGGATCGCATCACACCATTGGTCTGCCGTTGGGAATTTGTCGCCGTTGGCCTGCGCATAGGTCATCACCCCGAGGTTGAGCTGCTTCACGTTGTTGAGGCAATTGATGGTTTGGGCTTTGGCCTTGGCCCGCGCCAGCGCGGGAAGCAGCATCGCGGCATAGATCGGAACCATGAGCAAAAACAGCCCTGACGTGCAGATTCCCGCAATTGCCAGGCCCTTGCCCGATAATTGCCCCCCGCTCCGGCTCACCTTGACTAAGGCAACAATGCCCAGGATCAGACCGACCAGCGATGTGACGCCGCAAGTGAACAGCCCCAGGATGCCCAGCACCAGCGAGGTAATCGCCAGGGCACTGGTTTTGCCTGGGCCGGGCGCTCCAGCCAGTGGCTGAGTGGGAGCCGCGCCCGCGGCGGCAGCAAACGCCGGCTCGAACTCAGGCACGGAGGACAGCGTTTGCCACTGGGTGCCGCCTTCCGGTTTGACTTGGGTTTGCGCGTTAGCCCGGCCCTCCGAAATCCACTGGCGCAATACGTCGCCCGTGACCGGACCATATTCTTTGCCATCAGCTCCAAGGACGCGATACATGCAGAGCTTTTACTCTGGCATGCCACGCCTGCCAAGTGGAAAAACCCCCACGCTTTGTAATGCCCGCTGCAGCTCAGCCAGCTTCGCCGCGGCCTTGCCGCTATCAATCGTTTCAACCGCCAGCTCCCAGCCCTCGGCCAGCGTGCGCGTTCTATCGGCGACGAACAGTGCCGCCGCCGCGTTTAGCAGCACGGCGTCACGTTTTGGCCCGCGCTCCTCGCCTTTCAACACGCGCCGGACAATCCCGGCATTGGTCTCCCGGTCACCCCCGTGCAGATCGGTCAGTTTGGCCGGCTGCAGCGGGAATGCTTCGGGCGGCAGCGTCGAGCAAGTCAGCGCGCGTTCCTGGTAAAACTCCGCAATCGTCGTCGGCCCAAGCGGTGAAAGCTCATCCAGATACCGGGCCGTCCCGTCCGCATGCGGCACGGCGCCGCAGACCACCATCGCTCGCCGCACGCCAAGCGACTGGAGCACGTGCGCCAGCGGCTCGCATAAGTCCGGGCGAGGCACGCCGATCAGCGCGGCGCTCGGGTGGGCCGGGTTAAGCAGGGGGCCGAGGAAGTTGAAGATCGTGCCCTGCCCGCGCGCGGCGCATAGCTTGCGCGCCGGGACCACGTGCCGGAAGGCCGTGTGATACTTCGGCGCGAAGAAATAGGCGAAGCCGTGGTCGCGCAGTGATTGCACGGCCTCCTCCGGCCCGAGATCGAAGGGAATGCCCAGCGCTTCCATCACGTCCGCGCTGCCGATGGGCGAGGTGCTGGCCCGGTTGCCGTGCTTGGCCACGCGCACGCCCGCAGCGGCGGCCAGCAGCGCTACCGTCGTCGAGATGTTGAAGGTGCTCAACCGGTCACCGCCTGTGCCGACGACGTCGAGGATCAGGCCGGAGCGCAGCACGCCGTCGAGCGCCGGTTGGACGGCCCGGGCGCGAAGCTCGCGGGCAAAAGCGGCGATCTCCCCAATCGTCTCCCCTTTCCGAGCAAGCTGCGTAAGGAACTCCGCTTTCACCGCCGCGGGGATGGCCTCGCCCACAAGCTGCTCGACCGCCAAACGCACCTGCTCGTCGGTGAGCGGCTGCGACGCGGCAAGCTGAGGGATAAGCTGTTCCAGCACGGCCGAATGCTAAGACCGCGGGCGGCCCGGACAAAGCCGAAAGTGAGCGGGTGCGGCCGGAGCTGGGCACCGCCAGCGACGGCGGGGCGTCCCTGGCTAGTGCGTCGTAGCGGCGGGCATCTTGCCTGCCATAGAGCCGGGCATCTTGCCCGGCGGCATGGCCGCTCCTACGGCACGTGCAGAGATTCGGGCGCCAATCCGGGCGGCAAGATGCCGCCCCCTACGGCAGGCAAGATGCCCGCCGCTACAACCAGATGCGTCCCGCGCCTGCCCGGCCTGCTCGACAAGCGGCGGACGTTCCCGTAATTTGGCCCTATGGCGGCAACGGCCACACCCGAAGTCGTACCTGGCATCGTCCATGAGACCGAGGACAAGCCCAAGTCGGGCTTGGAGCCGGGCTACCTCGTCATTTGCTGGAACGACCCGGTGAACTTCATGCAATACGTCACGCACGTGTTCCAGGTCGTCTTCGGCTGGCCGCGCAAGAAGGCGGAGTTTCATATGCTGCAGGTGCACGAGCAGGGCAAGAGTGTGCTGACCCGGGAAAGCATGGAGAAGGCGGAGCACTACGTGCACCAGCTTCAGAAGTACAGCCTGCACGCAACGATGGAGCGGGACGAGTGAAACTGATCCGGCGCTCAGACGCCAAGCTGCTCTTCCACCTGGGCCAGCGGGAAGGCAACCTGCTGGTGCAAGTTCTCAAGCGCTACCCGTGCGTGCCGCCCGCCCACCAGCCGCTTAACAAGTCGGGCCTGCTGGCAAACCAGCAGGAAAACCAGCGGCTCCTGGACGAGGCGCTGGCCGAACAACGCGCCGATTGCAAGAAGCAGTTGCAGGCCTTGCTGGCCGACCCGCGACGGTTCCACAAGGTGGACATCGGCTTCCGCCTCTCCCTTTCCCAGCCCGACATCGAATGGCTCTTGCAGGTCCTCAACGACATCCGGGTCGGGAGCTGGATTACCCTCGGCTCGCCCGAAGGAAAGCTGGAACATCTGAACGCCACGACCGCGCCAGATTTCTGGGCGATGGAGCTGGCGGGAGCGTTTCAAATGGAATTGCTCCAGGCGCTGGAAGAGGGCGGGACCTACCCATGACGAACGACGAACACCGATGGCAGACCATTGCCGTTCTTGACCAGCGGTTGTGGTTCCCGGACCCGCGGCTCGCGGACGCCGAGGGGCTGGTGGCAGTGGGCGGCGATTTGTCCGTGCGGCGCCTGCTGCTGGCGTATCGCACCGGCGTTTTTCCGTGGACCGTCGAGCCGGTAAGCTGGTGGTCCCCGGACCCGCGCGCGGTGTTCGAGCTGGACGGATTCCACGTGTCGCGCAGCCTGGCGAAAGTCATCCGCAATGAGGTGTTCGAGATCACGATAGACCGGGCGTTCCGGCGCGTGATGCAGGAGTGCGCGGCGCCCGCGCGTGGCCGCCGGAGCACGTGGATCAGCCCGGAGTTTATCGAGGCCTACACCGAGCTGCACGAGCAGGGACACGCGCACAGCCTGGAGTGCTGGCAGGGCGGGGAGTTGGCGGGCGGGGTCTATGGAGTGGCGGTTGGGGGGCTGTTTGCCGGGGAATCCATGTTCCACCGCGCGAGCAATGCCTCGAAGGTGGCCCTGTTCTACTTGATCGAGCATTTGAAGCAGCAGGGCTTCGTCCTCTTTGACATCCAAATGCTGACACCAGCTACCGAGCAACTGGGCGGCGTCACGATCCGACGCGAGGAATACCTGCGGCGATTAGCCCAGGCTATTGCAAAGCCCTGTGCGTTTTGAACGAATCGCTGGGCTCGACTCTGGTCTCTGACATTGATCAAAACATTAGGGTCGAGGATGCGGAATCTGCGCCACCCCCTAGCGCATCTTGTCGGTGCTGCCAGCCTCGTCGGGGCCTGCCGCTTGCGCGGGGCGTGGCGGGGTCTGGTGGGTGGCGGGTGGTCCGTGTGATGTTACGAAGGAGCTTCGAAGGGTCTTCGAAGGTACTACGATGGGCCTACGAAGGAATGGGGCGCTTTTTAGGCGAATCCAAGCCAGGAACTGGCCGAATGCCTGCACCTGCAGCACGCCTCTGTAACTAGCGGCGCTCTGCCGCGAGGCCGCAATGCCTCCTCAGTCCGCTTTATCCAACGCCGGGTTGAAGCCAAACTTCTTTGCCAGGGCAAGCGAGGTCTTCAAAGACTTCACCCCGGCGGTGCAGGTGGCATCCGCTAGTGACGCCGCGGCGATGCATACCCCGGTCAGCAGGCAGCGCGGCAGGTCCCACCCTTCGTGCAACCCGTAGAGCACGCCGGCGCAAAAGGCGTCCCCCGCCCCGGCGGTGCCGGCAATGTATTTCGCGGGAAGCTTCAAGGAGGGCTGCCAAAAGTCGTCGCCTTTGCGCGTGCGCGCGAAGGCGCCTTCGGGGAAGTGGACAACCACGAGTTCGCGCACCCCTTGCTGCAGGAGTGCCCCGGCGGCGTGGCGCAATGCCACGGTGTCCAACTCGCCGCCCGGCGGCCGGATCTTAAAGCCAGTCGTCTTGCCCGCCTCGATCTCGTTGAGGATGCAGTAATCCACATGCCGCAGGGCGGGGTTGACGATTTTGGCGAAGCGGTCGCTATCCTCGCTGACGACGTCGGCGCAGGTCTTGACCCCGGCGGCCTGGGCTCTGGCCAGCAACCGCGCGGCGCATGTCCCGTACCGGGTATCCGGCTGGTCGAGCGCATCGAGCAGGAGCAGATAGCCCAGGTGAAAGATACGCACCGGGATTTTCTTGAAGTCGAGGTCCTCGCCGCACCAGAGGGCGTTGGCGCCGCGGGCGTGGAAGAATGTGCGCCGCCCGTGCCCTTGCTCGGTCATAACATCGGTGTAGGAGGTGGGGGCTTGGGAAGTTGTCCCCAGGTGCCGGAGGTCAATTTTGTGCTGGCGGCAAGTGTTGCGAATACGCTCGCCCAGCGAGTCCTGCCCCACCAGCCCTGCGGCGTAAAGCGGGAAGGGAACGCCGGTCCGGGCGAGATCAATCAGGACGTTATAGGGCGCGCCGCCGGTGCCTTCGGATTGGCCGCGAATGTTGGCGAGTTGTTCGGGCTGCGGATAGACGTCTATCATCTTCACCTGATCAATGATCCAATTGCCCCCGGCGAGGAGGCCGCAGCGGTCACTTGCGCTTCGATTCTTCATCGTGATTTGGTCGCAGTATGCGCCCATAGTGAATTAAATGGGATGCCCGGATAGCAAGCAATTTCACTAAGAATTGCTTTCCAGCGGGTTTCGGATTAGTTAGGGATTGTGCATGCCAGAGTTGCAGCCGCACGGTGAAAAGACTTTCCACGGCATACCGGTTTCGGCCGGGGTGTGTCGCGGCAAGATTCTTGTGCTCGGGCGGACCCGCCCCACGATCGCCCGGCGCCAACTCACCGACGCGGAGCTGGCGGAAGAGGTGAACCGCCTGGAGCGTGCCCTGGTACAAACCCGCCAACAGATTCTGGAGGTCCAGAAGAAGGTCAGCGAAGGCATGGGCGACCAGGAAGGCAGCATCTTCGATGCGCACTTGCTGGTGCTGGAAGACCGCACCCTGCTGGACGAGGTCGTGCGCGTAATCCAAACGCAGAAGGTCAATGCGGAGCACGCTTTCCACACCGTAGCAGAGCGCTATGCGACAACGCTGGCGGCCATTGACGACGATTACCTGCGCGAGCGGGCAACCGACATGCGCGACGTAACGGTGCGGGTGCTGAACAATTTGCTGGGCGTGGACGAGGAAAGCAACCTGCGGCGGTTGAAGGAGCCGTGCATCATCATCAGCCACGACCTGACACCGTCCAACACGGCGCAACTGGACAAGCGCAAGGTGCTGGGGTTCGCGACGGACGTAGGGAGCCGGACATCACACACCGCCATCATGGCGCGCTCCCTGCGCATCCCTGCAGTGGTCGGCCTGAAGGACGCCAGCGAGGAATTGCAGAGCGGGCAATACGCCCTCCTGGATGGCCTCAACGGCGTCATCATCATCAACCCGACCGACCAGACGCTCTACGAGTATGGTCAGATCATCCTCAAGCAGGCCACCCTCCAGCAGACGCTGCGAGACATCCTGCGCGAGCCGGCGGTCACGCTGGACGGCCACCACGTTCTTCTCGCCGCCAATATCGAGCAGGCAGCCGACGCCGAGCAAGTCAAAGCCAATGGGGCGGAAGGGGTCGGTCTGTTCCGCACGGAGTATCTTTTCCTGAACCGCGACCGCCTGCCAGGGGAGGAGCAGCAATACCAAGCCTACCGCGAAGCCGTCGTCGCCCTCAAGCCGCTGCCGGTCGTGATTCGCACACTCGACCTGGGAGGCGATAAGTTTCTCGCGCACATGCAGATGCCGACCGAGCTGAATCCATTCCTCGGCTGGCGCGCGATTCGCATTTCACTGCAGGAGCGCGACATTTTCCGCGCCCAGCTCCGGGCCATCCTGCGCGCCAGCGCGGAGGGCAACCTCAAGATGATGTATCCGATGATCTCGGGCCTGGAAGAGCTGAACCAGGCCAACGCGCTCGTCGAGGAATACAAGTCCGAGCTGCGCCGCGAGGGCATTCCCTTCGATGAAAACCTGGAGATCGGGGCGATGATCGAGACGCCTTCCGCCGCCGTCGTGGCTGATTCGCTGGCCAAGCGGGTGCGGTTCTTCAGCATTGGGACCAACGACCTGATCCAGTACTCACTGGCGGTGGACCGGATGAACGAGAAGATCGCGCACTTGTACGAGCCGACGCATCCGGCCATCGTCCGGCTCATCAAGATGATCGTTGACGCCGCGCACCACCACGGGGTGCGGGTAAGCGTTTGCGGCGAGATGGCCGGCGACCCGGCGCTGGTGCCATTGCTGCTTGGCTTGGGCGTGGACGAGCTAAGCGCCGCCCCGCCGCTCGTGCCGCAGATCAAATTCATCATCCGGCGTCTGAAGCTGAGCGAGGCCAAGGAATTGGCCGCATTAGCGCTGAACTGCGAGTCTGCCGCCGACATCCTGGCTCGCTGCCAGGAGCTGGCGCGGCAGGTTGCGCCCAGCCTCTTTGACGGCAAGTGAAGCTTGCGCCGGGGATTCCAGCAGCTAAATAAAGGAGCACATGAAAGTGATTATTCTGGCGGCGGGCTATGCCACGCGCCTGTATCCATTGACTCTGACGCGGCCCAAACCGCTGCTGCCGGTCGCCGGCAAGCCGATGATTGATTACGTGCTGGATAACCTCGCCCCCATAGGCGGGATTGACCGCGTTTATGTCGTCACCAACGCGAAGTTCGCCAGCCATTTTCAGGCCTGGGCCGACGACTACCGCGCCTCTAAGGCCAAGCTGGACTTCACTATCGTTAACGACGGCTCGACCGACGACTCCAACAAACTCGGCGCCATCGGCGACATCCACTTCGTTCTGAAAAGCCAGCACGTTGAGGACGACATCATCGTCGTCGGGGGCGACAACCTGTTCAGCGAGAAGCTCTCTGACTTCGGGCGGCTTTGCCGCGAGAAGCAAGCGCCCGTCCTGGCAGTCTATGACGTGGGCGACCTGGAGCAGATCAAGAAGTTCAACGCGATCACCCTGGACGCGAGCGGGCGCATCACCTTCTTCGAAGAGAAACCCAAGCAGCCGACGAGCACGCTGACAGGCATCGCCCTCTATTACTATCCGAAGAAGACGCTGCCGCTGATCAAGCAATACATCGCCGAGGGCAACAACCCCGACCAGCCCGGACGGCTGGTGCAATGGCTGTACCCGCGCGTGCCGGTCTATACCTGGAGAGTGCCCGGCCGCTGGTACGACATTGGCTCGAAGGAAACCCTGGAGGAGGCAAACCGGATCTTTGCCGGCGCCTGAGAGCGCCTTCTCGCTGTTCGGTTCCGGCCGCGCCCGCCTGGCACCCAATTCTCTGACCAGGGCCAACTATTGACCGGGCATTGGCATGTTGCCACCGAATTGTCGTTCAGTTAAGGTGATGCGCGACATGAAGATTACCGAAGCATTGGTCGCGGAGCATACCATCTTCCTGACCGTCTTTGATCAGATCGAACGCGTCCTGCCCAGCCTGGCCACACAGACCGAGGTAAGCACGATGGCGAGCATGGTGGAAGGATTGCTGGAGTCGCACGCAAAGACTGAGACCAATGTGGCCTACCTGGCCCTGGACCATGTGCTGGAGCAGAATGGAGAGCTCAAGCGGATGCACCAGGACCATCATGAGATTGACGACCGCCTGCGAAAGGTGCACACGGCCGAGACTTGCGCCGAGGCCCGGAAGCTGCTGAAAAGCGCCCTCCTCACCTCCCGGGAGCATTTCCAACTCGAAGAGCGCAGCGTCTTCCCCTTCATTGAGAAGGTGTTGCAGCAGGATACGCTGGTCGAGCTTGGTCAAACCTGGCTGCAGCGCTCGGCCCTGCGAACGCAGCCTGCCTGAACTGCTAAAGGCAACTCGCGCCGGTCTTCCGGGATTCGCTTCGCTTCCTGTCGCGAAGGGCGGCAGGCCTGCATGCTTATGGCGGAACTGCACCGCCCGCCCCTGCCGCTGCGCTGGGTTGGGCCGACCGGCGCCAAGGCGGGCCTTCAGCGACCCTCGGCGCCGACCACAAAAAAGGTTCATCAATTGCCAATCCATGCATAGCGGGTCTAACGACCATGGCTAGTTTAACTCGCGGGAATTGATGAGCGCTTTTGCTCCTGAACACCAGGGCCAAACACCCCATCAATCCCGCCAGGCGATATGATAGCAACGCTTTCAAGCAAAAAGAAGAACAGGCTGCCCCAGATCCTGGAGCACGCCAGCGGCGACAAGCGCTTCAAGATCCTCGAGGCGCACATCAAGAAGCATCAGTTCAAGCAGGATGCGCTGATCGAGGTGCTGCACAAGGCGCAGGAGCTTTTCGGCTTCCTTGAGGACGACTTGCTGCTGTTCATCGCCTACCGGCTTAAACTGCCGCCCAGCAGGGTGTACGGCGTGGCGACCTTCTACCATTTCTTCACGCTCAAGCCCAAAGGCAAGCATACCTGCGTCGTTTGCATGGGCACCGCCTGCTATGTCAAAGGCGCGGCCAGAGTGCTCGTCGCCGTCGAGAAAGAGGCCAAGATCACGGCGGGCGAGACTACGCCGGACGGCGAGCTTTCGCTGCTGACGGCCCGCTGCATCGGCGCCTGCGGCGTCGCCCCGGCGGTGGTTTATGACGGGACCGTCACGCCCCGGCAGACGCCCGAGCAGGCGCTCGAAAAGGTGAAAGGATGGATCGGCCATGGTAATTGACGACTTGATCGAAATCGCGGAAAAGGAACGCGCAGCGCGGAAGAAGCAGGTTATCCGCTGCTGCATGGCGGCGGGCTGCATGTCGTCCGACTCGAAAGGCGTCAAGGAAGCGCTGGAAAAGGCGGTCAAAGAGGCCGGCCTGGAAGACCAGGTCGAGGTGCGCGGGGTCGGCTGCATGAAGTTGTGCTGCCAGGGCCCGTTGGTGCAGGTGGACACGCACGAGCCAGGCGCGACCGTCCAGGTTAGCGCGGACGGCCAGGGGCCGCTTTACGTGAAAGTTACCCCGGACAATGCGCCGTCGCTCGTCGGCACGCTCAAGGGCCGCAAGACGAAGGTGCAGCAGGGCGACCCGAAGGCCCCGTTCTTCGCCGAGCAATTATCCATCGTGCTGGCCAACAGCGGCGTCGTGGACCCGGAGCGCATCGAGTCCTACATTACGGCGGACGGTTACCAGGCCCTGCACGACGTGTTGCGTGAGACGACGCCCAAGGAAGTCGTGGACACGATGGTCAAGAGCGGCCTCCGCGGGCGCGGCGGCGCTGGTTATCCGACCGGCCTCAAATGGGCCACCGTCGCCAAGACGTCGAACCAGCAGAAATACGTCATCTGCAATGCCGACGAGGGCGACCCCGGCGCATTCATGGACCGCAGCGTGTTGGAAAGCGACCCGCACAGCGTGCTGGAAGGCATGGCCATCGCGGCTTACGCGGTGGGCGCGAGCCAGGGCTTCATTTACGTGCGCGCCGAGTATCCGCTGGCGATCGCCCGCTTGCAGACGGCCATCAAGCAGGCGAAACAGCAAGGCTTGCTGGGCAGCGGCATCTTCGAATCGCCCTTCAACTTCAATATAGACCTGCGGATCGGTGCCGGCGCATTTGTCTGCGGTGAGGAGACGGCGCTGATGGCCTCGGTCGAGGGCAAACGTGGCGCGCCTCGTCCCCGCCCGCCGTTCCCGGCGGAAAGCGGATTGTGGGCCTGCCCGACCCTGATCAACAACGTCGAGACCTTCGCGAACGTGGCCCCGATTATCCGCAAGGGCGCGGACTGGTTTGCGGGCATCGGCACCGACAAGAGCAAGGGCACGAAAGTCTTCGCCCTGGCCGGCAAGATCACCAACACGGGCTTGGTCGAGGTGCCGATGGGCACGCCCCTGCGGAAGATCGTCGAGACCATGGGCGGCGGCGCGCCCGACGGCGGCAAGATCAAAGCAGTGCAAACAGGAGGGCCGTCCGGTGGTTGCATCCCGGCCGAGGCGCTCGATACGCCGGTGGATTACGAATCCCTGACCAAGCTGGGTTCCATCATGGGTTCGGGGGGCATGATCGTCATGGACGAGACGACGCAGATGGTGGACGTCGCCCGGTTCTTCATGGAGTTCTGCATGGACGAGTCGTGCGGCAAGTGCGTCCCCTGCCGAGCCGGCACCGTGCAGATGCACAGTCTGCTGACGAAGCTCCTGGCGCGCAAGGCCACCGCCCGCGACGTGCAGAAGCTCGAAGACCTCTGCCAGATGGTGCGGAGCACCAGCCTGTGCGGCCTGGGCCAGAACGCGCCCAACCCGGTATTGAGCACGTTGCGCTTTTTCCGGAAGGAATATACGGATCTCCTTCAGGAGGACATCTACGGCGGGCCCAACGGGAACGGCAAAGCCACACCCGCAACGCCGGCCCCTACGGCCTGACCCCGACTATGGAGCTAATGTATGGCTGCTAAAACCTTAACGATTGACGGCAAACACGTCAGCGCCGACGAGAGCGCGACCATCCTGGACGCCGCCACGGAGGCGGGCATCACTATCCCGACCCTCTGCCACCTGGAGGGCGTTTATGATATCGGCGCCTGCCGGCTCTGCTTGGTCGAAGTAACCGGCGTCTCGAAACTGCTGCCCGCCTGCACCACCAAAGTGAGCGAGGGTATGGAGGTCCAGACCAACACCGAGCGGCTGCGTAAATACCGCCGGATGACGCTGGAGTTGCTGTTCACCGAGCGCAACCATGTGTGCGCGGTGTGCGTAGCCAACGGGCATTGCGAGCTGCAAACGCTGGCCTACAGCCAGGGCATGGACCACGTCAGCTACGAGTACTGCTTCCCGAAGTGGGAGGTGGACGATACGCATCCGTTGTTTGGGATGGACCATAACCGGTGCATCCTCTGCAACCGCTGCGTGCGCGTCTGCTGGCATATTGAAGGCGCCGGCACCAAGAACGTCTCCGGCCGCGGCAGCCGCGCCCGCATCATCACCGACCTCAACCAACCCTGGGGCAGCGCCGAGTCGTGCACCAAGTGCGGCAAGTGCGTCATGTCCTGCCCAACCGGCGCACTCTTCACCAAGGGCTGCACGGTCGGCGAGATGGAGCGCGACCGCACCAAACTCGAATTCATCGTCACCGCGCGCGAGAAGAAGCAATGGATTGCCGACTAGTATGGTAGCAAAGCAAGAAACTGAAGCGAAGCAGGACCCCGGCAATCAGCCCGCCCTGCGATTGGCGACCGTATGGCTGGGAGGCTGTTCCGGCTGCCACATGTCTTTCCTGGACCTGGATGAGTTCCTCATCGAACTGGCCGCCAAGGCCGAGCTGGTGTTCAGCCCCGTCATGGACGTGAAGGAATACCCGGAGAACGTGGATATCTGCCTCATTGAAGGCGCGGTCTGCAACCAGGATAACCTCGAAATGATCCGCAAGGTTCGCGCGCGGACCAAAGTGCTCGTCTCGTTCGGCGATTGCGCGGTGACTGCCAATGTGCCTGCCATCCGCAACCAGCTTGGGCTGACCAACGCGGAAAGCGTTCTGCAACGGGCCTACATCGAGTGCGCTCAAAGCAACCCCAGCATACCCAAGGAACCGGGCATCGTCCCGGCGCTCTTGCCGCGGGTCATGCCCCTGCACGAGGTCGTGCATGTGAACTACTTCCTGCCCGGCTGCCCGCCGCCGGCCGACCGCATCAAGGCGCTGCTCGTGCCGTTGCTCGAGGGGGCCGAGCCGAAGCTCGAAGGCCTCCAACTCAAATTTGGATAGTTATGGCTCAACGCATCCTCATAGACCCCGTGACCCGCATCGAGGGCCACGCCAAGATCAGCATTTTCCTGGATGACGCCGGCAATGTGTCCGACGCCGAGTTCCACGTTGTCGAGTTCCGCGGGTTCGAGAAGTTCTGCGAAGGCCGGCCCTACAGCGAGATGCCCGGCATCACGCCCCGCATCTGCGGGATCTGCCCGGTGAGCCATCTGCTGGCCGCCGCCAAGGCAGGCGACGCCATCATGGCGGTCAGCATCCCGCCCGCAGCCGACAAGCTGCGCCGGCTCATGAACCTCGGCCAGATCATCCAGAGCCACGCGCTGAGCTTCTTCCACCTGAGCGCACCGGATTTCCTGCTGGGCTGGGACACACCCCAGGCCAAGCGCAATGTGTTCGGCCTCATTGCCTCCAACGCTGACCTGGCCCGCGCGGGCATCCGGCTCCGCCAGTTCGGCCAGGAGATCATCCAGACCCTGGGCGGCCAGAAGATACATCCTGCCTGGGCTGTGCCCGGCGGCGTTCGCAGCGCCCTTACCGAAGAAGGCCGCACCCGCATCCGCGCGTGGCTGCCGGAAGCCTATGCCACTAGCAAAACCGCCTTGGACCTCTTCAAGAAAGTGCTGGAGTCCCACAAGAAGGAAGTCCAGATCTTTGGCAACTTCCCCTCGCTGTTCATGGGCCTCGTGGACGCGGACGGCGGCTGGGAACACCACGGCGGCAAGCTCCGGTTCACAGACAGCAGCGGCAGCATCATCGCCGACCAGCTCGATCCGCAGAAGTATTACGAGTACATCGGTGAGTCGGTTCAAACCTCCTCCTACCTCAAGTCGCCGTATTATTCGCCGCTGGGCTTCCCTGACGGCATGTATCGCGTCGGACCGCTCGCCCGCCTCAACGTGGCCGAGCAGATGGGCACACCCAAAGCCGATGCGGAGCTGAAGAAGTTCAAGAAGCTCACACGCGGGCGCAACGCGGTGACCTCCTCGTTCCATTATCACTACGCGCGGCTGATCGAAATCCTCACCAGCATCGAGCGCGTCGAAGCCTACATGGATGACCCCGAGTTGATGAGCGAAGACTTGCGCGCGGATGCCGGCATCAACAGCCTGCGCGGCGTGGGCGTGAGCGAAGCCCCGCGCGGCACCCTCTTCCACGATTACACCGTTGACCGGGATGGCCTGCTCAAGAAGGTCAACCTCATCGTCGCCACCGGCCAGAACAACCTGGCGATGAACCAGACCGTCGCCCAGATCGCCCGGTATTACGTGCGCGGCAACAAGATTCAGGAGCCCATGCTCAACCGCGTCGAGCACGGCATCCGCTGCTACGACCCCTGCCTGAGCTGCTCGACGCATGCCATCGGCCAAATGCCGCTGTATATCAGACTAGTAGGCCCCGACGGTGCCGTGCTGGACGAAATCACCCGGGGCTGACGCCTCGGAGGGTATAACTGGGCCGGCTCCCGAACCCTATCCGCCTGGGCCACTGGCCGTGTAAGGAACAGGCGGGAGGGGACGGACGCCCCTTTTCCTCGGCGCCGTGCGCGTCCGCTGGCCCGAAACCCACAGACGACCCCAACCGTTGCGAACCGAAGCCCGGAACGCCAAAAAGATCAGGAAAAGCCCTATTCCTGGTATCTTTGCTCTGGAGCCGTGTCGTGGTGCGATCAAAAGGAGACAGGGCTGTGCGATCAAAAGGAGAATAATGGCCGGGGTGCATTGTCAGGCCCGACGTTATGGGTAGGCTTGGGTTACTCCAGCGGAGGATAGGGCTCTGCGGGGACGCAA
>Ga0326728_10001239_pt1 | contig 91517 bp, 83 predicted proteins | sample MB3enrmetagenome_FD_207602 | JGI IMG/M metagenome (GOLD analysis project Ga0326728, IMG submission 207602) | Lab enriched peat soil microbial communities from McLean, Ithaca, NY, United States - MB31MN | ecosystem: Environmental > Terrestrial > Soil > Wetlands > Peat | place: USA: New York... | reverse complement strand
CGGATTTCACCAAACGCGAGAAGCTGAAGCTGGCGATGAGGCTGGTGCGCAAGATCCAGCCGCCGGGAATCAAAGTGGAAGTCGTGCAGAGGATTCATCAGGCGGACAAAATCGAGTGTCTGGCGCTGGCTGACCCCGCCAACCAGCGCATCCAGGTTCTCGAGGAGCTTCTGGAAAAGGACGTCCCGGAAATCGCCAAAGCCCTCATCGAGGAATACGCGCACATTCAAACCGGCGGCGGGGACATGTCCATGCAGCTACAGAGGGGCCTGATCGAAGTCATTTACGACCTCCTCACACGGAGACGCAAAGTTTCCGTGGAGAACCTGCTAACCGCCTGATCCGCACGCGGCATGTCCACGATCCACGCCCAACACATTGAGGCCGCCCGGCAGGAGTTTTTTGTCCGCGTCCTGAGAGCCCCGTGCTGCAACGTCTTTTTCAAGCCGGCCCGCTGGGAAACCTGGCGGGTGCTGGGCGAAACCGCCGAAGGCGCCCTGCGCATCGCCAAATACCACTTCTACCGGTCAACCCGGATCGAACTCGCCGGAGCCGGGGCGCTAACGGTGACCTAAGAGGCGTATGCAGTTCAAACAACCTGAAGAGGGCCACTGGGTGAGCGACGACGCCATGCAGCTCCATTTCTTCGCGCGGAAGCCGCCAGAGGCGATTGCTGAGCAAACGGCTGGCCCCCCGACAGTTTTTAAGGCCGAGCGCGTGGGACACGATGGCTGCTACGACGCTTACGGGCCAATCAATGTCCCCGTTCAAAACCTTCAACTGCTGGCGGCAGTCCACTTCGGGGAGGTCAGGTTGTGCTGGCCCGGAAACGAAACACGGTGGAGCGGCGATTCCTACCGTTACGGCATCTATCGGGTGTTGAAGGATGATGGAACGTCGGAAGGCCGTTGCATTTTGCTCGTCGAGGTCAACGGCGCTGGCATGTTCTTTTACCACTGGCAGCAAGCGGATTCACTGTGCCTCTGGGAAAACCTGGTGGCGACTCTGCCGCAACCACGGCTGTGGGACCTCATCCACGGCCTGGTCGGCTCGTGGCGCAAGGGTGGCAACAGCGAGCGCGACCGGTTGCACAGACTCATTGTTGCAGGCCGGATCAAACGCCGGAAGGTTCGAGGAAAAGATGCTTGGGAAGTGGAAATGTCCCCGGAAGCGGAGCCAGTCGTATGAGTTCCGATTACGGTCTAGCCCAAAAGCGCCTGCGCAACCAGCCATGAACCTTGATCGGCTCCAAAACGGACAAAGGATTACGGTTCAAGACGCCGCCCTGCGACCGGGCGAAGCGCCACGTTGGACCCGACCGCGCAGCACGCGGGTTTATCTTTTCACGCCTCGTGTTCATCCCAAGGCCGATGTGATCTGTATCAGCGTTGCCGGTTCTGGGGTATTCTCGGCTTCCGAATACCATGCTGATCTGCAGGCGCTGGTGTCTCATAGCAAGCCGACGCGCGTCACGCGGATCCTCGGCATCATCGGGCCTTGGCGCGAGGTCAGGAATCCCGACCAACCTGACCGGCGAATGGCACAGCCGATCCAGACTACATCTCCCAAAGCGCTGCCATGAGCTCATCCGCTGCGTATTTCATCATGGAACCTCATCTGCGAAAGTCGCCGGCGAAACCAGTGCCGGCTGCACCCTCGGGACTGCGTAAGGACCAATTCGCCCGGGCGATGGCAGAAGCAACTCGCCAGGTGACGCAGGCCCTGCGCCTCTACTGCGATTGTTACCGGTACACCGGCTCGACCATTGTGGGAGAGCGTTTGGCGGAAATGGGACTCCCCGATCACATTTGCGCTGCCGCGGAGATAGTGTGCGAGGTGGCAGATGAGCAGGGGATGGATCCCGGCCTTTGTCCCGCCGACGGGTCGGTCAGCCCGGAACACGTGGCTGCTGTTCTGGGCTGGCTGAAGGTGACCGGCGAGAACCTGCCGGAGAAGTGGTTGGGGCGGTTCGCATGGCACGAGGACAAGAAATGGTTCATCCATCCCGAGCACAGGGTCGTGGTGGAGACATCTGGCCTCCCAGTCGAGAGCCCTGAACCCTGCTACTCCTGCAAACGGCCTGAGGGTGATCTGCCGATAGACCCGCCGGCCGGAGCTTCGTTGTTCGCCACCCGCGCCGGTAGCTGCCCGACAGTGTGTGTCATTGGAGATACAGCATACGCCGATCCTGTGAATGTGCTTCCCGAGGCGCATCAGCTGGAGGTTCCGCTTTGCGGCAGGGAGTGGACCAAAATGACAATCGCCGGCGTCCCGATCGAGGTCCGCTCCACAGGTGGCGATGGATTGTTTATGGGCGTCGCAGTGGATACCGGACAAATGATGCGGTTCAACCTCGAAGCCGGGAGGCGGGTCTTCCATTTCCCGCTCGAAGAAGCGGCCATGGTCTGCGGCTAGCCGCGAAGGATCCTTCGCAACGCCGATAAACTTCAGGCGCCTCTTGGCGTCAACCCAACTTTCCAGGCAAGAAACTGCGTTCAGACAACACAGGCAGGCGTGACTTTCGACCAAATAGTTGCGGCCATCCAGAACCGCCGGTTTCTGCCGAGCAAGCCCATCCGGGAAATCCGACCGATCGATCAGGAGCGCAACCCGGGGGTCATCGCCAGCCGGAAATACAACGGGAATTTTGCCACCGCTATCGTGCTGCCGGCGCGCCAGGTGGAATTCTACACCGCGTCCAACCTTCACCTGGCCAGTCTCCACCACAGCCCTTGGTTTGAAGACGGGGACTGGCGCAATGCTTTGAGCGAAACCGAACCCGGGACCATTTTTCTGGGGGAGCTGTTCATCCCCGGCGCCGGCATCGAAGATCTCGGGGCCTTTCAGACGTGGTATTCCTGGCACCGCAACGGAACGGGAGAATCTCCGCGCAAGGCCAAGTTCCTTTCGTTCGACTTGCTCGCTCTGGCCGGGACGTCCGTCAACCAACACCCCTACCAGGAGCGCCATCCGCTGATCCCCGCTGCGATGCGCGTTGCCGCCGCGTCCTACACCAGTCTGGGCCAGGCAGAAGCGGCCGTGGGCGACAGCGAGCGGATTGGCTGTGAAGGGTTCGTCTTCTGGGACGCCGGCGCCGCCTCCCTGTGCAAGATTGGCGGCCGAAACAAAGCCCGGGGGGCGGCCTGGAAGGTGAAGCCCATCCGAAAAGCGACCTTTGCCCTTCGACGCCTCATTAACGCAAACCCCGCCGCCCTGGTGATGGCGCTCGGAGCACACGGCCAGCCTGATTTTCCCTGCGGCAGCGGACTGACGCAAGAGGAACGCCGGCAGCTGGTGGCGGACTTCCACACCGGCAAGACCATCCTGGTGGAGGTGGCCCACTATGGCTACGACGAGAGTGGCCGACCCGAGATGCCGCGGGCTCTGGGTTGGAACAAGGTTTGAGATCTTGCCGATGAGCTTCTACGTCCAGATCACCCAGCGCTGCAACATGACGTGCGAACATTGCGCTTTCAGTTGTGGCGCCCGGGGATCGGACATGTCCGCCGACACCTTCCGGCGCGTGCTGGATCTGGCAGAACAGGAGGCAGCAGCCATCACGATTGGAGGCGGGGAACCGACGCTGCACCCCCTGTTCATGGATTTCCTCTGGTGGACAATCCGCCGGCAGGCGCCCTTGACCTACGAAATGGGCCTGCCCGCCGTGGGCCTCGTCACCAACGGCAGCCAGACGGACATTGCGCTGGAGTTGGCTGCGCTCGCGCGAGTCGGCGTCATCTCTGCCAGCGTGTCCAGGGATGAGTTCCACGATCCGATTGATCGCCGGGTTTATCAGGCGTTCGAATCTTCAAAGGAACCGGGGGACCACCGGCGTATCAACCGGCCCGGCCTGATCGTGCCGGCCGGCCGGGCGAGCAGATGGGGGAATCACCCCTTCAAGCGCTGCGTCTGTGACGGACCTTTCATTGTGCCCAGCGGGGAAATCTATTCCTGCGGCTGCCGGGTGAACCGACTCGGCCGCGCAACCGACGATGAAGCGCATCTACCCATCGAGTGGCGAGATCTTCCCTGTCCCAACGAAAAGGCACTGACGGTCCCCAGGTCTGAGAAGAACCTCCTGCCAGCCTGACCACGCGAAGGTCTGGCCACCCTTCGATTGCTGCCGTGAAATTGATGTTCGGCCCGGCTCCAGGGAACTGGATTTGGTCCAGAAGGCTTCGCCCAGAACTTCCCAAGGACTGTGAGAACATCGAGGTGCTCTCCCAGCTCATTTGAAAGCGAACGATACCATAGACACCCCCCGGAACCCTTAGAATGAATCGTGAAAAAGATACTGCTGATCGAAGACACCCAGATACTGAGGGAGCTATTTAAGCTGATTTTGTCCAGGGAGTTCTGTGTCGTCGCCGCAGCCACCGGCCAGGAAGCCCTTGACGCGCTGCGCGACCAGACATTCGACCTCGTCTTGAGCGACTTCCATCTCCCCGACATGACCGGCGCCGATGTGTATTACTTGCAGGGAGGCGACCGGCCGGCCTACGCCGCCTTGTCCGCATCCGACTCCGAACCCGAGTTCCAGGCTTGGGTCCAACGCGAAGGCATCCCCTATTTGACGAAGCCCTGTCCATCAGCGCCTTTGATGAGCTTTTTGCGTGAGCAACTCTCCAAAGTCAGAGTTCGCGCCGCGCCAGTTCCCGCGTGAAATCCATTCGCGCTCGAGCAAAACCCCAGGACAACCACCCAACCTGAACATCCGCAAAATCATCTCGGGAGGGCAGACCGGCGCCGACCGAGCCGGACTGGATTTTGGTCTCGCCAACCTCATTCCAATTGGTGGTTGGTGTCCCAAAGGTCGCCGCGCCGAAGACGGTGTTGTGCCCGCGCGCTATCCACTGACGGAACACCCGGCGTACTCGTATCAACCGCGCACCATTCAGAACGTACAGGAGGCCGGCTTCACGGTGATTTTTGCCCGAGCGCCGCTGAGCCCAGGCAGTCGGTTCACACTGAATCAATGTCAAAGGCTGGGAAAGCGGCACGTCTGGCTTCGCAACTTCCCCGATGCCGAGGCTGACGCAAAGCTCCTGCGCGTCGCGCTGCAGATGTTCGATGGAGTTCTAAATGTCGCCGGCAGCCGCGAAAGCAAGTGCCCCGGGATTCACCAGCACGTGCTGCGAGTCCTCCAGCTCGCCATAGAGCGACCCGCACCCCAGCCGAAACCGTCCCGCGCTTTAGCAGCTCCTTCCTGATCAACAACGACTGCCAAGACTAATTTCGGCTCGGCGAATCTTTGGGCGCGACAATATGAAGGCGCAGCCCGGCATCGGCCACACGCGATAAGCTCTCGATCACTTCCTCGTAGGTATCTCCCAGAGCCCAAGGATATGCGACCACCATCTCCGTAACTCCTTTGGCCTTGAGGTCAGCGCACATTTGGACGAAGTCGGCAAATTTCTTTTCGTAGCCGGGCGGGGTGTGGTGGTTCATGGGTCAACTCTTTCGTTTCGACTGCGCAGGATGTTCCGTCTGGCGCGACGGGCGGTCTGGAGTTGGCCCAAGAAGCCATGTTCCGGAGCCTCCGTGCTGCGGATGTCGCCTTCTGCGGCGCGCGCCCAGGGCCTGCCAGCCACAATTATCAGCCAGCATATCCACTTCAGCCCGATCTTCTTCGGAACGCATGGGCGCGAGCATAATCTCGCGCTCCCAGAGCGCAAGAATTCAGTGCGTTTGAGGCATTTGGCACACGCGCCCTTGCCAAGCTGCGACGGTTGCGAGGGGCGGGTCTCCAACTCCGCAGAACCGCGGCCGCAGAAGGGCTGCGCCCAGAACACAAGAAAAGCATACAGGCATGAACCGAAACCGAAAGCGAAGCAGCCGTGAGTTGATGACGGCGGCGGCATCAGTCAACCAATGACTGATCGCTCAGTTCTCGCGCAAGTCGAGAGGCCCCCGTCACCAGCTCATGGAGCTGAGCATCCGCCTGGGCCTGGTGCAAGGAACCATCTCGCAGAATCCGGGGTCGTGGACCGCCGTCGTCCGCTTTCACGGGATGCTTCAAGAGGGTTGAGACCCTTACCGGGCCCTGACCATTTGCCAAAGCGATCCGTTTCCATGAGCGCCATTCATTGCAGCAAGTGCCGCCAAGAGTTGCCGGAAGAATTGCTTTCTCTCCTTGCGCAGGGGCCAGTTCCACCCGCATGCGGCTCAAAACCCGACGGGACAGCCACGGCCATCCGGCTCTGTCCCTTGTGCGAAGACTGCTTCAGGCGGTGGAGCGCCGAAGGTCTTCCCCGCTTCCTGGCGAATCGGCCCTCCGTCGCCGCCGATCGTTCGTTCATCGAAGGAATTTCGATCCTCGGCGCGGGGCACCCAGGGGTCTGAAGCAGCTGACGCTTGAGACAGGAAACAAACAGCGCATGAAAAGAACTCTAGTCGCAGTCGCTCTCGTCCTCGCAATTCTCTACGGTCTGAAGGCCTTCACGCGGGCGGTCGCCCGGCCCCTCGAACGCGCCCCGCTGAAATGCGCCAAAGCTCAAGACTCGACTGACTTGATGCCCTGCGCCATGAAACTGCTGAATGGGGGTTCCCTCGAGGAGGTCGCGGCCGAGCTGATGAAGCAGGGCGACACCATGGCCGCCGCCCCAGCCGACAAGACGGCTCCACCAACCTGCCCACTGCAACCCGAGCCGGGGGTTCTGCAGAAAGCCTGGGCGCAGGTGAAAGCCTTGCGGTCCGCAAACGCTCTGCATCTGCGAAGCATCATCACCGGGCCAAAGCCGCTGATCATCGTCAACCGCGTTACACTCGCCCCTGGTGAAGAGGCCAGCATCCCGCTGGTGGGACATAGCGTGACCGTCCGTTGCCTGCACGTCACTGCGCAGTCGGCACGGATTTCAGTCAACGGCAAACTCGACACCCTTTATCTGGCTCCCGAACACGGAGCAAAACCGTGATCGGCTTTCGCTCCCTTGGCAGTGGGCTCGCCGCTGACGAGCGCCGAAACGCGAGACCGCCCGTGGAGAAATTTCAGGTTGCCGCTGGCGGCATTACTACCGGGGACAGCCGATGGAGGCCTGGCGGGCAAGAGGCTGCCCCAACGAAATTAAAATGGCGTGAACGTGAATGATTCAGACCTCCTGCTGGCAGGCCTCGGCCTGGTCATCGGGTATATCACCACTTTTCCCTTGGAATTGCGCCATCGCCGCCTGTTCCACCTGGCGCTCGTCCCGGTGCTGCTGGTCGGGATGCGCCAGTTGATCCCGGACGGCCGGGATTTGGCAACCAACCTCGCCGGGTTCACTGGATTCCTTGTTCCCATGCTCCTCCTGGCGGTGCTGCTGGCCCCGAGTGCGGGCTGGATCGTCAGCGGGGCTCTGGTGAGCGTTCTTGAAAACCCGGATCACGGACCGGCGCACGCCCTGGAGCTGCACCAGGTTCGCCGGCGCATCAGCAGCGGGCTGCACGAAGAAGCCTATAAGCTCCTTGCCCGCAACCTGCGCAGCGCCCAGCCGACCTACGAGGCCCTGTATCTGAAAGCCGCGTTGGAGCAAGAGATGGGAATGATCGCCCGCGCTCGACGCACGGTGCGACAGATGGGCAAGTTTGCCATCCACGACGCGCAAAAGCAGTTCGCCGCTGCGGAACTTTCCTCTCTGGCAGCTCTTCCGCGGGCTCCCAAAATCCACTGAGGTCGAGGAGACAAACCCAGCCCTCGGCTGCCTCCCGACGGGGTCCTCAAACGGGAATCGCCCGCCAACGAACCTGGCTGGAAGGGCTTCGCCCAAAAGCAAAACTCAGCATGACTGCAAAACTTTCTCCTCTGCGAAAAATCGCCTCCGACGCCCTGAATCTCTTCAACCCGCCGCGTGCAGGGAGTCGACCTGCGAGCGGGACTTTCAGGACGTCACCGAGCTGCTGGAATCCTTGACCCGGAGCAACCCCGATTTGGCGGCCCAGCTTGACCCGACAGCCCTGGCGCGCGTCTTGGAGCAAACCCAAGGCGGCAAGACCTTGGAGCAGGCCATCGAAGAAATCTGCGTCTGTGCCTGAAGACAGCCGAACACAATGAGGATTCGTCTAAAGGTCAGTTGCATAAACCTGTGACTTCAGAAGAACGAAATTGGGCAGTCGTTTTGTGCACTTTATGTCTACAGGCAAATAAGCCGGCTACTGTAATTTCGGGAAAGGGTTGGGGTGCGAAGTCGATAAATTCCTGAATTCTCTTCATCCTCCTGCCCCACAGTCTGGGGGGTTCGTTGTCCAGACCAAGGTTCGTTTTCCGTCGCCCCAATCGCCTCCGCATTTTGCCGTGCTGACCAAATCCGGCTAATTCAGAGTTTAGCGACCCCCACGGGTGGCGCTCGCGGACTTACTTCGGTTCAGAAAAAATTTGCACGAGGGAGATTTGCGGACGACGGTGAATCCCTGGACTTAAGCGTTAACCGAAGAGGCAGTCATGGATGTTGAACCGAATGCCATAGCGAAGTTTCAAGGGATTAAACGGTTCGTGGTGCTGATGTTGGAAAACCGTTCTTTCGATCATTTGTTTGGTTATCTGAAGGCCGTCAATTCCAAAGTAATGGGTTTGACCGGCAGTGAGTTCAACCAGAAAGATCCAAATGCACCGGCCGATCCGGCCATCAAAGTTGGCCGCGCTTCCTCCTTCGTGATGACGTTCGATCCCGGTCACGAGTATTATGATGTTAAAATCCAGCTTTATGGGCCGCTACCGGGCACGGACCCCGGGCTGCCGCCGATCGCGAACCCTGCGCGCGACCCGGCGCCGATGACGGGATTCATCGCCAGTGCAACCCAGGCGGTGGACTTTAGCGGAGACGAAGACCTGGTGATGGAATGTTTTCAGCCCGATCAATTGCCGGTTCTCACCACCCTGGCGGCCGAGTTTGCGTTGTTTAATTTCTGGTATTCATCGCTCCCCGGCCCCACGTGGCCGAACCGATTCTTCGTCCACGCGGCAACCTCGGGAGGACTCACGGACAGCCCATCCACCAACCAGATTGTGGCGGGCTTTTCTTTCCAGAATGGCGCGATCTATGAACGGCTGAAAAACGCCGGCAAAGTTTGGTGTATTTATCACGATGGACTGCCTCAGACGGCAGGGATTTCCAGCCTGCGCGCTGAGTATGTCGATCCTTTCACGGAAAGGTTCAAGGCAATGGAGAACTTCTTTGACGATGTCAAAAGCGGGGCCTTGGCCGACTACAGTTTTATCGAGCCTCGTTACGATACCGGGAACAACTATTTGAACGGCACCTCCATGCATCCCTTGAACGACATCCGGAAAGGAGAGGCGCTGGTGAAACAGGTCTATGAGGCGCTCCGCAATTCTCCGTATTGGAGCGATACCATGCTCATTATCACCTTTGACGAGCACGGGGGGTTCTACGATCATCAATCGCCCCCGGCAACCGTCCCGACCGGGGACGACTCCAAATACGCCAACCCTAACTACTCCTTCCTTTTCGATCGATTGGGTGTGCGCGTGCCCGGCATTGTGGTTTCGGCATATACCGGGAAGGGCACAATCATCGGAGATGATCCGGGCGACGCCAGCACCGTTTTCGACCATAGCTCGGTCTTGGCGACGGTAGAAAAGCGGTTTGGTCTGGAGCCCCTGACGAACCGGGATCGGGCGGCGAATACCCTGGAGGTCGCGATTAACCTGGCAACGCCTCGTTTATTGCCGACGGAAGCGATGACTGCACTGCCTGATCCTGCCGCCGATGCAGTCGTAGCCGGAGCCGCCGATCCGACAAATATCTTTGCGGCGGACGCTCAGGCTCCGCTTTCCGCAAACCAAAAGACGATGGCTGCTTTGGCCCTGGCGTGCGATCTGCAGATTACTCCATCCGATTATCACGCTGCCCTCATTAGCAATCACCAGAAAATCGTAGAAGAAAAAGACGCCGCCGATTATATCCAAAAAGTGGAGGGAAAGATTGCTGCGCTGCGCCAAGCCCCTCCGGACCAGTGACCTGTGGCTGGAAGATGCTGTAGTTGAGCTGCTTGCATATCTTTTCGATAAGACAAAGTTGGCCAGTGGTTTCTTACATCCCACATTTCCGGCCGCATACACGGGCTGTTGTACTTTCGGGAGCGGGTTTGCGGTGAGGTGGGAAGGCAAGCAGGAACCAAGGCGCAATTGGCCTAGTTACTCAACCGGGCCGCAGGTAACCTCCCTCCAGCCGGTGGCTTCGCCAAATGCGGCCGTGGACGACGAACACAGCGTGATCCTATGAAATGCCCACGATGCGGAAGCCAGATGACCATCGGCGAAAGGGAGACCCAGTACGAATGCCGATGCGGCAAGACAATCCCTGCCAGTGAAGCCGGGCACATCCGAGCGGTACGCCCGGTGGAAGACGGCGGCGAGATTCAGCCCTATCCATACGGCAGTATGGAAGCACGCCCGTATAACTTTTAGGCCCCCCGGCAGGATTCACAGGACCGCCCACGACAAATCCCAGAAGGCGAAACCGCTCAGGCCGCGTGGCCATCCTGACCACAATGAACCTTCGCCCTGCCGGTGGCACCCTCAGGCCGGGTGGCCATACACTTGCACGATGAACCTTCGCCGGGGCTGTCGCCCCGTGATTTCGACCGCCTCGCGGCGGCGCCGTAGTCGCACGCCTCCCCGTCGCCTCTCCCGCCACGTCCGCGCTACCTCTGGTGGCCGCCCTCGGGTAACCGGTCAGCCCCGTCCGGGTTCCCTCGGGACTCCGCCCCCTGATATTCCCGTCGGCCTGAGCCCCCTCCTCGCCAGATGGCCCGAGGGGCACCTGACCGGCCCCGGTCGGTTCCCGGTGGGAGCCTGTTGGGACTGGCAGCGATCTTCTCGGGGGCTCCGACCAACTCTGCCCAGACCGGCGGATCCGGCCCCCGGAGCTGACCGCATCCGCCGGCTCTGGCCGCCAGCGGGGGAATCCTGTCCGGTCTCGAGGAAAGCCCCGCCGCCAACCTCCACCCGCCCACCGCCGTAGGGATCCCGAACGGAACCTGTCGGGTTACTCGCAGGGTTCCCCATTTGGCACTGGCAGGGATGCCGCAAGAACATTCTTCCAATCCTGCCGCATTCGGGCCGGCAACGGCGAGCTGCGCTGAAGAAAGATGATTGCCAAGCAACCGGCCTGGCAAAATGCGCGTGATTGAAGTAACCACGCCGCCTGCCGTGCGGAAAACAGCCAAGAGAGTTATTGAGAAGTCTTGAGTCAAAGAGTAAATTTTGGCCGGACATAATGGGTTGAGTGTATGTTGAGCACGGACCAGAAAGAGCGGATACGGCTTTACAGCCCCAGCGAGCGGAGCCGGCTGAAGGCCGAACGCCGGCGCGCCGATGCCACGGAAGTCGCTGGCGGAAGAGCCACAGAAGTCCAGGAAAGAAACCGTGCCCTTCCGCACGCATCGCAGATTGTGTTCTCCGACCGGGAAGAGCCCTTGCCCACAGAATGAACACGCCTCGCAGCCTGCATGAAATCCAGCCTGTTCTCCGGGCTCTGGCCCAGACCAGCGCGGTGATTATTGGCGGGCAAGCGGTTAACCTGTGGGCCGAGCATTATCAAAAAGACTCCGCCCCTTGGAACGAACTCCGGCCTTACACCAGCTTTGATCTCGACGTTCTGGGGAACCGCACCGATGTGCTAAAGTGTAGTCAGTCGCTCAACGCCACCCCCTTCTTTCCGGGCCCGGACGAAAGCACCGCAAACTCCGGCAAAATCATCACCCAAGTCGGCAACTCGGACTTTGAAATCGACTTTCTCCATAGTCCAAAGGGGCTTGCGCCGGCGGAAATAACCGAACTGGCCCGGGCCATCACCTTTGAGAGCATCACCCTCCGGATCCTCCACCCCATCCACTGCGTGGAGAGCAAAACCGTCAATCTGGCGACCCTGCCCCAGAATACCGGAGAGCGACAAGACCTGAAGCACCTTCGCTTGTCTATCGCCATTTTGCGGGAATACCTGACCGAATTAACCGTCCAAAGGAGCCACGACAACCTGCTCTTGCGCTGGGCACATCGCATACGCACGGATGCCAACCACGAACTGGGCCTGCAGGCCACGATAAGACACGGCATCAATTTCCAGGACGCCATCCCCGCAGACCTCTGGAGAGAGTATCCAGGCGCCCTGGCAGACTTCGTAAACGGCGAGTGGCAGAAATGGGCGGACGAGATTGCCGAAAAGACATCCGATCTTCGCGATCTGGATGCCTGGGTCAAATCCCTCAAAGACAAATCTGCGGGTCTGGCTTCTGAATAAATATCTGTGGGCGGCACCAGACTGGCACTCCGAGCAGTGCCGAACGGAGCCCGTTGAGTTGTCCGCGGGGTTTCCCATCGGGCCCCGGCAGGGATGGCCGCCGCTCCGGACGTGATTCCGGGGGCATCGTGCGGGCCCGAAATCGACTTCGTCCAAAACCCCTCGGCAGGGGCTTCCGACATGAAACGCTCTCTGGCCATCGAAGAACTGGGCACGAGTTTTCAGGTCGAGGAGCGTGTGCCGCTGGTCCGCTTGAAGGGCCATTGGCTCAAAGCGGCCGGCTTCACCGCTGGCAAGCGCGTCACGGTGACCTGCCTTTCACCGGGCGTCATGGAGTTGCGCGCGGAGACACTATCCGCAACGCTGAACCTGATCCTGGGCGGGGCGCCCGAGGGGAAGCCTGACCTGCCCCGCGCGGTTCCTGAAGGGAGCCGCACCGGAGAGCGCGGTCTTGCCGAGGCGCCGACCGGCTCTGCCCAACCGGCTGGACCTGCCCCCGGACTAGACTGTGCCCGCTGGCTCCAGGCTGGCAGCCTGGGCGGTTCCGAACGGAACCCGCTGGGTTATTCGCGGGGTTTACCCATCGGCAGTTCGATTCCGGCGGGACGCTGACCTCCCCGAGGGGACGCACGCGGCAACCCTGCCGGTGCCGAAGCTAAGTCGCCCGTCCCCGGACTTCCTCGCCAAACCGCGAATCAACCAAGACTCACCTGGAACTCGCCCGGCAGTGTCTGACCCTGGCGGGCACCCCCTTCACGGAGGAAGCCCTGACGGGAAACTGGACCAAGCTCCGCATCCAGAACTCACCCGGCCTGAACAAGCGGCCTGAACAAGCGACTTGCGGTTTGCCGGATGGAAAAGTAATGTGATTGCAGTTATGCGTTTCGGAAAGGCCAAGCCAGAACAGATGTCATCCGTGTCCGTCACTGTGCGGATACCGGCGGCCATTGCTCCCCGGTTTGGCGCGGACTCGGAAAGTATTGCCCGCCGGGAGCAAGCCACCCTCGAAGGCTACCGTTCGAATCAGCTCTCGCGTGGCCAAGTTGCAGAGATGCTCGGCTTGGATTGGGCCGGCACCGAGGAATTCCTCGCCAGCCACCACTGCGACCGCCACTACGACATCCACGATCTCGTAGAAGACCGCCGCAATCTGGACCGGATTCTTGGTCCGGCATGACACTGGTCGTTTCGGATGCTTCGCCGGTTCATTACCTCGTTCTGATCGGGGCCGTTGACATCCTGCCCAGGCTCTTTTCCAAGGTCGTCATTCCGGAACACGTCAGTCGGGAACTGCAGAGTCCAAAGAGGCCGCCATTGGTCCGCAAGTCCGCCGGCAGGGTCCGGCTATTTCCTCCCTTCCTTCGGAAAGCCAGTTGGCTTCTCCCCCGGGCGTCCTGCTTGGCACCCGTGGGACTGCCGGCCGGCCGGGTTGGCAGGTCCCTCACCGGCAGTCGATCCGCGAGTGGGGTCGAAAAGACTGCGTCCAAAATCCCGCGCCAGTCACAACCGTATGAGCAAGGCAATGTCAGCAAAGCCCGGCGACGTCCTCACCAAGGTCGCGATCCGGGTGGTATTCGACCCCTATTTCGAGCGCGTCATCATCGGCAGCCACCTGGAACGCCTCCCCCGCGAGAACCGGCAGGCGCCGATCACCTACCGTGTGAAGGCGGCGCTGCCCCCGCCGGAGGTGTATCGCGAACTGCGGAACCAGCGCTTCACCACCACGCTGGAGGACCTCGTCTCGGCCGCCCAAGGCGAAGTCGAGTCTCTTGGCGGCGAACTGCGCGACTGGCACGGCAACCTGCCCGAGGGGATCAACAGCTCGGACAAAGCCAGCGAGATCGACGAGGCGGCCAGCACGCTCGAGAACATCAGTTTCCCAGAGGTCCCGGACGCCCTCGGCCAGATCCAGGTGATGCACCTGCCCGCCTTGGAGCAGGACTCACGGCCCAAACGCAGCGCCGAGGTCGTCAGCATGCTGGACGACGCCATCGGCTCCCTGAACTCCAAGGCGGATGACCTGAGGCAGGCCATCGAGGCTGCCCAGAAGGCGGAAGGAGGGGCACCTGAGGCGGCTTCGGCCGACCCGAACAAGGAGGAGGAGTCTGACCCGCAGGAGATGATTGAGGAGATCGAGTCCCTCGTGAGCGAGCTGGAGAACGTCAAGGGGGAGATCGAGAACGTCACTTACCCCAGCATGATGTAGGCTCAAAGCCTGCCAGATGACCGAACCGGGTTTCATGCGGAATCCATCAGACCCCCTCAGATAGCCGAAGGGCCGCCGGCCGGAACCCCGGAGGCCGCCCGCACACCCGGCTTCGCCAAAAGAAGCCGGAAGCGGGAGAGACCTGACCGAACCCGCCAGATGGCCGAAGACAGCCGCTGCCCCGGGAGGTGATTCCCGAAGAATCCACAGGGCATCTCGGCATTGTCGGGCGGGGACCGATGGGGTGCAATGCGGGAACCGCGTGAGGGCGATGCGGGTGACGGCAGCGGACGACACGCTCTTGTGGTGTCCCCTTCGGTTGAGAGTTGGAACATGTGACACCCGGTAGAAGTGCAAGAAGGGGTTTCATGCGGTTTTTTAGCGGGGTCATGGGGGACCTTTTGTGACCTGCGCATACCACATTAAGCCCGTTTTTGTGACGTGCTGGCCGAAAACGCGCTTTTCTGGTGACCTGCGGATGGGTTAGCAACCGGTTGTTACGTGTAGCATGGGGGAGCTTTTGTGACCTACCACCTGAAAACGCCCTATAATGGTGACATGACCGAAGGCGACGACGACGAGAAACAGTTTGAGAAGACCCTCCTGGAGGCAGGCAAGCCAGCCGCGGGCGCGGTGATCGAGGCCGGCGTCAAAGAGTCGCCGAGCGGGTCCGCCATGGCGCCTGAGGGTGGCGGCACGGAGGAGGAATCCGATACTGAGGAGCCTGGTGTTGATCCAATCCAAACGCTGTTGAACCGGCGTTACCCCAGACTTGCTCTACACCGGGACACCTTGCGTCTGCTCCAGCGAGTGGAGTGGATGAACCGCAACCAGGGGGTCAACGACTTCTGCAATGACGCGATCCGGTACGTGATACTGGCGCGTGAGGCGGGAACCACCAGCTTCAACGACCTGCAGGCCGTGTCGGCCGCCATCGACGCCAGGCTCGATGAGCTGAGCGTAATCCTGCTCCGCCTCCACCAGGCGGCCGGGGACCTCTCCATCATCGTCGAGCACCAGAAGCTCATCGGCGCTTATGGTGAGCGCCTTAGGAAAGCTGCCATAACCGGCGCGTAATCAACCAAGGCATTCATGGACGACCTCCTGACGTTGGCAATCGGCAAACTCGCTGACCATTATCAGGTTAGTGAGGATTACCTGAAAAGAGCGCTGCTGCTTCGGGCCGTGGCCGAGTTGAACGCGGTCACGGACCGCAGCAAGCCGGCCACGCCCGAGCAACTTGAGGTCATCCTCACGAACCTGAACAGGCAACTGAACGAGGTGCTGGAAGGCTTTCGGCGTCAAATCGTCGAGGCGGACCACGCTGTCCAGAGCGCCCACATCGCCATCACGGTCGTTGAAAGGGTGGCAGGGGTGCTCCGTGGCCAGATGGCAGGTGTGCCTCTCCAAGCGACTGGTTCACGGTGATCCTCAAGCGCACCAAGTCTCTCAGGCAGCCCTCCAAAGCCATGGAATGGGTGAGGGATTACTTGGATGAGGCCGCCAAACACAAGGGGCAGGATGTGAGCCAGCTGGGGCTCGGTATCGGGAAGGAATACCACTGCTCGCGTCCGCCCGGCCTGCTCACAGCCCATGGCTATATCCGCCGGCAGGTGGACGAGATCCGGCAGCAAACGTTTCCTGAGACGGGCGATGCCTCCGGGACCATGAAGAACAACCGAGCCGTCCAAGAGTTCGTCCGGCGGCATTGCCGGTCGCAACGGGAAAAGGGAAGGAAGATCATGGCGCTCCGTTTGATAGCCAGCCTGGACCCGGACAAGGTGGAAGCGATGGTGCGCTACCCCGTTGACCTGGACCGGATTTTGGTCTCGGCAATCGAAGGCACCCTGATCAAGGTGGCTGCGAAGTATTACCCGGGGGACGAGTTGGGGTACGTCGTCGGGATCCATCACGACGCCCTGGACCGATGGAGCCGGCCCCATCTTCACGGGCATGTCTTGCTCCTGCCGCAGACCCGAAATGGGCTCCGAGTCAGCATGAGCAACCATACCTGTCCCGGTCGGGACGGAAAGTTCGTAAAGATGCTCTGGGGGGCCCGGGAGCAGTTCTGCGAAATCGCTTTGAACCTCCTGGAGGCAGCGGCCCCCGCTCGCTACCGGGGGTTTGCCACCCAGGAATGGGACGACCTGGCCAAGGAAATCAGCATGAAGACCGCCGAGACGGTCGCCGCGGGCAGGCGGATGACCCCGGAAAAAACCCGGCAATACGCCCTCAACACGTTCATGTTTTACGTCAGGAAGACCAACGCGGCATGGTTGCGGCGGCGCCTCGACAAGCTGAAGGAGAGAATCCAGCGGTTGTCAGAGGCCAAGCGGGAGAGCCTGATCTCCGAGCTCCAGTTCATCTATGAGGGGATTGAAAGCCGCATAGCCCGCGCGGGTTTCGAGGAGCGGCGCCAACTCATCCAGGGCATCCTCCCCGCGTTCCAGGCGGAGCGGGTGAGGTGTGAGACGAGCGATTGCCGCATGGATGTGACCCGCACCTGCCTCGTCCGATGGAAGACGGCGGGTAACCGCAGGGGGCTCATCGAACGATTGATGCAGCAGGTCGACGACCGCCGGATGGCTTCGCGAATGAGCATGCTGGCGGAGATGGCGCTGATGGATCTGCACTTTGCGGCAGCCGGCCTGGCACCCAATCCGCCCGGCTGGATCCAGCGGTTGGAACTGTGCGCCGAAAACGATAGGCTCCCCAACAGGGAAATGTTGGACCGCAAAGGAATGGAGACCACAGTGGAGGTTCCGTTGCCGGAGATGGAGGCCCCGGCTCCAGACCCGCACGCCCTCGCCCCGGCCCAATTGCCGGCGGCACCCGCCAACGCGCCGCCCCTCCCCCCGCCAGGCCCGGACGCACTCTGGTTGGGGCGGTAGCCGACAAGGAGGGCAACCAAATGCATGGAAGCTCACTGCCTGACGACCGTGCACACGTCACCTTGTCCATGGACGGGAACTGAAAAAAGCGCTATCTCAGGTCAGAACCATCTTCGATGACAACGGAACGTGTTCCGGGTTTCGCGCCAGTCACCTCCGCGCGCTATCGTGGGTCAGGCTGATTCAAACCGGCAGGAGCCCAGAGAAGCACCCAGGTGTCGGCGGTTTTTCAGTTGATAATTCACCGAGGCTTTGGCTGGGATTCGCGGATTATGATTTGTAACCAGTCACCTCCCCAACAAAACCGTGTCCTTCAAGCTGAGTATTTCAGCTTCGACGCGAGGGTCGTAATGGATCCAGGACCGAGGAACCATTTCACCCCCAGCAGCATGCTCTCCTGCCCAGCAAGGCTCTTCACAGGCCAAACATCTGAGGGCGCGTTGAGTTCGGGCACTGGCGAGACTGCAACCGTGCTCCCCAAATTGCGAATCTGCAAATCCACGAAAGGGAATTCAGTATCCCGACCCCTGAGGTTTCCGCCTATTTCAATCAAGGGAATTTGCCAAACTGCAATCCAAGGCGCCGCGGTGGCAGTTGGTCTGGGCGAGTTGAACGAATTATGAATGGCGCGCGGACGAAAGCGGTTTGATTTCCGCGCGAAGCCGGTGGAGGGGTAGCCTGCTCTGCGTAAAGGGTATTTCCAGACTTGCAGCCGGGTCGGGGAGGTTCTAGTAATTGAGGCTGGCATGGGCGAGACGAACGACGAGCTTGTTGAGAAGACGCGCGCAGCGTTTCGCGCTCTCAGCGGGGAGCAGCGAGGGTTCATTTTCCGACGGGCCGCTTCAAGGGAGCACAAGCACCATGGTTTCAGGAACCTATTTGATCGCCTGGATATCAAGGGGTTTAGCCGTCCGCAATTTGTTCAGGGCTGGCTGGGCCAGTTCCCGCAGCATAGGATCGAAACGTTCCTGCTGAGTCCCGAGGGCGAAGGGTTGTTCATGTGGCTCCTGAAGGAGTTCTTCGTGCACTCGTACCGGGAGATGAACGACCGGTTTCTGGAGTTGAGCGGCAGGGGCGAGGCGGACATTACGGTCGGGGTGGCCGAGAAATCCATCCAACAGGTGAAGCAGGAGATGGCAGGTGATCCGTTCCTGTTTTTGTATGAGGCGGCGCTGCGCTGGATAGTGTTCGCGAACCTCGGGGAGGAAGTTGAGAAAGAGAGCGGGGAGGGGGCCGAGGCGGAAGCGGAAGCCGGAGAGGCCACATTGGTGAAGGCCGAGGAGAAGGGTGGCGACCGGGCAGCGATAGGGTTGCATGAAGTTCCGGAAAAAACCGCGGTGGTGGCTGTCGAGGAGCTTAGTCCTACGGAGCCGGTGCGGGGAAAGGAGCCCTCGAGCGCGGAGGCGGGCGCAGAGCTCCCTGCGAAGCGGAGTAAAGATGAGAAGGCGGCGGTGGCCGTGGTGGCAAGGGATGTTAGTGGCTTTGGCGCGATCCTGTCGGAAGTGGAACGTCTGACGAAGCAAGCTGCGGAATTGCGAGTGGGCGAGCTTGAGGCTGTGGCGACGGAATTGAGGCGGGCGCTGGATCGACTTCCGGAGCTGGATGTGCAGTTGAAAGGGGCAGCAGGCCGTGTGCAGAAGAAGCTGGCGTTTTTGGGAAAGGTGCCCTGGTTGAGTGGGTTTCGGCCGTCGGAGCCAGTAAGTGCCCAGCGGGAGGCGCTCGTCGGTAATGAGTTGGATCGGCTGCAACAACTCGATTCGAGGCTTGCGCGGTTATTGCAGATGGTGGAGCGGATGACTGAATTGGAGGGGCGGGTCGAGGAGCCGTTGCCCGAGTGGGAGGCGCCAGGGGGAGACGGTACTCAAGGGGTGATTGATGCGTGCGAGCGGCGGATCGCGGATATCACGGGACGCATCGAGGCGGCAGCCGCGGTGGAGAAGACGTTAATTGACTTCGTTGATGCCTTTGCAACGACGGATGAGAATACAGGCCCACACCTTTTAGAGAATGTTAGTGGGCCAGAGTTCCGGGAAATTGCGTTGGGAATGCTGAAGCGACCGTCCAAGGCTGACGCGTCTGCGGCCGTGGGGCGGCTGCGTGGCCGGGTGGACCTTGCGGGGCTGATTCTGGCACATATTTGGGCTAAGGATGGAGTCCAGGCGGTTGGGCTGGCACGGGACGCGGCGGGGGTGGGTGGCTTGGTTGGCGTGCGTGCGGAGGCTGCGAAATTTGTTGGTTTTTTGAGTTATGGGCAGATCCGCGAATTGGTGGAAGGAGTCCCGGAGTGGGCACCCAGCGTCGCGGAGCTTCTGTTCGGGTGCGCCGTGGGAAGGAACAGGCTGGACTTGTTGGAATACCTTGGGCCAATCCTTGACCTCCAGCGGGTTCACGCGGTTTGCACGGCGTTTTACCGCGTGGTGATTGCGGGGTATCATCGTGGCCAGCTTGGTACGGCTCGGTCGTGGCTAGAGGGGGACTCGATTGCGCGAGCGGCTGCGGACGCAGGGAGGGCAGCGACGCGACAACGACAGGAGCTTCTCGACTACATCCACAAGACGCCGGGGATGACGGGGAACTACCACCGTATGAGGGTCTTTGGGCGGAGCAAGTACCTCAGACCGTTGGAACAGAGCATCGGGGCGGGGGACGCTGCCGCGGCGGTGCGACAGTGGGAATCGTTTGGGGGGCTAGACCGGATGGTGGATGAATGCACGATGGCCGCGGAGGGCCCCCATGCGCCCGACCAATCGCACTTTCAGCAGGCCCGGCGGTATCTCTCGATTTTCGAGGACAGGTTAACGGGATGGCATAAGGCTGTCGCGGGTGCCCAAGTGCCGGCGGGAGCGATCCGCCCGCTGCGGGATGCGGCGCTTGCACTTCGGCGGGAAGCGGCGCGCGGGCAGGGGGCAAGCCCTTGTTGTCGGTCGTTGCTTGAACTGCTTGAGGCCCTGGCGAAGGGAGGTGAGGACTCGAGTATTCCGGCGGGGGATTTCGGGGAGCGGTGCAATGCGGATGGGCGGGTCCATGTGGACCCAGACGCGACGCCTGCCCTGGTGACTCCGTTCATGCGGCGAAGCTGGCCGGCGACAGTGGCAGAGGAGTGTGTGTCGCTCGGGGACCTACTTCACGATTGGTTGCGATCGGGAATCCAGGGGGAGACGGAACCAGCGGGGGAGGTTGTGGTCCGGACCTACGTGCGGCAGGGTCAAATCGAAGCGGCGCGGCGCATGAGCGAGCGGAAGCCAGAATGGGCGCAAGCGTTCGCGGCGGAGCTTGAGGTTCTGAGGGCTTCGTTCCGAGAGAAGCATGCTGAGTTGCTGGTGGAGGCCGGAGCGGCGCGCGAGGCGGACCGAGATATTTCTGAGTGTCTGGTGGAGGTGGAGAATGCCCTGGCCAACGCCAGACTTGGCGAGGCGGGGGAATGGATTGATTACCTTGGGGGATTGCTTGATGCCTATCGAAAACGACGCGACCCAGTTTTGAACTCTCTGCGCGAGTTTCTTTCGGAGGCCGGCCAGCAACCGGACGAACAATTGGGGGCAGAGAGCCTTCGGCAGCTCGTGCAGACCGCACGGGCAGGACACGCTTCGCGCCGTATTCACATTGATGCGCTGGCCAGTGCTGCGCAACAGGAGGGTTGGCCTGCGCCTGCGCGCGCGCGGTGGGAGGAGGCGGCGACGCACCTGGACAGGCCACGTCTGTGGCCGGAGGCCGGAACTTCATCCGAGCTGGGGGCGGCGATCGGGGTTCTGAGCAGGTACGTAACGCGAAAGCTGCGATGGCGGGATAGCGATCCGTCCACGACGGACGCGATTGTCGAGGGGCTGGGAGAATGGGTTCCGGCAAGGCTAAGTCAGGGTTTGGAGAAGGTGGGGGCTGAAGCTGGTGAGGCATTGGGGCAGGTTGTCCGGCTCGCGAAGGACGTGGAAGAGGATTGTCCTTCGGCGCATGTGTTGCAGTTGGTGGGAGTTGCGCGGAAGCCAGCTGTGCCCTTGCCGCAGGCTCAGGCTGAGGTTGCGGTAGCGGAGCGGCAACGGCCCGTGGAGGTGGTGGCGGCTTCCAGTGATCAGGTGAGCTCGGAACTACGAGTTGAATTGCGGCGACTGTTGCCGATTAGTGGTGCGCAAGGGCAGCCTGATGTGCCGGCCCTACGTGATGCGCTACGGCGGCGGGATTGGAAGGGGGCGCAGGTCCTCGCTTCGAACTGGCTAGCCGCACATGCCGAGTTTGCCGCGAGCAGCCCGATGAGCGACACAGAGGCGGCCTGTTTGCTTTCCGTTGCAGGGGCTGGGCTGGCCTCAGCGGGCGGAGAGGCACAAGAGCGGTTGTGGACTTTGGGATGCCTGGCGCTTGGAGCGGCTGACCTGGCCTACTACTTGCCAGGGGAAAGCCAGGAGGATCTGGCCGCGCGGCTGTTTGCCCGGCTTGCTGGGCGGCCTGAGGCTGATGTGCCCGGAAGCCAGGTTCTGAAGGAGGCCTTGGAGGAGATGGACGATCTGCCTTCAACGGAGGTTCGGGGCAAGCCGGTGGCGCAGATGCTAAGACTGGGGACTCAGTTGGGAACCCAAGGCGGGGGCGTCGCGGCTACGAGGTTGGCGCGGTTGCTGTGGAACGGGTTGCGTATGGATGCGAACTACAAGCCTCGGGCGAGCCTTCTGCACCTTTTGTTCCGTCTGGGTCAGATCGGAGTGATCGAGTCGCTTGCCGATACTGCGAGGCCTCACCAGCAGTTGGTGGTGAATTGCGTGAGAGTCTTTGCGCATGCGGAGTCCAATCCAGATGCGCGGTTGCACGGGCTTCAGTTGCGGAAGGCGCTTGAGGATCTTGGCGGGCTGCGGCCGTGGCAGTTGTTTATGAAGCAGCTTGACGCCGGACAATCGGGGCAGGAGGAGGCGGCCTTGACGTGCCGGTTGGAATCTGAATTCGTGACACAGGACCCCGACGGACGACGGAGTATCGAACTTCGCCTGATTCCGTCGCTGGCCAACCCGCCGCAGTCTTTGGAAGTGAAACTGGGGACGGAGGCGTCCAGGGCAGGGAAGGTGGTTCTCCAGAACGAGCCGCTTTACGGGCAGAGGACGGTTACGCTCGAGATTCCGGCAGAGTTCGAGGCTTCGGTTGGCGGGACGGCACGAATTCCTTTCGAGATTACGGGAGAGACGATTTTCGGAAAGCTGGTGCCGATCAGGGACGCGTGGGTGGTTAAGTTCGATGACAAGCCCGCGGTTCCCATCCCGCCAGAGGAAATCACCCGGGCATGGCCCGGGGCGGGCCGGCATCCTGTCACCCGCATGAAGGGTTTTCACGGCCGCGACCGCGAGCTAGAGGCGATTTGCGCCTACGTTGAGGCTTCGGCCCGACCGCGGAGCGTAATGGTGTTCGGGCAGCGCCGCATTGGCAAGACGTCGTTACTGAGGGAGGCGGTGGCGTCGTTTAATCCGGAGCGGGATGGCGTAGCGGGCGCGTTTTTTGATGTTAGCGTTCTTACGCTTGCGGCGGATGGAAGCGGGATGGCGACGGCTTTCTTCCGATACTTAACGAGCCGGATGAAGGGGCAAGACAACGCACACCTGGAACCTTGGTTAGGAGGAGAGGCGGCGGAACGGCTGGAGCAGCGTGTGGCTGGCTTGGACCCTGAGGCTTCGCTGCTGGACTGTTTCGACACAGTGGCCCAGCACCTTGGGGAGGTTTCGCAGGGGCGGATCAAACGAGTCGCTCTTCTGGTCGATGAATTTGACCGGTTTGTTGAGCCATTGCTGAGCGGCCGTAGGGAGCAGGTGCAGCAGTTCCTGTGGAACTTGAGACAGGTGGTGCAGAGGGCGGAGCGGGTCTCGTTGATTTTGGCGGGATCAGGGTTGCAGAAATTGCTTAAGCAGGGGTACGAGGATGCGCTCTTTGGCAGTATTGATGAGGTGCACCTAGAGCCGTTTTCGTGGCGGGAGGACAGTGGCGCGGTTCTGGACACAGTTTTTCCGGCGGATTTCCGGGCGAGGCTATGCCGGCCACAGGAGGCTGAGATGCTGGCGGAGAGGGCCTGCGAGCTCTGCGGGGGGCACCCGATGTACCTGGCTTTCCTGGGAGCGGCGGCGGCCCTGCTATCCGGTGGACGGCGGCTGAGCGCAGATTTCCTTAACCGGGTGGTAGAGCACCTGGTGAGAGAGGGACTGAACGAGCCTTGCCTTCAGATCAACCGGAAGGATTTCTACGCACCAACCTTCCAGACGCTGCTCAGGCTGCCGCTCCGCACGCAGGCTTTGGCGAAGCTGATCTTGGTTCATGTCGCGGAGCGGACTACCCCCGATTTTCCCTGGGAGCCGGTTGCGAGTGCGACCGCCGCGGAGGGGATACCGTCGGATGTCTCGCGGAATGAGGCGCTGGAGGCATTGAAGCGGCTGGAGGAGGAGCGGGTCATTACCTGGGATAGAGGCAGTCTAAGCCGAGTGCGGATTAGCGTTCCGTTGACTGCGGCTGCTCTGCGTCAGGAGGTTGTTTTGTTGCGGGACGAGGCTGTGCAGGTTTTGGGGGGAGGCGAGAAGGCGTAGGGAGATCGAAGTATGATTGGTGTACGCGGCGAATCCAAACTTCTCGAGAGAATCGTGCGGGGCCTGTTGCACCCCGAGAGTCCCGTCAGCTACAACTTGATCGTACCGCCCGGGTTCGGTGAGGACCGTCTAGCCGGCTTGCTCGGGGACAAGTTGCGAGGTCAGCCTGAGAGACCACTGGTGGCGGTGCTTTCTGCGGATCAGATCCGAAATGCCGACTCCTACGCGCACCAGTTGTTCGAGCAGTGGCGCGGCTGCGGCGCCGAGCTGGGCGCTCCGGCACCAGGCGATTCGTTGAACCGGATTACACAGTTCCTGGACTTGCTTCCGAAGGGGCGGCCTGCGATCCAGATCCTGACGCGTTTCCACAAGGTTCTGGATGTTTTTGACGCGTCTTTTTTGGGCGATCTCAGGGACCGTGAGCGGGCTTATGTGGTGCGTTCGGTGTGCGTTTCCCCGTACGGCTATGATGAGCTCAGGCAGCGGTGGCGAGAGGTTGGGCATTTCTTTTGCAACAGTGATTATGGTGTGCCCCATCGCGTGGAACCAGTGGAGCCGCTGGACCCTGAGGAAGCGGTTGAGGTTGCGGCTGCTAAGGGGGTGCCACCGCACGTGGCGAAGGTGGCTGCGAGCCTGACGGGATGTTTTCCCGAGCCATTTGAGGGAGTAGTGAACGCGTGGATGCGGCTTGGACGTCCGGCGCTGGGATCGGGGGTGCAGGTGGAGCTGAGACGGGAGGCGCAGAGGGGCATGAGGAGGTTCGTAGAGTGGTTGGATCCGGACGGACAGAGGGCTTATCGGGACGCGGTTCTGGAGCTTCATGTTGACCCGAGCCAGCAGGAGGCTGGGCTGCTGCTGGAACGTCACCCATGGGGGCGGGTTCTGCTGAAGGACGGGCGACTGCGGACCGAGGTGATAGCTGCCGCGGTGGTAGTGGACTATCTCCAACCAAAAAAGGGCCGGCGCGAACAGTTGTCAGATGTGGATTTGTGGAACAAGGGGGCAGCGCTTTATCGGGGGTGGCGTTTTGCGCTGGCTAAGAAGCTCCTGGATGCCCGACGAAAGGCTGGTGGGATACCCAATTATCTGGCGGTGTTGGACGCGCACGCCTCTGTTATGGCTGAGGTTTACGGCGGGGAGTCCGAGGCGCCTATGGCGGGATGTGACTGGGAGAAGGCCTGCGGGGCCATTCGCGCTGCGAGCGGGGAGGTTTCGGGGTGGAGGTTGGAGCCGGAGGATTTGGACCGGGTGAAGAGCCGTTACGACGAATTACTTAGGTTCTGCGAGACCGTTCTGAATGCGGGGCGTGTAAACCCGCGCGTGGTGGATGTGTTGCTGGGAATACGGGGAAGCGGGGCCAAGCGTGACCGGCGCGTGGCGGTGACCTTACTGGTCGCCCATCTGGCCTACGACTCCAGGATTGGAGGCGACACGCTGGCGTGCCAGGCGGCGTTGCCTTTGCTGGAGCAGGTATTTAGGGCGTGGGCGTTTGTGTGTTTGGGGGTTAATTACTATGCGGCACCGGATGGCCATGAAGAGATATGGCAGCAGGTGGCGCCTCGTTTTGAGGGTACGCTTCGGCGCCCGGCGGCAAACAGTGAGTTTTCTTCCTTCGAGGCGTTCGCGTACTTTACGATTGCGCTGCACGAGCGCGCTCATTCCGAAGAGAGCAAGTTGCGTCCGGAGGTAAACCTGAAGGCGCTTGAGCGGAGCCTGAGTGTCCTGGACGTGCGGCGCGACTTGGCACATTCGGTGGCGTTGGTGAATCCGAAGCTACGGCGGAACTACTTCGAGCTTACGGACCGGTGGTTGGAGTGTTTGCTGAGGTGTGATGGGAGCCTGGGGACGCGCGAAGAATTGCTGGGGGTGGTGGAGCCTCTGCCACTGCTTACCCCCGATGGCCAGCTTAGGTGAGCATGGCAAGGACGAAGAAGAATGCGGCGGCGGTGGCGCTGGGAAGGCTGGGCGGGCTGAAGGGCGGCAAGGCGCGGGCGCGGAAGCTGTCGGCGGAGCGGCGGAGGGAAATCGCCGTGCAAGCAGTGAAGACGCGCTGGGCGAAGAAAAAAATCTTGAGAAAATCTGTTGACACTACTTGAGCGCTCAAGTATTATTTTGGCGTGAGAATTGGGACATTTGAGAATTTTGAGCTGACGTTCGGGTCGTTCGGGCAGCAGTACACGACCATTGACGGGCAGAAGCACATTACCTTTTTCGACCTAACGGACCCGAAACTGAAGGGGCTGGAGCCGGGAGCGCGGGTCGAGTTTGAGGCGCGGCCGGGGCCGACGGTGTTGTGCCACAGCCCGTACGTGAGAGAGGAACTACCGAGCGCGGACTTGGTCAGGGTTATGGAGGGCGTGTGATATGGGACTAACCTACCATTTTGAATTCATGGCGGCGGCGACGGAAACGGCGGAGAACCTGGAGCGATTCCTCCGGGGGGTTGAGAAGAAGGCACAGGCAATGGGTTTTCGCCCGACGATGGTGCTGAACGCCGCTTTCGACAGCACGGAGCGGAAGCAGTTTGCGCGACGGTTGACGACGGGGCTTCCTGTTGAGGACGCTCGACTGAGGGGGGCCAACGTGCCAGATGACAGCCGGGTTTGGCACCTGGACGCGGCTAACGGCACGTGCAGGATGCCTCCATCAAGTGGCGTCGTTCTGGTCGTGACTGACGAGGGTGCGCGGGAGACGATTTTCGGTTTCTTCCGCTTTCCGGAGAGGCTACGAGATACAAAAGGCAAGGTCGTGGCTGAAACGGGGCTTGGGGAAGCGTGGTATTTTCGAGATCATGTGAAGAGTGGGGATCCGCGCTTTCGCAAAATTGTGAGGCAGTTTGCGGAGGCCGGGTACGTCAAGAGGGAGATGGATGAGTTTGTCGGTGCCTGAGTGGGGATTGGTTTCCCGAGCCTGAGTTGTTCGTCTTTTTCGGGTGTTTGCAGCTATGGCGGAGTGGGCAGGCCGGGCAGAGCGGGCGTTTGATGGTACAAACCGTGGCGGCAAAATCGAGGACGGCCCAGTTCAGGTGTCGCGCCTTGCCACAACTGACGACTTCGTGGGTTAGTTTTTGGAGATAAGGGTCATAACGAATGTCCGCGAGTTTTCGCACACCGAAGAAGCGTTCGATTACGCGGGCCATGTTCACATCCACTAGCGGGTGGGGTTGGTCAAAGCAGAACAGGAGGATTGCGTTCGCAATGTATTGGCCAACCCCCGGCAAGGCTTCAATCTCCTCGCGGTTCCTGGGGAAGTGGCCTCGGCGTTGAGCGATTGCAGCGGCCAGAGCCTTCAGACGAGGCGCTCTTTGTGCGGAAAGGCCGATTGGTTTGAGGACGGCCTCGATCTGTTCGACGCTGGCGACTGCCAGACTGCTCCAGGATGGAAAGCGGGAGAGGAAGGTCGGCCAGAAGGCCGCGACTGTTTCTGCCCTGGTGCGCTGGAGGAGCACCTCGGAGACGACTTGGTGGAAGCGCGAGGCACGAGCTCGGCGCCAGGGGAACTGGCGCCCGGAATGTGCGTACCATTTGATCAGTGCCTTGCGGAAGAACTGGATGTCGCCTGGGCGTGCAAACCGGTGGCCGAAGTTAACTGGATGTGGGCGGCGCTTCATTCCGTAGGTAGTTGCGGCCGCGGTCAGTGATTTTCTGTCCTCCTGCGACCTGTTCCACGAGGCCCAGATTCTGAAGGGCGGGAATGAGTTCGGAAACGAGCTTTTCTTCGTCGGTGGTTCCGAGCTGGTTGGCCAGGGTCTCGCGGCCAACCGGCCTGGTTTGTTTTGCCAGGTGGCGTAGTGCAGCCCAGCAGACCTGGTCGAGGCCGTGACGGTCCAGCCCTTCTTCAACCCGGAGTTTCTCCAAGGCTCCTTCCAGCGGCAGCCTCTCGCGCGAGACTGCCATCTTGCGCTCCAGTTTCTGGGCGAGGCGTTCGGCCTCGCGAGGAATGCAGCGGGACAGTTGGGCGATGCCGATGCGGATGGGTTCGGGCCACGAGTGCCATTCGGGCTTTTTGACCGCGAGCATCTTGGCGACCTCTTGAACGGTGTAGTCGTTCAGGTGGATGGGATTGCCGAAGCGTGTCCTCAGCGCCTTGTCGATTTCGCTGTCGCGTGTGGTTGCAGCCATGTAGGTGGCGCGGGGGAAGCGGCAGATCCGGTCACGAAGTCTGATGTACCGGTCCTTCGGCTCGGTGAGCGTGAGCAAGCCCTCCTGGGCGCGTCCCTTTACGAGGTGGATCTCGTCAATGAAGATGAGGCACTCCGGATACTCGTGCTCCGGCAGTCCCTGCGTCCCGGTTGTGGTGACCCTGGGTTTGATGGTTGAGGCTTGGAACGCGTTGTCAACCTGCTCGACGAGGTCTGCTTCGTTCCTGATGTTGGTGCCGACCAGCTTCACAAACGTTACACCGAGCAGCTTGGCGACCTTGTTGGCCAGTGTCGTTTTGCCGGTACTGGGGTTGCCTGTGAGCAGATAGGCGCTTGGAAGGTGCGGGGGGTGCTTGATTAGAGCGTCAACCAGGTCGTCCCGGAGTTTCTCAATCGCTTGGTGGTTGCCAATGAAGTCCTCGAACGCGCTGTCAAAGGCCTGATGTGCCTGGGTGATCTCGTCGGAGCGACCTGCTGGTTGGGCGATAACTTGCCGGGGTGGGCTCGGTGGTCGCGGCGGCGGTGTTGGGGCAACGTCCCCGGCTGCAGGAGGCGCGGCTGCAACTGCCACCTGGACCGTTGCCGCTGGTGGCGTGGGCGGGGCCGGCGGTCTTGGAACGGGCGGCGGCGGTGATGGCTCGGCAGGCTGCGCCGTGGGGACCTGTAGTGCGACCGCGACGGTGGCTGGCGGCGGCGGCGGTGGCGGCAGTGTGGGTGGAGAGGCGCGCCCGCAGATGTGGCGAACGATGTCGGCAAGCGCTTGTTGCAGGGCAGGGTAGGACGCTGGCAGCGCGCCCGCTTGCGCGGCATTGGCATCTGCAAAGGAGACGAATGCGTGGGGTGGGTTCGCGGCCAGATTGTTAACCGTGGGGCCGGGGTGGTGAACGATTGCGATGGCTTGTGCGTTATCTCTTCGGAAGTCACCGGAGAGAACCTTAGAAAGGACGCGTCGTTCGAACTTGTGCCAGTCTTCGGGGCTGCCGGTGAAGGATCCGCGAGCGAGCCTGAGGCCGAGATGGATGATTTCGGCCAGGAGCAAGCGTTCTGGCTGCGCCCAGTATTGCTCGTGCGGCTTTGTTGCGTCGTGGAGGGCGAATTCGAGCAGGTGGTCGAACTGGGTTGCGGTGGCGGCAGCTTGGGCAACGGCGTTCTCAATGTCGGGCTGGCCCGACGATATGTATTTTGACTCGAAGACCACGGGCCGTATCCATAGGTCGTCTCCGCAGAATTGGAGATGGATGCTGACGAGATCGCTGCGCTGGTGCGCTGCCGAGGATTCTGGGGTGGGCCGTTCGGCGGACCCGGCCAGAGTGTCGAGGACTTTGCTGAAAGGGTCCACCTGCAGGAGCGAGCCCGCGGAAAGGACGGCGCCGCCAGCGTTGGCGTCCCAGTGAGGGAGGGGTGATTGTTGCCCTGGGGGTTGCCACAGGAGTTGCTGGACAAGGTACTGGCCAAGCGCACCTTCGGCGGTGCGGCCGGTGCGGAGAAACTCGTCGCCAAGGGTTAGGCCGGCTTTGGCGAGTTCGGTGAGCAGGTCGTTCGGGGAGACGGCTAAACCAATGGCGTTGAGTTGGGTTTGAAGGCCGGTGGCGAGGGATGGGCTGACGCGCGCAACAAGGAAGTGCCCACGGCCGAATTCCGGTGTCCTGTTGTCCCCCAAGCTGAAAAGGCGGTAGGTCCAAAGGGCCGTGCCGGTGTTTCTCTTTACGTACTCGATAAAAAGGCGCGGGTCCACCTGACTGGCGCTGCATAGGGTCCAGTTAGCTTTGGGGCCGCCGGACGCCGCTAGGCTTGTTCCCCACGAGAGCTGTTGCGCTGGTGGTTCGAAAACGCTGAGAAGATGTGATACGGCGTCTTCCAGGGTAAGAACCGGGGTGGTGCTGGGAATGGCAGTGGAGACTTCGAGGCCGGCGGAGGTGAACTCGACGAGGCCACGACGGGCAGTGGGGACGCAGGATGAAAAAGCCCCGCCTCGTTGCTTCGACTGGAAATCTACGCGGTTGGAGCGCGGGAGCGTCGCGAGGTCCATCGTGAGGGTGGACGGTGGCTTGCCATGATGCCACCTGAGTGGGAGGTCTTGATCATACGAGAGCAGTTGCCCGTCAAGGCGTTTAACTTTGGTTACCGGGTCGTAGACCCCGATACCGCCGGGAAGCTTCACACGGAGTCGGTCCGAACCTGAATCGCCGGTTTCTTCGGGCAGGAGTTCGTCGCGCAGGACCTCGAAAGTTTGCTGGGAGCAGTCCTCGAGACAGAGCCGAATGGCCTGGTGGCTTGGGTACGCCAGTATGTACTGCTTCAGGGTTTGCGGAAGGACTTCGGCGTCAACGGCGAGGGGGCCCGTTTGCGGGTCAAGCCCGGTTTCCCTGAGCCAATCCACGAGCGGCTCGGCCGGAAGGTCTGATTGCCCCTGTTGGCGGTACAGCCATAGCCAGTGCGTTTCCCCGGTTGGGAAGGCGATGGCATTCGCGGGTTGTAATTGGGCGTCCAGAACGTGACCGAGGGCCAATGGTTGGACCTGGGCGAAGATGTGGGCGAAGGGGCTAGGCTCGTCGTCCAGAAGCCGCTCGCCGAGGCACTGCTGGACGAAGAAGAGGCGTGCAAGAGTAACAGGGTGAAACGGTCCGAGGAGGTGCGCAGTCGGGCCGGTGGCGTTGGGTGCGAACAGAAGTACCGAGTCGAGGGACCATGCGAGCCATCTCCACGAGGCGGGGAGCTTGGCGGCCTCGGTAGCTTGAAGGAGGAGGGCGTAAGCTTCCGCGTAAGCCTTCAGGAGGTCTTTGTCCACGAGGCCTATCGCTGCTTTGCGGGCTATGTTTACTTCCTCGATGGATTCCCCGGGTGCCAGCTTGAACTGCTGTGCGAGTGCCTCGATTACCTTGGTCCTGGCGGTTACGTAGGCGGAGACTTCTGCCGGGGGTGGGTCGATCGGGTTGGGTGATTCGGCCACGCTGCGCCAGGCGTTCGCCTGTTCATTAAGTGTTAGAGTGGCGCTTGTGAAAAAGTAGCCGGCGGGGTGTGGGCGGAGCTTCTGCTCGCGCAGTTCGTGGCCCTCGCTGACTAGGATGGGCCACCAGCCCTCTTTGGAGTCTTGTTGGTGCACCTCCCAGATAGAGATTGGCTTCCCGGTTTCTCGAACCGAGAGCTCGCTCGGGGGTAGCCGGTGACCATCTTTAATCGCGTTGAGGTGGTTCTTGATTTCTCTGCTGCTTGCACCCCCGTGTGCCCGTAGCAGAACGCCGGTTAGGGAGTCATCCCGCGGACCGGCTTCACCTTTGAATTCAAAGGCAATTGTCGCCCGGTGGGGGATGTTGCTGGCGTCAGCCCAGGCGAAGAGGATTTCGGATCCCTCGACGACATCCACGTTCAGAACGAACTGTTGGCACAGACTGTGGGGTATTGGTGCCAGCCCCGTGATGGGCCTAGGGGCGCTCTCACCGGGGAGAGTGGCAGTTAACTGGCCCTGAAGGCGGTATATTAGGGCGTGAAGCGCAACGCGACCTTGGGCTGGCAGGACCATGTCCTGCTCGATTTCGAACCGGGTGTTGCCCTGCTCGTCCTTTGAGCGCTTTCGCTTTCCAGCGCGAAGCTTGGAATGGGAGTTGGCAAGGATGAGAGGGTAGTCTTGGCAGCACTCCCAGAGGGTGGCCGCTTTGGATGCGGCGCGCTCGCTGTTGCTGTTGGGGCCGGCAGAGAACCGCACGGCTTGTTTTCCCTCGGTGGGCAACGGAACTGGGAAGGTATGAGGGCCCTTGCCGGCTGGGAGGGGGTCGGCGAGGCGGTTATAGACGCGGTTGACGCGGGAGAAGAGGCGCCATGGAGTACCTGCCGCGGCGGCCTGAGCCGCCTGATCAACGAGGGTCTGGCCAAACTCGAATTGGGCGGTCACGAACGGCGATGGGGCATTCCTGTCCCTGACGAGGAGCTGGTTATCCCCAACCTGGATAATGTCGATTCCAGGCCCCGAGCTGATAATGAACGAGGCAATGCTTGGTTTCTGGTCATCGGGGCCGAGGAGATTAGCGATGGCATCGGCGGAGAGAATATCCCAGTTGGCTCGGCTGGCTGTGAATACAGCCCGCCATGCGCGCACAGGGTTCTCCGCCTCCGCGGGAGATATGTGGCGAAATTCATTCGCGAAGAACTTAAGCGCGTTCACCGTGTTCGTGATTGTGACCGGGTCCCCGGCGTAATGGGTCCTGGCCACGTCGAGGAAGTGGTCGAGAGCATCGTCCACCACGTCTTCCTTGAACCGTTCGACGAATTCGTCCAGCAGGGCCAGTACCGCTTCGCGGTCGCCTTTCTTGCGGAGAGTCCTGCCAGGTGGGTGCGCGGGGAAGCCGAGCTGGAAGCAGACGTCGGCGTAACTGATCCCTGTGTGCGTGAGGGCATCGAGGGCTAAGAAAAAGCGATTTGGGGCATCGACTTCGCCGCGAAGCTCTTCGCGGAACTGATCTATGCAGGTGGCCACGTCCTTGCGGATTCCACTGAGGCCGAGGCGGTCAATGAAGTCGTTGCGGACCTCTGGCCAGCGCGCCCCGGGAAGTTCGCACGGGTGCCAGGGGAAACCGGTGACCCACAGCTCGCGGACGGTTCCGGCCCCGGCGCTGCGGATTGATTCCTGGATGCCCCGGGACTCGTGGACGCTCACGAGGGCAGCCCACCCGTGTTGGCGCTCGGCTGTTAGGTCGTCGGCGCGACAACGCTGGACGTTGGCGGGGAGGGTGGCTGTGCCTGGGCTTACCAAGAACAGGTGAAACGGGGAGGCCCAGGACGCAGCTATTTGTTCAATCAGAAAATCGGGGAGCCCGCCGACAAGCACGCGCGTTGGGTCGTGCGCCTGGAGATAGCCGGCTAAGCGGTTCCTGAAAGTTTCGGCTAGTAGTCCCATGCTCTGTCGTCCTTTCTTATCAGAAGCTGTATGCCGACTTGAGGCTGGCGGCCTCAGCCGCGTCTGCGCTGGATTGCAGCAGGCCTAGCCTGAGCAGGTCGGCTTTGAGCGTGTCGAAATCGTCTGGGCTGGAGCGAAAATCAACGCCCAGTGCGTCGAATAGGTCGAGCAGGTCGCTCAGTTTCGCTGTCGTTTGGTAACGTGCGGTAGCCTGATGGCTGACGAGCTGGACCAGGAGCGTGAGAAGTTCAGGGCCGGGCTGAACCATTATTTGCCTGGAGCGTCTTCCTCCTTCGCCGCGGTAAATGAGGTTGAACTCGTCCGGGAATTCCGGATCGCGGTCAACTTTGCGTGGCGCCCCAAGGGCGAAGGCCACGTATTCATAGGCGTTTTTGCCGAAGCCGCTCCTGAGTGGTTCGTAGTCTGGGCGGATGAAAGCGTAAACCCTGTCAACGAGGTTGAGAACGTCGCTGGCGCCGATAGCTCTTGCCAGGGCGTCGAGCGCGGGACGGTTGGTTGCTAACCACGTCAGCCAGATGTCGAAGGCGAGGCGGTCAGTGCCCGGGTCACCAGGCATGCATAGTTGGCCATCGTCACAGATCCCCTCCGGGTCGGGGAATGGCACGTTGTTTGCGGCGGCGGGGTTGACTTCGTAGGGCGCGAGTTCCCGGGCGATGCGCTGCGCGTGGGCTGAGTCGGCGGGGTCGAGTCCGTGCGCCGCCAGACGTTCGTGGAGATTGGATAGCTCAAGGAGGATGGAGAGCTCGAATCTTGCCCTGACGTAGTTCTGGATGATTGGGGCCAACTGGTTGAGCCATTCCCTGCTACCGCGCAAAATGCCGTTGGTGCCAAACAGTGTGGCTGTGAGTTCGGCTGGCGGTGGAACTGTGTTGTTAAGAAGGGCGTTCCTCGCGGTCTGTGCGGCTGCCTTGGACACAGCACAGCGTTTCAGGAAAAACAGCGGCAGCCACAATCGTAGTGTTGCGGTAAGCCACTGAGTCCAGAGAATCCTTGGCAAGTGGGCTTCAAGCGCGATCAGGGTGTCGATGGCCTCCTTGAGGCTGCGGCAGATCGGGAGCGGGCGAGTTGGGTTGGTGGTGAAGTCCTTGAGGAGAGGGCCCTTGTGGAGCTCGACCACGTGCGCGGCGGGTTGGAGATTGGCGCTGCCGGCTGACGGCAGCAAGGCGAAGGCGAGTTGTTTAAGGCTATCGTCTGCGTGCGTGCCGCTGGAGAGTCGTTCTTTCAGGGTGGTGACCCGTTGGGGAAAGGTCGCTTCGTCGGCAAAGGACAGAGCCGGGCGGAGTTGGTCGTTGAGGAAATTGGGCAGGTTAGGTTTGATGTTCTTGTAAAGGCCCAGAGTTGGCACCATGGGCAGTAGAGTTGGGTGCAGCGCTTTCTTCCTTTGGGAGCAGCGGAGAAGGCTCATTACTGAGTCCGCAAGGTGCTCATTGGTGACGTAACCAATTCGCTGGAGGGCCAGACCTGGCGTTCCGTCGCGGATCCATCTCTTTTTGAAATCGGCTGGGTCAATGCCGCCGAGTTGCTGGGTACTTTTCCGGTCGAGGTTGAAAAGGTGGCCCTGAATGTCCAGGAAGAGGTCTTCGGGGCGGACATATTGGGGTGAGCCGGCGTCGAAGACGCTGCCAGCGAATGGTTCGGGGCTGGGGCGCCTAGGGCTGGGCCGCACCTGAGCTGCGAAGCTTTTGAGATCGAAAGCCATAGGTCACTTTGGTCGAACTTGGATGGCGGTTGGTGAGATGAACTCGAACTCCAGTGAGGGCGTGCCGTTGAACTCGAGGGCTTGCAGATTGCGGAACTGGGCCTTGGTAACGATGAAGTCGTCGCGCCAAGCCCGCGTCAGGGTCTCCATTGCCGGGGAAATATTCCATTCTGCAATTTCGAGGACCTGCTTCCGCCAGGTGTCTAGGAATGTCGCCGCCGTTAGCACGACGCTTGGACCAGCGATGGCGCCAGCGGAAACCTGCAAGAGGAGGCGGTCGTTTGCTGGCCAGCGGGGATTGTGGCTGCGCGGGCGCGCACCGCTTGGCCTGAGTTGAAGGGACGGGAGCTCTGCCGCGAGCCCTGGAGCCATTTTGACCTTCTGGCCGGTTTCCGCGGCGGCCTTCATGAGGTCTCGGAGGGTCGTCTGGCGCCCGGCCGCTTGAATTGGGAGGGTGGGTTGCTGCAGGAGGGCGAGGTAGTCAGCGAGTGTCTCGGCGCTGGGCGCCTCGCCCGCGGCGGTGCCTGCGATACGGAGGTATAGGGTTGAGGCCCACCGGTAGAGGGCGGCGAAGACTTTGGCGGGGTCCTTATGGGGATCAAGCACCTTGGCTGCGTCTTCCAGTCCTTGCAGCATGTTACCAAGCTGTTGCTCGAGGCCGTAGTTGCCGCCGAGTTGCCTGAGTTCCGCGATCGTGCCGTCGGGGGACAGCCCTCGCCTTGAGCACCATGCGATGTCGCTGGCGGGATCGAAAGGCTGGAGGATGCCTTCTCTGCCGACGAGGCGCAGTGGCCCGGCTTGCTTGGGGAAGGTGCTGTCAATGTGCTTCAGGGTGCGTTCGATGGTCTCGCCCGGTGTACCTAGACGCAGCAGGGCTTCGCACACCCACTCGTCCCGGCGCTGATGGGCACGGTCGAGTGCAAGGCCGGTTGGAGCGGCCCTGCCGAATAGGTCCTGGTAAATGCGACGGGAAACCAGTTCCATGAGTGCTTTTGGGTCTTTTGGCTTTGCCGGGTTCCCGGCGAGACGTAATTGAACCCATTCGCAGGGGTGAAGTTCGGCGGCGCCGTCCACAAAATCGGACGGGCAGCCGACCAGAATCATTGAGACAAGGCCGAGGGCCTCTCGCAGTACGATGCGTTGGCCGCTCCGAACCTCGGCGTTCCGCAGAATTTTCAGAGCGCTCCGGCGTTGCTGGTCATCGCGCAGCCAGAGGGTGTCGCCGAACATCGGGCAATTTTCGCGGGCGAGGCATTCCTGGCAACCTTTGGCCTCCCATTTGTCCGCGGCCACCGCTTTGGATATTACCTGGTCGAACAGACTTCCGGAGGGCTCGGCCCACGGGTTGCCGTTGCCATGCCCGAAAAGAACTGACTCATGATCCAGGGGCCAGACGCGTATCTCGATCTGTTTCGCCCCTCTTGTAATGGACCATTTGGCCCCGGCTGCTGCGGCGCCCTCTTGGCTCTGCCTGTCTATTGCCTCCAGGGCTGGCACCAGCCAGGCGTATGCCGGGGTGGTGCGGGCGAGCCGCGTTGCGCGGAGGAGCATTCCCCTGTTTGCGCAGGCAAGAAGGTGGCCTCCTGGGTCAGCGCACAGGTCGAGGCTCGCCAGGAGGTCGGCGGCGGGGTCGGAGCCGGATGTTTTTGGCACGGAGACATCCTGTAGGAGACACATTTCGCCATGGGGTAGCTGGCCTTGAAAATCGTACGCGATGCTGCCGCCGCAGTGGCCCTGAGCCGGATCGAATACTGGCGGCTTTCCGGCGGAGTGTGCTTTGGAATTGAGTTGGCGGACGAATGCGCCGACTGCTTCCGATTTGCCGTTGCCCGGCCCTCCGACCATGAAGTACCAGACCAGATGTTGCGGACCGGACCAAACTTCATCTGCGAGCGCGGCCATTTCGTCGTGCAAGGGGGTGCTGACGACCAGAGGCGGGGGATTTCCCCAGCGCTCGGGGCGGCCGATGCAGTCGTCGCGCTCGGCGCTGTAGTTGAGCAGGCTGCGTGTGAAGTCATTTGGCATTGTCCACCTCGTTGAGAAAATCGATCAGGGTTTGGCCGAGCAGTTCTGCAAGGAGCGGCGGGACCGCGTTGCCTACCTGGGTATAGCGTGGGCATTGCTTTGTTCGGAGGTCGCCGCCGGTGGTGTACTTCCCTTTGAATGCGAACCAGTCGGGGAAAGATTGGAGCCTGGCCATTTCGCGAACCGTGAGAATCCTGGGCTCCGAGTAGTGCAGCAGGTCGTCGGGCAGCGTGGTAACGGTCGGCGCTGGCTGGCTTGGATGCAGGATGTAAACGTAGTGTTTCTTGTTGGCGTACTCGCCGCGTTCGTCTTGCTCCAGGCGCTTTCCCTTGTGGCAGTTTGCAATTAGCCACTTGAATTTTGTGACCGTGCTGTCTAGATGCTTGGCAAACCGGTGGCTGTCGGCCGGCCCACCGTTTTCTTCACCATGGAGGAGCTGTTGGTATGGCGAGACCTGTTTGCCGTAGGTGCCTTGCTTGTAGCCACGGGTATCCTTGCAGTCCTCGATGCGGCCAGCGGAGATACAGAGGTCTGAAATGGCCTCTTTGACGGTGACCGGGTCTGTCCCGAGGCCCCTTTTCCGAAGAAAACCGGCGCGGAGGTTCTCCATCATGGTAAAGGGCTTCAGAGCGGCGAGTGTTTTACGACCGGCGCGCCGGACGCCGATAAGAATGAAGCGGGGGCGGGTTTGGGGAACGCCGTAGTCTTTGGCGTGGATTATGGCGGGCCAGACTTCGTAATCGAGGTCGGCGAGTGAGCTTTTGATGAGGTCCGCGTAGATTGGTGGTTTGTCTGCCTGATTGTCGGTTTTGGAGTTGGACTTCGTGAAGGGGTGAAGGATGCCCCGGACGTTTTCCATTAGCACTGCGGGGGGCTTGAGTAGTTCCACCAGTTTGAGGTAGTGCTTGAAAACTTGGTTGCGTGGGTCGTGTGCCAGTCGTCGGCCGATGGAGGAGAAGCCCTGGCACGGAGGGCCGCCCGCCAGGAGCCGGACTTTGCCCTGCATGCGTTCAAGGTGCGCATCGTACTTGGTTAGCAGGTTCTCGATCGAGGTGGGTTCTTTGGGCAGCCAAGCCGGCCACTTGAACCAGCCGCTACCGTTGTTCACCAGATTGTGTTTGAGCGTGGAAAAGGCGAGCGGGTCCTTCTCGGCAGCAAACAGGCCTTCCCATCCTGCGGCCATCAGGCCGAGGGAGAGGCCGCCGCAGCCGGCGCAAAGGTCAATGAAAGTAAACGGAGTTCCTGTCTTCATGTGTCAGGATAAGGTCAGTTCTGCCCCTTGCCAAACCGGGCGCCCAGACGGCTACCCCGGATGACGATACTGGAGCCAACAAGCGGCCGGCCCTACCCGCAAGTGTGTTTTATGCTGCCGGCCAGAATTTTGCAACCATTATTGCGATGTGACATTATTGAGCCTTTCGACAGGGGCGAAGCGTTTCCCGCCCCATTTTGCGTACAGTAACACAGCAGCAGTGCCATCCATTGACACCCCCGATTACAAAATTGGGGTGTGGGCGGAATATGAAGGCATTGACTTTGGGGAGCGCCTGGAGGAAAACGGCTTGCAATTGAACTATGCGGAAAGTCCAGACAAGCGTGTATTGTTGGCCGGCAATCGAGCGGATGATGCGGATTCATCGGCTAATCGAAAACAAGGAGTATCCGAATTGTTCGAAAATGGCGCGGGAATTCGAGATGAGCGTGCGCACGGTGAAGCGGGACGTGGACTTCATGAAGACTCGGCTGGACATGCCGATCGAGTTCGACGTGCGGCGAAACGGGTATCACTACACGGAGCCGGTGCCGCATTTTCCGCAGATGCCCATCTCGGAGGCGGACACGTTTGCGCTGTTCATCGCGAGCAAGGCGATTGAGCAGTACCGCGGCACGCCGCTGCAGCGGATGCTGGAGGCCACATTCCGGAAGGTGACGGGGCAGTTGGATCAGAGCGTGCGGTTTTCGCTGGGGAGCCTGAACGGGGTGCTGTCGTTCCGGCCGTTTGCGCCTGGGGATGCAGAGCTGAAGGACTTCAACTTGCTGATGCGTGGAGTGAGCGAGTGGCGGGCGGTGAAATTCATGTATCGGAATCGCGGGCAGGTGAAGGCGCAGCAGCGGCACGTGCGTCCGTACCATATCGCCTGCGTGGACAACCAGTGGTGCCTGTTCGCATTTGATGTGGACCGGAAGGCGATGCGGACGTTCGTGCTGGCGCGGCTGTCGAAGCCGGCATTTACCGGCCGGCGATTCGAGGTGTCGAAGAAGTTCGATCTGAATGAGTATCTGCGCGGGAGTCTTGGTTTGTTCAAGGGGCAGGATGATTTCGAGGTGGCGGTGGAATTGGATGCCTGGGCGGCGGACGATGTGCGGGGTCGGCGGCTGCATTCCAGCCAGGAGATAACGGAGTTGCCGAGGGGAATGCTGCGGGTGCGACTGCGGTTGGACAGCTTAGAGGAGGCGGAGCGGTGGGTGCTGAGCCTGGGGACGCACGCAACGGTGATCCGACCGGATAAACTGAGGGAGCGGCTGATGCGGGCCGCCGAGGAGCTGTGGCAGCGGTACGGGGGGCCCAAGACGATTACGGGGCCGGGCTAGGGCTGAACAGGCCTTGGCTCATGCGGCCCGGGAATCTAGAGGCGTCCTCGTGGTCAGCCGGTGACACGGAGAGCCCGCGGGCTGCCGCTACAGTGGTTGAGGGTTGATGGCTGAGAGTTGAGAGACGGCGACACCGGGCCTAACCGCTCGGAGCCTGGGCGACTTGAACGACGGTCCGCTGCGTGCCGTGGTGGCGGCATTCGGGAACTCGGCCCGGTCGGGGATGGTCGCGAGCGAGGTCGGCTCAAACTTTGCGTGTCAGGAGCGGGAAGGACGATGTCAGGCCGCTGCTGTTAGTGTCGCTTACTCTCCGTTGCGAAGAAGGGATGCCACCTTTTTCGCTAGTAATGCCCGTCGATAGCGGATGAACTCCCTGAATGTGGGCCTGCTCTTCAGGATATCCGGGGGTATAAAATATCTCTTCAGGTGCCGCTTTGAGACCTTTGTCAGATGCTTCCACGGCCAGTCGTGTTGGAGTTGTTTGTTGGCCCGCTCGCAGGTGATAACCCTGTTGGACACTTGGTTGATCTCGTCATCTTCATATTCCTCGTCTTTTAATCGCTTGCGCGGGTAGATGTGATGGTCGTTGACCTTGCTTGAGGCGAAGGGTCGCCCGGAATAGATGTCAAAGCGCTCCTGTATGTTGGGCAGGCACACTACGGCGCGGTACACGGCGTCGGCCCCGCTTCTTGTGCGCCTCATTAAGCGCTCCAGTTCTTCGTTGGTCATTTTCACCATGAAACTGGCGGGCGTTCTCCAGTTACGGGGCTCAATCCACTCCTTCAGGCGTTGATAGTCCTTGCGGATTACGGAGTTTGTGCCTGCCTTGTAGCGCTGGTTGATGACCGACGCCCAGTACCACTTCTTCAGCTTCTTGCTGATGCGCTTTTCCTTATCCGGGCTGTACTTTTTGACGACCTGCAAGTAGTGAAGGATGGCGGCGTAAGTAACTACCATCGGTGAAAATGGAAGATAGCGCTTATTAAGGACCCCGAACTGGGCCTCGAAGTCGCTCAGCGCCATGTTGATGAACTTGCTGCTTACGCGCCAGTCATGTTTGAACCGAGCGGCGTCGATGCGTCCGTTGTGCGTGTACCACCACCGTATGCCTCTAATTCCCCGGCTGCTGACTTCCGCATTCTCGTCTTGCGTGAGCAGCATTACTTTGAGGATGTAAGTTGGGTCTATGCCGTAATCCCTGACTTTGTTGACGTTAACTTCCCGCCAGAGGTCCTTCATCTTAATTGGATAAAGCCTGCCTGCCGCCAGTTCGAATTCGGTTAATCCCGTCCCCTCGTCATTGATCAAAGCGAAGACGTTGCTGTGCTGGCGTTCCGTCAGTTTGTACTCCAGGGTCTCGACAGGAACCGAGTACGACAATATCTGGCTCCTGACATCGCGAATATTCTGCCGGTAGATCCGTCGTAAGCGAGGCGGGAACACTTTCAGCCATTCGGTTTCCTCGCATTTGAAAACCACACAGAGTGGAAGCAACTTGGTGTAATATAATTGCTCCGTGTCGTGCTCAAGGGGTTCGTCGTTGCGAACTGGCTTGATGAATGTGAGCTTGTCCACCTCCTCGGATTTCAGGATGTCCTTGAGCTTCGCATCAACTTTGAAGTAGAAGCGGTAGCGGTGTTGGAGATGCACGTACTGGCTTTCCGGTTTTGTGGGAGGCTTTAGGGCGAATATGAGAGTTTTTAGTCTTTGCTGGCCGTCAATTACGTAGAAGCGTGGATCGAAATCCCCGTAGTGGCCGTCCAGGAACGGTTCAGCTCCGAGGTTTGGGTTTCCCTTCTTCTTGAGCAGCATGAGGGTCCCAATCGGGTAGTGCCGGACGATGCTTTCCATGAGCTTGGCTATTTGGCCGGGTGTCCACACGAACTGGCGCTGGAAACTCGGCAGGCACAGCCTGTTCTCGGTGACCATCTGCAAGAGATCCACGATACTCTTGGACTCGGTGGCCTTAATTCTCGTTTTCATAGGGCGTGTCCGGCTCGTTATCGGGGGTGCAGGGTAGGTGGTGGCGCGGACACAGTCAATCGAACCGAGGACGGACCGAGGACGGATCAAGGGGGGCGGGTCCAGGGCTGCCAAGTCTTGGCGGGTCGAGGGCGGAGCCCCGTCAGAAAATAGTGGCCCGTGCGGCCTGAGCACTCGCGCTGAAAGCGGCAAGGGTGTCCAGAGGGTGACAACCCTTTGGCGCGCGGGTCTGGGCCGGCGTTAGGCCCAGAAAAAAACGCCGGCGTTGCAGGGTTGCGAGCCCTGCCGGGTGGGCGCCTGCACAGTGGCCGATACGGCGCGGAAGATTTTTCAGTTTTGCGTTGACCCCTGCCGCGAAAGATGAGTGATGGAGGATACAGTAATGGTTGGAGGTAGCTCGCCTGTCGAAATTCATTTGTATCGAACAATCCCATGAGAATTACGAACAACGCCGAACTACGGACCTTCCTCAAAGGGTTTTATGACCAGCACGTGACCGCGCTGAACGGGCTGCTGGACAAACTGCCGGAGAACCTGCGTGCGGACCTGGCCAAACTGCGGGATGGCCTCAACGCCGAGTTGAGCAAGTTGCCCCCGCTGGAGCAAATTCCCGCCGCGCAGGACGCCGCCTGGGCCTTCAGCTCCTTCGCCGATGCCTGGCAGCGGATGCAGGAGTATTCCCGCGGACTCCTCGACAAGCTCGAAACGTTGCGGGGCGAGCTGGCAACAAAGGCGACGGCACTGCATGGCCTGGAAGAGCAAATTGCCAGGGGCGACTACCTCTCCAAGCCTTCTGTTGCTTTCGAAAGTTGAACCACGTCGAAGTCCCTGGGATCTCGACCATGTTTCCCAATCTGAATTGCCCAGATGGCTTCCCGTTCAGCTTGATTGGGCAGGTCCACAAAAAACAGGTCCACAAAAAAACAATTCGTCGAACCTGCCTTTTCTCAGCATTTCAGGGGGCAACTGGGAAACGTCATTGGCGGTGGTGTGCTATTTGCTTTTGGTACTTTAGCAGTTTTGGTATTAATCAAGCATGTTGGCTCCCAGGATGAGCGATATACTGCCGCCCCCATTCCACGACCTTGGGGCAGCCCGGTTCCAAGAGTTCTGCGCTGAGCTGTTGGGGAAGGAGGAGCGGTTTGAGAATTCTGAGGTCTATGGGCGTAACGGCCAGTCGCAACGCGGCATTGACGTACTGGCACAGCTCAAAAGCCAACAGGGGATCGAGGTGGGCCAGTGCAAGTGCTGGGCCAAGGTAACAGCCACAAGGATCAAAAACACCACAGACGAATTCCTGCCGCACCTTGATCACTGGAAGAGTTTGCGGGCCTCTCGGTTTTTCCTTTTCGTAGCCTGCGCCACCGATGATACGAAGGTTCAAGACCAGATTCATGTTGAGCGTGAGCGTTTTCGGAAGGTTGGGATCGGCTATGAGGTGTGGGACGCCAGAATACTTCACAAGAAACTGCGGCCTCACGCGGACGTCGTTCGCGCATACTCCGGCGAGCATTGGGTGGAGACTATCTGCGGGTCGCAGCATGCCCGGCACGGCCTGGGAAGTCCAGACGCCGGACTGACGGCTGGAACGGAAACGGCGATCAGGCAATGGGGTTTGGCAATATCCGATTTGACAGAGACCCGCAACAAGCAGCTCGACACAGCACGTGAGCTGGCCGCTGAAGGTCACACGGAAACCGCACTCCATGAGATTGAAGCGCTGTGTGCAAAGCCCTCGTGGTCACAAATGCCAGCCGAGGTGCAGGGCAAAGGGCTGCGTATTCTTGCTGGCTTGGTTCTGGGTGTGCGGGAGGACAATAGTGCCGCGAGAGCCCTTCTCACCGAGGCCAAGAGGATTCACCCCGAGGGGAGCACCGTGGTTCTCGATACCTTGCTCCTTTACCGCGAACAAGGTCCTCAAGCTGCAGTTAATATTCTGGCGGCACCGAAGACAATCGATGAGTGGAATCTGAGGCAACGCTTCTTGCTGGAACTGGGCCGTCCAGTGGAGGTGCTTTGTAACTACTCGGCACTTCCTGGAGGGCTTCAGCCCAATGCCGAGTCCGGTTGGGCAAAGACTATGGCTCTTCTCTTGAACCGGCAGGTGGGTGAAGCACGTACGGAGGTCACCCGAGCTTTGTCGCTCAAGCCCCGGAATTTCGACTTGCGCCTTGCTGACGCAATGGTCCGTTACATGGGTTCGGTGTCTCCCGTTTTCGAATCCTGGGGCCACTTAACATGGCCCGTGCCACCGTCTTGGAATCTAATAAAGCGTGACACTGCGACAAGGCACGAATTGCGCCAAGCAGCCCAGATGTTCCGAGACTTGGCAACGTTAGTCCGAGGGAAAGCGCTGCACGAAGTTCAGACCTGGGAACTCGCGTGCTTGGGCAATGACCCGGAGCGACAAGAGGAGGCTGAGCGAATGGTCGCTGACCTGCTAGGGCAGTGGCCCGATTTTGTTCCGGCGGTCGTGTGGGCGAAGGAGCGTGGCTATGAGTTTAATAAGGCCCCTGTAATTCTGGCTCTGAGAAAGCGCCTAGAGAAGCGGGATGTTCAAATTGACGAGGTTCTCGCTTGCTTTTCCATTTTGGCTGATAGCGGGGATCTCGAAGGGGCGGAGTCAGTCTTGGACAGTAACCGTGACGCCTTCTCCAAACGAGCAGCGGACCACTTGTGGGCGCTGCACAAGGCCCAGACCCTTGCGGCTCGTGGCGAATCCGAGGAGGTGAAGAAGTTGGTAGAAGCCGAGAGGGACGATGCTCGTCGCCGCGCCATCCAATCGGCTGCGCTGCGAACCACGTGCCGAATGTCTAAGAACCTTATTCCACTCGCTCACCACCTCGAGGACAGCTACTTACGGACCCGCGACCCTAACCTCCTGCTCGATTGCTGCTTCGCTAAGTGCCACGGCGGTGATTGGAGATTTGTCGCTGATCACGCAAGGGAGTTGGTCCATGCAATCCCGACTGAAGCCGTGCTGAGGTTGTGTGCTCAGGGAGCTTTCAACACTGACAATCCCGAGCTATGCCTCGAGTTGCTCGAAGGAAACAAGCACCTCTGCTTAGACGGCAGGCTTCCCACAGACCTGCGCCATCTCGCCGCTGAATGCCACCGCCGCTCTGGCCACTTGCCGCAGGCCATTACCGAGGCGGAACGGCTGGTTCAGGAGGGAGCAGGAATCCCAGCACTTGCCCAACTATTCAGGCTCCAACGGGAAAAGGGCGACCTTAAGGCACTTGTGCTAACGGCTAGGAAGTTTCTCGGGACGCAGGGAATTCCCCCGCAACTTCTGCTGGAAGCTATTCCAAGCATCATGCACCAGGACCCTGAGCTGGCTCAGGAGCTGTGGCGCCAGATGCGACAGAGCGCGGAAAAGGACGCAGGTATGGCAGCCGCAGCAGCGATGCAGTCTTTCAATCTGGGAATCGAAAATGAAGCAACTGAACTCCTCCGCCGGATGCAAGCCCTTGCTCAGCAGCCTGGTTCACCAATCAAGGCGCTAACGCTTGAAGACGCCGTGCAGTTCTTTGGCAGAGCTGATCAAGAAATTCGCAACCTCCTTGCGCAATACGAGAAAGGCGAAATTCCTGTTCACCTCGTAGTAGCCCATTCTCGTCTGGCGCTGGCACGCCTGTTCCACGAGAACCCTACAGCCAACTGCGCGGCGCCAAATCTCCTGTTCGCACCCCCGGTCTTGATCCGTTACGCGGGCAGAGCAGCAGTTCCTCTTCCTGCTCCACCCCAGATTCCGAAAACGGTCTTCATTGATGTAACAAGCCTACTGCTTGCTCGTAGCCTCGGTTTGCTAGAGACGGTTGAACAGCACTTCCAGACAATCTTCATTTCAGCCCATCTCACGGAAAGCCTCCTTCAGCAACTTGACCTGCTTTCACCCCACCAGCCAGCACTCCTCAAGGCCAACAGAAGCGTCCTGGCACTGGTTCGCGATGGGGTTTTGAAGACGGATGATTACGGGGACATCGAGGTGGCGCACGGCGAGTTGGAGAAAACGATGGGCATAAACTGGTGTGCGCGAGCGCAGCGAGCGAAAGCCGTGGGCGGCAGGGTGGTTGAGCACTTCCCGCTGCTGAGCAAAACCCCGCCGTTTCGGGTGGTTGCGCTTCCTGATAATTTCAAAGGGATAGTTGTCTCGGAATCAACATTGATACGAGCTATGGCTGCGTCAGGTTTGCTGTCAGAAGCAGAAAGGGACGCAGCCCTTAAGACTTGGGCGTCCAACACTGAATCGTTCGGGTCGCCTGCCCCTGGTGCGCCTGGTGACGGTGCTTCGAGCAAGCCAACCGACACCCCGGCTACGGCACAGCTCCTGTTTCTGGCGCGTGAGATGCCATTGTTCCTTGAGCAGTCAATGGCGGGCCAGTTGGCCGCGTCAGGGATTCTGGAGCGACTAAGCAAGTTCTGCCGAGTGGTCATAGACAGAGAGGAAACAGAGGCACTGGAGGCGTATTGTAGCCAGAGCGATCGCGATGCTGAGCTCAAGAAGTGGGTAGAGGATATCTTGTCCCATGTGTCGGGCGCCATCGACACCGGTAAATACCGGACGCATCTGCATCCTGCCCCGCGCCTGGCGCAAGAAAGGGCTGAGCCCCTGGCTCCTGAGGAGTTGTGTCTGTGCGATGCCATTCACTTCGGCCAGACCGCTGAGGCTCTCATTTGGTGTGATGACCGATCCATCCGTTTCCATGAGCGTGCTGAGAAGTCATTACTCGCAGACACATTTGATCTGCTGCGCGGACTGCGCGCCCAGGGTTGGATCAACGACGAGAGCTACTTCGAGCTCCTTCTCAAGCTCCGAGCGGCTAATGCTCGCTACATACCCATAACCGTGGAGGAGATTCTGCACCACGTTCGGCGCGCCAGAGTCGAAGCGGGTGTCCTTCAGGAAACTCCGGCACTTCGGCTGCTTCGCCAGCACGGGATGGCCTGCCTCTTGGACAAGGGCAGGCTGCAAGAACCTGTGCCCCAGAGTGATGGTAGCCTGTTGATGCGTGAGATGGTGTTTCCCGTTGCCCATTACCAAGCGACTTTTGAAGCACTGGCCCACCTGTGGTCAGATTCAAACGAGCCACAGGGTGACATTGCAGCGCGTGCGGATTGGCTATGGCATAACCTCTGCGTGGACATGCGCCTGATACCCCAATGCTTCGGGAATCCGCCGGCAGAACCGAAGTGGGAACCACTACTCGCCGCCTCTATCACACATCTCCTTCTCTTGGGTTGGGGGATAAGTTCCCGTTTGAGCGACAAAACTAACGACGTTTCTCCGCGCCGGGCGTTTTCTGATTGGGTCGAAAGTCGCCTGCTCTTGCCACTGCTGAACAATAACGGGCAGATGCAACTAGCACTTGCCGCGCAGTTTGAGGCGCTGTTTGGGCATGACGAGAAACTCCTTCAAGATATTGAGAAGAAGCACGGCGCTAAAAGCAAGGAGGCGCTGGCACTGAAGGTTTCCACCGCCGTCTTTGTCGCAGACCTGCCACCCACAATCCAGTCAGCGGTCGCCCTAACGCGGACGAATCTTTCGCGATGGGGGCTCCACAGGGGCGGCCCAGCAGTAGCGATGATGGGATTAGAGTTTTCTGCCGCAGACTTCTGGGCTGCGGCCTCACGGGCTCTTAAAAACGGCCACGCTACCTTACGTGCCATGCGAGGCCCAGGCAAAATTCAGCTCTTGAAAGGCCCGAGCGACACCACACTGCGAGTTATCAAGAAGGGCGACAAACAGAAGGAAAGTGGTGTGATTAGCCCTGACATCCTTCCGCTCGTGAACTCCGATCTTTCAGTGCGAATCAGACTGCTGGACGCACACCCGGAATGGTTTGACCTCGACCCTGAGCAGCGTGCAGTAGCCATTCAGCGCATCGCAAGGGAAGATCCGGCAGAGCAACGCGTCGCGTTGCTTGGCCAATACCGCGCAGAATCCATGTGTTGGTTCTACGACGCTTTAGAAAAACGTCTGGCAGAGCAAGGCTCTCTGGACATTTTAGGGCTCTTGCCCGAGAGTCTCGCCCCTCTGCGTCGCCACCTTCGGCTGGAGCGGGATCAGGATCTGAATCTGGCAGACTGTTGGACGACCGCGGTCGGTAGGTTGCTCAAAGAGGAAGGGTTGTACGAGACGATTATTCGCCTTTCCTGTCTGCCATCGCGTCTGCCGGAAACAGTCTATGCGGCGCTGCGTGGGATGCCTTCTGTTGCTCGTGCCGATCTCTTGCGCAAACTCGATCGAAGGTTGATCAGCCCGGTCCAGCTCTTCCACCTGTTGGCACTATACGTTTCCTTCGAGGCGGACATGCCGGATTTTGCGCCGACCGCTTCGCAGAGAATCGGACTCCTCTGCGATCCAGAACATGGCGCTGCCTACTCCGAGGCTTTTCTCGCTATTCTTAAGTGGGTGAGCCTGCGGTTGGGCTGGCGAAGAGAGACGCACGGCTGGCCCGCACATCTCAAGCTAAGAGTTACATGGTTGCACGCCACTCGCCTGCATCAGGCCTTTTGTATTTATCGGGCCGATCCAAAATTCACCTGCGACTGGTTCACAGGCAACTCACAAGAGTTTAGCCGCGACAGTTTCTCCCCCAGGTCTGGTATTCCTGGGGATGCCGCCTGTCCGGGAAGCGTATTCTTTCTTGGTTTTGTCCTCCGGGGGTTGGCGTACGGAATCGCCAATGCCGCGGAGGGAGCTGAGTCACTTTTGGCGGCGAGGGCCTCGGTATCAAAGCTCGTAAGTAAGCTTGCGACCAATTTCAGGATGGCCTATCCCCTGCTTCGAAGGCTGGAACTCGGCGGCAACTGCTTGGAGTCTTTTCTCGGACAAGACGCCTCGGAGTCATTAAGCCGGTTGCTCGGTGCGGAGTCCTACCGAAGATTGTTTTGCACTCCCGAGGACGCTTTCCAGACAGCGGTGAACAAGCTAGATCCGGACCCGCAAAGCGTGGATGCTTGGAGCAGGCTTGACGCGCTCTTAGGAAGCGCCCCAGTCCCCGAAACCGTTGCTCCTCTTCTCGAACAAGCAGTACGGCGCCTAAACCTTGCAGCGACTTTCGCCAGTGACCGCAATCGGAGTATCTTGCTCGCCTTGCTCGGCTCCAAATATGCCGGCAAGGTCGGTACGGCGGACACCAAGAAGCTCTTCTTCGATCAGCTTCTTGCCTTGGCGCTGGCAGCGAACAAGGCCCAGAACAATTCCAAGCTGCGGATTGAGGATGACGAAAGCCTGCTGCGACTTGCCGCAATATTCCCCACGAGCATTTGCGAGCTTTATGCTCAACCTGACACTGGCCGGGCGATTCTGACGGTTTGCGAGCAAGCGGTGAGGCTTCTGGCTGCATGGCCGGGTGTCGCCTCGGTGGGCGGTACTCTACTCGAGCACCTCGTCCGGCAGCTCCCAATCGATCATCAACAAGCATATTGGCCTCTGGCTCTCACCCTACGCGCCCTCCGCTGAAAAGCTGCTCTACGTCAGAGCCTCTTAACTGCCACACACCTTGGCTGTTGAGGATGTCACCGGCTCATAGTTAACGACGAGAATGCCAACGCTCCCCACCCTCCACACCCAAGCCTGCAACCGAAGGTCACAGGATCAGGTGTAGAGAGTGGGGCAGTGGTTTAATGAGCGCGTTCGTATCGAAATGCTCGGCGACTCTCTCTTGAATCACTTCGATCCTAGCTTCGCCCCAGCTATGACGAGTGCAGCAGAGGTGGTTGGAGCCAGCAAAAATTGCCACGCTTCCTGAAGCTGCGGGTCACTGGGTGGATCCGTACGCAGTCTCTGTGCATGTTCCTCCAATTCGTTCTCGGTGCGTATTCCGGGCTTGGTCTAATAATGCTGCGAGATCGGGACCGAGCACTGCGCCAAAACCAGCGAGAACGATGAGTGGAGTTGGATGCGCGCGGACAACCGCATTGATAGTGGGAAAATCGTGGGAGCTGAATGCATATTCCGGAAAGAGCAACAGACCAGGCTCTCCCGCGAACCAAGTTTGAAGCGGAGACGAACCATTTTGATCCCGCGTAAGAATGGCTTGTGCGAAGGCCAAGGAAGCCGGGGCAAATCTGTCGTTTACGATTTCATCGACCCGCTTCGGCGGCTTGCCTATGCATGCATGCAGACGCCCATTCGCGGCCAGCCAATTGCCGGCAACACGAAGGTGCGCAACACCCTGCCTACTGAAATCAATGCCGTTGCTCATGAGGTTGAGGCAATGCTGCTAGTGGCCGTGACGAATCCCGCTCTTCCTTCGGCTATCAGCGCGGAGTGGAAGATTTGAATCCAAACGCAGATCGCGTTGTCGGTGCGCGGCAGGCCGAAGGGGAAACGACGGTCCGGCCCGACGGAGCCTTTCAACCGCTCCTTGTCCACGGCGTTGGCGCTGAAGGGTGGATTGGCGAGGGCGAAGTCAAAGTGGCCGGTGGCATCGTGCGGGCCATCGTAGCTCAGGGCCTGCGCCGTCCATCGCACCAGTTATCGCGGACTTGCGCGCGCCATGTCAGGAGGGCAGCGCCTTGGGCGGTTGCGGCATCGACCCCATCCGCAAGCGCCGTGAGGGCCAGCGTGTGACAATTCTCGGCATCCTGAAACAATTTGTGGTGTTGCCAGAGAGTTTTTTGCCAGCTGGAGAGCAGTTGCCACGGGTTGTCCTTGTTGTCCGTCAGAACTTCAACATTACTAACGCGGCCTTGGTAGCTGCAACTCATGGCTTTTCCATTCCAGCGATTTGCCGGTGGGATTTCTAGCGCATATCTAAAGCAACCTCCAGATCATTTTTGCGGGTGTTGGCAGATTCCTGCGGCAAGTAGATTCAGAACCTCGCCATCCGCCACCGTCCCTCACCACCCCTCCCTGCCAACACAACGAAGTCCACTCCCTTGCTTCTGCCCGGCCCTGATCTGATCCCCCACGCAGCTCCGTCTTGCCGTCCAAATAGTCGATCGCTGCTTCTTCTCGTGAATGGAAGGCCTTCATCAGCGTGCCAGGGCAATCCGCAGGATTTGCGACTGAATTGAACGTGGTGGCGTGTCTCATCATGCGACGCAATCAGGTCAGAAGCCAGCGTCCAGTTGGGAAACCCCCGGCTGGTTAAACGTAACCGCTCTCGTGGGACCCGATGTCAGGTACTCCGACTGCGGCACGGTGCGAGTGAACATCCAGGATGGCCCCCTTTTTGGGGGCACCCTGTTCGCCAAGGACAGTAACGGAACCGATATCCAGCAGAGCCACCTCTGTAAGGGCATCGGTCAAGATGGACCCGGCGTGGACGGTCGCTTTTCGGGGGGCTTGCTCAAGCCACCAAACCAACCCTCCGACAGTCATGGCCTGCACTCTGCGAGCGAGTAGCGGACCGCCCGGACCGCTGCCCAAAGTATCCGATGCAATCTCGTCTGTTCTCGTCGGGAGCACCAGCTCGGGCAGGGCATCTCCGTTCGTTGGGCGGCCTGACCAAGGGCTGCCAGCGTTTTTACTGCACGAAGGTCATATTCAGCCTCCGCGAGGACGAGGAGTGCCTCGACAGGGCCATCAAAATGATTAGCCTGCACTTCTGGGAGAAGAACGGAAGGGGGCAATCATGAGCACTTCCAACCAGCCAGGGGCCGGCGGGGCCGAGCGCCCCAGCTTTTTCCAGGCCGCACCGCGACAGCCGGTCAGGCGGAAGCCCCTCTACGTCCCGACCGAAATCTGGGAGACGATTCGCCCAGGAAGACGGCGTGAGCGGAGTCGGTTTCACGACGATTTTAATCCCGGCTTCATGGCGATGCCATCTACAAGAACACCGTGGCCTGCGCCGCCGCCATCGAAAAAGCGCCAGCCCTCCCCAATCTGGACGGCCTCCCAACCGCTCGCTTCGCCTACACTACGGACAAACCTAATGCGGCCGAAATCGGTGTCGCGGCCTTTTCCACCACCTCCCTTATCTGTACGGCACGTGCCACCACCTCGGCACCGTGACCAGCATGTGTTTGCGCATCTTGCAAGGGATGCCGCTGCCGCTCAACTCGTGGCCCAGCCTTCCCACCTCCTGCCGCAGCACAAAGGGCTGAATGAAATAGCCGGATTCTCGTGAACTTTGTGTTCAAACGCGAGTTCTTCAGACAGTTCGGCCATGCGAGTGGTCGTCGAGTCGTCGAGACACTTTCTCAAGCAGGGGCTTAAAATGGGGATAGGGGAATACATTTCCCGGAACGGATGCACAAATTGAATGGATGACAAGCTCGCCAAACAAAAGAGCGATATGCGAGCGCTTTACCTCCACAGTTTCTCAAGCCACGCTCAGGTGGACGACGAACCTGCGTGGGTCAACCCTTTCTACGCCCAGATATTTGGCATCTACACGATCGGGGAGGTGAACACCCAACCGACCGCCTTCGTGGCGGCTCCGGAGCTGCAACTGGAATTGCCCGGAGTCAATCTTGTCGGCTGCCCGAATGAGGCCGAAATGCTGAAGCAATTCTGGGCGTTGTACAAGTCAGGACCGCCGGAAACTCTCGCAACCTACAACGGGCGCAAATACACGATCCCGTGCCTCTACTGGCGCAGTGCCTTGCACGGAGTCGAAATCGCCAACCCGGATTTGCTGCACGACCGTTACAAGCCGGGTCCGCACGTGGACCTGGCCGACGTGCTGACGTATCACGGGCTTCTGCGAATTCCAACGCTGGCGGTGCTGGCCGGCCAGCTGAACATCCCGATGCCCTCGCTGGCCGAGGGCGATACCATTCAACAGATGATCACCGCCGCCCTCGCGGCGCCCAACCCAGCCATGCTGCAGATGCTCGCGAAGAACGGCGTCGAGTATGCCGGAGTGATTGCGCAAATCGGCGCGCATTGGCGGAAACACCTGAACAAGACAGCGTATCGATGAAGCTTAAAAACAAAGGGTTTACTTTGGTCGAGGTGGTCGTCGTCGTGGTCGTGGTCCTCATCCTGGTCGCGATTGTCATCGCGCGCTTTGGCCGAGTCACCGAGAACGCGCGCAATGCGGTCATCCACAACTTCCTCAAGGACTGCCGCACGCTCTATGTGCGGCTCAGCTACGGGCAGGCCCCCAGCTACATCACCGTCACCAATGCCGTGTCGCTCAAGGATTATGTCGCGGCCACCACGCTGGGGGACGTGCAGGCACAGTTGAACGGGAACTCCATGACGGTCAGCGGAGTGCCCGACACCCTTTTTAAGGACAAACGCACCACGCTCACCGTCGATTACCAGCTCAACTCGTACGACGGGGATAGTGAGGACGTGTTTCTGGGGAAGGTTCTCTGGTAGCGTGGCGCCGAGGCCACCCCGCGCTGAGGGGGCAAGCCAGCGGCTGCTCATCCACAAACGCACCCGGATCCTCGGGGCGTCCAACCCACGAGCGGCCCGTCGAAGCATTCCTGAGCAGGACATCGATCACGAGATTTCAACCAGCGATGGGAAAGCCACTGGGGATTTCTCGCTGGGCAGAAGCTCGTTCTCCTGGAGAAAGAAGGTCTGGCACGAAGTGGAGAAATGGACGCCGGCCTTGCCGTTGCCATCATCCAGTTTTTGCGAGCAGTCCAGGTTCTCCGCCAGGGACTCCGGCGAAGCGATCGCGCTGAAGGGCACCGCCCGCAAATCGCGGTTGCCGTTGGTTTGCCGCAGAATCGTCACCCGCTTGACCTCCGCCGCATTCAGTGTTGGAAAGCGGTCCACAAATGCCAGCGTGTCGGCCACGAGCTGTTCGCGGTCGGGCGCCTGTTTGGGGATGTTGGCGTTGACAATTTGCGCCTTGAGCTGCGTCTGGGCCTTGACGGCGGCTGCCTGCTTCTGCTCGCGCTCGGCCAAAAGTATTTCCGGATTCCGCAGCAGCGCCTTGGCTTGCTCCATTGAAGGATTCTCGACACCCTCCAGACGGGAAAGCAATTGGCCGTACAGCGCATTGAACTCCATTCCCGGCTTCAGGCTCGCCCGGACTTCGGCCACCAGACTCTGGCGGAGCTGGAGGGGGACACGGCTTTGGTTCTGTTGCAGTTTCACACCCCATTATAAGGTTCGCCGGGTGCCTGCAGGGCAATTCACAGGAAATCCGAAAGAAGGCAGCCAATCACAATGCCGCAAATTACAATGCAAGTGTGAGCGAAACCGACGCCCAAGTTGAAGTCATGGATATCCGCCAACTGCGCGAGGAGAAGCCCAAGCTGGGGTGGCTCGCGGAGGTTCGTTTCAGCATTTTCCACAATCACCGGAAACTCGAAGAGTTGGAGCCCCCCGTGAGCGCCCACCTGAAGGCCAATGGGCCGGTCAAAGTTGTCACCCGCGCAAACCTCTTCGAGTTCACCCCGGACGGCGACCGGGTTAACCTGGTCATCAGGGAAGGGCGGAAACTGGACGGATTGCCCTACCAAACGGCGCCCGAAGCCGTGCAGCTCTTTTGCAATGAGGCCATTACCTTGCACAAAAACCAGCACCTGTTCTGGCATTTGACGGAGGACGAGATCCGCCAGGTGGCGACTGAATTTCAGGATTTGGCCGGCCTAAGCGGCATTCACGTCAAGAAAGGCCGCCATGCTCTGCTCCTGCAAATCCAAGACGGACGGCTCGACCTGAGCGTGTGCGATAACTGCTGACCAGCCCCGGGCCGCCGGTCGGCGAACCTGTTCAACCGTCACCGCCCCGGCAGAGAAGAAGCAAATGGAATCGATCGGGGCAAACCGGATGCGGCGGCAATACAATGGAGGATGCTGGCGAAAGTCGCACGCACACTGGCGCGCCAGGTTCCCGAGTGCAGGAACCGGGCCTACGCGGCGCAGGCAGTCTCGCTGCTGACGCTGGGCACGCCGTTTGTTGGGGTCTTGTCCCGCTTGCTGGAGCCGGCCGCCCTGTGGCTGCCGGGAGGTCTCATTATCCCGGAGGCCACCTTAGGGCTGCTCACAGTTTGCCTGGGCAGCCTGATCGCCGCCAAGCTGGCGGTCAAGAACAACTGGCCAATCGCCCAACCCCGGAAGCGGGTCAAGAAACTGGAGATCCATCTGGGCGGAATGACCTTCGACGAACAGGCTCTCTTCACAAACATTATTGCCTTCGGCGCGATCGGCGCCGGCAAAACGGCGGCGGTCATTTATCCGATCCTCAACTCCATCACCGCCCTCTACAAAAACGAAGACCCCAAGGAGCCGGACGCCAAATGGGGCGGATTTGTTCTCGATGTTAAAGGAGATTTTCACGAGGGTCTCATACTTTTGATGCAGAAACATGGCCGCGATCTCCTGGAGGATCTGGTCGTGATTCGGCCTGACAACGACTATTACATACTGGAATTCGAGGAGGTCACGACGGGCGAGCATTTTCTGGTGAGCTGCATGGGCGGGACTTCGATGCAGGAGTGCGACCTCGTGCTGGAAACCGCCGTTGGGCCGCCGAAGGTTCTCACCACGGACCAGTCCGGCAACAAGGTGCTGCTCCTCGATGACAATGGCGGCTCGGAGACGCTGTCCTCGTACCTGTTCAGCGACCGGGGCACTTATCTGCGGCCGGAAGTTTACACCCGGCTGAAGCAGCTGGAGTTTGAGGTGACAGGAAAGTCCGTGCGCTGGCTCGGGTGGCGCGAGGAGAAGAACGGTGAACTGAGCCGGGTCTCTCATACTCACAAGCGCCAGATCATTTACGTTCGTGACGCCCATGGCAGCAGCATCACCACCGACAAGCCCAAACGCCTGCGCTACCTGGGGGTGCATTCCATCAACAACGGCCTGACCTACAATCTGGTGCCGCGCGGCGCCGCTTCCACCGAAGCCGCTGGCCGGATCATGTCGGTGGCCGAAGTCACCGGCAACTCGTTTGGCAGCGACAACGCTTACTGGTCGCAGGCCTCCGAAAAGCACATCGCCCACTGCATCGAGTTGTTCCGGCAGGTAGAAGGACCTTTGGGCCGGGAGTGCAGCGTCAACGACATCCAGCGGTTCACCTCGAACGAGAACGATCTCAAAGAATACTTGAACAAGCTCGAAGCGGTCATCCGCCGGAAGCAGGAGATGGGGGCCAACGATTACGAAATACTCCTGTTGCGCAACCTGAAGGACTACTTCCTCGGCGAATGGGTGCCCCACGACCCCAAGACCAAGGGAAACATTCAAAGTTGCGTGACAAACCTGTTCGGCGACGTGACGCGCAACGCGCAACTGCTCAAAACATTCTGCCAGCCGTCCCGCTTCAGTTTTGAAGACTGCCTGAACAACGGCAAGGTCTACACGCTGGTCCTCAACGCTTATCCCAACGCGCAGATGCTGATTGGCACCTGTATGAAATTGGACTTCCAGCAGTGCGTTCTCAGGCGAACGCAGGCGGCGCCGGTAAATAAGCAGCGCTTCATTTCCTTCATCGCTGACGAATACCAGTTCTTCATCACCACCTCGGGCAGCGGGGGCAGGTCCGGCGGAGACGAGAAGTTTCTGTCCCTCTCGCGCCAGTCGCGCATCATGAACCTGGTCTGCACGCAGGCCAAGTCCATGCTGCTGGCAGTCCAGCGCGACGAGAACAAAATCGACGCGTTCATTCAGTGCTTTGGTTCGCGTGTTTTTCTCCAGGGCCTCGACGAGAAGACCAACAAGCTCGCGGAAGCCACCATGGGGCAGGTCTGGTGGGACCGCGAAGATTTCCAGGGGCACGACCTGAGGCTCTCCAGCGCGATGGAAGGAAGAGCGCCCTCCATCACGCGGCGAAAGGAAAAACAGCATCGTTATGAATCGTCCTATTTCACACAGCTATCCCCGTTTGAAGCGGTGCTGTTCAACAAGGCGGAAACAAACCCCCAGCGCCGCATCGTAAAAACCAACCTCCGCAAGACCGCCTGCTTCTTCGACAAGAAAGAACTGGCCGCGGCGGCCAACGATTATTACCAGGCCTATATTGAGAACCGCGCGTGGCAGCTGGGCATTTCTCACCTGTTCGACGCGCGCGACAACATCAAGCTGGCCAACCCGCAAGAACAGGAGCAGCGCGCCAAAGGGATCCTGCGCTCCTGGCGCGACAATCTGCCCGTCGGGTTGCCCGAAGCCGGGGCCGAGGCCGGGACTCGGAACGGCAGCGGGGAAGGGGCTGACTTCCACGGCAGCGGCAACGAAGAGGGCCAAAACGGAACGCCCGCAGATATCACCGAGGAAGCCGCAAAACAGATCATGCAGGAACTCGGGGCGCCCAAACCGGAAGACCTGTTCAAATACGTCGATCAGAACAAATCCTGGCTGTCCGATTTGGAAGCCAGCCAGAGGAGCGATCCCTTCTACAAACCGGAGGACGACAAGATCACGGTGCCGGCGACCACCAGCGAAGCGGAGCCGCCGCCCAATGAGCCTACCAGCGATTTTGACGCGGACCTGGAAAAGATAGTAAAAGCGATCGAACCGCCCAAAGGACTGGAGAAGGCCACTCGCGGGCAGGCAGCCAACCGCGTGTTTTCGAACCTCGACCGCGTGCCCGACGGCCTCCCGAACCCAGATGCAGACCAGCAGACCCGCTCATAGGCGCCTCTACGACATTTCGGAGGTCTCGTGTCCAGACTCCTGCAACCAGCCGGCGAGGGAGAAAGGCTGCCATTTTCGCATGGGGCCGGATCGGTTCACCTGCACCATGTGCCAGTTGCGCATCTGGCGCAACTTCATGGGCTACGAATTGAGCCCGACGGACGTCCAGGAAATGCTGCATGGGGACAAGGTGACGTCCACCGAGAAAACGTTGACCCGACGGAAGGACAGCCAGGAAGTCACGATTCGCGGCCGCCTGATGCTAACCGCGGAGTATAAAGTCCGCATCGCGCCCAAGCTCAAATCGAAGACGGCCACGGACCAGTCGTGCCCCAAGTGCGAGACCGGCAAGCTGCAACTCATTACCGGCATCGACGATTCGAAATGGTACGGTTGCAGCGGCTATCCGCAATGCCGGTTCACCAAGACATACCTCCCGCACACATTCACCTCCCCCATGCTCCAGGCTGACAGTGGCGGGGAGAAGCCCGGCAGCAAGCACGCCAATCGCAGCAACAACGGCCAAGAGAGCGATAGCGGTGGTGGGCAAAGCCAAACATCAACGCTGAAGATCCAGAAAAGGCCATCAGCGGTAAAACCCCCGGGAGGAGAGCCGAAGCCTGACGAGGCGCGCGAAGCTTTCCCCGCGCAACAGGCGGTGCCGGAAGCAGCGACAGCGACTGTGCTGGACTCAACTCCCCAGCACCCGGCCAAACCGGACAGGTATCGGCGCATTCCGACGTTCATTCTGGAAATGCTCAATTTGCCTCGATCTCCTGCGGTCGCACCTCCCGAAGCCCCATCCATTTCCTGAGGGCTGTCTAACGGCAGACACAACGATTGCACGGCAAACGCCGACCAATTGCTGAAGCTGCCGCCCAAGCAACGCCAAACGCAATCGCATGAGCAAACTCGCTAAACGCGGCAGGAAAGGCGGCTTTCATGCCGCCAAGGCTTTTGAATTTGCCGCCCGGAACGGCGGCAAGCATCCCAAAGCCGTCCGTCTGCGCGCCGAGCCTTCGGGTGACGGCAAGGATTACCGAGAAATCGCCGTCCGCGCCTTTCGCGGTCCGAAAGCGATCGCCGACATGGTCGTTGGGCTGGATGTCCATGGGAATCTTCGCGTCGTCTGCACGGCCAACGGTGAGGGGGACGGAGACCACGCCGTGGCCCTCTTCCCAGAGCTGCCCGCAGGGGAGATGGTTCAGCGCGCGGTTTGCGACCTCGACCGGGTCCTCGAGAGGAAGTCGAACCCTAAGCAGGAACGGCACTTAGGCAAACGACGGCGGGGCGAACGTGAACGGATCCACTTCCAGCTTGCCGCTGCCCAAGATGGCCTTGTTAAAGGCGTCCGTCAGCAGGTCTCGCGCGACGCGTTTGGGCGAGCGTCCTGAGGGGTAGCACCGCGAGTCCGCCTCGATTTCCGCGGCGTCCTTGGACTGTTCCGCCCGTTCGGCCAGAGTGGCGGCGCGCACGTTCATCTGCTGCTCCCGCTGATCCGGGTCGGGAATGGCCGCCAGGCGAAAATAATCGGACAAGGCGCCCTCAACCGAGTCCTCCACCAGCTCAGAAACAATTTTGGCGCTCTGGGGACCGCTGTAAACTGCGCCTTCGACATTCTTAAACTCAAGCGACGAGGGCAGGCTCGTCTTGAAGAATTCCAGCGAGTTGCGGAGCGTGTTGTGCAGCACTTTCACGGCCGCCCCGGCCACCGCCGAGGTCTTGGAATTCACCAGCTCGCCCTGAATCTGCGCTTCGGGGCTCAGGGCCTTGACCACCTCTTCGGGCGATTCCGAAGCCAGCCGGGCCAGGGCCGTCGGGGTCAACGACTGGACCCGAACCCGGGAATCCAGCGCCGCCTCCAGCTTGGTGTGGTAGTCCGGCACGTTCTGCTGGCCGAACTCGTCCAGTTTTTCCGCCAGGCGCTGGTTATCCGTGTCGAGCGACTCGTGGAGCGCCAGCGCGACCACCGCCTCGGTTTTGGTCATGTGGCAGGCACCCGCCAGGAACGAAGCCTCGCGCCGGTAATCCTCCGTGGATCGCCCGCTCAGCACACACACTTCCTTCAGCAGCGCATCGGCTTTCTCCTCCGGAACGTTCCGATAAACCGCGCACGCGCTGCGCAAGAGCAGCCCGCGCGAACGGGTCACCTCCGGGACGCCGGCGCTCCTGGCCGACAGGCGGGGCAGCAGGGAACGCGGAGGGGCCAGCATCTCCACGCCGGAACCTTTGAAGCACAAGTACCCGGAGGCGCACGAGGTCAGTATCTGCCGGGCCGCGTCAAATTTGCGGTAAAGGTCGGCCGGATTGGACAACGGGGCGCGTGTTTTGGTGAAGCGATCGGTCACTTTGCGCTCATTCTCGGCCTGCAGGGCTTCAAACGCGGAGGTGCAGGGAATCGGCTCGCTGATGCCCCAATAAGCCCGCAGCAGGTCGCGCGCGACATAGTTCAAGAGGGCCACCTGAGACGCCTGTTGAATCGTGGGCCCGTGGTTCGGCAGCTCCACGCCAAAGCTCCGGGGGTCCGCCACCACCCGGGACAACTCGCCGCCGAAATCCAGTGCGGTCCCGTCCGACAGCTTGAGCGGAGACGGAGCAGGGGAGCCGGTGTCCCGGGCCAGGTAGTTCAATATCGCCAGGCCGTGCTGCGGGACCGAGCGGCGTCGCGAGCCCACCGCCTCGCAAAACTCCTCAAGCGGGCGCAGCTTTTGGGCGCTCTGGTCCATCAGGCCGGCCATAAACTGTTCAAACCGTTCCTTGACCTCGGCCTTTTGCGCCTCCGAGAGGGGCTGGCCCAGCCGCTTTTCGATGTTGGCGGCGATGCGCAGGGGCAGTTTGCTCCGGGCATAATTGTCCAGCGAGGTCACCGCATAATCCAGGCGCTGACTCTGCCCCAACGCGCGGTCGAGATTCTCGCCCACCGCGTTCATCCAGCGGCTTTCCGCCGGAGGCCCCACGATGTCAGTCAGCGTAACCTTTCCATAAACCGGGCTGTTGGGCTGCGCGCCGGCAAACGTGCGCTCCGCCGCCGAAACGCCCGACAAGGAGCCCAGCCGCTGCTCGATGGTCAGGAAATCGCCGTCGAATGAAGCATGTCCCAGTTCCCGGGATTCCTCGGCCGTCCGGCAGAAAGACTGGCTGTAGGGGGAAAGAATTCGCACCAAATCTTTCTGGTAAGGCTTGAGGGGCTTCTCTCCCTCGTGCGGGAGGAGGAAACCGTGATTGTCGCGGAAGAAGCCGCGAACGTGGTTGAAAACGAAGCCGCCCGCCAGGTCGCTGACACATTGCCGGAAAAGCCGGTTAAACCGTATCGTGGGACGGAACCCCGTCTTTTCGTTCCCCGCCATGATGTAGGAAAGGTCGGGGGAAGCATCCAGCACCTCGATATCCTGGCTATCGTTCGAGACCGAGACCTTCAGGTTGATGCAGTTGCCCTGCAACAGGGCGATCTTGTGTTCCCGCGAGCCGAACTCCTCCGGGGAGGTCATGCTCTCCAGCAGGTCCATCGGAACCTCCACCACGAAGCCGTCGGAATCCCCCAGGCGGTGAAGATGCTTGAGGAAATCGCGCGCTTCGTTGTCGGACGGGCAAAGCTCCAGGCGCAGCACGTCCTTCCCCAGCGCCGTAGCGTTGCGGACGAACAGCCCCCCGAGGGAGTGGAAAGCCCTTTTCATGCCTATTTCATTTTACGGCTCCCGGGGTGATGCCGCCCATATTTCCCGTTGAAACCAGTCCAAGCCCGGCGCCTGGGGACTAAAATGGAGGAGGCTAGAAAACCGCGCAAAAAATGAACTGCAAGATGCGGAAGCACGGCTCATGAGCGGGGAATCTCTGACTCCCGCAGGAGTTGCGTCAAATCCGCCCTCCCCTCCGCAAAACGCGGAGCACTGGAAGCGGGCTGTCCGTCTGCTGGGCCAGCGAACCCGCGCGAGGACTCCGGGAGGCGAAGCAGCGGCTGGACGAGTTTGAAAATGGCCAGCCCTTTGCTGGCACAGCCCAAATGATGGAAGCAATACGCTTCGCGAAAAAAACCTCTGCGGCAGAACGATAAAATGAACAACGACCTGCAAAACCCAGAGTTCCGAGAACGGTGGGCGCACATCGCCGAGCCGGGATGGGAAGTCAACCAGGAGATCTTCAGCCGTACGGATCGCAGCCGGGCCAAAGTCCTTCACTGCGCGATTCCGTTGACGCAAGCCAAACGGCTCACGGATGCGACGTTCCCGCCCGGGTGGGACGCCGACAAGTGCCTGGTCGCCAGCGTCGGCCGCAAAGCCCGGCCGGAGTTGGCAAACTGGGAGTACACCCCGCAAATCCGAGCCGCGCCGCAGCTTCCCTGGTTCAAAGCGCTCCCCACGGACCATAGCGCGCTGCTGCTGCGCTCGCCATGGCTCCAAAGTCCGTCCCAGGCAACTGGCATCGGCCTCAACGCCAGGCACCTGCGCTACCACCATCAGCTCTGGAACGATCTCCGCCCCAAAACCCTGCGCGGAGTGCATACCACGCTGGTTTACGTCACCCCGCAGCTCGGCTTCAGCCTCACGCCTCATATCCGGCTGGACAAGGCCTTCAACTATTTCGCGGCCCTCTCGCGCTGGGCCGGGCCGGTGCAGTTGTTCCCGGCGAACTACCTTTACCCCGATTCGCAACTGGGCGCTGGGCAACGTGCCCCAGCACCCATCTTTGCTGATCTCCTCCCTCACGTGGGGGGCAGCAACTTCCCCCTTATGGAGGGGACCCCCGATCCGTGGGGCAAGACTGCGAGATTTGAGGGGCCAGATTACTATTACGGGTATCCCTTCAATGCCACCACTAATCCGGTGGAGGATGCCGCTTTCCCGCACAGGATTCTGGGCAGCACAATCCTGCCAAACGGACAGTTGACGCAGGCGCGTTCTTCCGAGACCTACGCGTATGCCACACTGGATCCTGAACTGAATCGCGCGCTCAAACTGGACCGCGAAGCGTTCCAGGAGGTTTACTGCCTGGCCCGCGGCGTCGTCACGCACGACGGACTGCCGTTCCAGCTACCGGTGGAGATGCAAACGGCCGTGTTCGGCATCGTGCTGACGGCCTGGGAGCTGGAGATGGATCGTCCCGGTGATTTGACCAGCTTCACCTTGAAGACCCAACATGCCGCTATCCGGGGGTACAACTTCTACCAGCGGATCGAGCCCTATTACTCCAACTTCATGCGGCTGGTGCGGGAACTGGCCAAAAACCCGGAGTTCGAGGTCTATCCGCTCACCACGCACCTGACCCATTCGTGGCTGGGCGGAAACCTGCGCCTTTCCAATCAGCGGTCGGAGCCGGAGAAGACTCTGGGTCCGCAGTTCATGCGCAGCTATTACCTGCAGCAACTGGACTGGTTCATGGGGGTGTTCAACCTCTGGAACACCGTTGAATTCCGCAAAGGCGCCGCTCTGGAGGACCAACTGGACTTCGCCGGCCTGGCGCTGCATCAGATGCAGCCCCAGTTGGCGTTCGAGTCCCATTATTTCCAACGTCCCCTGAAGCGCGCTTCCTTCTGGCCCGACCAACATCCCGAGTGGCTGCGATACGACCAGGAGTGGCGCGCCGACCAGCTTCCTCAGCCGGAAGAGAGATAAGCCCGCACCTGAGGCAAGCGCCGTTCTTTGCGGAGGAGCGAACCCGCTGCGGAGGAGGGGAGGGGCTGTTTCGGCCAGCGGCATTTTCTCGGCCACCAAGCTGACGCTTAAAAAAACACCTCGAATAGAATGACGCCTTACGATCAGAAGACCCAGGAAGTAATCGCGGAAATTCGCAATTACAACATTTCCATCAACCGCGAGCAAAAAATCGAGCTGTTCACCGACGGCTTGTGCGAGAACCCCGGTGCGATGCACATTGGGCTGTTCGCGCGCCAAGGCAGCAATTGTTTGTTCACGCGACACACGTTCGCTGGCCACGGCACCTGTAACGAGGCCGAATACATCGCCGTGAAAACCGGATTGACCATCCTGCAGGGCCTGTATCCCGAGCCCGGCGTTCCCGTGGCGGTCTTTTGCGACTCCCAGCTGGTCACCAAACAGGTCAATAATCTGTGGAAATCCTCAGGCAAGATGAGGGACTACTGCATCTTCCTGCGCCGGTTTCGCAAGATTTACCCGTACACGCTGCAGAAAATCCCCCGCAGTGAAAACGAGATGGCCGACGGGCTGGCGCAGAAGTACATCCTCAAGAACTCCGGGCGGTGCATGACGCTTGAGAACGGCAGATTCAACGTTCTCAAACAGGTCCCGGCCACCGTCAAGCGAAGCGACACCTACAACGCGGTCACCAGCGCGCAATTCCGCGATTACCTGGCGCAGCACAATCTGCACGGTGAGATGCAGCGCTTGCTCCAGATGGCCAGCGATGGCGACAACGACGCGGCCATTGCCCTGGCCCGAAGCATCCAGCAGCAGGCGGGGACCATTCTTCAAGCGGCGCCCAAATCCAATGATCTGGTGGCCCAATGGCTGGGCAACACCCTCGGGTTGATGCAAAAGGGCCTCGACCTGATCGTGGCCGCCCTGCGCCAGGGCGCGGGCCTCGTGGAAATCCAGTACATCATCGAGGAGTTGTCCGGGCCAGACAGCGGCGAGTCGGAAATCTACTCGCAACAAATCGGCCACTTGAGGGAGCAGGACCTCCCCGAAACCGTGCTGGCAGTCGACGAGGAAGACGAATGCTTCGCCTGACCGGAGCGAGCAGTGCTGACGGTTGGCACGGACGACAATGAAAGTGGCTGTTTGTCGCTCCCCACACTTCGGTTGCAGAGACTGCAATGGATTCGGGACCGGGTTTGTCGGGGCCTGGACCGGGATCAATCGGCGCGTTTTTGGCAGCCATTAAGCCGAACATGGCCCCGGACTGTTACGGTTCGGTGGCAGACGTGTTAGGGTTGGCTGACACTTGCCTTCAGACAACCGCTCGACGGGCGGCGCTATCAGCGTTGGTCGTCGCGCGCCTTGGCGGCCAGAACTCGAAGAGTTCGTCGGCAGATTTCAAAAAGGACCGCCGTGCGCGTACGCGGCCCGCTTGCAGATGCCGGGCGAATGGCCGCAGTAAAGCCTCCATTCCTTTGTGCTTCTGCACGAAGCCGGTAATGGATCCTTGCATGACTTCGAGGTCCTGAAGAAGTCCCATCCGCCGCTGGTAGCAAGCCATGGCGCGCAGCTCGCGTTTGCTCAACCCGGTAAAGTCCGAAGGCAATGATTCCACCATATAGCGGAACTTTTTGAAGGCGACGCGGGTTCGGTGGATAGTGCCCGGGTTGGACGGCTCGATGGCCTGGCGGCGGCGGACCACGTCGGCAAAGGCCTTGTCTGTCGCTCGGGCAACGGTGGTCGCAAGGCCATCCGGATGGCGCGCCCGCGCAGGATTCCGGGCCAGATGCTCGCCCAAGCTTCGAGTCCATTTTCCCAACTTTCGTGTCTTGAAGCTCTTCACTTTCGCAGCCGCCGCCCTTTCCAGTCGGCGCTCCCGGCAGCGGAGAAAATCCAGCACCACGATCAACTCGGGAAACCGCGCCACCTGACGTTCCAGGAACAAGCGCTGAACTTGAGTATCCCGGAGTTCGCCGAAGGCTTTCAGTTGGCGTTTCAAGACCCGGCGCGCCTTTTCTGCGGTCGTGCCGGGCGAGAGGCAACCCAGCATGACGAATTGGGCAATCAACCTGCGCGCCGCCACTCGCAATTCATGCACCGTCTCTTCCGAAAAATCGTCCTGACAACCCTGAAGCCGGGCCCGGTACGACTTCCAGCGGTTGCGCAGTGAATTAGCGAGGACAGGACCAATCGTTGCGGGGAGGTGCCACGGAGCAGAGGGGGCGGCGGGAGTTGTAATCGGCAGGCGCCCGCTTGCCGGCGGGGTTGGCGTTGGAACAGTGAAAGGGGCGAAGTCTGGCCGGAGTGTGAGTTCGAGTTCTGGTATCCGCACAGCAGCAATCCCCACATCCGGCGGCGGGAGACTGGCCACATTGAGCTGCGAAAGCTGCGGCGTATCCATAATTGTTTTCGATTTTGCTGGGCGCTTGCGAAAGCGTCCGCAAACAAAGCTGTTCGAGGCTCTTGCTTGGTTGAGGGTACGGTAGTTGGAGGCCCCGGTGGCGGCAAACAGGAGTTATTCACAATCTGTTCACAATCTGTTCACAGGGCTGGCCCGGAACAATGCCATGTAAGCCCCTGCTGCGCGCTCCACCTATAATGGGGTATATGAGAATCAGTGCGTACGGGAAAATCTTCGAAGCGGCAAGGAACGGAACGCTGGATCAGTACGGCGGGGCCCTGACCATCGAGCACCTCAAGCTGAAGGGCCCTTTTGGCAGGACCTTGCTGCACGAAGCCGCGCAATGCGGGCATCTGAACCACATCCCGCGCCACCTCATTACCGAGGAGAACCTCAGCTGGAGGGATAACCGGGGCCAGACGGTGGTGCATTTGGCAGCCGCCAGCGGGACTCTGGACCATATCGGCCCCATTTCATACAAGGCGCTCACCGCCACCGACAGCTACCTGGTCACACCCATTCACGAAGCGGCGGCGAATGGCACGCTTAACCATGTTCCCATTGTCGCCAAGACTTTAGAGACCATGACCCAAAGAGATCGCGATGGCCTTACGCCGCTCCACATGGCGGCTCTCAATGGGCACCTGGACAAAGTGCCCATCGCCTTCCTCACGCAGGAAAATCTCGACATTTTGGACAAGCACGGCCGCAGTTTCCTGCATTTGGCAGCACAGCGCGGCTGCCTGCAGCAGGTACCCAAGCCGCTCCTGACGGAAGCAAACCTGAACCTGCCAGATCGCTCCGGAGTCACGCCGCGGGCGTCGGCTCTGAAGAATGGCCAACAGCCCTTGCTTTCGCCGAGAGCCGGCCTCGTGATGGAGGTGGGGTGAACGGCGGGAATATTTTCGATGAATGTTTCCAACCCCAAACCGCCAAAAATCACCCCGGCGATTTATACTGGTTAAGAGACCGATTGGCCGAATATGAGCCGACCACGAAGAATATCATTTTGGGAGACCGCAGGGCTGCTGTCCTTGGGCGCCATCACCGTTGTTTGTCTGATGCCGGCGCTGCGAAAGGACTACGCCCAATCCCATTGGCGCACCTCGCTCTTCGCCATGATCGGCGCCTGCCTCATCTATCCACCCGCAATCCTGGTTTACACCCGCAAGGCCATCGCGCAACGCAACGGGGACTGGAAAACAACCATCTTCATCCTGGGCATCACGTATGTGCTGTTCCGAATGGTGAGGTAGCCCATGAACAAGCTCCTGCCATACGTCCTGGGCGGCACGGTGCTGCTGGCCGGCGTCATCGTCAGCCGCCGTGTGCTGCCGAAAGACGGAGCCCCGGCGCCCTCTCCGAAACCAACCCCGGCCACCGCGCCGCTGCAGCCGGTCCGGGTTGAGGAACCGCCGGAGGCCCTCTACTGGCTGGTGGCGCAGGCCTTGGTTGAGAAACTCAAAACGGGAGACCTGCTCCTGACCGTGCGCGAAAACCGGGAGTTGATCCGTCAGACGTCGCTGCACTTGCGCGAAGAGCTCGGGTTGGAATTGCCCCCCGGGTTCGCCCTCCCACCCGGCGTTTCCCGAAGCGGGCTGGAGCATCCCGAATCCAGCGACCCGGACCATTACGCCTTTCTCCAGCAGGTTCAGGCGGGCAACCGGGATTACCTGCAAAAGATTGTCGACCGGTTGCTCGATGAATACGCGTCTCAAACAACGCAGCTCATGGTCGAGCGCCTCGCCGCCATCCAGTCCTTCCGCAAGCCCGGCGACGCCCAATCCCTTTCGTTTGTCAAAGCGCTTTACGGCGAGAGCTTCGTCAACGACTACGCCACCGCGCACCGTCCCAAGGAGGATCAAGTGAAGCCTTGGGCGCGCCAGCGCAACCCACCGGAATCCAGCGGGGCCGTGACGCGCCCGGCCAAGGAAGCGGCCGCGGCCCAGGCGCAAGTGTCGTCCTTGTGGCGCACCGAATTCGGCCCGGAAGAGCTTTCCACCGTGCAGGAATACATCCTGAACCAGAATCTGCGGGACAAACTGCGCGACGACCTGCTCTACAGCGATCTGTCGGCCGCAGAACGCAGCCTGATGGAAAAGAGCGCCATCGGCTGCCGGCTGGTCTTCCTGCACGACCTGACCTGCCGCGTTGTGTCCGCACGCCCATAACCGCAAACCACCGAGCCACATGATTCTCAATTCCTATCTCGTCACCGTCCGGGACGAAGCCCAGCAGATTTCCAAGCGGCTGGTGCCGGCGACCAGCCAGGCCAAGGTTTACGCCCAGATGCAGCGGGAAAAGTGCAAGGTCATTGCCATCGAGCAGCGCCCCAGTCCGTTTCTGGCGGCGCTCAAAAAGGGGCGCCTGGAGATCGGGGACCCGGCCAGCAAACGCGAACTCGCCACCTTTTCCAACAACCTCGCCCTCATGGTGGCCACCAAAGTCAACACCGCCAACGCGTTCCAGATTCTGGCTCAGTCCACGCCCAAGGAACGGTTTCGGAAAATCATCACCGACGTGCGCCGCCGCATCACCGACGGCGAGAGCATTTCCCAGGCGCTGGCAAACCACCCGGAGGCCTTTGATGACGTTTATGTGGCCATCGTGCAGGCTTCGGAGACTTCCGGCCAGCTGCCGGTCGCGCTCCGGGAGCGGGCCAAAGCCCTGAAGCGCACTGACAAGGTGTTGCGCAAGGTCAAGAACGCGTCCATTTATCCGGCCATCGTGCTGGTGATCGCCCTGATCGCCGTGATGATCTTCTCCCTCCTGGCAGTGCCGGCCCTGGCGACCCTCTACAAGGGCACCGGCGTTCAACTCCCCTTGATTACACGCGCGATCGTGAAGGTCTCCGAAATTCTGCGCAGCAGCCCGCTGGTCGTGATCGGGGTCCTCTGCATCCCGGTGTTTCTGTTCATGCAACGGAAGGTCATTCTGGCGAACAAGCGGCTCCAGCGTCTTCTGCTCAAGATCCTCATCCTCCGCGACCTGGTCGCCAAGGGCGCCTGCCTGCGCGTCCTGCAATTGCTCCACCAGTTCTCCACCGCCAACGTGACCATGCCCAAGCAGCTCCATCTCTGCCAGAAGGTCGCCGGCAATGTTGTCTTCACCGAGGCGCTCGAACGCATCAAGAGCGCGATCCAGGCTAGCGGCGTGAGCCTGTCGGAAGCGTTCCGGCGGGAGAAGACCTTTTCCCCCATCATCGCCGGGAACATCCAGGCCGGGGAGGCCACCGGCAGCTTGCCCGAGGTGCTGGGAAACCTGACCGAATACTACATCGAGGACCTCGACGACGCGGTCACGCGGTTTACGGCCATCATTGAGCCGGTCATGATCATTTTCCTGGCGGCCGTCATCGGCACCATGGTGATCGCCATGTACCTGCCTCTGTTTAATCTGGCCCAAGTCCTCAACAAGACCCGATAGCGTATGGGCGCGGCCAAAGGAGGGACCCAGTCAAGGTGGCGCCGCCGCGCGATCTGCCAGTTCGTCGCCCAGCACGCCGGCGTGGCCCCAGACCATCACCATTTCGATCCTGGGACAAGACCTGTAAAGCTCCCGTATTTCGGCCACCAGTTCGGTGTTCTTGAGATCGTCCCAGCCCCGGCTGATCACGCCGCAGACATAATTGCTGTCCACGTGGAGATCGACCGGCCCGTCCTTGGGGGCCCAGCGCAGGGCCTCGCGCACGGCCAGCAACCGGGCCCGGTTGGAAGCGCCGCAGCCCATGGGCTGCGAAATCCGGTGCGCCACCGCCTCGCCGCGCAGCGCCACCACGCCAATGCGCATCCGGCCCGGGTTGGGGCGACAGCTTCCATCGGTAAAAACTCTCAGTTTCACCAATCCATTATACAAACGAAGGCAATGGCATGAAGGAGCCGAACCGTCCCGGGACGACATCCCAAGCCGGCCGCTGGATAACGGGCCTTGTCGCCGCCCTTTTCCTCCTGGGCGCCGTCAACAAGGTTGCGGATCCTGTCGCAGCCCTCGGGCACATGCCTCTGGCATTAGTCCGGCCGCTGCAGTTAGGGACAGTTCTGGCCTTGGAGGTTTACGCCGCTTTGGCTCTGCTCCTGTTCCCCAGCCGACGGACCATTTGGTTGTCGGCCGTGTTGCTCGCGGCGTTCAGTGCGTACCTCCTGCATTTGATCGATGCAGGAGCAGCGAGCTGCGGCTGCTTCGACTCGCTGGGGATCGAGCGATCACCCCGGACCGCTTTGGCCACGAATTTGGCCGCCATCGGCGGGCTCTTGTACGCGCTGCGCCGCGCGCAGCCAAGGGCGTGGACGGCTTCGGAGGTGGCCCTGTGCCTCGGGCTCGCCGTGCTATCAGTGGCCTTCGCCTGCGCAACAACCCGGGCGCCAAAGAAGCTTGCCCTGGAGCAACTGCTCGGCAGCCAGGCTGCCGGCCGGGACATCCTGCTGAAAATATCCCCTGCGTGCGAGGCGTGTCTTCAAACCACGCGGCAGGTGTTGTCCGAGTACTCCGCCCGCCGCGTGATTGCCGTCACCTGTCTCAACGCGGGACGCGCCAACCGCGATTACATGGAACGATTTCATATTCCGCTGGTCGTGTTCGGTGTGCAGGAGTTCTTCGCCCTGGATGGCACGCTGGAAGTGCCGCGCTGCTATCGCGTCCAAGGCACTCGGCTCATTGCCTGCCAAACAAGAACAAAGCCGTGAAACCCGGAAAGCAGCATCCGCACGCAATTAACGGCGCGATCCAAGCCGCAACGGTGCTGCTGTTGGATGAAGGGCGCAGAGCGACTGGACCATTCCCGCTCAAGGAAGCCCTCGCAAAGGCCCGGGCCCAGGGCAAAGACCTGATCCTGATCGCCGCCGGGGCCAACCCTCCAGTCTGCCTGATGGCCGACTATGGCCGTTTTCTGTTCGAGCACAAAAAAAGGGCGGGGCACCATAAACCGGTTCGGGAAAAGGAAATCCAGCTCTCGGCCAACATCTTTGAGCACGACCTGGGGGTAAAAGCCCGTCATGCGCGCGAGCTCCTTGAGGGCGGACACCCGGTGCGGGTTGTTTTGAAGTTGCGCGGACGGGAAAAGGCCCATCCCGAGCTCGGCCAACGGCAGCTGGATCTGTTTCTGGCCAAATTGGACGGAATCGGCGCCGAGCCTCGGCGCAACCAGGTCAACGGCTCGGTATTCGTCGCCCGGCTTCACCCCAAACTTTAAGCTAAGACCCATGCGCATTCGACTCCTCACGGCCGCAGATCTGCACCAATCCCGGTTACATTATCGGGGTCTTGAGCTGGCGGCCAAGGAACTCAAACCGGACGTGGTTGCGGTGGTCGGTGACGCCCTGCATTCCGGCGACATCGGCAAATACCAGTTCGCAACCGCAGAATGCGCAAGAAGGCTGGCCGATCTGCCGGTCCGGCACCTGGTCTTTGTCCAGGGCAATCATGAGGGAAGCAACTGGACGAACTTTGTTCGTGCCTGGCCCTTTGAAACCCGCCCTCTCACTGTCCTCTACGGCACCGCCTTTGCGATCGGCCCGCTGGTGATGGTGGGCTTCCCTTGCATGACGGGGCCGGAAGAATATTGGTGCGACACTCTTCCCAGGGAGGGGAATGAGATTACGCAGGACCTCGCTCAGTCTGGACGCAAACCCCTGCCTGCCGAGGCCGATTTTTGGCTGCCGAAACTTATGAAGCGTACCGGGCCCGCGGGCCGCACGGTTTGGCTGATGCATGAATGTCCCGTAGGTCTTCCTCTGGCGCACCCGGCGGTGTTCAATCCGGCTTGGACCACGGCGATTGAGCGCTTCTCTCCCTTGCTTGCCGTGTCCGGCCACGACCATGAAACACCGATCGCAAACAGCACGTGGCACACACGCTGGCAGGAAACGACCTGCGTCAATGTGGGTCAGGCGGAAAGGGCCTTCTACCATTGCATTATCGACTTCGAGTTCAGGGGCAGCCATCCGGCCCTGCCGACCAAAATCACCCTGCGCGCGCTGCCGCAGGACCAAACCGTAGAAATCCCGGGTCACGCCCGCCAGGGCGGTTAAGGAGCGCGTCCCTGTGCGCGTGAGGCAGGATCGCCCGGAGCCACCCGCAGCACGCGCGGGGCGCAAAGGACTTTTCCCTCCCCGAAGGACGTCAGGCGATGCTCGGGGCCAGCGCGTTGGCAGGCGCCGGCCGAGGCTCGCGCACGGTCGGACGCGGGCGCGAAGGCTCGCGCGGAGTCGTTCCGGTCATGCGAATGGACTGGCCATCCAGCGCCACCGAAAGATCTGCCGCTGGCTCGCGCGGTTTGACCGCTTTCGGATCCCGCACCTCGTTGGGCTTGCCGGAACTGCGCAGCAGATCATTGTTCCGATACAGATTGGGCCAGGGCAGACTGTAATAGGGAGAGACGTTGTATTCGAAGTACGAGAATGTGGAACGCAGGCGGTTGGCCACCTGGACCGGGTCGGAGAAGAGTTCCGGCGCCTTTTCATCCAGATATCGCTCGAATTGCCGGCCGTTGGCGGGCAGGCCGGCGCGGCTGATATAATCGCCCCCGCGCACCAGGCCTTCCGGCCCATAGTGGAGATCGACCAGGTACTGGGTCACCCCGCCCCAGTAAACGGCCTTGAGCTGATCCTTGAACCCGTTGGGCTCTTCCATGTGCTCGGTGACCCTGAGGACCGCCCCATCGAAGGCCTTGCGGCTTTCCGCGCCCAAATCCTCCATGGCCCGGCTCAGGTTCAGATAGCCGTTGTTCCTGGCCATGTTCTCCTTGAAGGCCGTGCGGAAAGGTTCCACGCGGGCCGCAAAGAGCTGCCGGGCGGCGGCCAGACGAGCAAAGTCGGCCGCCTTGTTGGAATACATTTCCTCAAACAAATCGTTGATGGTCGCGACCGCCTGGCCGATCAGCTGGCGGCCGGCCTGCGGCGGCACCTGCATGCGCCGCTCGGCAATCAGCTGGCGAAATGAGGCCACCGCCTCCTTGCGGCAGGTGTCCTCGACCACGTCCTTGCCGATGGCGCCTGCGGCAAACCGTCCGAACAACTCTGAGCGCAACGCTTCGATCCGCTCCTGTTCCCGTTGGAAACCAGGCTGAATCAGGACAGTGAGTTCCTTCATCAACTGCATCTTGTCCTTGTAGCCGGGCGGAACGAGCTTCACCAAGGCGCTCTGGTTGGAAACTTTGCGCACGGCGTTGTCGTTGAAAATGCGGTTCATCACCGAGTCCAACGAGCCGTCCGACGCGAACGAGAAGTTCACCGCGCTGTTGGGGTCTCCCACGCGGCCCAACTCCGCGTTGTGCCGCAGAATTTGCTGATGCTGTTGCTGGTTCAAAGCCAGGCGGTCCCGGCTGGTCTGGTAGAGGTAGGCTTGCTGCTGCCGGTCGTACATCACGTATTTGGCCTCGACCAGCGGCAGGCCTTTGACAACCCCCTCCGGGATCGTCAAAGACGGCCGGTTCACCAGCTGCGCGTAAAAATGCTCTTTGCGATCAAGGGCAAGCACCTTCGTCACCCCGCCATCCTGATAGCTGTAGTAGAACTTCATCGGCAGGCCGTACGAATCCTGGCTGGTCTGGTTCGAAAGACCGTAACGGGCGACCGAATGATGCCTCACCTGGACGCCATGGGGCACGCCGTGGCGGGCCGCCAAACGCTCCGGCAGATTCAGAGGGCCGGGACGCGTGGTCGTGGCCGAAAGCTGCCGCGGTCGGCTCAAGGCATGCAGAAATAAGGGCGCCCGCATGCTCATGACGTAATAGGGCATATACCGCATGTAAAACGGGCGGTTGGTGCCCGAGTAGCTGATCGTGGAGAAAATCCGGTTCATTCCGCCCCGGTCCGCGTCGTCCAGGGAGTTGTTAGTTTTGATCTTGGCCTCCAGGTAGACCTCCCCATCCTCCGCTGGCAGACCGAACACGGTTTGCATCGCCCGGCGAAGATGGTTGAAAGTCAGGACCGTTTCCATTTCCGCAGGGGAAAGGCCGTTCTGCATGGTGGTTGCGTTGCCGACGGCTTCGGACACATATCGCCGGCAATCCTCCGCCAGCAAGTCGATCGTTTTGCCTGCCGTCTGTTTGAACTGGTCATACCCCCCACCCTGGAGGGCGACCGCAGGGCGTTGCAGGTCGGCCATGAGGCCTTTCAAGCGGCAGAAATTGTCGTCCAAAGGGGTCCGGGAAAATGCTTCCCGCTTTTCTCCCGGGTCCGGAAGTTTTTGGATCAACTGTTCCACGAAGCCCAGAACGCTCAGGTTGGAATCCAGGAGCGCCGCGGCCAGATCGGTCTTGGCGTAAAGCTCATCGCGCGGCGAGACGAGATCCCCCGGCAACGTCTGAAGACTGGCCAGAGCCGGACGGCGGGATGCTGTCTGCACGGCCAGGTGACTGGCGCGCAGCGCAGGCGCGGAGAAGTGGGCTGAGCCCGCCAGATCCTTGCTGTAAGCCAGATTCGCCTGGGCCAGCTCCTCCGAGCGCAATCCTAGATTCACTTTCACATTTCCATTTTAGGGCCACCGCGGGTGTCGTGGGGGATGAATCAGCGAACAACTTTATCGCCACATCTGTCGCCAACGAGGCAGGATCGGGAATCCCGCTGGCCGCCCCGTTCCGGGGCGTCGCGCAGGCACGTTTGCCGAGTCGTTTCCAGGGTGACCAGAGCATTGGCCAGCGGCTGAATCCTGCATGCGGCGGCTTGTACCTGGACGGCAAACTCAGACTGAAAGGCAGGGCGAAAGAGGATCGGATTGCGGCGAGGGAGTGGATTTCGATGTTCTTGAATAATGCGATGGGAGTTGCAATGCGAAACTGCGTAACGACTCTGGTGCCGGTGAGAAAGGCGGGTTCTTTGACTTTCCCCTTGCGCCCGAGGGCTGTTGCGCTTACAGGTTTCGCCACTATGGCAAACGCATTAACCAAATCACAAATCGTCGCATCGGTTGCGGAAACCGTCGGTATTACGAAAAAGCAGGCTGTTGAAGTTCTCGAGGCCATCGTGGCGCTCGCATACAAGAACGCCAAGAACAGCTTCACGCTTCCCGGTTTGGGCAAGCTGGTGCTGGTAAACCGGAAAGCGCGCGTCGGCCGCAACCCGGCCACGGGTGAGCAGATTCAGATTCCGGCTAAACGCGTGGTCAAATTCCGCGTGGCCAAGGCCGCCAAAGACGCAATTCTGGAAGCCAAGTAACCCTTGGCGGGGGATGAACTGTCGTGGCCGGAGACTTTCTGAACGTGGGAAGGGGAGAGGATTATTTTCGGAAGAGCCAGAGGAGAAAGGTGAGAAGAAGGCTCACGAGGATGCAGGTGACGAGCGGGAAATAAAATGTGAAGTTTCCTTTGGAGTAATGGATGTCCCCGGGCAAACGACCAAGCCAGCCCTTGCCGAAGCCCGTCCACAACATCAGGCCGACGAGGGCGGTGACCACGCCCAAAACGAACAACGTCTTGCCCAGCTCGTTCATGCCATGGTCAGCTTAATCCCAAACAGCCGATTTTTGAAGATGGGGACGGCACCCGTAAGGTCAGCCGTGCTCGCATCGGTTCCACCGGCAACCAAACTCCACGGGATTGGGCGAGAGAGTGATTGTCCCCACAACTGGTGACAGGCAGCGGACAGCCCCTCTGGTATGTTAATGGCGTCGATACGATTTGACGTTGTTCTCGATGTAGAATGTGGCAAAGAGGCCGGATCAAAAATTCCGGCTTTTTTGTTGTTCCGGAGCTTTGCCCGGTGAGGGATTTCACCTGACCCCAGAAGGGCTGTCCTGACCGACCCCCACCAAGGTCCAATTCGCACTCCCCGCCGTTTGGATTAAATTCTGATCGATGTGTGGTCGTTACGGCGAAAGCAAGATTTTGGCGCAGGTCAAGGGCAAGGTCCCGTTTTTCCGGGCCGAGTCTGCACTCAAACCTCGCTACAACATCGCCCCGACTCAAATGGCTCCGGTCATTGTCAATCAGGGCGAGGCGGTGCTCAAGGACATGCGCTGGGGGTTGATTCCTTTCTGGGCCAAAGATGAAGAAATCGGCAACCGGATGATCAATGCCAGAGCCGAAACGGTGAGGGAGAAGCCGTCTTTCCGAAATTCATTGAAGCGGAAGCGCTGTCTGGTGCTGGCGGACTTCTTTTACGAATGGCAGAAGATTCCCGGCAGCACACGCAAGCAGCCCATGTGCATTCATCTCAAGGACCAGGAGCCTTTCGTTTTTGCCGGGCTGTGGGACACCTGGAAGAAACCTGACGACGCCAAGGATGCCGAGGTCGAGTCGTACATCATCATCACCTGCGAACCCAACGACCTCATGCGGCCCATTCACCACCGGATGCCAGTGATATTGAAGCCGGAGCATTATGATCAGTGGCTTGACCCGAAGAATGAGGATGTGGATGGGCTGGCCAAACTGCTTGTGCCCTTCCCGGAAAAGGAAATGGCAGCACACCCGGTCAGCACGCTCGTCAACAATCCCAGATTTGACGACCCGCGCTGCATTGAGCCGGTCGGATAGCGAGAAGGGGCATTTTCATGGAACGGAGTGATGCTGTCCTGGCACTGCCTTTGTGTCTGAAACAGCAGACGCCGAAGCAATCCGCCGGTTACAAGGAAACCCCCGGTTTGGAGCTGCATGGGGTTTGGTCATGGATTACGCTAACACTCATTGCAGATGACCATTTTACGTCTCGCCATTCCCCAGGTTTTGTCGCATACACGATTGCATGATTATTGAAGGCATCCCCAACGGGTTTACGATTCCAGTGATGACCCTTGGCGTGATCGCCGGCTGGATCATGATTCTGTGGCTGATGCGGGAATTTGAGGTTTTCGGTAAAGATAAGCCCGAAGATCCGGCCGCAGGATTGAAGCGCACCAACCATGAAGGTTGAGGGACTGAAAATCATCTCGGGTGGCCAAACCGGTGCTGATCGTGCTGGTTTGGATTGGGCCCTAAAACACGCCCTCCCCCATGGCGGCTGGTGTCCCAAAGGCAGAAGAGCCGAGGATGGTCCGGTTGATGGCCAGTATCAATTGCAGGAGAGCCCCAGCAGCAATTACCCGCAACGCACCGAATGGAATGTCCGTGATTCTGATGGCACAGTGATTTTCAGCATTGGCGGGCATCTGACGGGCGGCTCATTGAAGACCGTGGAATTTGCCATTAAACACCGGAAGCCTCACCTGCATTTGTCGGCCTCTTCCAAAGACAACGCCGCCGCAGAGCTAAAAAAATGGATGCAGCAGAACAATATCCGTGTGCTGAATGTCGCTGGTCCTCGGGCTTCAAAGGAACCGGCCGTGGCAGGATTTGTGATCGCCACCCTCGATGCGGCCCTCAAACCGTGATGAAACCCCTTGATCTTTACGACCAACGCCACCTGGAAGCCGCTGAAGGCTGGATCGAACTGGGCAATCCTCTCGAAGCCAATGGGGAGCTGGAGAACATCACCGCCGAGAATCGAGCTCACCCGGCTGTTTTGGAGGTTCGCTGGCAGATATACGCCAAAGCGAAGAAGTGGGATGCTGCGCTGGACATAGCCTCCGCGCTGATTCAGTTGGCGCCTGAACATCCATTGGGCTGGGTGCACCGCTCGTACAGCCTCCACGAACTGAAGCGGCCCGAAGAGGCCAGGGACAATCTGCTGCGGGTGGTGGATAAATTCCCACAGGACCCGATCATGCGCTACAATCTGGCCTGTTACGAATGCCAGTTGGGGCAGTTGGAGCAGGCCAAAAGCTGGTTGCAGAAGGCTTTTGAACTTGGCGATCCGATGAAGATTAAACTCATGGCTTTAGAAGACCCCGACCTGGAATTGTTGTGGAGGGAGATCGGAAAAGCATGAACGACGAGGAGCAACAATCCAGATCCCTGTCTGAGTTTCTTTGCTGGGTTGGGTCACAACGAACATGGGATGACCTCGGCTGTTGAGCGATCCTGACCAAGGCCATCACAGCGTTTTGGATTTAGGCAGGGGCACTTGCCCATTCTACAGCCTCAGGCGCACCTCCGATCCATACGCATGCGCCTCGGGCCTTTGAGGAATGGCCTGCCTGGGGGGACGAAAAGCGTTTCCGCGAAGTGGGTCCGGCCAACACGTGGTTGTAGTCCGCTGAGCCCGTTTGGTATCGTAAGCGGCAGAACAAACTGACATGATCCGACTAGCCGACACCGGCGGCGGGACGCCGCTCTACCAACTGAGAATCACGCTCCGCGACTGCAAGCCGCCCATCTGGCGACGCATCGTCGTGCGGGCGGATATGAAGCTCGACCGGCTGCACCGGGTCATCCAGACCGCAATGGGTTGGTTGGACTGCCATCTGCATCAGTTTGTAGCGGGCGGTGGTTGTTACGGCCAGCCCGACCGCGAATGGGACGCCGAAGACACGCAGATGCTGAACGAGAAGCGCTACACCGTGGCCGATCTAGCCCCGGCGGTGAAGGCGCGGTTCGCCTACGAGTACGACTTCGGCGACAATTGGGAACACGAAGTCGTGCTTGAAAAAACCTTGCCGCCCGAGGCCGACTTCAAACATCCGGTCTGTCTGGGCGGAGCCAACGCCTGCCCGCCCGAGGACTGCGGCGGAAGCAGCGGTTACGCCGAATTTGTGGACGCGATGGCTGATCCCCAGCACGAGGATCACGAGCAAATGAAGGAGTGGATTGGGGGCGCGTGGGATGAGACGCGGTTCAGCCTTGAGGCCACGAACGCTGGCCTGAAACGGATCAAGGCTTAGCGCCTTCGGGTTTCCGGCGCGGGAAGGGCAGCGATCCCTTGCGGGCAGCGCTTGGGCAAGTTCCTGAAAGACCCGCTCACCCGGCGGCTAATGCCCGCCCGTGACCGTGTACCCGGCCCGGCGCAGATCTTCCGCCAAGTCCCTCTCCATCTGCACTGCTGCCTCAAACGGCATCGGGTTCAAGTGCGCGTAGAGTTCCGGCAGCAAGCGAACGCCGTAACGCTTCACCAGCGAGGCATCCTTGATTCCGGCCTTGTGATTGGCCAAGCGTTCCTCCGGCGTCAGGCCGGTCATTCCCACATACACGCACGGCTTCCTGGGGTCGCGCTCCGGGTTTTCGGCACGCACTTTTCGGATTCTGCCGACTGCGGGATCGAGCAGCACCACGTAAACATGGTGGTGCTGTTCGGGCGGCCGTTTGGCGCGAAGCGGTTTGAGCGTCCGGCGTTTCATCGACTGCCCCAGGGTATTGCTCAGACGAGCGGGTCGCCAGCGTGGCGGCTAGCGTTCAGTTGCCGCCTTCCTCGTCTCTTCCAGATTGAGGAGCATGTGCTCGAAATAACCGGCTAGGCTCATGCGGTTGTGGTGGACCCGTTCGCTTTCCGGCGGGTTGGTTAAAGGATCGAGGTTTTCCGGCTGACCCAGGGCCCGCCAGCTTTCCACCCGGATATCGTTGAGAATCTGCAACAAGGTTTCCCGATCATCCAAACCGAGGCTCAACACATATCGGTCACCCCGAATCTTCAGTCGGTCGTCACTGATCAAAGGCTGAGCATTCCTTCTCAGTTCTTCCCGGTGCTCCGCCAGTGACTTGTTGAGCAGTTTCTCCCGTTCGGCGGCCTGGGGGTCCGGGTCGGTCTTGGTGATTTTGACGGCGACATTCGCGGGGATGGGGAACAGTTTTACGAGACTGCGCAGGGCCTGGGCCTCGCCTCGGCTCAGTTGGTATCGCCAGCCGCCTTCACTTTGGGTGAGCAACCTCATTCCGCCGGTTCCATCGTGGCCTGGAGTTTGTAGCCTTGCAGTTGATAAACGTAGAACTCCGCTTTCTCGGCGCCTTCCCGAATCAGCACGCTCTTGCCTTTCTCGTGGACTTCCAGCATGTGCTGCTCGGCTTTTTGTCGTTGCCAGCCAAAAATCTTCATGAAGACGTGCGTCACATAGTCCATCAAGTTTACGGGGTCGTTCCAGCAGACGACATAGTAGGTCGGAGCCAGATCCTCGTCCGAACGGGTTTCGTTCTCGATGGTTGGCCTTGGAATGGTGTGCGGCTCCAAGGTCGGCGGCATACAAATTTGCTTTCTCTTGGAATCTGCGATGTCGGCCAGAAACCGGCAAGGACTTTTGTGCCCGTTTCTGGAGGCGGCACGCGTGCTGCAAGATTGGTTTCGCCCGAATCATCAGGGGTTCGCCATAATTGTCACGGTGACGTCGGTCAGGGGATGTGCCCCTCAAGATAATCGTTCAGGCTGGGGTTGAGGCGGCCGGCGAAGATGCCGTGATATCGCGTGGCTCTGATCTCCCAGGCGACGACCCCCACGCTCACCGGCAGCTGGCAGGCCAGCACGCTAAACCAATCCAGTCGGCCCAATAAAAGCCACAGCCCGACGTTCAACACAAAAAGGGCAGCCCAGATCAGCTCGCGGCGCCGCACTACCCGAAAAACGTTGCAGAACAGGAAGAAGTGACCTGCGGCAATGGCCACCAGCCACCACAGGCTGCTGCCCAGCCGATGCAAACCCGCCGCCGCCGCTCCGAGTGCCACCAGCGCGACGGCGTCGGTCACGGAAAACCGAAAGCCCCAGGTCCGTCTGGTATTTGCCCCCTTACACATGAAACCGGCGCTGGGCGATTTGGCGGCTTGCGTCCAACCAAACCTCAAGATCTCCGAATCTCGTCCCGAAGTTACGCATCCTCAGGTCGCGGCAAAGAAGACGGGTACCCGGTCCGTCCGCCGAAGCGCTCACGACGTGATACTCAGGAGAAATTTCCCGCATGAGGTTAAACTCGGGGAGGGTCTCCAACGCCCCCGCAAACAATTCGTCCAGCACGGGCACTTGGGCCACCGGCGCTTGAGCGCCGGTCAGCGCGTCAACCCGGAAAAGGGTGACGGCCTGCTGCTCCCGCTGTGTTCCAAAGAACCGCCAGGGAACCAAGGCCGAGGGCACCAACGACTTTGCCTTGGGGGAGAATCTCCCGGCTCGTCGCCTGAGCACTCCTTTCCCGAGAAAGTAGGCGGAAAGGAAGGCAAAGAATGCCTCTGCGTATAAGGCCGGGACGTCTCCCTTCTGGAGCCATATCGGAATCACGCGCCACAAAGTGACAGCGACTGCGGCCAAGACCAATGCGTCGATAAAGAACACCCATTCGAGGCAGAAGCGGCGGCGTGAAAAAGGCGTAAACCACGCCACTCCGAACGTGTTGCTCAGATCCAAGAGGCTATGGCCAATTAACCCAACCAGGAGCCCCCCGCCGAATGCCAATCCATTCCAGCCGATTAAGGCGGCAACTGCGGCGACGGCCAGGCTCACCGCCAGTTGCACCGGCAACGCGTGGCTCCAGGTTTGATGCGCCCGGAGGAAGGCTCGCTGGTCCCACAACCGGCAAAAGGCATCCAAATCCGGCAGAACAGAACCGGCGACTACGCCCAGCGCGAGTTCCGGCCGGCTTGCCAGGAGGGGACTGGCGGCGATCAAGCCTACGCCGGCATGGGTGAGGATATCCACAGAAACAACGAGGGAGGTTCGAGTTAGTAAACAGTAAGTTGAAAGCCGAAGAATCCGTTGGCTCAATCATTTCAAATACGCCCGAATTTCATCCGCCAAGCGATATCCCGCCAAAGCCGCCTGTTTCTCCGCCACGACCTTTGCGGCCTTGGTGTATCCCTCTGGCAATTCCACCGCTGTTTCTCTGTCAGTGCCGCCCTTCAATTCCCCATGCAGATAGGCTTTCTCAACCGCAATACTCCGGCTCTCCAAGCTCCAGTCCTTCGGGGTTTTGGCCTTTTTCAATTCCTTCAGCGATTTCCTCGGGTGCTCGGATTCAATCTGGATGGCGTAATTCAAATGCGTCTGCGGCTTTCCTGATGTGCCCAAAAGTCCATCCCAAAAGCTGTGCAATGGAATTCCTCTGGTGGCCGGCTTGATGAAAAAGGAATTGCCTCCTTTGTCACCAGATGGAAACTCGCTGGTGAACAAAGAGCAGCAATGGAGAGGCTGGTGCATGTCCCCAATCAAATGAATCAGAAAGGACAAATACACTGCGCGTTCTTCCGGAGTTGCTTTGGTGTCTGCGAGGGTCTTTTCGCATTGGCTGATCCCGTAAAGAACGTCGTCGGTCGGATCCGGACCAGGCTCAACCGGGAATTTGGGTGGTTTCAGTGGATAATCGACATAATGCCATTTGGGGTGGTTGTAGGGGCTCTTCCGTCTGCGAATTTCATCGGCCCAGGTGCTCGAACGCATGAAGATGAACATGGGGAGGTCGAGGTTGGGGCTTTCCGAGGTAAACGACTTCTCCCACTTTTCGTAATCAGGATGGGCTTTGAGGATTTCGGTCGCCTTCTTTTGGAGGTCTGGGGTCAACTGCCGATAAGCCTCTGCCGCGATGACCTGGTGACCTGCGCCGCTCCAAGCCAAGGCACCGAAGTGGATGTGCAAGAGTGCCAGGAAGAGGGTGTATCTGAGTTTTTTCATCGGGGAAGTCGTATTCTTCTGGGGCCGGTTCAGCAATCAAAAAGCCATTGGAGCACCGGCCTTCCACCTGGCACTTACCAGCTCACGCCGGCTACAGGGAGATCCCTTGTTTCTTGGCGGCTTTCTTCAACTGCTCCAGTGCCGTGTCAAAGTCGCTTCTCTTAACAAGTTGCTCGAATTCCTCGTAGGCTTCCGAAGTGAACGCGGAGCGGAAGGTGGCGCGATTGGCCTTCAGGCAATCTTTGGCGCCCGGATCCTGATCCGCGAGCAGGGGCAGAATCTCGTTCACCGCCTTGCGCAGTTGCGCAGCATTCACCGGGGGCGGGGCCGACAGCCGGCGGGCGGGCGCAGGTTTGCCTTCCTTCGGGTTCAGCACGACGGGTTTGAGGTCGGCCACGAGATCACGCACGGCTTTCTCCAACTCCTCCCAACGCGACTCAATTTCTGCCGGATCAGGCCGCTCACGGACTGTGCGCGCCAAGGCCGCCGCAGCGCTCTGCACTGCGCTCGCCCCAATGTCACCGGCCGAGGTCTTCAAAGACTGCAGCATCCGCTCAGCCGCAGCCGGATCACCTTGCAGCAGACCCTCGCGGATCTTTTCGGGAGCGCCGGCCTGCTGTTCAACGAAGTGCTGAAGCGCCTTGAAGTAAAGCTTGGGGTTGCCGCCCGTGCGCGCCAGGCCGTCGGCCGCAGCAAGTCCTTCGACCTCAGGAAGGTCCAGCTCCGGCGGTGAGGAGGCCGCAGAAGCCGGCGCCAGCTCGATCGTTGGAAGGCTGGATTCCTCGGCCGATGTTATTGCGCCAGCAGGGTTGGCTGGCGTTTGACCCGCGGCGAGCTGCCCTTCGAACAGATTGATCTGGTCGTCACGACGGACCTTCTCGCGTTTGGCTGCTCTGGCGGACTTCCGCTTGGCCCGTGGCACCGGCGCGAGGGCGGCGGCTTCCGCCCGCGCTTCGTCGGACGTCGGGTGTGCCGATGAATTCGCCGTGGAGCTAGTCGTCGCTGCTGGAACGGACGCAGGCGCAGCCATCACAGCCAAAGGCTCCGCGCGGCTTTCACTGGGAACAGGACCGAGTTTCGCTCCCGCCACGGGCGCGGCGGTTTGCTCAACTGGAGCAGCAAGCACGGCGAGCGCAGGACTGGAGGCCACCGACAGTTCTACAGGTGACCTCACCGCTTTCCCGGCTCCGATCTCTTCCGGTGCCGACGGCACTCGGCCGACCGGCGCCGCACTCCGCGCGCCGGCGCTCTTGTTGGAATCATTCTGCAGGGGCTTCAAGTCTGCTTGCGCTTTCTGGAGAAGAGCGCTTAATTCGGTGACGCGGGTCTCCGCCTTGAGCAAGCGCCCTGCCAATTCGCGGTTGCGTTTTTCTGCCTGGTTAAGTCTGGCCGCGCTGGCCTCAGCGGCTTCCGTCGCTGAACGCTTCGCGGCGCCCAGGCGGGCCTGGAGGTCGGCAATGGTGGCCTGGTCCTGCCGAAGCCGGGCTTGGGCAGCCGCAGCGGTCTTGCTCTCGGCATTGGTGGCCGCCTCCAGGCGGCCCTGCAGCTCACTGGTTGCCTGGTGCGCTTGCGCCAGCGCCAGGCGCGCCTGCTCGAGTTCAACCTGCTTGGCCTGTGCCGATTGGCCCGCCGCGCGGACCGTGGCGTCGAGTCGGGTTTGCAATTCACTGGCGCTCAATTCCGCCTGCCTCAGCCTGGCCAGGGCGGTCTCGTTGGTTTCATTGGCACTGCGCATCGCTCCCTCCGCGCGCGCCTGCGACCCCGCGAGCATCAACTCGGGCTGTGCGCCCTCGGCGCCGCTGCCTACCTTTTGAGCGGGTCCCCGTTCTGCGGCCGCAGAGGCCAGCCGCCGGCTCGCCAGCAGGCTGGCCACCAGGCAGAGCAAGCCGGAAACCACGAGCACTCCCAGCGATTCGAGCGTTAATTTCGTCGCGTTAACCCAGCCGCCTCGCGGCCGCAACGCGAGGCGGAATTCGAGGTTTCGTGCCCGGACCGGTTGCTGCACGGCGTCCTGCAGCGGCAGCGCCCCGTGCGCGGCGATGGTTACCGCCTTCTGCTGGGCTGAGGCGGGCGCGAAGAAAGCGTAATTGTAACCTTGCCTGGAGAGTTCATCCAACCGGGCCTGAGCCAGGGCCTCCGGCAGCCGCATTGAGACGGCAACAAAGCCCCAGAAGTAATCGCGGCCATCGCGCCCTCGTTGGAACACCGGCACCCGCACCACGATGCCCGGCTCTCCGTGATCGAGTGCCAACGGCCCCGTTACGGTCAGAGCGCGCCGCTGGATGGCCGCGTAGGCGCCGGGGCGATGCGCCGCATCTTTCAGCACGTTAAACCCGAGCGCCCGCTCGTGTCCTGACCGCGGCACGATGTCGCCCACGACGCCGCCAGGCTGCAGTTCCAGGGAGGCAAGTCCGGGCCGGGAGGCGAGCAACTCCAGCGCGACCGTCTGGAAATTGGAGATCCCGCCACCGCTCTGTCGGGCCAGCGCGCCCAGCACCTCCGCCGCTGTCCACGCCTGGCTGAGCTGCAACTCCACCGCGGCGCCTCGCGCCTCGGCCGCAGTGCGGGCGTGGGCGCGCCCGGCCTCGGCACGGGCTTTGGCCCGCCACCCGACGGCGGCCAGGCCCAGCCCCAGGCAGAGCACGAACAGAATCAGCCCAGGCCGCGTTGCGAACCGGGCCGCCAGCGCTTTGAAGCCCGTCGGAAAAGGCGCGAAGGGGTTCATGGCGCCGAAACCGCCGGCCCACGGCAAAGAGACGCGGCTCGAGCCCGGGGCAGCCCAGTCCTGGCTCGCGCAAATCCGTCGAATCTCATTTCCCCAGACATGGAGGCAGGATAAACGCCGCCTGCTGACGATGGAATTGTTTTCTGAACCGGGTGCCGAGCAGAGGAGTCGAGAACTGCAGCGCCGTTAACCCAGCCTCTCTGCCGAACCAGACCCCAGGGCCAACCGAAAGCCAATGGCCGCGAGCACCGGACTGCCAGGCGAGACCGGGCAACCGACGTTCACAGCCATATAATGGGGTAAACCCTTTGATGGGCGATGAGCAAGTATGCCAGAGGACAAACCAGAACCAGCCGCCCCAGCGGAAGCGCCCCGGGCCGCTTCACCAGCCCCCGCCGGGAGCTGCTATGGGGAGGAATTGCTCGCGAAATACAAGCGCCTGGGGGAGGATCATCCCTCATACTGCAAGCTCAAGGACGCTCTGGTCCGAGCCCAAAATGCCGGCGTGGACGAGGCCGTAGCTGAGCTGGAGGCAGCCCGGAAAGCCACCGAAAGCCCGGTCCCGGTCGCCGCTAAACCGCAGGCGCAGCGTTTTATATTATGGATCTTGCTCTGGGGAATGTTTCTGGCAGCCGCCCTCTACGCCTTGACCCAACGCTACTGCGCGGCGCACCTCCAGGAAATCATTGCCCGCAACTCACCCGACCCGGTTGAACTCATCCCCGGCGAGGCCGTCGGCGGCCGGAAGAGCGCGGAAATCACCGCCCGATTATTGCAAGAGGTGGACGACCTGCAACCCGACGAATGCCTCTTTGTCGGCCACCAGCTCGCCAAAAAGGAGATCGTCGAGTATCTGAGCGCTCTCTCGCGGATCGCCACCGTCAAACTGGTGCTGGGGACCGACGACACTGGGAAATCCCAGCTCGCCGACTCCCGGTCACCCCTGCGCGAGTATCAGTTCACGGAGGTGCGGGAAGCCTCCATGCCCATACGCTCCCAGGTGCTGTTCGCCTTCAATCATGGCGCCAAGAAGGCGCTGGCCTTCATCGGCACCTATCCCTACGACCTGCAGGATTCCGCCCGGGGCGAGCATGCGCTGGTCGTCCTTCACGGGTACGACCAGTGCCGCCAGCTCTACAGCGCCTACGCGCCGCTGTTGGAAAGTTCGACGCGCAAGAGTTATGGCCGGTAACGCCCCGGGCAGCGACCTGCACATCCTGAAGATTCCGCTGGCGTTCTTCGGCCTCCACCACGGAACGAGCGATCCGCAAGCCGTGCAGCGCCTGGAGCATTACATCGCCAAGCTGAAGAAGGAGCTCCGCCGGCACGCCCTCAAAGCCAAGGAGGCGCCCGACTATTTCCTGCCCGAGGACTTCAAGCAGGCCCTGAGCTCCATGCCCATCGCCCTGTTCCGGGTGGGCAACGAGTTTGAAATGCCGGTCGACTGCGCCGCCATCCTCTTCGAACACGCCTACCTGGCCTTCCACGCCTACCGGCAGCGGCCGCAGGAGGAGAAATCGCTTCTCGACATCCTGCAGTCCAACCCGGAGTACATCTACCATTTGCTGGCGGAGGAGCAGGAAAACCGGAAGCGCGGCGGGCCGGTCTTGACCTTTCAGTTGTCCAGCGGAGACATCGTCACCATCCAGGACCTGGAGAAGCAGCTCCTGCTCCACAGCCCTCACTGGTCCATCCTGTGGTTGCAGCGCAAATTCAGTGAGGCTTTCTTTCGCCGCATCCTCCACTTGATCGTCCTCTTGAAGAACCAAGACGCCGGCTCCGCGCACTGCCACCATTGGCTCCAGACGCAGCACCTTTCCCCGGAAGAGCGCACCGCCAAAATCCTCAAGCACCTGCCGACCATCGGCGGCAATGCGTGGTACGCCTTCTTGACCGCGCTGGAGCATCCGGCAGCCGACTGCGAGCCGTTGCTCAAGAGCATCCTGGAGAGCCCGTCGTGGTGCTATCACTGGCTGAAATGGGTGCGCCGGGGCCCCCGCGACACCCTGTTGGACAAGCTCCTCGCCAGCGCCCCCTGGACGGTGCAGTACCTGGTGGACGTCGAGCCGCCGGACGCCGGACCGCTGCTGGAGCGCTTGCGCCAGAAAAACACGAATCCCTGGTGGACAGAATGGATCGACCTCTACGCGCAAACCCGAAAGTCATCCGCCGGCTGAAACCGCGCCGAACAACATCTCAATTTATGGAACTGAATCCTGCCCAGCTGGCGGCGGTCACCAGCGCGAGCCGGCGCCTTCTCATCCTGGCGGGGCCCGGCACCGGCAAGACGGAGACCTTGACGGAGCGAATCGCGCATTTCATCGAGAACCAGGCGTTGCCCGCTTCCCGGGTCCTCATGTTCACCTACACCAACAAGGCGGCCAGCAACATGAGCCAGCGCATCCGGGGCAAGCTCTCCCTCAAGACCGATATCCGCAGCGGCACCTTCCACAGCGTGTGCTACCGGCTGACCCAGCAGGAGCTGTGCACCAAAGGGATTCTGCCTTCTTACAAAGTGCTCCCGGAACATCACGCCCATCGGCTGCGCAAGGAGGCTTGCAGCCAGCACACCAACGCCCATCCCGAAGTGGCCGCGCTGCTGCGCGCCCATCGCCTGCAAGGGCCGGATCTCCTGGAGTTGTACGAGCGCAAGACCAAGCTGAATCTGCAGCCCAAGTTTCTGGAGGGCACCTCGGAGGAGGTCCGGAGGCTGGAACCCGAACTGACGGAAATCGCCCGGGGCGCCGCCAAAGTCTACGCGGCCTTGAAGGAGCAATATCAGGTCTTTGATTTCAATGATTTGCTCCACAATTTCATGCGCGCCCTGCAGGAGTACGAGGAAGTCCGCCAGCTCATCCAGTTTCAGTATCCCCACATCTATGTCGACGAGTATCAGGACACCAATCACGTTCAGGTCGCCATTTTGCGGCAGTTGATTACCCCGGACTCCTTTCTGACCGTCGTGGGCGACGACACCCAGTCCATTTACTCCTTCCAGGGTTCCCAGGTGGAGAACATCCGCAACTTTGCGCGGGACTTCCCCGGAGCGGATGCGGTGGTGCTCAACGAGAATTACCGCAGCAGCCCGCCGGTGGTGAGCTACCTCAACGCGATCAACGCCACTTGCGAAGGCGCCCTGAACAAGACCCTGATCAGCCGCGGGCCGCGCTGCGAGGTGAAACCCAAGCGGGCCGTTTTCATGAAGGGCGCGCAGGAGGCCGAGTGGATCGTCAACGAAATCGAAGAGTTGGCGAAAAACCAGCAGGTGCCGCTGGAGGAAATCGCGGTCCTGACCCGCGTCGGGCACATCGCCGGCGACCTGGAGCGCCACCTGCAGCGACGCGGCATCCCTTATACCCGGGAAGGCGGCATCAAGTTCGTCGACTTGCCGCACATCCAGTTCTTCATCTCCTTTCTCGAGCTGCTGGAAAACCCGCACGACTGGCTGGCTTGGGAGGTGCTGCTCCCGGCCATCCCCAACATCGGCGAGCAGCTGACCCAGGTCATCATTCGCGACCTGCAGGCCGGCCAGGGCAACTGGACCTGGGCGCGGCCCCCGGTGTTCTCCCTCGGCCGCGGCAAGCGGTTCGAGAGCCTGATGAACTTCTGGCGCGACATGATTGCCGCGGCGCAGATCCCGAAGGGGCCCGTCAAGGATTACCTCAACGCGGCGCTGCCCGCCTTCCGCAACATTTACGCCCGCTATTTCCACGTGTCCCCGCGCATGATCAAGGTCGCCAGCGCCGCCCAACTGCCCGAGCGCATGGAGGACCATATCGGGGACATCCAGAACTACATCATCGAGCTCTCCACCAGCTACATCGGGCTGGTCAAGGACTTCCTGAGCGAGCTGGTGACCAGCCGGGATCAAAAGGAGGTGTTCCGCGGCCTGACGCTTTCCACCATTCATTCCGCCAAGGGACTGGAGTGGACCGCCGTCTTCGTCATCGGCAACACCGAAAAGGTGTTCCCGTCGCCGGGGTTTGGCCTGGAACGCAACCCGGTGGAAGAAGAGCGCCGCCTTTATTATGTCGCGTGTTCGCGCGCCCGGAAATGCCTCTACGTGACCTGCTCGCACAATTATCAATCCGGCGAGTTTCGCGTCCGGGGCAACCTCAGCCGATTCGCCGACGACCCGAAAACCGTCGGGTTTCTCCAGAAGGTCAAAGATCCCGGGCACGATCCCTTTTACTCGGTAAACCCGCACCGGGTGAGCGCCTACTTCATCACCCTCCCGTCCGGGAGCAGCCCCCAGCCGGACGCGGAGACAGCCGCTGTGCCCGGATGAGCGACCGCATCCCCGTTGCGGTGACGCGCGGTTCGCTCACGATAAAAGAGTGTCCGCCCGAGCTGGCCGACGCGCTGGTGTACGTGCGCCAGAACGCTTCGTTTGATCAAGGCAACTTCCGGACCACGCCCGAAAAGGTTTCCTACGCTCACTACGAAGCCCAGACCAAGACCTGCCGCACCTATCCCAATGCGCTGCACCTGGTGGAGGCGGCCGCCAGCCGGCTCCATTTGGCCCTCGAAATCAAAGATCAACGCTTGCGCCCGCCGCTGGACCTGAGCCGGGTCAACCAGGCGGAATATCCGGCGGTCTGTTACCGGGCGCTGGAGAGGGTGGCCCAAGCCCGATCCTCCGGCATCGTGGTGGCTCCGGCTGGCGCCGGCACAACTCTCCTGGTCTGTGGGCTGGCGCGCATGTTGCCCCGGCATTTCAAGCTCCTGGTCACCACGGATGAGAAAACGGCGGCCCAGCAGATTCAGGCGGCCCTGGCCGAGGCAATGCCCGAGGAGAACATCGGCATCCACATACCACGCCGTTCCCAAAGGGGGCGGATTATGGTCACCCACCTGGATGCCTTGAAGGATTTCGTGCAAGGGGACCTGGCTTATGGCGGATACGCTTTGCGCGAATTCGACGCCTGGATCTGCGACGAGGTCCACCGGCTGCCTCTGCCCAGCCGCATCCCCTTCCTCAATCAGTTCCGGCCGGCCTACTGCTGGGGACTGACTGCTACGCCGGTCCGCGCGGACAATTCGCACGCGCTCAATTCCGTCGTCTTCGGTCCGGTCCTGGTCACCAAGAGCGGGGCCGACCCGCTGGGCATGGCGGCGGGCGATGGGGAGAAAAGGGTCGTTCCGGTGCGGGTGTTCGTGTTCCCGCTGCTGACGCCACGGCCGCTCGCCGAGGGCTTGTCCGGTTATGAATTGACGCGGGCCGCCTACCTGAAAAACCCCGCCTTAGGCGCAACGTTGAAGGGAATCGACTCCCGCCTGCCGGAGGCGGCGAAGGTGCTGGTCTGTGCCGACACCGTGCGGCTCGGCATTATTCTCCGCCGACAATTGCCGCAATACACCTTGGTCCACCGCCGGCAAAGTCCGGCATACCAGCAGGACGTGCTGCAACGGCTGCGCGCTGGCGAACTGCGCCGCGTCCTGTGCGCCGATCTCTGGAGCGAAGGCATTGACGTGCCTGAGTTGGATTACGTCATCGACTGCTCCGGCAAACCACTGCCCAGCCTCATGATTCAAAGCGCCGGACGCGCAGCTCGCCATGCCCAAGGCCAGCGCCACACCCGCTACCTGATGCTGCTTTGTCTGGGCTCCCGGCTCCTGTTCAACCTCGGGGTGAGCAAGCTGCAAAACCTGAACCGCCGGGGGTGGGAGGTCAGTTACATGTTCCCCAGGGAAGTGGCCGATAACCTCCCCTTTGAACAGGCGCCGCTCCTGCCGGAACTGGGAACCTTTCCCACAGGTTAAACCGAACGACTGGCGTTTGTCAGCCAGGCCAACCACGGCCCGGCGGCAGCGCACGCTTGGGCCTGGAGTCGCGGCACGTGACGCCTCCGCTCCCGGCATTCGCCGGTGATCCGTCCGATGCCCCGCATCGCTTGGCGCCAGGGCTGACGGGAAACGCCGCCAAACAGAGGTTAAAAAACACATCTGTTTATGAACACGACCCCAGCACCGGAGCCAGACGACCTGGCCGACATGTATGCCTCGACCAGCGCGGAAGAGGCGGCGAACCAGAGCAACCCGAATCAGACCACCAAGGTCGTCAGCGACCTAATCAAGAGCAACGTGCCCCGCATCAACTTCGTGGAGGGCGACAACTGGGTGCGTTTCATCAACCCCTACAGGAACCCCTGGTACGTCGCCGTGGGCTTTTACAAGATGCATCTCGGCGACAAAGTCGCGCGCGTCATCCATCAGGACCTTTTCGGGCAGCCGAACCTGTTCCGCACCGTGCAGATTTACCTCTACCAGAACCCGGAGACCAAGCCCTACATGTGGACCCTGGCCAACCCGGAGGGCTTCCGGTTCGACGAGCAGCGCCGGGCGCTGCTGGTGGCCGCCAAGTTCGAGAACACCCTGGGCCAGTTCGGCATCGCCCAGGTCACGCTGGGTCGCCCCGCGCGCAAGGGCAAACCCTACCGCGCTTCCTGGGGCGATGCGCTCATCAATCTGCCCACCGAAAAGACCATTGATCCGCTGGATATGAAAGCCAACGGGGCCCTGCGCTGGGGATCCATCTTCGACCCGGTGGACGGGCGGATGGTCAAGTGCAGCCTCGCCAACGCCGGCACCATCGGCGTCACGGCCACCTTCACGCCCGCTGACCGCACGATGCCATTGGGCAAGTTCGAGGAACGATCGGGCGGCAAAAAGTTTGTTCCGCTGCCGCAGTACACCGAGCAGCTTCGCTCTGCTCCGAACCTCCAGGAGAGCCTCGTCAAGCAGACCATCGACCAGCAGACCGAGCTCATCAGAACCTTCCTGCCGCCCGAGCTCTGGCCGCACGCGGAGAAAGCCATCGCCAACGCCCTCAACGGCAACGGACGCAGATCGCGGCCCGTCTCCGGAAGGGCCGCGCAACCCGCCAACGGGGCCGCCAACGGGGGCACAAACGGAAACACCGCCGCCACCGCCGCCCCGGGCCCTGACGGCGCCCCCGCCGCCGCCACAACGAAACTGCCGGTGCCGGCGGAAGAACCGGCGGAGCTGGGGCCGAGCGACCAGATGTACGTCGCCTTCGTGCAGAAACTCGGGCCGAAGTTCAAGGAGGTGGGTGAGGAGGTCGTCCGCAAACTCATTGCCCGTTCCTTGGTAAGTCCCGCCACCCTCAGCGCGATGGCTGCCTTTACCCCGGACGTGCTGAAGAACCTTGCGGTGGCAAAGTGAGGCCGCCGCCAAAGCAGGGGAGGGCTTTACTACCGCCCTCCCCTAAGAAACGGCCCGCCCGGGCCGTCGGTCAAACGGCATGAGGGATTGGAATGGATTGCGGCCACAAAAAAATGATGCAAAACGGCCAGAATCCCGCGGAGGGCTTTACAATGGAGAGGTGTATGAGAATAACAGGTGCCATCTTGATCCTGCTGGCGGCCGGCGTGCTTGCGGCCCGCGCCGGGAACGACTCGCTGGAGTTCGTTTATAACGGCTTCATAACCCGCTTCGCCGAGGGAAACTCCGCATGGAAAACGGAAATCACCCTGGGTGCGGACCTCAACAAGCCGCCCCCGCCGCCCTACCGAGTGCAGTACCACGACAGTCTGGGTTACTATACTTACCGCCCCAAACATTGGAGCGAGCTCAACGACTACGAACAGTTCGCGTTGAGGAACGACCCCCGCCTGCCCGATTTCGTGCGGGAACACGCTCT